>ENA-ORBV01007287-ORBV01007287.1-microbial-mat-metagenome-genome-assembly--contig:-NODE-7287-length-19062-cov-5.105610_pt1 | contig 19062 bp, 11 predicted proteins | sample MGYA00237777_ERZ505514 | MGnify/ENA primary metagenome ERZ505514 (study PRJEB26160, sample SAMN06269048) | microbial mat metagenome | isolation source: Oligotrophic lake microbial mat | place... | reverse complement strand
CTAGGGCGCACATCAGTTCTTGGTCTAGAACTCGGGACACGACTTCCATTCGTGGTTTGAATCACGGGTGAAATCGTGCCATTGTCAAAAACACTCAACATTTTTGAATGTTTGGTTGCAAAGTTTGCCTCTGCGCGAAAACAGTCCACTGGAAAAATGCACAATGACTGCAGAGAATTCCAGAATCGGGTTGTGCAAATCATCATTGGCATCCGTGAAAAAGCGATCAATCAGGCACAGTTGGTCAGGCAACCATCATGTGCACATCCATGCACCTGCAGCCCTCAACCACAAAGAGAAAGCCAGTGCTTGACAATCAGGCCAAATTGAACAAAACATTGATGCCATCGAATCAGAAAATCAAGAGTCTTGGACACAACAACGCTGATGCAGCCAAGCTTGTTTCTTCAACAGACATCAGCCGACTGATGGCAAAATGCTGTCATGGGTCAACTGTCCATCAGAGTCATTTTGCTGTTTGTCAAAATCAGTCTTGATGCACATTCTCAATTGGTTTTCCCGTGGGGGGTGTTGCTCCACTTCGCGACTGTTGACGACAAATGAGAAGGGCAAAATGCACGAAAATTCAAAATTCTGTGGGAACACCGCACAGACTGATGTGCTGGGATGTTTTGGAACATTTTGTTGAGAATGAAAACGCGTTCAAGCAGGGGGGCTTGAAACCAAAACTAATCAACATGTGCAGAACGTGTTTGTCAAATGACTCAGAATGAAAACACAAAGTGCCAAACCGCCACTGTTGCACTTTTTGTGCTGAAAGTCATGCAGTCTGCACACAGGGTTCACGAAACATGTTTGTCCCTCAAACTCCCTCTGTCTCAGCAGTCTGCTGTGAGACCGAACATTCTGGAACATTCCCAGTCGTGCATTGATGGTGCGACAGCCGTTAAAATCGTGTGAAAAAAACATGACACTGATTTTTGTCACATGACTTTGTCACATGGTTTTCGAAAATCGTGTGACAAATTTGTCACATGATTTTATCACACAATTTTGATTGGTCCATTTGATCTTGCGGTTCGGATTCAATCAATGCTGTTTTGAACCGTCATGCGTTTTGCTTCCAACCGTCAAATGCTTCCATTCAAATCATGTGATGAAATCCGTTGAATCGTGCGATTCAAACGGTCAAATGCTTCCGTGCAAATCATGTGATAAATCCGTTGAATCATGTGATAAAAACATCACACTGTTTTTTATCACATGATTTTATCACATGGTTTTTGAAAATCGTGTGATAAATTTATCACATGATTTTGTCACATGACAATGCACGACTGGAAACGTTCCTGGGGAATGATTCTTAAGAATGAGGCTCAAGATTCGTCCCACGAGTTGCACGAAGACACATGATCAACACAAAGATTCATTCCACAACCAACGCTAAAAGTCAGGTGAGAGATCAGTTCACGGTTATTTGATGATCATCATCATTCTGTGAATAGCATTAGACTGCGGTTGCCTCTGTCTTTATCCGTACACATCGAGCAGGGTGCGACACTTGGAAAAATAGAATCTAGTAGTAAAAAAAGAAAATTCATTTATTGGGGTGTTCACATCACACAGCATCTCCCTCCCTGCATCAGAATAACATAAACAAGCATTGAATACCACAATAGAAAATCAACATGGCATCATCATCACTGCCTTTGTTTAAATCCCTCGTTCGTGGCACCGGGGCCGCTACCAGAAACAGTGCCACTAAAACCTATGACTTGATCTCGGCTTCGACGGGCAAGATTCGTGCTCAGGTGGAAATGGCATCGCCCGAGGCCATTCAAGCTGCAATTTCAGCGGCACAAGAAGCCCAACCACGTTGGTATCGCGACTACAGTCCCATGGAACGATCCAAAGTGTTGTTAAAGGCAGCCCAAATCATGACGACACAAGCCGAAGCATTGGCGCATTTGGAAACGGCCGATACGGGTCGTCCCATCCAAGAAACACGAGCAGAAGGTCCGGGTGCGGCCGATTGTTTGGAATGGTTTGCCGGGTTGACCAAGTGTATGGGCGGAGGACAACACATGGAATTGGCGGGCGGCAATTTCGGCTATACGCGACGGGAACCCCTCGGTGTGACTATCGGAATTGGGGCTTGGAATTATCCTCTCCAATCGGCCGTTTGGAAATCGGCACCCGCCTTGGCCTTTGGCAATGCCATGGTTTTCAAACCCAGTGAATTGACACCGCAAACGGCGTTGCGGTTGGCCGACATTTATGAAGAGGCGGGGATTCCCGAGGGTGTTTTTTCCGTCGTTTTGGGGGATGGACCTACCGTGGGAACATCGTTGGTTCAAGATCCTGGTGTCTCGAAAGTTAGTTTTACCGGTTCGGTTCCTACAGGACGGAAAATTTATACCCAGGCAGCACACGACTTTAAAAAGGTTACACTCGAATTGGGCGGGAAATCTCCCTTGATTATTTTTGACGATACGAATTTGGATGTGGCCGTCACAGCTGCCATGGTGGCGAATTGGTATTCCTCGGGTCAAGTTTGTAGCAATGGGACCCGTGTCTTTATTCACAAAAGTATGCATGATGCATTTGTGGAACGGCTACTCGAACGAACGCAACAATTAATCATTGGTGACCCCATGAATGACACTACCGATATTGGACCCGTGGTGAGCGAAGCACATTTGCAAAAAGTGCAAGACTATATTCGTATTGGCGTCGCAGAAGATCAGGCACAGTTGGTGTATGGAGGACAGCGTATCCAAGCCCAAGGACAACAACCACTGAATCCACAAGGATTTTATATGCAACCTGCCATTTTCACTGATTGCACCGACAGTATGCGAATTGTCCAGGAAGAAATTTTTGGAATGGTCATGTCCATCCTTCCTTTTACAAGCGAGGAGGAAGTTCTACAACGAGCCAATGACACTACCTTTGGTTTGTCGGCGGGTGTTTTTACAAAAGATTTGCAACGTGCTCATCGAATGGTGGCCCAGTTGCAAGCGGGTACCACTTGGATCAACACGTACAACCTAGCTCCCGTGGAACTTCCCTGGGGTGGATGGAAGCATTCGGGAATGGGATCCGAAAATGGTGTCGCTGGAATGGAGTCTTGGACGCGCATGAAATCCGTCTATGTGGAAATGAACGACATTCAATCTCCATTTTCTTGTTAGCTATTTAAACTGAACCAGACAGCAACACGCTGCAATGTGGGCATTATTACTGGTCGGGTGTTTTTGACTTTCGGCTTGGATCGTTGGGTAGGCTGGCGCAATGAAAAAAATCAAAATGAGAGGCCACGCCTTATAATGGTCTTATTCAGCTATTCCGCTCTTCAACCAGCAGTGACAGCGTCTGAAGTTAAACCAGCCGTGGTTCGGTCTCCTGGTTTGAATGAAGCAGAGAGCTCGTATGCCGGGACACTTGCAGAACGGCTTTCCCAATGAACATCCGTGATGGTTGACTCTTGAATTGTCATTAATTGCCATTTTTTTAAACTTCTCAATTTGATACTCTAGGGACTGCACAAAGCAAAATCTCTTGAAATTGCAGAAGAAACTACGAGATTAAACTAAACTAAAATGATGCCACGAGAGCACTAGAAAAAACTCTTCATGATTTCTAAGCTACTTCATCTTGTTAATGTTTTTAAATAAGAACTGTACTCACTCCATGCATCATTAGCAATAGATTTGTGTTTAGAGCAAGCCTATATTATCGGGCCACCAGCGAGGCCCTTGAAAATAAGTTATTACTTGATGGACAATCGTGCGAAACCCACTGTCGCTAGTTTGCTATAGAACATAAAAATTAATAGAACCCCAAGTGGATATTCATCGTTGCTGCTCGAAGTGGCTAGCTTGATAACAGGAGTTTGGTGGTGGTATGCATTTTCCCTGCTCCCATGTACTACTTTGAAGGCCGCCGGGATGGTAGAGGGAGGCTTGAGTGGTGGTGGAGGTTGTCGTTCTCGGGAATCACAGCAAAGCTGCTTGAACGAATCGCCTGGTAAAGTTCGGTGAGGTTCGTTTCACCGGCATGCTGAAAGAGAAACGGCACCAGACCTGGAGGGGCGTGCATTATGTTGCGCGACTCCAACAAAGCCGGTAAACTTTTATTGCGCTCAACAATTCGTTTGAAGACAGCGCGATCGTCATCGTTGATAACACTGCGCGCATAATGTGGTCTTCGTGGGCCTCTTGTCACTTCAATGCTGTCCATCAAACTGCGATTTTTCCAGAGCCCTTTCTTGATCTTGTCAACAAACGTACGAACCACCTCATCATAGTCGCATGATCCCCCCTCCTCCCCAAAGTGATCGAGCTTTATTGAGAGTGATTTCAAACTTCGAAACCCAGGTGCATGCGCCACAAGAGCATCTGCTATTTCTTGGATAGCCCTTAGATTCAACTGCAACGAGAGGGATTCCATCACGGCGGTCGAATTTGTCGAAGCGGATATGAAATAGGAGAACACATCATTACTTTCACTGGCGTTGCCGTCGTCGTCTCCGCTAGCGCAATTTTGATCGTAAGCTAAGTCTACGTTCACGACTGAGGCGACAATAGCATCCATCATATCTTTATTGAGAAGAGTGCCACCCCCGAGCTTGAGCGATCGTCTCTTGTTGTTTTGAAAAAACGTGGTCATAATATGACCGGCATCATACATTCTACAATTGAAATTGACGTTCTCGAATGCAAGCTCTGTGATAGCGTCGTAGCCCTGTTCTATTTCACCGGAAAGCACTTCCCAAACTTCCTGATCCCAATTGATACCATCAAAAAGGAGAGAAATGGCGTAGCTGTAATGCCCGCGGCAGGATCGCAAGAGGGTGCGAGCCCTTGGTTGATTATTGATGATGGGTAGTGGTGCAATCCGATCAAACGCTATAAGTACCTGCTTTAAGTGTGTATTTTTTTGAAAAAAAGCCAGCAGTTCCCAAGGACCCCAATCGTAGCCATTCATCACCAGTCTGAGAGCTTCAATCTTGGCAGAAGCAGCCGCTTGAAGAAGAGCCTCGGCATTTCTCATTCTACTCCATGGGTAAAAATGGACACCTAGGTTCTTTGTCATAGGTGTATCACGAAGAAATCCAAAAAAGAATTCCAAGCAACTTGGTTTGATTCTTGGCAAGTCCAGAAAGTCGAGTCCCATTTTGCGTCGTGAAAGAGCCAGGAGCAGGCCTCGAACAAAGTCGTCCTGGAATCCCAAAAATTCACCACCGAAGTCCAAGGTTGTCAAACTTTCGCTGGTTTCAATAAAGAGAAAGAACTTTTGCAGATTGTCTTCATTCCATCGACGTTCGATAAATTTGGCAAGCCCGAGGGTTGTCAAGTGCAGATGATGGTTCTCCATCAACACCTCACCAAGACCATCCCAAACGCTTTGTGAACACTCGTAGGTGAATTGCCACAACTGCAATTCCTTGACAATTACCTTCTCCTTGTCATTGTCGTTGGTGTTCTCATCGCGAAGCAAACTCCACTGTTTCCAAGCCAAGACCCGTTCTCGCTGGGCAGCAGAACGACGCGTCTCCACATAGTTTGTTGTGATACCTCTTGTGACGACCATGCTTGTCGACGACTGAAGCTACCATAGATGTGCGATCTCACCTGATTGTGGTGGCTACGACCGAACTGTTGGTCGTCCACACTGACTGTTGTTGTTGTTGTTGTTGTTGTTGTTGACTGACAATTCATTCATCATTGATTCGTCCTTGGTGTCGATCCGATCGATCGTGTGTGCGTGGGAAACGTTTTTAAGGGTACGCTCACTTCCCCTTTGAAATGCAAGTGAAAGGCCCAACGTTAACCCGGGTTAAATATTTTCAAACGTGTTTTCGTCTTCTTCCTTCCTCGTCCATTTGCATGAGGCGGAATATGATGGCTGTCATCGCTCTGTAGTCTTTAATCATGATGCATTCATTGATTTTTCTTCTCGGACAACAATAAACCAACCAATTAAAATTGGACCATAAAGGGAGGCTTCTTCCACCTCGATAAATCAATACAATTGACAATGGCAGACGAGATGGATGACATCAAGGCGCGAGTGAAAAAGGCGTTGGTAGAACAAAAAATCAAGCTTTGGTTAGTTCCGTATGTGGTCGATCAACAACACCCACAGCCGTCGATGGAGGCCATGGAAGCTCTTGTCCAGCAGTGGGCAGAAGGCATTCTGTTTGCGACAGAGGATCACAACCAAGTCCTTCAAGTTTTGCAAGAACTGCAGTTTCATGCTATTGAAAAAAAGAAGGCCAAAGACATGTCCAAGTTGGATGCAAACAACAACAGTAGCAACAGTAGCAGTATCCAGAACAGTCGTCCATTGGCACGACTGGCGCTCGAAATCAAAGTCTTGGGACCTATAAGCTCGAGTGATCTTTCTCTCGATGGAACTGCCCATAACAGCTTTGCCTCCAACATAAAAGTTGTTGGGGGCGAGAAGACAGAAGATGTCGACAGCAATGGCAAGATGAACAGCCGTACCATGCTTCTTCGCGTCGAGGGTGTCGAGTCGTGCCGTACCTGTTTAGAATTGTTTCAATTCATGAAAGATACACTCCAAATGCCAAACAACTTGCGTTTCATTCAGGGAGGAAAGAACATTCTACCAACCGCATTGACCCTTGGTGATGCCTTATCTACTACTGCTTCCACTACTAGTGGTAGCAGTGGCACGATCTCTCTCTTGTGTTTGACTTCGGCAGCCGCACCCTCGTTAGCAGCAACGAGTGATGAAGGTATGATCAAGCACGCAGACATTCATGCTCGCATTGCATCCATTCGCCAGGCTGCTCGTGAGATGCAAACCATTGCTCGTAGACTCGAAATCACGGACCAGCACGGAAAACTCGTGCCACTGTCGCAAGAGGATCGATTGGGTTTTGTCACCGCCTTGGCCTTACACCGAATGGGTCTGAACTGTCTTGCAAAACATCAAAAGGATGAGAGTTTGATCTTTTTACTCGAGGCTGACAAAGAATGGAAGACCCATCCGAGTTTGTATCAAACTTGGAAGGACAGGGTGGACAATTATGGGCTCTTGCAATTGGACATTGCTTGGTTGTATCTTCAACTGGAATCCTTGGAAAATTTACCCGACAGCTTGCGTCGCTTGGACGAAGCCGAACGGGTATTGCAAAAACAAGTCCACAAGAACTTTGTCGCATTGGCTCTAGCCCAAGCTGAAATGGGTACTTTCAAAGAGGTACGTACGATGATCGTCTTCTACTAGCTTGCGCGCGCACTGTATTACGGTTCCGTCTCTCACGCAAAACAAAAACTCATTTCTACGGCACTTGTTCTCTCAGGTGCCGCCTCTGGCTGCAGTATTTGCTAAACTCTTTTTGCTTCAGGGCATTGCGTTTGCCTATGACAGCAAAAGCAACCCAGATAATATGCGAAAGGGTAGAGAACGAATCGACCAAGCCTACCAACTGTTGCAGTGTCTGCGAATGCTGGCACCCGAAGATGCAGTACAGACTTTGCTCGAGGTGACCGGATCTGGAAATGCCGAAGTGGCGGCTTATGCCACATCCGATGATATGGATCGGCATGATTACGATGCTGCTTTTGTGACGAGAATGGAATGCAGTAGGTCCGACGCCATCGCTGCCCTGCGCAAGTCCCGAGGGGATGTAGACGCCGCCGCCAATGCCCTGTCCCAGGGAGCAACCGAACGGCGCAAGGCCCAACATGATCGAGAAGTCCAATATATGCATGGACTGTGTGACAACGAAGTTGATCCTATCAATCTAACACAGGTGGGCCTTCTCAAGCCCATGCTGGGCTACGGCGACACTTCGGCGGAGAACAACCTGGTCGAAGCATCCACCAATGACCTGGCGGTTGGCTTGCTACGTCTCGCCAACAATGAGCTTTCGAGGGCTCTTGAGATCTACAAGGATCAAGGCTATGATGCTGTCAAGGTCCAGCAGCTGGTTGATTCCCTGGATCAACGCTTGGTCCAACGAGGACTGATGGGAAGGGCCACGTTGGCGCGAAAGAAACGGCGCATGCTCCAACCCAACGCGAGCCGTCGCCAGCAGCGTCTAGTCGTCGATGAGATTGCCTTGGTGCAACTCCTGAGCATGGGGGTAGACGAGACAACGGCACGTCGTGTTCTCCAAAAGAGCGCCAATGATGTTGAAAAAGCCACGCTAATGCTCTTTTCTTCTGAAGAAAGGGAAGAAGGTGTGCCTGCTACTACTAGTAGTGGTCATGTGGGTGATCCATTGAAACACTCAGAACGCACAAGTCCAAGTCTACGCATGCGAAGTTTTGACACAAAAACGGAACATGACGCTAACCAGACCGCACCATGCGGCGGCGACAACGAAACACAGGAGGACGAGGAGGAGGAGGAGGCTGCACCGAGCGCCGAAGAGCTGCTCTTGGAGGAGCTGGGAGACATTCTGGAAGAACGTGATCTTGAAAAAGAATATTTAGGCAGCAGCCTTGAGGAGGAGTGGCAACTGGCTCTCAAGTACCGTGGTGGTGACAAGTAGACGGGTGTCTCTCCGATTATTTGTAACTAGTGCTTTGTAGATGACGAAATGATCTTCTCGGTTGCCAGGAAGTGCACGCCCTGGCTACTTGTTTGTGACACTGTACTAGTACTAGGAAAACGATCTATACTTGACATGAGAAGCTTGTAATACTAAAAATTGGAAACTATATATAAATTTTATGTTATAAAAGAAACGACTTGCTGCATGCAGAGGCAAAACACGTGCTTTAGAATAACTGAAACCGAAAGGCTCCAGCGGTGGGAGCAGTGGGACGTCCTCCCAATTGACCGGCCATGATGAGTCTGTCGAGGGATCGCTTTCGGTCCGCAATGGCCTGAGACAGGGCATCACAGCTGGTACTGGCAATGGGAGCAGCAGCAGCAGCGGAACCCAACGTACTAGTAAGGGAGGAGGACCTGGCCAATCCTTCATACGCGTACAATCCTGGAGACATCAACCTCAGCAGAGAAGACGAAGACGGCACCGTCGGAGGATACCTGGCAGCAAAAGAAGAAAGTCCTGCTGCGGCAAGTCGAAGGTCATGATACGGAAGACGAGCTGCTTCCATCGACGCTGCGGTCGCCATGGACACGGACAGCGGAGAAAAGGCCACTTGACGCTTGGGAGAAGCCTCCAAAAAGGAGGCCGTGCCAGCACTAACACTGCTTGGGAGTTCCGAGCTTGCCGTCGCCGTCCTGACACCAGAACTGGACTTGGATCCTTCACTGCCTTGACGAGTGATGCGCTCTTGACGACGCCTCAGTGTTTTACTCGTGGTGCTGGATCGGTAATTGTCTGTCAAGGCATCTCGAAAGGTTTGAGAGACTTTTTCGCGGGCCATGCGGTCACCGACTTCAAACCATTGCTTCGTGGCGTTGCAGTACTTGACGAATCCGCCGGTGGGCGAGTCGGCGCGGACCTGGTCGACAATCCTCTTGATCAAGTCGGACTTGGCCTTTTTAGAATCTTCTGCTTCGGAATAGGTGTCGATGACCTTTCGAACAATGTTGGCCAAACGCAAATTGCCTTGGTGCATATAGGATACTTTTCCCCGGCCCACAATCACGCATTTGGGGGTCGGTGTATAGGAGCTGCCAAGAGGAGTGGAGCCTTTCTTGCAAGCCAAGACGCTGGTAGTATTGGGGCTGGTCGACATGGTTAGTATTCGTTAGTAGTATTAGTTCGTTTTAGGTTTGGAACGAGAAGAGATTTGTTTTAGAATAGAAAATAAGATTGAGTTTTAGATTTTGTGGTAGGGTCGTGTGTTTTTGTTCGGAAGCGGGTTAATAGTTTTTTCACCGTGTAAGGTAGAAATGCATGCGCGTAGTCTATAGTACTTACACGGTGACCACAGCGTTGTTTTACGCTGCATCTGGGGTTGAGGTCGTCGATCACATGTACAAAAAACTGGCATTTGCGAACACTGTACAAATCCTACTAGTACGCGACGATTCAGACATGGAAGAATCGGCACCAGGTCATGAAATGCCTGCAATCTGTGACTATGACATCAAGACATTAATTGATTTTTCGTCATTCTATGATCTGACTGGCACTCTGTGACACTCCAACGGATCGTAACTACTAAGTTCGAGTCATCGCAGGAGGGAGAGGAGTCTGCCTAATAATGTGGTTCTCCACCGTCCAAAGTGAAAGGGGAACGACCATTAAAAAAAGAACCTAATGGTCGTGTGAGAACCCGTTGTAGTACCAATACTGCAGAGAGTTTTTAGTCGTTCCTATGCAAGTTTTAGCAGGCTTCTCTCCTCGATGAGAGAATCATCAACTTGTTCAACTGCCGGAAGAATGAGCTGGTGTGTGTAAAGACTCCACTCTTGCTTCACACAGAAATTGAGAAGGGCTATTGTTTATATCCATCTTTGCAGAAAGGAATCTGATGAGTCCCAGTAGGACAAGATCTGTTCATTCTAAGGCCGATGTAATTATCATTATCATGCTGGGACAAATTCAATCGCTGGCTCATTGGCGATAGGGCCTAACGAACTCAACAATAGTTACGCTTAGGACCAATTGAGCATCTCTGTAAAGGAGTACGAAGAATCTCTGTTTGCGAGACATAATTTAATCCAAGTTCGGGAGTATTTAATAAATTGTACATTCACAAATCCGAATCAAAGAACAAACGTGCTTCTCTTTTCGTTCATTGTTATTTGTATACGACACCTGTAGCCTTAAATCGGTAATTTAATCTTATTTCGTTATTCGGTACCCTTATTGAAGCTTGAGCGGTTCAGACTTGTATGTCCCACTTTGTACTGTACAGCAATTTACACCTTTTTGTCCCACTGTATGGATTTATTGCTGCATGCGGTTGAAGTGAGCCCCTTTTCGAGACGCCCCCAAGAGCTATCCACTCCTTTACAGCTTCTTTTATTGTGACTGACATTTTACATTGGTATTAAAGTTATCTACAATAGACGGTCAGCTAAGGAGTGGCCTGACACCATTTGATTAGGCGCATCTGTGTTCGGCTTCTTGTTCAAGTTAATCTCTTAAATCGTTGTTGGTGAAAATGGCGAAATCGGCGAAATCTATATCCGGTGGCATTGCCAATGAACACGGATGGTCAAGCCTCGCATTAAGTACTTCTTTTCTTAAGGCCGTTGACGAGTAAAGCGGTTTGCACCTCGAGATAAATAAAATGTTAGCCGTTAATTTTACAGAGTAAGATCCATTTTTACCCCCAGGTGCTGGTGTCTACGATTAAAAGAAATACTGAACTCTGAGTACTGGAGTACATAAATTTGACTGTATCTCTGTTGTAGAGGTGTTCCTTGCTGCGTCGTTTTTCACGAACCCAAACCAAAATTACTTGCCGACTTCTCCGATGGATTTTTAATCCATTTCTACGACCCCATTCGTAGAATCCGGTACAGGCCCTACCCTCGCTCACCTTATTCGGCCATTTTGAGTGGACCCATACATTGACCCAGTAAAGGTTAGGGTCGGCAGAAAGTGACTACCGCCAGGTAGTAGTACGACGACGTACCAGTGCGTGCGCAGGAGTACTGGCGTTTCCGTACAACTTATTTGTTTCACTTACACCATGCGCATGCAGTTCTACTACTAGCTAGTACGTAGAGCTGGCATACCCAAAAAACTATGCACTATCTTACCAGCTTCTTCACTCACTCTTTGTTGCTGAGCGCGACATACAAGTAGATGCTCCTACTGTGTTGGTGTTTTCGGGCTTTATTTTTTTCCTTCCTGACGGATCAAGGCTCTTTCCTCACTGACTATTACTACTAGCTAGTAACTTACCCTCCGAACCAACTACAGTGATAGTCACCGAACATAGCCTGATTGTAAGCAAACAAACCTACAAGACACAAATTATACAAACCAACAGCTAGCTAACATGTCAACGGACGAAGCCAAACAACTACCCACCGGGTTTGCGCCAGGTAAATGCATGCATGTCTTCTTGTATATGTGTGACTTCCGTTGGATCCAAAGATGGACTTGTGTTGACTCCGAAATTCAATGTCAAAGACTCACTCACACTGACTTCCTTCTTGGTTTTGACTTGGTTTCGTTGCATCACAGGTGACATGGACGTGATCGTTGGAAGGGGAAAGGTACGATACAAAACGGTGCTAGCGTTGTGGCCGACGTGCTCCTTGCCTTGCCCTGCTTGGCTTCTGTTTGCATTGAATTTCACTTCACCGGCTCACAACAATAACTTCTTTTACCTCTGCTTCCCTCCTCCTTCCTCACTTACTGTAGGTTTGCTACAAGCATAGTGGAAACCAAAAGCTGGCCCGTGTGGTGGCCAACAGTATACCAGTCTACTCCAACCCTTCCGCCACCAAGAAATCCAAATCCGAGCTCATCAAAGGCATTATGCACAAAGTTCGAGAGAGCAGTCCAACGGGAGGATTTGTCAAGTTTGATAGTGATACGGGGATGTGGTATGAAGTGGGAGACAGGTATGTCTTTGTCTTGCGTGGGTGTGTGTGTTTTGCATTGTGTGGATGCTCCCTTGGCCTTGCCTCTCGTTTCCTCCCTTTTTCTGACTTCTTTTTTCTCCTCTTGTGCCTTCTCCCTCTACTACTAGAATTGCTCGAGAAAAAGTGTCACAGACCTTTCGAGATGCTCTCAATGACAGGTACAAGTCCAGTACAACCTCCAAGACCCTCAAACGACGACAGGAACGGATCAATCGACATACCAGTGCCGGATCCAAAGACAGTGGATCTTCCACCGGAGAAGGAGGAGCAACAGGAGCGAGTACTACTACCACTCCTAGTTCGGCAGCTGCTGGACCTGCTGGTACAAGTCGAAATGTCAGTATTACTTCGACCGGGCCGACCCCGTCGACGCAAGCGCAGCAGCAGACGCAAAGCAAAAACACTGCTGCGGAGATTCCGGAAGCACAAGCCCGTTTGGATTCTCTCTTGTGGGCTGCGACGACGGGTGTCAACAATGTCAACCGTCATCTTCAGCTGCATCAAACCAAACCACCTGGCTTTTTTTCCGCCATGGCTCCTCCCGGAATGACTCCTTTGAGCAGCTTGAGTGGTTATCGAAGTAGCAGTCTCTTGGGAGGACCTGGAGCTGGTGCTGGAGGGTTCACTTCGTTCTTGGCAGCTCGACAGGCAGCTCTTCTCATGTCTCCTGGTTCGAGTCGTTTAGGACCAGCCGGTATGTCCTACATGGGACCATCTTTGGATCATCTCATGACTCCTGGTGCTGGTGGAAGCGTTGCTGTGCCTATGATGCAAGCCAATCGCTATGCCATGCTCATGAGTCAAGAGATGGAATTACGAAGGAGCATGCTGAGTTCCACCCATACTCCTGCTACAGCTCCAGCCGCGGCGGCAACGACAAAGGTTGAGGCACCGGCCAGCAGCGGTCCGGATCCTTAATGCATTGACAAAGTTGGCAGGTGACACGGGTACATTTCCGTCAAGACATGCAGGAGCAGTGCTCGACAATTGCTGCCGTTGCTGTGAGACAAGTTAAAACAGGGGACCGATGAAACACTCTTCTGTGCAAACAGGACAATCTGATGCATTCTAGCAGTGCTAGTGCATTTATTTACATGTCACATGAATCATATTTTTCCACTCTTGCCGATGAACCAGAGCCCTTGCACTTGCTTGAACTGCAAATAGGCAATGAACATTTAGTAGACAATGCAAACCAGCACACAAACAATGGTGCGATTAATTCAATCCACATGCAAAATGCCATGCTGCAAATCTTTTCCAAATCCTCAACCTCTTGTTCTGTGAGTTCCTTTTCTGACACTTCTTGCTTTTTGGGACTGACCCCCTTCCTGCAGTCTGGTGGAACTCCTGAAGAAGTTCATTGCACGGCATAGGCAAGTCGTTGTTCCTTGATGCTGTAGGTGCTTAGGTGGGAGACAATGGGGGAGAAGCAGAGGGTTCTTGGCTTGGAGAAACACTTGGTTCTTGGCTTGGAGCAATAGAAATTGGCGGGCGCCTGACTTGGTTCAGCTGTCCAGATGGTTCAAAGGGCTTGCAACCCGTGAGATCTGCGCTAGAGCAATGTCCATCGATGTTTGCAAGGCAACACTCATGGTTGCCACCACATTCACCACAGACGGGACCTCCACATGCAAGGAAAACAGCATTGGATCAACAGAGCTAACCTTCATAAAGACTTGGAATGTCATGCTGGCAGAAATTGGCGCTTAGTGGCAGTGGCGTTTGCATCAATCGAAAGCACAGTGACCTCCGTTAATCTTCTTACAGAAGTTGCACTGCACCACTGGAAGGCAGCAATGTGGCAACACAGCTCACAGTGTTGGTGTCACTGCGCAGACTAAACTTGTTGGTGTCATCAGAGCAATGACCCCCTTAGCAACAAATTTGCTTTCTGGCTTTGTCCTCAATTTGTTTGCAAGGGATCCATTCATGAGCAGGCCAACCACATTCGAGATTCTTCAATTCAAATCCATTGGACTGTTGCAGTCAGTGTCTGCTTGTGAAACCGTGATTTGGACAACATTGAACCATTGTGCTGGACCCAACACATTTGTTGAATTCAGGAAGACATCAGCAATGTGAAGTGCAGCTGCTGCTAGTTGCACCGCCTCAGCAATGGTCACCTGCACTGCCCTTTATGACATTGTCAATGATCATGGCCTTGGACTTCATGTGGTTGCATCTGGCGTGGAAGTCAACATCATCAAAATCAGCTCTTTGTTACATCATCAATCTCTCCAGTTGTCTTGTGACTGTCATCTGCAAGAGCAAACAAGATGAAAATGCTAAACAAAAACCAGATGCCACAAACAACAGCAAAGCTCATGACACAATGCGCCTGGCATGAAGCATGCAAGCATCTCACAAAGACTCATGACATTTGCATGCTCATCCAGCTCGATGCATGTGCAGTGGTTCTCTTTTAGCTGAGCAAGGTTTCTTTGTCCTTGTCTTCATCCTCTGAGAACTCTGAGGGGAAACACATCTTCCAAGAAGGGAGGTTTTTGCTTTGGGCAAACAAAAGAGTGGCGGGATCAAAGAGGACTTCCTTTTCCTAGCAGATTGTGAAGATTTTTGAAAGACCCCTCAAATCCACTGAGGAAAGCATCTTCAGCATTGCTGCTCTTGCTTCCCTGGCCACCAGTCCTCTTGGTCTTGACTTGGTTGTCCTTGACATGATGACTGTGCTGTTTGTGTCACTTTCCTGGAGATGATCTTTGTGGCTTTCCTCTCCAGTCCAAGCAGCAATGCCAACTCTTCATTTGCTGGTTGCACAGTCAACGCACAGTCAGCGCCAATCTGACGTTCACTGGCAGCTTCCTCATCATGCACAACCAGCCCACCCCTTGTCTCGTTGTTGCATGCCACTGAGTCAATCAGATTCAGCATCTGCTCCCACGTGAACACCTCTTGTGGACCAAGGTCAATGTCTTCCGACTCCAGCCCGATTGTCAAAGCTTCAATGGTGTCATCCACGAGCTTGTTGACATGCTTCACAACTAACGCACACTGATGCAGATCTCACTAGTTTAGGGATGCTCGTGAAGGTGGAGGTCGAATTGGCCAGCTCACTCTTCCAGAACATGTCCTCCGAAACCTGCAAAACATGGGGCTTGTTCCCAATGCCTCTCAGGCCAACAGCACCAGTTGTTGTTCCAGCGCTGTTGTTGGTAGCGGCGAGGTCACTCTTGCTGCCACGGTCCATTTTGATAATCAACGCCTCGAGACTCTCATCATTGGCAGCAATAAGAGAAGAAAAACCCCAAAGGGGCAATGTGATTGACGCCACACCCAAAAGATGAAAAATTGCTCCAGTGTCCCTTTTTCAATTCCATCTGGGCCGGCATTGGGCGTGGAAGTTGAAGTTTATCCGAGAAGAAGCATAGTCAAGGAACAAATTGGTTTGGCAAAACCCAGCGGCAGAACGCCTTGCAGAGGAAGACTTCACTGACCTATGTTGAAGGCAAGAGCTACTGCCAGGATCTGCACCAACGCTACGGACAGTGCGCGATAGACACAACAGTCATTTTGTGAGACGGCAAGAGCAAGAGGTTCGAAAGGAAGAACACGAGGCGAACGAATATTTTCTTTTATTGGGAGGCGCTGACCCAGTCATGACAAGCATGACGAGGATTGGAGAAGAAGAGCGTGTTCGAGCCGCCAGTTTCGCCTCATCCAGTCAGTAACTATTCTATGAACTGTGTAACGTAGACCCGAAATAATTTGAAAGGAAAGAAAATCCATACAAACTTTCTTTTAAATAAAATAAAGCTGCCAGCATACTACTGTCACTCAGTAATTGCCAGTATCTACAAGGAGGGCGGTGCTGGAGCCGGACGAAGAGTGTTTGGTTCCGTGAGCCGTTCTCGCAGCAGTTCTGGCATGGCATCTTCCGCGGGTGGCCACTTTCCTCCACTCATGACATGCTCGACTTCCTCAATGGTTCGAGGACACAACGTATAATTGATGCATCCATCTTTGGTAATGGCCAAAATATCTTCCAATCGGACGCCGCCAAATCCACGATATTCCTCATCAATCAAGGTTTGATTCAAATAGGGTTTCAAGGGTGAATCATCCGCCAATGCCCCATTCAAGAGATGATCAATAAAGTAAATGCCCGGTTCGACCGTGATCAACATGTTTTCTTGCATAATCCGCGCGGTTCGCAATTTACGTAGTCCCGGCAAATCGATGCGTTCGGGATGTCCTGGCAAATAGCCACCCACATCGTGCGTGTCAATGCCTGTATGTGAAAGAGTGTATGCGTGATGAATGAGTTCGAAGTAGAGAAGAAACAATAGGATGAGCCTTTCCTTCTATCACCATGATTATACCAAGATGGCCCCGACACAAGGCATCTTTTCCTTTTTTCATAAAACGTACCCAGAAAATGTCCGAGACCACACGGCAAAAAGACAGCCCCCAATCGCATTTCCACCAATTCGTCGAACGACTTATCGCCGGGAATCACAATTCCAATCTTGGCCAATTGTTTCAAAATGGCTTTTTCGGCCGCCTTGTGACAATCTACCCAAGAAACGCCCGGTTTGAGCATTTTGTAGACCACCAATTGTGCCTGCAAAACGCCATTGTAAATATCTTTTTGTTTTTCGGTAAACGTGCCATTGGCCGGAAAACTGCAGGTAATATCACTCCCATAGCCACAATACTCGGCACCCAAATCAAACAAACAAATATCGCCATCTTTCAACTCGAACGCATTGGGTTCTCCTGAATGACCATAATGCAAAATGGCCGCATTGGGACCACATCCACAAATGGGCGTGTATCCGACAAAGCGACACCCGTACGAGTAGTAACAATAATGACGAAAGAGCGATTCGCCTTGGTATTCCATCATGCCCGCTTTCAAGTTGCGCATGACGTAGGCATGCGCATGACTGGACAATTCCGTGACGTGCCTCAATACATCCAATTCGGCGTCGGTTTTAATCACGCGACATTCACACAAGATAGGAAAGAGGACGTCGGTGTCGGCATGCGATTGCAAGACCTCGCCATGTTTGGCCTTTTCGAGAAATTCAGTGGGGGGCAAATACATGTTGCCAGAATCCGTATTCAAACCCTTCATCAACAACAGCTTCTTGTTGCTAGTAGAGTCACTCGACGGCGAACTGTCGTCCTTTTTTTCGTCGTCCTCATCGCCGGCCTTTTTGCGTTTTTTCGTTGCCACAGAAGTGGTCGTCAACAATAATAATTCTTCCAAGGCCGTTTCGATCTCTTCCATGTATTTCACGGCGTCCACTTGATACAATTGTTGAATTTCCTCGCACGTCTTGATGGGTCCCATAATAGTGGCATAATCCGCCGGCAATTTGGGTATAAACAGCGTGCATTTTTGTGTGGCAACGTCCAGTGCCAGGGCACAATCGGGTTCCTTGACGCCCGTCAAATACCAAAAATACGATTCTTGTCGAAAGAGGGGTTCATGATCCGAGTCGAAGCGTTCGGGATTCGTACCGCCCATTAAAAAGATGACACCATCACTGCCCGTCTCTTGCAACTTGCAACACAACTTTTTGCGATTGGCTTGAAAGACTTTTTCAAAACTGACTTTGTACGTGTCTTGACCCATGGACAAAAATCCGGGAGAGTCGATTGTGGAAACCATGATTTTTAGTTAATTCTTGAGTAGATAGAAAAAGTGGTGGTACTACTCGACCGAAAATGAAAGACAGAAGGTACTAGTAAAGTAACAACTCCGTTAGTTGATGATAGCGATGCAAGTATTTCTACCAAATCATTAATTCAGCTAGCTCAAGTGAGTGAGTCCATTATTTTGATTGTCGTGTCTATGGAGGCACGATACTGTAGCGCATTATTGCAGATTTTCAGCTCCTGTAATTTCATGGACGAAAGACCTCAGAGCTCGCAGCATCGTCATAGGGTTAGCGTTATGGGGAGTGAATTTGAAAGAGCTCAATGACTCAGACGCACACTGAGTCTGACTAGTACTGACGTCATTGCCTAAAGACGAAAACGGGCAAACATCGCGAGACGCAAGAGAAAGAATGGCCCTCTCCCCAACAACAAACAACAAACAACGAATGACCATGGCCATGGCCATGGCAATGTCTGCACGCCATCTCTCTGCCCGACTCTTCATCACCAACACAACTTGCAGGCTGCCGCCACATCACTGTAAGTGCAGTAAGAATGAAGAAGGATCTTTTGGACAATCTTTGGACTCGATCCTTGTCGCCCTTCCAAGTGGAAGAATTGTTGATTCGGGTTTTGTCCTTGTTATTGGCAGCGGCGGTAGCGCACTTTGTCCTCGCCTATCGCAAACAACAGCGTTGTCAATACATCAGTAAGCAATTCGCTTCACCACGAACAAGAACAACAAGCACAACAACAACAACAACATCCAGTACTCCTACGAGTACTCCTACGACCAGTCCCACGCGTACGGTTTCCACAACCAGAGAGACAGGTTCGCCTGCTGCTGCTTCGCCGGCGGCTGTTTCCCCTCCAACTATTATTACAAACAGTAGTAACTGTCTCTTATACACATCTCCGAGCCCACGAGACTAAGGCGAATCTCGTATGCCGTCTTCTGCTTGAAAA
>ENA-ORBV01007284-ORBV01007284.1-microbial-mat-metagenome-genome-assembly--contig:-NODE-7284-length-19069-cov-7.380845_pt1 | contig 19069 bp, 18 predicted proteins | sample MGYA00237777_ERZ505514 | MGnify/ENA primary metagenome ERZ505514 (study PRJEB26160, sample SAMN06269048) | microbial mat metagenome | isolation source: Oligotrophic lake microbial mat | place... | reverse complement strand
TGAGCCGGTCGATGGTCATATCGCCGCGCGGGATGAACGGGTAGATGTCCATCCGGTCTGCCGCCCCGATCAGGGTGGTCAACGCACCGCTCGACCCGCCCATGGTCATTGGCACATAATGGCCGGTGCCTGGGGCCTGATGCGGGTTTGGCCCGGCATCGAGGATCCGCGTCAGCCCGTTCAGCCGCATCCGCAACTGGCCGGTGGTCGAATTGTACCACACCAGCCCGTCGGCGGGGGAACCCGGATCGGAAGCCAGCGACGGCACCCCGAAGCCGTTGGGAAACAGGCTGTCGGGCAGCAGCAGGTCATGCGTGAAGGGCGAGGAACTCCCGGCGCGGGTCAGAATGGCGTCATTGGTCGTTCTGGCGCGTGGCGTTGACGATGCGAAATCAAGGTCGGGCATCAGGCACCGCCAGCCGTCATGGCCATCGCGGTGATGGTGACCGTCTGAGACACCGCCAGCACGATATTGTCCAGCGTCAGGTCGCCGCCGCCGGCGGTCGCGGTGACGGTGCCCTGCCAATGACAGGTCGCACCCTGATTGATCCGGAAATGCCCGGCGGTTCCGGCGGCATCGGCGCTGGTATCCTGCCATGTGCCGAGCTTGTCCTTGGCACCTGAGGCTGCCGCCGCCATCCAGTCGGACGGCAGGACCATGGTGGCCAGCACGGTGCCGCTGGCAGCGGTCGCACAGGTGGCCGGGGCGGCACCGGAGCGGATTTCCAGCGTGGGTGATGTGCCGATTGCGGTTTCGATGGCATCGAGGGCGGCGTTTCGGGCGGCGGTGGAGAATTGGTAGGCCATGATGGATAGGTTCCTTTGAGGGTCAGAGGGTGGCGCAGTTTCCGGTGGTGATGGCGGCGGCGGCGATGGCGGTGGCGGGGGTCACAGCCATGCCTTCACCACAAGTCTCCAGTCGGCCGCAGTGATCGCTGTGGCAACCCCGGTGGTCTTGTGCGGCACGTTGACCGCTGCGGAAAACCGGATGCCGACATTGGTCGTGTCGGATACATTGATGAAGGAGGCGACGCCGCTGATCCCGGCATCCACCACATCGCCGATCGTGTAGCCCGCCGCCGCCGTGGTGCATTTCAGGTGGCAGACCTTGGCATACGGGGCCGCGCCCAGACTGTGCGCCAGCGTCAGGGAGCCCGACAGGGTGACGGTCTGATCGGCAGAGGTAAAGCGGCCAAGGCTCTGAATGGTGGCCACGAAGTTGCTGCTGTCGGTGACCTGCACCCAGGGCTGCCAGACGCTGGAGGTTTTGCGCCGGTACCAGACCTCGTTGGCAGCCGAACTTCGGATCGCCAGTTGCGCGGCTTGGGTGCCGCTGATCTGGTGATGGAACAGGGAATAGTTGATGACTGCCGCAGGCGCTCCGACGCAGCCGGTGGTGGCATTGCGATACAACCCGCCGTTGGTGATCGCATCGAAATCCTCGGTGGTGATCGCGTTGCCCCCCAGCCCGAAAGCCCCGGTGAACATCAGCCGGTTGGCGGTCGCGTCAGACGTGCCGGTCTGGGCCGGGCGCTGGAACGGCAGGCTGATCCATGCGGTGCCGGTGCAGACCAGCAACGATGCCGCCCCGGCCGGAATGGTGATCGTGGCGACCCCGTCGACCAGTTCGGCCCCGCTGGGGTCGACGGTGATCACCCCTGATCCGGCGTTGGTCAGAATGACGTTGAACCCGGTGCCAAGGCTGGCTGCAGCGGTCAGCGACAGCGTCCAGGTGTTGCTGGCAGAAATCACGTCGCCCCGGTCGCCGATCACCACGGTATAGGCACCGGTCTTGGTCAGATAGGTGCTCGCACAAGCGCCAAGGGTTTTCAGGGCGGTATCTGGCAAACCGTCCGCTCCCAAAAGCCCGGCGAGGAAAGCGCGCTGATCGCTGTAGGCGGTTTTTGACCCGTCCTGGGTTGCGGATGCGGTAAAGGCTGATGCTGCGGGAAGTGCTGCCATTATAGGGATCTCCACATAGGGTCGGTTCCAAGTGTCCACATCGGCAGCGCGCCGTTCACATTCCAGAACCGGCCCAGCAGACTGCCAAGAGCCGTTGCATTCCAATCCCCCGCAGCAAGTCCGAGACCACGCACGCGAATAAGGGTCTGGAATGGGGCAAGCAGGCTCAGAACAAACTGCGATCCGGTCGTGTCGGCAACCCGTGTCCAGGTGCCGGTGAAAGCTGCGGGGTCTGACCCTTCCGCCATTTCGATCTGATAGGTTTCAGCGCCTGGGGCCGGTTGCCACATGACAAGCACCCGGTTGGCATCATTGGGGTCAAGCCGGGCGGTCAGCCCGCCGATCACCGGCTTCGTGAGGGTGCGCGGCAGGCTGCTGAGAATGATAGCCGGGGCCACCACCCCGGTTTCAGCCGTATGCACCGAAGGATCTTCTATGACCGCTTCAAGACCGACCTCATACTTGCCGCGCGGCTTGACGCTCATCACCTTGGCGTGGACCGCTGGGGATGCGAGGCCGAACACAACATGCGTCCGTTCCATTTCGCTGCCCACTTGCGGCGTAATGTCTGGTGTGGCGGCCAGCACCACTTCATATTCGCTGGAACCGGCAGTCACTTGCCAAGGCCCGGATAGTCCGCCGTCCAGCCGTCGCAACCCGACAAAATAGGTTCCTGCGGCAAACACCATCGGCTCGGACAGTACCAGAACCCGTGTTGCCGCGTTCCAGCCGGTGGCTTCGGCATGTGCCCCCCAGCCCGGCATGTCGTGCTGCACCGCGATCAGGTCGCCGATCGAAGGGATGAACCCCTCCATTTCAGTTGAAAATTTGGCGATGCGGCGGCGGTAGCGATTGCAGGCGGCAAGATACATGCCCTCGCGCATTGCCTGTGCGGCGCTGGTTATCCCGAGCCGCTCCACCTTTATCGGCTTGGCAGACGTGCTGCCCGGCAATGCCGCGCGGGCGCGCTGCGGCATCCATGTGGTGGCGTCGAAATAGCTGAGGTCGACCGCATCGGCCGTGTTTTCGGTCGGCTGCAGATAGTCGATGGTGAAGCTGCCCTTGATCATGTTGCGCATCGAATACAGCGCCACGGGCAGGGTAGCAGCACCGTCGCGCACCGCCCGCAGAATGCCGCCCTGCAAAAAAACCTGCGCGCGCCCACATGCAGCGATGCGGGTGACGGCATCCCAAAAGCTGCCGGCGTTGTCGAACCGCCCGTTGAAAGTGTCGCCCCGCGCCAGCCATACCGCGTCAAGCGCCAACAGCGCCGCCAGATCGATCCGCGCATCGGCGAGGCCAGCGCCATAGGCGGCATTGCGGGCCGCATCGGCAATTGCCCATGCAATAGATGTCGATGCTACTGGCGTCGACCATGTGGAGCCGTTCCAAACCGGTATCTTGCGGGTGGCAAGAACCTTGATCCGGCGGCTCGCCTGCAGCGACAGATTATTTGTGGCCCGCATCCGCATCGCCAGAAGCGTCACTTCGCCGAAGTTCTGCGGCTCTCGCAGGTAGGATCGCATCCCTGCCCACAGAACCTCATGGCCGGATGTCGTGGAAATACTTTTGGTGTCGGTCCTGGAAATCCGCACGGCGTAGCGCCCCGGCGTGGCCAGCGTGTATCTGACCGATTTTCTGATCGGCGTAAGGGTGCGGTCGCTGAACACTTCTGTGCCCAGCGTGATCCACGACCCGATCGGAACGCCATTGCCATCGATCTGCCGAGCCTCAATGGCCAGCGTCAACGATAGGTCCGTCAGGATCGAACCCGACGTGTCAAAGAGGCCGCGCGGCATCACAAAATCAATGCCGATCTGATGTGCAATGGCGCTCGAAGACGCCGCGACAAATCCGTTGATGCCGCCGATCACCGCCCGGATATTGACATTGCCCGATGTGGTCAGGCTGGCGGCAGTGACGGTGAACGTATCGACGGTGGGGGCTGTAGCGATTAAAAACGTGCCATCCACGGCGGTGCCGCTCGTGAAGTCAAGATAGACGGTTTGACCGACGGCGCGGCCATGCCCCACCTCGGTCACCGTCACAACTGTGGTCGATTGGGAATAGGTGCCCCCCTTCATCCCCACCAGTTCCTGACCCGCCACCTCCACGCTGGAAACCACCGCCGTCGGGAAAAGCGTGACCTGCGCCCCGGGCGCAACCAGTTCCGTGGTTATTTCGGCGAACGCGCTGATGTCGGTATCTTCGACCCTGATCTGCTCGACGGAAAACTCACCGGTCCCCAGGCAGAGCAGTTGATACAAATATTGATCGCCGCCAGCAAACTCGGTATAGGGTTGCGCTGCAAAATCCGGGCTGAACAGCATCCGGCCATATTGCACCGGGATCGCCTGCTCGATCCGCGCCGTGTTGCCCTGCGCCTGGATCGAATAGGTTGGCGACGGGCCGGGCAAAGACAGGCCGCCAGGTCCGCCGGGCGGTGGCAGCAACACCGAAATCAGCGCCTGCCCGGCCATGACCACACCCGCAACGGCGGCATTCCCAAGCAAGGTAAGCGCGCCCGCTGCGCTTGCAGTCCCGGCTGTAAAAAAAAGTGGGCCAAGCTGCGAAACCATCCACGGGGCGAATGCCATCAGCGCAAGGCTCAGGATCAGTTGCAGCGGGTTGCTGCCGCCGTTGCCACCACCGCGCGGCAGGACCGTGAACATCAGATGATCGCCATCGCGCAGCTTGCGCCGCCACCCGGCCCGCAGCAGCGGCCTGCCGTTCAGGATCGCGATGACCGGCGCTGGTCCGCGTGGAGCCAGCGCCCGCACCCTGACCTTGCGGCGCAAGACCTCCAGCCTGCGGCTGCCCATCGGATCGAAAGGGTTGGCGACGGTCAGGCACAGCGCTCTCACCGCGCCACCCGCCGATAATAGCCGAGGACGCGGTAGCCAATATCCATGATCCGCCTGCCTCTGGTAAAGATCACGCCGGCCCCTTCGACGGAATGCAGCACCCCACCCCCGTCCGCCGCAACCCAAATGCCGACATGGCAGGGCCGCTCACCTGTGGCCATCAGAACCGCGTCACCTTCCTCTGGCTCCTCTGCCACACACCAGTCCGCGCGAGCACCATCCCGGAACGCCCGTCGCCCCGCCAGCGCCGACGCGGCGTCCACTTCCACCGCAGGCACATCCCAGCCAAAGCGCTCATGCCAGACCTGTCGCGCGAAATGCCAGCAATCGCTTTCGCCATTGACCCATGGCAGCCCGATATAGGCTGCGGCCCAGTGCATCGCCGGGCTGGCGGCGGCGGTCACGGGATCAGCCCCGGAAATGTGGTCAAGTCATAATCCATGCGCGGGAACTTCCGGTTCAGCAGATCGGGAAAACCGACCGTGGCACGAATGCGAAAAACAGACACCGTGCAGGTCAGGATCGTCATTTCCAGCGGCGGCAGATTTTCCGGGCCAACCGTCAGGCTGTCAGACAGGTATTGCCGATAAATCACGATGGTTGGAGTATCCTGTGTGGCGGCCAGATCGATCTGCACCCCGATCTCGCGCGACACATTGTCGATTTCGATGGTGCAGCCCGGCACCGCCGTGGCGGTCTGTTCTGGCGGCACGATATCAAAGGCATAGGCGGCAAAGGTCACGATGGCACCCGCGTCCCGCGCCGCTCCGGCTTCGATCCGCGCGTCCAGCGCGTCGCGGTCGCACACAACACGGATCGGGACGGCAAAAATCGGATGCCAGATCTCCAAAGTGTGATAAATCACCAGATCGACGGGGCTGGATGCATAGGCCTCCTTCAAGGCCGCGGACAGGGCGGGATCAGGCATTGCGCACCCTCAGCTTGCCGGAAATGATCCAGTTCAGCCCCTGTTGCGGCTTGGCTCCCGGGGTGCCCAGAAACCGCGCTTCCACCGTTTTCATTCCGCCGCCAAAGGCCAGCGGCACCAAAAACCACCCCGCCCCACCGGCAGCACCAAGCGCCTTGCCATCAGCGCCCGTCCGCACGAACAGGTCGGACCCGGTTGGCACCCGCGCGCTCACCTCGCAGATGTCGACCGTCCGGGTGATGATACCGGTGTAAGAAACGGTCGGCGTTTCATCAAGCATGTTCACCCGCAGCAGGGCCGGCCCGGCACCGCTTGCAACGTCCGCCTTGAACTTTACCCGCCACCAGCCGTTGCCGCGATCCTTTACCTCGGGCGTCGCCAACGTCCCGCTGGTAGTACCTATCGCGCCGGTCAGCAAATTCAGGTTTGCAAACGTGGTGCCGCCCGCCAGATCGACCAGAACCAACCGCACCCAGGTCGGACCGTTGGATTTCATCGTGGCCTGCAGCGTGATGTCGTCACCCGCAAGGATCGATGACCCGAGCGCGATCTCGGCCCTGTGCCCGCCTGTGGCGGTGGTTTCGGCAATTCGGTCGGCCAGCACCCCATCCGGACCGATGGCCGCATCCAGTGTGCGGGTGACGTTGCTCAGCGACCACAGCGACAGATCATCGCTGTCCCCCGCCAGGCTCCATGCCGCATCGCCAAACCATGCGCGATATGCCTCAAACTCGGCATCCGTCACCCGCCATGACACATCCACCGTATCCCTGTTGGCAAAAGTGGTTCGGCGCACCTTTTCGTCGCCCACTTCCATGTCGGTTCTGATCGTCTGATCCACCGGGGTCAGCAGATACTCGGGCCAACTGGACGGGGGCAGAACGTCGGGCCATCCACGCATAGCTAACGCCCCATCCGCTGCAGGCCAAAGTTGCCGGTCATCGCATCGGACACCGGACCGCCGTGCGCAATATCCCCGGCGACGGCACCAAGGATCTGCTCCACCATCACATCGATGATCCTTTTGTTGCCTTCGGTGCGTTCCGCTGCCCGCGCCTTGACGTTCGGGGCGTTGTTGGTGACGTTGATGACCACGCCGCCGCCCGCGCGATCAGACATGCCGCCCGCCGATCCACCTGTGGCGGTGCCGATGACCCTGCCGCCCCGGAACGTCGCACCGGTGCCAAACATCGCTTCGGGACCGTCAAGCCATTCCGGCCGCCAGTCAGGCACCTGTACCCCCAACGCGCCACCCCGGCCGCGCTTCAAAGGGATGACGTTTTCGGAACCATCGGGGCCGGTTGCAAGCACACCCATGCCGCCGGGCCCCTGCCGCAGCGGCAAAATAGCCTCACTGCCGGCCTCGCCCATAACCCCGGTCTTTCCCTGGGCAAATTCGAATAAAGTCGGATGGCTCACCACGCTATCGCTGAAATGGCTCAAGCCCGGAAGCCCGCCTTTGGCAAAAGCCTCGACGCCGGGAACACCACCCTGGGCAAATCCGAACATGCTGATCAGGCCGTCGAACAACGGGGCGATGAATTTGGCGGTGAACCTCTGGGCCGCGATCTTGGCAATGTCGCTGATGATCGATTGTGCCATGCTGTTGAAGGATTCCTTTGCCGACTTGGTGCCGTCGAGAAATGATGCAAATGATCCCTCGAAACTCTTGCTAAGCCCGTCCGACAGCTTCCTGCCCACGTCCGACATGCCATCCGCCATGTCATTGATCGCGGCGCGCAGGCTGGCCACCAAGGCTACACTTTTCGGCCCGAAAGCCGCCTGTATTTCCGGGATCAGGTCTGCCAGCGCATTGGCTGTCTTGTCTTTGGCCCCGGCGATGGCAGCCACACCCTCGGCAGTCGTCATCAAGCCAAGTTGCACCTTTTCGTTGATGCCGGCCACCGCCAGCCCCATCGTATCCAGCGCCTTGCGGGCTTCGGCCTGCAGCGCATCCAGCGAGCCGGATGCCGGGCCCCCACCTGATGACCCGGCATCGGCACCGGTGCCGACACCGCCAGAAGGCAAATTGGTCGGCCTGATTAAGAGTGCGAGACGATCTGCGGCGATTGCATTCTGCCCCGCCAAGGAATACTGGCTGTCTTCAAGACGCCCGCCGCCGACCCGGGGTCCGGGTGCAGATGCCACCTGCACATCGGCAGCCGCCTTGGCTGCCATGGCCCCATTCCAGAGCGTCGCAGCCAGCGTCCCGGCGCGCGCTATTGCCGTGGTCAACCAACCCTCGCCGGGCTGTGCTGCGACCATGGCGGCTATGGCGCTGGTGGCATCGTCGAACATCGCACCGACGCCCCCCACCGCCTCGTGCAGTTCTCTGGCCCCAACTGCCGACCTGTCGATTTCGGCGAACAGGGCTAGGGCCGCCGTGTGCGCCCTCACGAACTCCCCGGCGATGGGGATCTGGCCCAACGCATCGGCGGCAACGGCGGCAGCGGCGACGCCGTTAGCCGCGCCCGTCGCCGCCGTCTCTACTTCGCGCAGGGACAGCGCGGTTGCGGTCACCGCCGTCGCAAACTCTCCGGTGCTGATCTTGGTAGTGGCAAGGATCGCATCGACCCGCGACAGCGCGTCCGAAGCCTCGGCAAAGGTGGTGGCGGCGCTGGCATCCTCCAGCGCGGTGCGCAGGGCGCGGCCTTCCTGTGCCGAAAGCCCCAACTCGCTTTTCAGTTTCTGAACCGCCTGAATTCCCGCCCTGCTCTGGATATCGATGGCGGTCAGCAGACCGCCATATTCCCCGGTCAGTCCACTGATCGCGGCCTTGGCTTCAGTCATTGCGGCAGTCTGCACTTGAAGGCGCTGGTGTTCGATCAGGCTCAGAAGCGCGGCATCCGCCTCGCCGTATTTGTCGATCAATGCCTGGATTGACAGATCGCCAATGCCGCGCAGCGCGCTGATACTTTCGCCCAGACGGCTGTTGGCATCGGCCATTTCGTCGGCGGCAAACTTGCCGTCGCCGAACGCACTGAGGGCCTTGATGCCCCACTGCACCAGCGCGGCCCCGCCTGCAATGATCGCTATGGTTCCCAACGACACCGGATTGATCATCGACACGAACGCCGCGCCCAATGACTTGACTGCGCCACCGGCACCCATTGGCCCCAGAACCTGGCTGATCTGGGTGCCCTGCTGGATTGCCATTATCAGGGGGTTCTGCCCCGCAGCCATCATCACGCCGATGTCGTTGAATTGGGCCGCCAGGTTGCCGACATTGGCGGCTGCCATGCCTGCGCCACGGCCAACACCCGTCAGCGCCAATGCAGTGGCGTTCGATGATGTCGTGGCCGCCGCGCCAACGCCCAGATACCGCGCCTCTGCCAGCGCCAGCACCCGGTTGGCCTCTTCCTGCGTGGCGGTGCCAACCTGCACCGCCCGCTGTGCTTCCAGCACCGCAGCCTCATACCGCTTGGAATTGGCATAGGTGCCGTCAAGCGACGTGCGCAACTGATCGAACGCCGCCGCGCTGGCATTCGCCTCTGCCACCCAGGCCGTGCCAACCTTCCGGGCTGCAATCTCGGTCGCATTCGCTACCGCCCGCTGCTCGTTCACCATCAATGCCGATGCTGAAGTCGAAATGGTGCCCGTTGCCTTGACCGCCACACCGAGTTGCTGGAACGCCTCGACCATCTTGCGGGTAGATGCTACCGCAGCAGCCGTCTCTGCCGTGATCCGATAGGCAAGTGTGGCGTCGGTCACTGATCCTCTCCCTTGTCACTGAATTGTGCCAGGATGGCGTCCATCTCGTCTGAAGCGTCGATCTTCGACTGGCCCCGGGTAAGATAATCCTCGATGTCGTTTTCCTCGCCGCCAAGCGCCAGACGGATCACATTGATCCGCGCCCGCTCTTCGGCGCTGTCCAGCGCCAGATGGCCGCTGGTGTAGGCGCGCAACTGCGCCAACGTCAGGTTCAGGATGTCGGCGTGGCTGTGTCCGCGCCGGATGAGCCACGCGAAGAGGTGGCCCCAGCTGCGGCTGTCATCTGTTCCGCCAGCGCCGCGTTCGCACCCGTCCACGCGGGCAGAACGCGCCGGGCGAAAAAATCAAGGTTGACCTCCATGACAGCTCGCACAAGGCGCAGAAAGCCATCGGGATAAAGCTCCCCGATTTCCTCGGCACCGCGCCCGGTCGCAATCACCATCGCCGCCTGCATATCATCGCAGTGCGTCATGGTCGCTGCGCGGAAATCCTGTGCCAGAATCAGCGGCAACACCGGGTTGATTGCTCTGGTAAAGGCGGCGAGTTGGCGAACCTTGAGCGGCAGGATGGGGAATGTAGCCCCCCCTACCGTCACATTCACCGGCTCCGGGTCGAAGATATCCAGATCATCCATCACCGCGCCACAATCCTGAATTCGTCATTACCCGCCGTTGAAACGGGCAAACACCGAATATCCGCGCTGGTCAGCGCGCGACCCTTGTAGTCAAGGACCTGGTTGTTGAGCCGCTGGATGGATGGTGCATCCACCACGATCCGGTTGCCCGCCGTGGAACCGTGCGTGAATGAAAGGCCGGTCAGTGTGTTGGCGTTCAGATCTGTGCGCCATTGCACCTCGTCGGCCGTGCTCAACTCCACTGTGATCGAACCGGTGGCCTCGCGGTTGGTAATGTCGATGGATTCGCCTATGGCAGCGCCACTCCCCAGCAACTCCATATGTTCGACCGTGTTGCCCACCTCCAGCTCGAACGCCCGCGTGACCAGTGCAGTGCCGCCGGTGACCGTGCCTGTCGCATAGGTGCCACCCAGCTTGATCGAACCGCTGTTGGCATCGCTGACAACCTCTGGCCTGATCCATCCGGTGAAATCCGGGGCCAGGTTGGCGACAGCGGTGGCCGCAACGTCGAACCCCACGAAGCGAAAGCTGAACATCGGGCGCTCATAGGCATTCATACTCAGTTTGACAGTGCCCATCGCGCCGCGCACCACATAGCGCACCCCGTCGTTCTCAAAACGGAAACCGGCAGAAGATACCGGGTTGGAGGGGGTGTATTCCACCCGGTTTGAAGCGCTGATCGCCTCCTGCATGGAACAGCAGCGCAAAAGTTTGCCCCACTTGGGCGCGACGCCCAGTGCTCCCGATCCGGCCATCTCGACCATGAATTCAAGCACACATTGGCGGGTGCCGACCAGTTCTTCTGCCCCCCCCAGGTAATTGCGGATCAGATCGCGCTTCACCCCATTCCGGGGAAATGTCGCGGTAAGCTCGCTCACCAGCACGGCGTCGGCTGCAATATAGGTGATTGCGGCCCCATAAGTGGCCTCCACAGCCATGAAAATGCTGGCATTCCTGATCCGGCGTCCCATTATTCAATCTCCTCTGGCTGTTCTTCGGGTTGCGGCACGACATCCGGGGCGGGCCGATTTTCGGGGGCAGGGCGAAACCATGTCCATGTTTTGTGGTCCAGAACCCACGTTCCCCCAATTTCGGGAAAGGGTGGCCATGGCCGATCTTCTGGCGGGACAGGCGCGTCAACGGGGGCATTTCTAGCCATGGCAACAGCCTTTCACGGCAAAGGGCAACGGGCGCTGCCGACCATCGGCAACACCGGGCAAGGGCGCTGATGAAAGCGCTAAAGCCGGATTTCGTATTCCACCGCATAATCTTCGCGCCAGCACACCAGGCCGGTTTCAAACCGGTCCAACTGCCCGCCGACAAATTGCATCGGGGCATGATTGGCATCAATGGCCCATCCCGGCAGCGCCGCGCGCAACTGGTCGGTCAGATCGTCCAGATCGTCGGCGGCCCCGGCGTCGGCATCGCCATCCTGTCGCCGCTGCATCAGTATGTAGACGCTGAAGGTCTGCATCACATCCTGACTGTGCAACGCGCCGATCAGACGATCCGGGTTGGCCACCATCTTCGCTGGCGTCACCAGTGCCGATGGCAAGTCCGCGTCGGCAGCCGAAGTCAGCGCGTGGGCCACCGTGGCAAAGCCCGGACAAAGCAGCTTGATCCGGGCTATAACCGCGCTGGTTCTCACAGGGCGGCCTCTTCAAGCTCGCACATCGTAAAGCCATCCGCCGCCGGGCTGGTCGAAGGCAACACCCGGATCACCGTGAAACGGCGCGGGGCCACCGATGGCGGGCGCACCGTGAAGCCCTTGGCAACACGTGGCAAATCGCTTTTCAAAACCCGAAGTGTCGGTTTGATGAACTGCGTTGGCCTGCCATCTTCGGCGTAAATATCAACGGGCTCCTCGCGAAATACCGCGGTCAGCGTTACGCTGATCCCGGCCTTGTCGGTCACAATGACGGGCGCGCCGAACACCTGGTTCAAAACGCCCGTCAGCCCGTCAAAGATCGCGGTCATCAAAGGCCGCGAACAAGCACTGAACCGGTCGCCTTGGCCGAGGCTTCACCGAGAAGTGCTGCGGCATACCCGATCAGCTTGTTGGTCGACACGACAAGTGTGCAGAGTTTCGCCGAATCATCCCAATAGATCGGCGCGCCCATCGTCCATGCCGTGCCTGTCAGCTTGGCCAGGGTGAACGTCCCGATGATACAGCCCTCCACAGCGGCGGTGCTGGCGGCCGCCGTTTGCGCCACCGCGAAAAGGCTTCCGACCTGAAAGCCCGCCCCCGATGCCACTGCATATGGGGCGGCAAAAGACAGCACATTGCCATCCTGCGTAAACGTCTTCATTTGGTGATCTCCTGATGATGTGATTGTTGCCCCGGCGGGCGCAGCGGCGGCAACGGATGTCGCCGCTGCGCCCGCCGGGTCTGTTCTTCAGGTGCCGTCAAGCCCCGTTGTTCTTGAAAGCGCCCCGGAAGTCGACAGCACCCAGACCGAAGTCGTGTTCCAGCGTCATCGACCACCCTTGAATGCCGAACGGCTCATAGGTGCGCAGGCGCGGTGCCTCGGCCCCATTCAGATAACCATAGACAAAACACTGGCCGCCGGGCATTGCCGGGTTTGCAAAAAGATACCAGTTGTTGTTGCTGATTTCCGCCGTCACCACAACTTCCAACTGGCCCGCGAACGGGTTGGCGCTGCCGGCAAGAGCCGGTGTGATCTGCGTCACCAGTTGCTTGGCCTCGATCTCCTTGTCCGGGCCAACCAGCAGGATCGCCGGCGTCAGGTTCAGCTTTTCCCCGTCGATCCCGGTCTGCTTGCGCATCGCCGCCTGCCCGATGCTGAGCGAAGCGATCGAGATTGCGGTGCCGGTCGAGGTGAAATTGCCCGCCGCCGTGAAACCACGCGTGGCAGCCGCCAGCCAGATCGCCAGACCATCCGACGCCAGCACCGCCGATGCCATGAAGGCATAGAAGGTCGCCTCCTCGAAAAGCGCGATCCGCGACCCATAGTCGTTGATCATGTCGGTGATGGCACCGGTATCGTCATCGACGAACATCTGGCGCGTCAAATTCAGCCCGACGCCATAGGGCAACAAAATTGCGGTTTCGCGCTTTTCCCCAAAGGTGCTGAACTTGATTTCGCCACCTTGACCGATTGGCATCAGGTTGCGGAAATCCCCGGCCCTCACCATCGGGTGTACCCGGAAGTCGTTGAAATTCTTCTGGCGGGCGATCCTGCGGTACGTTGGCATATTCAACTTGTAGCGGTCAAGCAGTGTCTTGTTCAGCGCGTTCTCAAAGATGCCGGTATAGTCCGATGTCGTGTGCGTCCCGGCCATCATCGCCTTGACCTTGTCACCGGATGTGCGCAACGCACCATTGTAGCCCGCTGCGGCAGCGGCCATTTCAACCAGCGACATCGACATGTAGCTGGCGGCCTTGTCGGTGGTGGGCTGCTTGCGGGTGAACTGTGCCACCAGCGCCGCTTCCATGCCTTCGCGGCGGGTATCAACCTCATCCCGCACGATGCCCGACCGCATAACCGGGGCCTGCGCCGCCGCCATGCTGGCCAGAAACCTCTGCCCCGCCATCGCGGCCGGGGTGCCATCGTTGCACAGCACTTCCACTTCCGCAGCGGTCAGGGCACCCGATGCCACGAACGGGCGCGACATGGTGCGGATGTCCGTCTGGCGGATGCGCTCGGCAACGGTTGCCTCCTCTGGCGTGACCGCCATGATGGCCAAAGCGGCAGGCGCAGCGGCGGCAACGGATGCCGCCGCCGGGGTCGTGATTACTTCGGGCATTTCTGCCTCCTGTGATAGGGCCAGTGTGGCCGGTTGACCGCCAGCGGCGGCGGATTGTCCGGGCGCTGGCGCGCCCGAATGCTTGCGGGCGGCCATCATCGCGGCCATGCCCGTGTTCATCCTGGCAAACGCGGCGCGGGCAGCGTCCATCGTCATCGCCGCGGACGTTGCCTCTGGCGGTGCGGTCTCGGCCAGCACCTCATCGCAAAATCCGGCGGCAATCGCCTGCGTAGCATCGAACCAGGTTTCGGCTTTCATGATCTGGCGGGCTTGGTCCGAACTGATCCCGGCCGCTGCGGCATAGACACCGGCATAGGTGTCGGCCAGTTGGCCCGTCACATCCGCTTGCTTGCGCAGTTCATCTTCGGTGCCCCAGATCATGGTTGAAGGATCGTGGATCATCAGCAGGCTACCCTGCGACATCATCCGCTTTGCCGCCCCCATGAAAATCAGCGATGCGGCGGATGCGGCAATACCCTCGACCACGACCTCCACGCCACCGCTGTGCTGGGCAATCATCGATCGGATTGCTTCGCCGGCAAAAGGATCGCCGCCGTCACTGGACAGGCGGATGACCGCGCGTTCGGAAAAGGTCGACAGGGCTTCCCGCACCATCTGCGGGCAGAAATAGCCGATGCCGCCGAACCACGCGGCATCGGCATCCGCCACCACATAGCCGCTCAGAATGATCTGGCCATCAAAGACCATTTCGCGCCCGTTTCTCATTGCTGTCTCCTGACCCGTCAGTTGGTCTGCGTAACGGAAATTTGCGGTGGTTTGGCTGCCGGAACCCTGGGCGACAGCCCCGCTGCCGCGTCCATCTCCAGATCCTGAACGCGCTCGCGGCGAATTATTTCCGGGTCATACCCCATCTGCCGCTGCGTCCGCTGCATCGAGGTCAATCCCGCATCCACCGCATCGATGCTGGCAGGTATCTCACGGGTCGGATCAATCAGCGGACGTCTCGGTGCCGTCCAGTCCAGTGTGAATTCGACCTTTGGCAAACCCGACATCAGCGCCCAGGCATCCAGCAACCAGCGCTCGACCCCGCTGCAGAATTGCTCGATCATCACATTCTGCTGCCACCGCTCTACATTGCGGTCCATCACCATGTGGCCCATCCGCGCGGACGAAAAATTGACGCCCGACAGATCGCCCGACAGGCTTTCGCGGGTGATCCCCAGACCCATCGCCACCATGCCCATAGCCTCGGCCATGAATTCCTTGTAATTATCGACCTTCGGCGGGTTGGTCCATTCCACCTTGTTGCCCGCTGGCAGCTTTACCAGGGCACCGGGAGCCAGATCCTCGATCTCCTTCAGATTGACATCCGCCGCGTTCTCGTCGGGGATGACAACCCCAGCCAGCAGCGCCGCCATGCGCTGTTTCAGGATCTGCGCTTCCTGATAGTCGCTGATTTCGCCCATCGTCATCATGACCGGGGCAAACCACGATACTCCACGCGTCTGCCCGGGCCGGTCGGTGCGCCGGACATGGATGATGTCCTGCGCCGCCACTCGTGTCGATTTCAACGCAAACGCGGTGGTGCGTATCACGGCACCCGGATGCTGCGACCACAGGTGATAGGCCTCAACCGCCCCGGTCGGGCCGTACTCCACACCCTCAACCACCATGTTTTCCCCATTCGCGGTGATGTTCGTGTTCAGATAATCTGCCTCCATCAGCTCGATCTGAAACGGCAGGGCCAGACCGGCCTCCAGCCTTGGATCGCGAATTCGCCTGCGCACCAGAATTTCACCATCTGAAACCACCGCGCTCATCGCAATCTCCTGCAGCATCGGCAGGGTATTTTCGCGCAGCGCGTCAATGTCTGTCGATAGCAGGTGGCGCGCGACAATCGCCGTTATCCGATCCTTTACCGCGACGGTCGTGCCCGGCGCATGAACCGATGGCATGATCCCGGTGCCCACCACCGCGCCCACGATCACTTCCCGGGCGCGGGCGGCCAGCGGGCGGTTGCGCACCATGTCGCGCGCCAACTGCCGCACATGAATGCGGTGGCCATAGCCTGCCCCGTCCGCCGACGATGCCGGTGATTTCCACCCTTGCGTTCGCCGTCCCTTTGATGCGGCGTCATAATTCATCAAAACCTTGATGCCCGCCCTTGCCTTGGCCCGGATCAACCCCGCTTCTGCCGAGAAAAAACTGACAACGCGGTCAAGCGGGTTCATCACAGGCCCCGCGACGTGGTGGGATAGGCAATGACCGGCGACGACCGGTTGACGCCCGCCACCTCGGCTTCCATCATCGACAGCATGGCACGCATGTCCGCAATGGCATGGAACTCGATCTCTTCGCCGTTGGGCATCCGCCCCCGGCGCAGACCGCGCGCCATCAGGCTCTTGATCGCGTCCACATCTGCCTGCGTCCAAGCCATTATCTATCCCTCAGCCACTTGATGCCGTTACCCGGTGCGCCGATTGCTGTTGCCGGTCCGGATTTCCGGGCAGCACTTTCGCCGTCGCCCCGTCCGTCGCCCCGTCCGCCGATCCTGACCGCCCGGCTATTTCCCGGACCCGGCTCAGCCCAGTCCGGGCACTGCTCTGCACTGATCCGGAACAACCCGCGATGTTCTGCCATCGCCCGGCCCTGCACCGACAGGTCGATGCTTTCGTTCCGCACCATCCCGGCCCGCTTTTCCCACTTGCGCGCCGTGCGGCGCTCAGCGGTGAATTCGATCATCTGGTGTTCGGGCAGCCACTTCGGCAGGTGCATGGTGCCCCCGCCGGTCTCTGTCCGCCCCAGCGCCGCCACCACACTGTCCTTGATCCGGTCCACCGCCATGTTCAGGATGCGGATCGACCGCGCCCGCTTGCCGTTCGACGCCCGCTCCGGGGTTTCGTACCACACCCGGCTGCGCTGGTGGAAACCGCCCCAGCCCCGCGAAACGAACCACAGCCCGCCCTGCCCCGCCTTGCGCCGCGCCCGCAGAAACTTTTCGGCATTGTCCGAAACTCCCGGGCCCCCGTGAAAATCAACCGCCAGCATCAGGGGCATCAGACCATAATCTGCACCATCGACCGGATAAACCTGGGCGGCCAGCGGCTCCAGCACCACCCAATCCTCGGCATTCCGCCCCGGGTCCAACTTGCGGTCGGCGGCGTCCGGGCTGTCTTTCGGCAGGCTCGCCAGATCGCGGCGGTCGATTACCGCGCTATCTCCCTCCAGCCCCCAGGCCATCACCTGCAGCGTGAAATAGCTGCCCTGCACATCGACGCTCACCGTGATGAACCGCGTCCATGCCGGGGCCACACCCCGCGCCATGTCGCGGCGGTTTTCCCGCAGCTTCCCAAGGTTCAGCACGCCATCTTCGTCCCCGGCGCTCGGGCGGAACGGCAGGCCGATGTCGGTATTGACCACAACCTGCACGTCGCGCTCTTCGCCCATCACCGCCGCGCTGCGCTTGGCCACCTCCAGCCGGGTGATGATGGTCGACCAACTGGCGAATGCCGCCGCCGCACCGTTCAGATGATAGCTCAGCCGCGACACCGACCTTATGTCGGGATCGCCGACGCGGACCAGCCGCCCGTCGTCGGTCTCATGCAGCCAGCCGCCGCGCCCCTCCAGCGCCAGGCGGTTCAGCACCACTTTCTGCGACGGCGCGATCAGGCAGCCACAGCCCTCCGCCGGGCACATCATTTCGGCCGCTTCCCCGGCCTTCGACGGTGGCAACTCGCTGTCGTAATGCAGCCGGTCCACCCTTGGCTCGAACAATTCGCTGCAATGCGGGCACTCCCAATACCAGCGCGCCCGGGTGCCGCCGTTATACAGACCGACGATCCCCTCGCATGGCGGCATCTGATGTGGGCTGTCCGCCACCCATGCCTCATCCAGCACCGGAAACGCGGGCGAACTTTCCGCCACCGCCATCCCCCGCGACCCCAGCGTTTCCGGTCGCTTTGCCGCCAGGGCGAACGGCGCGCCTTCGCCGTCGATGTTCGTTTTCATGCGGTCGATGTCGGTCACAAACTCGAACTGAGACGTTCTGCCGGCCCAGTTTTCCGCCGTCGGCCAGCCGATCCCCAGATTTGTGCCGCCCCGGAACCGCTTGGAAAATATGTTTCTGTCGCCGGTACCCATCCCCTGCCGCTCCGCCAACTCCGGGCTGTTGCGGATCATCGGGGCCACTTCGTTTTCGCTCCATTCCTTTGCTTTGCCCTGACCCATATGGGTGACATGGACCGGGCTCTGGTCGATCATTATCGCATAGGCAATACCGACCTGCAAAAGCCCCAGCGTCTTGCTGGCCCGCGCAGGACCGACGAACACCAGCTCACGCCAGTTCCGGCTCGCCATCATGTCGGCGGGCTCCACCATATAGGGCGCGACGTTCCGGTCGAAAGGCACCCACCGCCCGTTGGCATTGACCCGCATAAAGCGTTCGGCGCATTCGGTCACGCTCATCCGCCGCGCGGGGCGCAGGTTTGCCAGTACCCGGCGCAGCGGTCCCTCTACCCCGGCAAACGGCGGCAGGGGTTGATAACCGCTGTTTGCCACGCCGGTCACAGCCCCGAAACTCCACCCGACAGATCGTCGTTTATCTGGTTGTTCAGCATGTGGAACGCCGCGATCCGGTTGGCGGTGCCGTTCAATATTTCGTCGCAATAATCGATCATCCGCGTCACCTGCTCCGGTGTCAGGCCCAGCTCGCGCTCGGCCCAGTCGGGCAGGCCCTGCACCCCGGCCCGGAATTCGCCCATCAGGGCGGCCAGAAGCGGCTCCACCTCTGCGACATGGATCAGTTCGCGCCGTTCCCGCTGCGCCCGGTTCCATGCCATTTCGGCGGTCAGTTCCGCCAGCCGCTGCGCCGCCGACAGTTGCACCCGCCCGACATCTGCGGTCAGGTTGAGAAAATGCATCCGCAGTTGATGCACCGATGTGTCACCCGCCGCCTTGGTCGCCCGCTCTTCTGCCTGCCGCGCTTCCCGCCATGCCCAGCAATGGCTAAGCCGGAACACATAGGCGGTGCCGTTCGCGCCCTCCTGTTCGACCGGGATGCCGTCGACCCGCCATTTGTCGATCGTGTTGGTTGATACGCCGAAAGCCTGTGCCAGTTGCCCCCGGTTCATGTCCGCATCACCCACGCCTGCCGGCAAAGGCCATGCCTTCAGCGCTTCATCATCCATGGTGGAACAACAACTCCAATGTTATCATATACCTAATCCGCCACCCCAACGTACC
>ENA-ORBV01007282-ORBV01007282.1-microbial-mat-metagenome-genome-assembly--contig:-NODE-7282-length-19070-cov-12.720476_pt1 | contig 19070 bp, 17 predicted proteins | sample MGYA00237777_ERZ505514 | MGnify/ENA primary metagenome ERZ505514 (study PRJEB26160, sample SAMN06269048) | microbial mat metagenome | isolation source: Oligotrophic lake microbial mat | place... | reverse complement strand
CAAATTGTTCGTAGGTAGGGGCGCACGGCTGTGCGCCCCTACGGAAAACGCCGAGGTGATTAAATTCTTGTTCCTAAACCGTTGTCCCCTGCGGCTGCACCTTCCGAGACTTCCGGGCAAACCGCTTACTCATCTCATCCGCCACTGCATCCAATCCCGATCCCTTCCCGCTTGCCTTCGCAAAGTTATAGATCAACAGCGCTGCTGCATAGGCATCACTGCCCACTGCCACCACCGTATCGTCCACCAACTCCTGCAACTGCGTCAGCGCTAGAAAAACGGGATACAGCGATTCAAACAACTCCACATCCCGCTTCATCTCATCCAGGTCAAAGGAGCGTGGCAAAAAGTCTGGGTTTTGTCTTGCCACTTCCAGCGCCTTACTCACAAACGCCCGACTCTTATCGCCCATCTTCGGCAGCGATCGGCGTTCCTCTGCCGTCAAATCCAGCAGGAACGGTAGCTTTTCTCTAATCGTGGCAACGGCTGCAAGCACCGCTTCTCTGTCTGTTTGGGTCAACGTGGCACTAATTTGATTGGTCGTCACCAGTAGAGTTTCCCGACGAAATGTACAGGTCTTAGAGTGCCCAGGTCTTAGAGTGCCCAGGTCTTAGAGTGCCCAGAGATGAAAAAACAGGCACTCCATCAACGATCGCCTGTTAGATGAATTCCCGCCAAGAATCCTTTTCTGTGACTATGTGAAAGCGCCTTAGAGTGCGATCGCCGATCGCACTCTAAGGCGCTGTTCAAACCTAATTTCATCCTGGCGATCAGCAACACTTCAGAAACAAGCTGCGATCGAGATGGACATTAGATCGAGATGAAGTTGTTCGCTGTGATGGTGCTCGCCTGTACGCCTGACAGCACGGCTAAGGTTGTACCCTGACGTTGAATGAGGGTGTCATTCGCGTTGAGTGCAGTGCCTTGCAGAATCGAGAGCCTGTTGAAGCCCAAACCTGCTGGTAGCGCGATTAGGTCAGTACCGTTCTCAAAGTCGGCGATCGTCTGTGTACCACCCCTCGCCAGCGCAAAGATGTCACGCCCTGCGCCGCCAAAGAGGAAGTTGTTGTCTTGACCGCCGCTCAAGAAGTCGTTGCCTGCACCGCCCTCAATATAGTCACTGCCCTGAGTACCCCGAAGGCGATCGTTACCCTCGGTGCCCTCAAAGGATTGGACATTCAAACCAGCCAACCCAACCCGTGGGTCGAGGTTGAGGGGTTGCCCTAGTTGCAGCACGATGATCTCGTTGTTGTCGATCGCGGGTGGGCGACCCACCGAGAACGGATAGTTGTTGTCGTTGGCAACCAGAATCGTGTTGGCATCAATTACCAGCACATCTTCAATGGTTTGGAACGGGAAGTTAAAGCTGGTGCTGCCGTCTTTGTTGAGATCATTGGGATCTTTGATGTCGAGCAGGTTCGCAATTTCCGTTTTAGCAACAAAGCCGTTGGCATCCTGCTGTGAGAAATCGACCTTGAAGATTTTCTTGAACTGAGCCGCACCTGCCTGGTTGTTATCGCGTTCGATGATCAGGTATTCATTGCTATTGACGACCGTGATATCGCCGATCGCGTTTGTCGGATTTTCGAGCTTGTAGTAGCCGACCAACCCTTCGTATTGCTTGGTTGCCACATCAAACTCATAGATCCGCAGTGCGCCTGCCGGATCGCCAACGACCGTGCCTTCCAGCAAGGGATACAGCGTGGACTTGTCGGGGCTGATTGCCAAGCCTTCAAAGCCTCTGGAACCACCCAGGTTAGCCACGGCTGGCGGTGTGATGAAGGTGCTGCGGGCATCTTCGCCTGTACCGGGGAAGTCGGTAAAGTAGCCGTCTACACCCAGTTCAATGAACTGCTTGAACTCAGCTAACGGGTCGCCATTGTAGCTGCTGGGTAAGAAGAAGCTTTCGTTGCGGAAGGTGTAAGGATGCACCAGCAGACCTGCTTTGTGAGCGTCAGCAACGAGTGTGGTGGGGGTACCTGTAACGCGATCGCCATCGCTAATTTGACCATCGCCATTCAGGTCATCGGGGAGACCATCGCTGTTGCGATCGACGGTTGCCAGGGGCACAATCCGCTGCTTGTTGGGTCCGATGCCCTGCGCGTAGGTGGCAATTTCTGCCAGTCCGGTTGGGGTAGACAGATCGGTGTAGGTGCGCGGATCGCCGCTCACCACAAAGTCGTAGGGGCGACCAGAACCGCCAAACAGTTGCACGATGGGAATGTCAATGCCTGCATTGGGCAGCAGCACGGCATTCAAGTCCTTCAGGTTGGCGACCTCAAAGGATTGAATGTAGATCCGCGATGGATCGGTGAAATTCTGCTTCACCAGGGTATCCACGAGCAACTGGCTGGTGTTGTAGCCCTGAGTTGCAAAGAAGGTGGGATGCTTGGTTTCGGGGTAGATGCCGATTTTGCGCCCCGTTTCGGCTTCCACTTGCTGCACGAGGTCGATCACTTCATCCAGCGTGGGCACTTTCAGCCCATCGTTGTTGAAGTTAGTGCCGCGAATGGCAGGAATCCGCTCGATCGCGTTCACCGTTTTGATTTCTGCCAGGGTGAAGTCTTCCGCGAACCAACCTGTGACTGCGTTGCCATCCAAATTTTTGGTGGTTCTACGGCTGGCAAACTCAGGACGCAGATAAATATCGGTGCTGGTATCGTTCATGTTGATGGTGCCATCGGCATTCAACACGGCTAACATCGGCTCGTGACGGGCGATCAAAATGCCGTCTTTGGTAACGACCAAATCCGGTTCGATAAAGTCAGCACCATCGGCGATCGCCTTCTTATACGAAGCCAGCGTATGTTCGGGACGTTCGCCACTCGCGCCGCGATGCCCGATGACAATGGGTTGCTTGCCATCCAGCGTGTTGAAGGTCGTGGTTGCAAGCACATCAGGGTTTTGGGGCGATCGGACAAACGGACTCGTAATCTGGTCGCGTACCAAAGCGCCTGTGCCAGGGAAGTCGGTGAAGTAACCATCTACACCCAGGTTGATGAATTGCTCAAATTCTTTCGCTGGGTTGCCCTGATAATTAGAAGCCAGGAAGCGCCCCTCGTTGCGGAAGGTGTAAGGATGCACCAGCAATCCAGCACTGTGAGCATCGGTCACGAGCGATGTGGGAGCCAGCGTGACGCGATCGGCATCATTGATGACGCCATCGCCATTCAGATCGTCAGCCAAACCATCGTTGTTGGCATCCACATTTTTGACCGAGACGATCATGCGTTTCCAGGGACCAATGCCGTCGGCGTAGGTAGCAATTTCTGCCAAGCCCTGGGCGGTTTGCAAATCGGCGTAGGTGCGAGTATCGCCTGCAACCGCAAAATCGTAAGGACGTGCATTCACATCCTGATACAGGAGGGCACCTGTGGTGTAATCCACATCAAAGGCATCCAGCAACTGCACCAGAGGAATGTTAGTCTTAGTATTCAGTTCCTTCAGGTTGGAAACTTCAAAGGACTGGATATAGATGCGGCTGGGGTCGGTGAAGCCTGTAGCCTCTAGCGTTGCCAGCAGCGGTTCTTCCAGTGAAAGCCCCAAATTGTCGTGGTAGGTAGGATGCTTGGTTTCGGGGTAGATGCCGATTTTCTTGCCTGTGTCTTTCTCGACTTGCTGCACCAACTCGATCACTTCTTGCAGCGTCGGAATCTCAAACACACCGTTGAATGCTTGAGTGCGAAACGCTTGAGGCATGATCGCCCGCAGGGTTTTGATCTCCGCCAGGGTAAAGTCAGAGGCAAAAAATTCGTTTTCGTAGAGCACGCCGTCAATCGTGCCACTGCGCTTGCGATCGGCAAATTCGGGACGACTGGCAACGTCGGTAGTACCACCCAAAATGGGTTCGTGACGGGCAATCAGCACGCCATCTTTGGTGGCAACGAGGTCAGGCTCAATGAAGTCTGCGCCACGCTCGATCGCCAGTTTGTACGCCTCTAACGTATGCTCTGGCAGTTCGCCACTGGCACCGCGATGACCGATGACGATCGGAGGCTTGCCACCCAGCGTGTTGAGGTTAACGATGTTAGGTGTTGCAATGGGCGCATCCAGCAGTTTGCCCGTTGCGTCAAAGTGCAGCAAAAAGGGACCAAATTCTTCGCCAACCCAGATGGTGCCGTCTTTCGCAAGGACAAACGATTCAACGTCGAAGTCGGCACCTGTGAGGAGACGATCGCCCGTTTTTTCGTTCGTAATGGCAAATGGCACCTTTTTGTCGGGGTCGCGCAGTTGAATGAAGTTCCCAACGCTCACGCTGCCGTCACCAGAGGCTTCTGCCCCCTGCAAACTGGGATCAACTTTGTAGATTCGTAGTAGAAAATCGGCGCTATTGCCTTTGGCACCAAAGCCATTGTCTGCCAGGAACCAGAAGTTATTATTGTCAGCAAACTGCACGCCGCTAAAGCCCTGTACAGGTTGACCGGGGAAGGGACCTGTGCGTCCATTAGCAGCGATACCGCCGTTTCCGGCTGCGGGACCATCGGCAAAGGTATCGGCTGGGAGCGAGGCAAAGCCTTTGAGTGTTGTGTCAGCCATAGTTCCTTAAAGATGAAGGGTAGATGTGCGAGTGGTCAAAGTGCGGAGTCGTAGATGGATGAAACAGCAGATGTACGGAACAGTAGATGTGCTAATGAAACGAAATTGAACGCTTCTCCCTACCAGCCCTTCTGCCACTCAGATCTGGACTGTCTCTGTCCGTCCACAGAAGGGTAGGAGATTTTTACCACTCTCATAAATCTCACAGAGACTTTAAGACCCGTCTAACGCACCGTTAAAAAGCCAGTAATTCTACTGAATGCCTAATGTGTAGGTTTGATGAACCGTTGCTGTAAAGCTTGACTGATCACCGTTGAAATGTATGTCCCGCAGTCGTCACACAATGGAGTAAAGCTCACTACGCTACAGTTGGATGGCAAGTTTCTTTCAACTCATCCTTTTCAGTTGGCTCTACTCTATGACTGGCTCGATCGCACCCAAAATCAAACCTGATCGCCCCATACGAAAACGTGTACGGGAAACCGACTGGCGCTTATTTATGCGCTTGGCAGAGTACGGGCTGCGAGATAAGCGCCTGCTGGCGTGGTCGTTTGTGCTACTGGTGCCCACCGCGATCGCAGGAGCCATGCAGCCAATTCTCATTGGCGAAGCGATTTCCCTCATTCGTCAAGAGCCAACCACCTGGACGTTTCTGCGACAGATGTCCTTGACTGACGGCATCAATCTGCTCGCAGGCTTACTGCTGCTCACGCTGATTCTGCGAACGATTTTTGATGCGCGACAGGGCTTTCTTGTACAGAAAATGGGGCAGCGCATCACGGCAGACATTCGTGCCGATTTGTTTCACCACGTCACGTTGCTGGCAATGCGTTTTTTCGATCGCACACCTGTCGGACGGTTGATTACCCGCTTGACCAGCGATGTCGAAGCATTAGGCGATGTCTTCTCTACAGGCGCGATCGGCATTTTGGGCGATTTGTTCTCGATCATCGTGATTGCGATCGCCATGTTTCTTTTGCAGTGGCAGTTGGCAACATTGCTAACGGCAATGTTGATTCCGGCAACCGCGCTCATCATTTACTTTCAGCAGCAGTACCGCAAAGCCAACTACAAAGCGCGGGAAGAACTATCGACGCTCAACTCCGTGCTGCAAGAAAACATTGTGGGCATTGGGGTTGTGCAACTGTTTCGTCGCGAAGCCTTTAACGCCGACCTGTTTCGCACCATTAACAAGCGCTACATCAAAGAAGTAGACATCACCATCTTTCACGATTCAGCCATCTCTGCCACGTTGGAGTGGATCTCGCTGGCAGCGATCGCGGCAGTACTCTGGCTCGGCGGCTGGTTCATTGTGGGTAAGACGCTCAATCTAGGGCAACTCTCAACCTTCATCCTGTTTTCCCAACGCCTGTTTGACCCGCTCCGTCAGTTTGCCGAAAAATTTACCGCCATTCAGGCAGGCTTTACGGCAGTGGAGCGGGTGAGCGATGTTTTCAATGAGCCGATCGACATACGCGACCCCGAACATCCCAAAAAGCTGGACAGCAGCCCCGATGCCACCACAGGCGAAATTCGCTTCGAGCACGTCTCGTTTGCCTACAAGGAAGGTGAATACGTCCTGCGAGACCTCAATTTCACCATTCGCCCCGGTGAAAAAGTGGCGCTTGTCGGACCGACAGGTGCAGGCAAAAGCTCCATCATTCGTTTGCTAAGCCGTTTGTATGAGACAACCGAGGGCTGCATTTTGGTGGATGGTGTGAATATCCGCGATCTACCCCAAACGGAATTACGCCGACACATGGGCGTGATTCTACAAGATGGTTTCGTGTTTGCAGGCGACGTGAAAAGTAACATTACCTTGGGCGAAACCTATCCCTTCGCAGCGATTCAATCGGCGGCTGAACGCACCAATGTTTCTGCCCTGATCGAACAATTACCTCAAGGCTACGATACGCTCCTGCGGGAACGCGGCACCAACCTTTCGGGGGGACAAAAGCAACTGTTGGCGTTTGCCCGTGCCGCCATCCGCGAACCCCGCATTCTGGTACTAGATGAAGCGACCGCGAGTTTGGATGTTGGCACGGAAGCATTGATTCAAGAAGCGTTAGACCATTTACTGGCAAACCGCACGGCAATTATTATTGCCCACCGTTTGTCCACCATTCGCAACTGCGATCGCATCCTCGTTCTCAAGCGCGGTCAACTCGTTGAATCCGGTAGCCATGAAGAATTGCTCAGTCAGGGCGGGCTTTATGCCAGCCTCTATCAGTTGCAAATGCTAGAAACATAGAGCGTAATTCCAGCACACCCATGTGTTTTCCCTGCCGAAAACTAACGTTCCATCGCTTCTGGCAGAGCATACCGACACCCATTCAGAGATCCTTTCGCTTGGCTGAGCGCTTTTGTGTGCATTTTTATGTCTGAACCTAGCACTAGGTGTTCCGTTAGACAGACAGTCACTTGAGTATATCCCTCCCGCGTTAGAGGGAAGGTTGCTTTCAGCTTTCTAAACTCAATCTAGCAAAAGGTTTTAAACCGATTGATTTTATAGAAGCTACGTCAACGATCGAGCGCTGAGAAAACTGCGATGGAGTGATCGCGACTCATTTCCCCTTTCAGCAGCGCCAATAAAACCATACTGAAAGGATGCTTGATGATTAAAGCCATTGGGTATGCGGCTCAAGAGGCAACGGCACCACTCAAACCGCTGGAGTTCGATCGCAACGAACCCGGTGCCCACGAGGTGCAAATCGATAGTCTGTACTGCGGTGACTCTGATCCACGTTTGATGTGGACAGATCCGATGTCGATCGCCACTGATGGCTACCTCTACATCACAGCGAATCAATTACACCGTCAGGCAAAGTATCAACAGGGAAAAGACTTGCGGCAGAAGCCTTACACGCTGTTTCGCGTTCGCCTTGATGCTCAACCAGTGCTATTGCGCTAAACCCACCGCTTAAACCATCACCACACGAAGGCACGCCATGAAACCAATCAAAGTTGAAAAGACGTTAACTATTAATAAACCCGCAGCGGAGCTTTATCACTTTTGGCACGATTTCGAGAACCTGCCACGCTTTATGAAGCATCTCAAAGCTGTAAACGTGTTTGATGGGAAACGATCGCATTGGACAACGAGCGGCCCCTTAGATAGCACCGTCGAATGGGATGCCGAGATTATCGACGATCGCGAAAATGAATTGATTTCCTGGCGATCGATTCAAGATGCAGACGTTGATAACTCTGGTTCTATACGCTTTAAGCCAGCGTCCCGCAACAGCGGCACTGAAGTCAAAGTCATCACAGCATATAACCTGCCTGGTAGAGCGATCGGAGATGCCATTGCCAAGCTCTTTGGTGAATCGCCCGAACAGCAGCTCGGCGATGGTCTCCGTCGGTTCAAAATGCTGATGGAAACGGGCGAAATCGCCACGACTGAAGGTCAAGCTAAAGGGCACAACTGATCACATTACAACTAGCCATTAGATCACTAAAAGAGGAAAAACAATGAAAGCAGTTTGCTGGCAAGGTACTCACAAGGTAGAGGTTGAAACCGTACCTGATCCTAAAATCATCAATCCGCGTGATGCGATCGTCAAAATCACATCGACCGCCATCTGTGGCTCTGATTTGCATCTGTATGACGGGTTTAACCCGACGATGAAACCAGGCGATATTCTGGGTCATGAATTCATGGGAGAGATCGTTGAGTTGGGTAGTGGGGTCAAGACTGGGAATCCACGCAACAACGGTGAACCGCTTGCCATTGGCGATCGTGTGGTGGTTCCCTTTACCATCGCTTGCGGGAGCTGCTTCTTCTGCAACCGCACCTTATGGTCACTGTGCGATAACTCAAACCCCAACGCCTGGATGGCTGAAAAAATGATGGGTCATTCTCCATCAGGGCTTTTCGGCTACTCGCATTTAACGGGAGGCTACGCAGGTGGTCAAGCAGAGTATGCTCGTGTTCCTTTTGCAGATACGGGTTTGTTTAAGATTCCCGATGGCTTGACCGACGAACAAGTTCTGTTTCTAACTGATATTTTTCCCACAGGCTACATGGGTGCCGAAAACTGTGACATTCAGCCAGGCGACACCGTTGCCATTTGGGGCTGTGGTCCGGTGGGACAGTTTGCCATTAGAAGCGCCTTTTTGCTGGGTGCAGAGCGGGTGATTGCGATCGATCTCGTTCCCGAACGTCTGCAAATGGCGAAAGATGGTGGCGCAGAAGTCCTAAATATTGCCGAAGTGGAAGTCGGTGAAGCCCTCAAAGAGATGACTGGCGGTCGCGGACCCGATTCAGTAATGGATGCGGTGGGCATGGAAGCTCACGGGTTTGGTTTGGAAGGCTTTTACGACAAAGTGTCGCAAGCGGTACGCATGGAAACCGATCGCCCTAATGTGTTGCGACAGGCGATCGTTGCCTGCCGTAAAGGCGGCACCGTCTCTGTTCCCGGTGTCTATACGGGTTTTGTAGACAAAATGCCAATGGGGGCATTCATGAACAAGGGCTTGACCATGAAAACAGGTCAAACCCATATTCATCGCTATTTGCAGCCTTTAACCGAACTGATTCAAAAAGGCGCGATCGATCCATCATTCTTAATTACCCACAAGCTACCGATCGACCAGGCTCCTCACGCCTACGAAATCTTCAAGCACAAAAAAGACAACTGCATCAAGGTTGTCCTCAAGCCATAAGCGGGTAGTTCGTCATTTCACGCCTTTCGCTTAGGATCGTGGATTCATTAACCTGAACCACCGCTCTTCTGTAGCTACCGTGTATACATATCTTGGGGATGAGCTAAAGCCCATCCCCGAAAGAGAGCATCAAACGAGCTAAGCCCCTTGAACAAAGTGCCAATCCCTGGAGGGCGTTGGCTCTGATAACCTGACCACCCACCCAAGCGGGCAAGCAGCCAAGTTGCCCAGGCTAAGGACAAGGGAGGATGGGGGTTTTGTTGCTTGGCAGTGCGTCCCTCAAGGGTTGAAGCCCATTCAGTTTACCAAATCTCGTAATAAACGCTATGGATGCGCCCTCACCCTTTTCTTATATGCCAAAGGCTTTAAGCCCTCTCCCACAGAAGAGGGACTTTGAATGCGGCTCTCTTCTCCCTTGGGAGAAGGGTTGGGGATGAGGGCAAGATCTGTAGCCTTTGCTCATTGATTTGGTATAAGGCATCACATCCGCCGTTTTGCCACCCCAATGACCCATACCGCTACCGCCATACTCAATGGCATCGCTATTCAATGTCACTTGCCAGAAAGCATCGATCACCATCGGCTTGAGGCGTTTCATGACCGTTTAAGGCTCACAGCGACTGGACTGTGAAACTTCTACTGGATGGCAGCCTAAAATCAACATAGAAACCAGAATTGACTGCAAAGCTCAATGATTTCTCAACCGCTCTACTAACAGCCAACTACCAATGACCGTTTGGGAACTTGATTTTTACCGCCGCCCCCTACAGGATGAAGTTGGCAACCCGCTTTGGGAACTGCTGATCTGCGCTCCTAGCGAGAATTTTCGGTATACGGCGCTTTGCCCTCAAGCAGACGCAAGTGCTGACTGGTTGTTGGTTCAGTTGCAACAGCTTAGGGATGCGGGTCACTCGCTGCCCGATCGCATCCATCTTTTTCGACCCCAAACCCTCAACCTGCTAGAAACCGTTGGCAAGAAGTTGAAAATGAGCGTGGAAGCAACCCGACGCACACCGACCCTAAAACGTTGGTTAGAAGAGAAAGCGCGTGAGTACCCGACGCTGGCAGGCTATACAGGGCAAGCTTACAATCCGTTGGCGATCGATCAACCACCGCCCGTGCCTCTATCAGAAACGCTGTGGGGCGATCGCTGGCGGTTTGCTGCCTTACCTGCTGCCGATCTCGTCGATGCGTTTAGCGATCGCCCGACCCCCGTGCTCGACATGCCTGAATCGCTACTGCCGCTCAAGTTAGGGCTTGCATCCACTACTCTCATTCCTGGTGTGGTAATTGATGGTGGACGGCAAGCTATGCGGTTAGCGCTCTGGCTGCAACAGGCAAAACCTGTCTCGTTGAGCTACATTTCAGGCGCACCCGATGGCTTAATTTTAGAGGCTGGCTTGGTCGATCGCTGGATTCTCACGACCTTTGAAGATGCCGAGGTCGCCACTGCCGGACAGACATTTGAACAGCGTAAACAGCTCAGTCAAGGACTCCATTTTCTGCTGGTGCAACCCGATGACTCTGGCATGACTTACAGTGGCTTTTGGCTGCTGAGAGCAGAGGCTTAACGTTGAACTTACAGGCTGAAGTGGATAAGGGCTGCGCGGATCGCGATGAACCATACCGCGCTCGTAGAAAAGAGGTAGAGATAGAACCGCAGGATAATGAGATTAAATGTGCAGTGGACAGCACTATGCAAGGCGCGAAACCCAACGAAGACCCACGCGGCGTTCACGTATACGGTATCTACTTGCTTCGTCACGAAGAGGTATAAGACAAGTGCATAAAAAAGTACCGGAAGCTCGAACAGGTTCTTTAAGTTATCCGATGGGTTCGATACGCCTGGTGGTGAAAGCTGTGCCAATGTGTTGGGAGACAGCTCTTGCGGACTCATCTTTCTACTTGTCATGAAATGGATGCGGCGGATGTACATGTACACCCAAACCAGGAAGGTTAGAAGCACAGTCGCAAAGAAGGGACTGAAGATTGCCTCTTGTGTCATTTCTACCTCTCGTGCTTAATCATCTTTATCGACTTAAAACCCAACCCCTTTTCTGCCCTATGCCTTCTCATTTCAGCCAGCTCCAAATCTTTCTCGATGTTGCTACAGAAGCCGTGTTGGCAGCAGGTGCCGTCCTACAACATTACTGGGGAAATCTGGAGACGATCGAGGAAAAGGGTCGCCCCGGTGACCTGGTGACAGAGGCAGATAAAGCAGCCGAAGCAACGATTTTGCAGGTGTTATATCGCCATGTGCCTGATCACAATATCTTGACGGAAGAATCGGGTCAGTTGGGGAATCAAGAGAGTACCTGTTTGTGGGCGATCGACCCGTTAGACGGCACGACCAACTATGCCCATCAGTATCCCGTTTCGGCGGTTTCAGTGGGGCTGCTGATCAATGGCATCCCTCAAGTCGGCGCGATCTTCGATCCGGCTCGACAAGAGCTATTTCGTGCAGCTAAAGGGCTGGGAGCAACCTGTAATCGGCGTGCCATCGAAGTTTCTAAAACAGCGTCACTCGAAAAAAGTTTGTTGGTTACAGGCTTTGCCTACGATCGCCGCCAGACATCCGACAACAATTACGCTGAGTTTTGCCACCTCACGCATTTGACTCAAGGGGTACGGCGCAGCGGTTCAGCCGCCCTCGATCTGGCATATGTTGCCTGTGGTCGTTTGGATGGCTACTGGGAACGGGGACTATCGCCCTGGGACATTGCAGCCGGAATCGTGCTGGTGGAAGAAGCGGGCGGTCTGGTGACAGCGTACGATCGCAGTCCGCTTGATATTCAATCTGGGCGCATTCTGGCAACGAACGGTCAGCTTCATACGAGTTTGAGCGAGGCGTTGCAAGATGTGCCGCCGTTAGCAAGCTGGGGAGTAGGGAGTAGGGAGTAGGGAGTGGGGAGTAGGGAGCGGGGCCTGGGGAACGGTTGATTGTCGAGCCTTAAACTCAAACCCTCAAGGAGGCAGCGCTTTTATTTTCTAACGTTTTAGTAGGCTACGCTAGCGTACAGCTTGCTCAGTCGGTATTACACTAGAAGGAATTTCATCGGCAGGCAAGTGGGCGCACCATGTCTTTCCAATTCGATCGTGGACTGTTTCTTTTAGACTTCATCGATCATCACGCCATTCTGGGAGTGCCAGTGGATGCTGAAATTAAGGACATCCGCAAGCGCTATCTCAAAATTGCTCGCCTGCTTCACCCTGATAGCGGCGCTTCTGACACAGCGGCAGCCCGACAGCGTGCGAGCGATCTGTTGTCGAAGTTGGTGAACCCTGCCTGGGAAAAGCTGTCGCAGGAGCGCGATCGCAGCGAATACATGATCGTGCTGAAGCTCAAAGGGCAACATGCGTTGAGGCAACCGAGCGACTTTGAATTTGGCAACCTGGCAAAACAACTCTCCACGTCTACAAACCCTGACCATTTCTACACGACTGCGCTCAAAGATTTGGCAGGCAGGCAGTACGAGCAGCTAGACCAAACGCTGGAACTAACGGCTCAATTGAGCGAGCTGAATCTGGTTTACCTGATGCGCAAAGAGGCAAAGGGTGAACTCAATACTGGTGAGAAGAAAAATTTGCGATCGACTCCACCACCATCGCGATCGCAAGATCCTGTCCCATCCCCACCTCCTCCACGCGAATCTCAAGCTGACCAATACTACCGTCGCGCTGAGAGCTATGTTGCGAAGAATAACTTTGCTCAGGCGACGTTGGAGCTACGCGATGCGCTTCAAGCTGATCCAAATAACAGCCGTTGCCACAGCTTAATGGGTATGATTTACCTGAAGCAAAACCAGGCGACAATGGCAAGGATACATTTCAACAAGGCGTTGCAGCTTAACCCGCAAGACACAATGGCGCACGAAGGTAGGCAACGCCTGGAGCAAGCGCAAAAGCTGTCTAACAAGGTGACAGATTCGGTTGCAAAGGCAGCAAAAACAAAGAGTACTTCAGAAAAGAAACCAGACGATAAAGCGGGTGGCGGGCTGTTTGGTTTGTTTGGCGGGAAGAAAAAATAATGGTGTATCAACCACCAGCGGGTGCCAGAGATCTGCTGCCCTTGGATGTGGCTCAAAAACGCTGGATTGAAGATCGCCTCCAGCAGGTGTTTCATCGCTGGGGCTATCACCGTATCATCACCTCTACGCTAGAGCGGCTGGATACGCTGATGGCAGGTGGGGCAATTCAACGATCGACCGTCCTCCAGCTTCAAGAATCAGACGATGAACAACTGGGGCTGCGTCCCGAGCTGACCGCATCGATCGCCCGGACTGCCGTCACCCGTATGGCAGGCTCCACCCATCCGCTGCGCCTGTACTACAACGCCAACGTCTTTCAGCGAGCACAGGAAGGCAGCTACAGCCGCCAACAGGAGTTTTACCAGGCAGGCGTTGAGCTTGTGGGCGCGGGTGGTTTGCTGGCAGATGCCGAAGTGTTGCTGCTGCTAGTGGATTGTCTTCGCCATTTGGGCTTGCATCAATGGTCAATCATCCTCGGCGAAGCTGGACTCACGCGATCGCTGCTCTCGGTTTTTCCGTTGCCCCTCCGCGATAAAGTGCGAAAAGCCATTGCCAAGCTCGATCGCATGACCCTGGAAACCTTACCCATGTCGGCAGCCTTGCGCGATCGTGCCTTGCTGCTGCTTGACCTGCGTGGACGACCGGCTGATGTGCTGCAACGCATCGCCACCCTGGATCTGGATGCAACCCAGCAGAGCGCTTTAAATAACTTGAAATCGCTAGTTGACCTACTGCAAGAGAGCGATCGTCACACCCTACACCGTTCGGCTGAGCGCTCACGTCGAAGCCCCACACCCCACACCCTCATTCTCGACCTCAGCCTGATCCGCACCCTCGACTATTACACAGGCGTTGTCTTTGAAGTTGTCAACACTAGCGAAGCTGGACAATCCGTGTTAGGACAGGGCGGACGCTATGACCAACTGTTAGGGCTATACCACCCTGACGGGCAAACCTATCCTGGCATTGGCTTCGCGCTTCAGATTGAGCACCTGCATCAAGTGCTACTGCCAACGGGTCAACTGCCCCACCAAACCCACAGCAGCGATTGGCTCGTTGTGCCAGAAAGCCCCCAAGCTTACACGGCTGCTCTTGCCTATGCCCAAACATTGCGTGATGACAAGACTACCAGGGTCGAACTAGACTTGGGCACACGCACGGCTGCTGAAACCCATGACTATGCCTACCGTCGCCGCATTGCTCAAATTGCCTGGGTGAAGCCAGATGGCAAAACCGTAATTGAAACGGTGAACCCGTGATAATAGAGTGGTTAGTGGTTGGTTGTTAGTTGCTAGAAGTGAGCATCACTAACAGCCAACAGCTAAAAACTAATAACCTCAGAGAGAACCCTGTGTCGCACACGATCGTTACAAACACCTGTGAAGGCATTGCCGACTGCGTTGATGCTTGCCCTGTTGCCTGCATCCATCCTGGGCCGGGTAAAAATACAAAGGGCACCGATTGGTATTGGATTGACTTTGCCACCTGCATTGACTGTGGCATTTGTTTGCAGGTCTGCCCTGTGGAAGGCGCGATCGTCCCCGAAGAACGCCCCGAGTTGCAAGAGACACCGCAATGAAGTCGTGCGTTAAGCAACCGTCTCCGCGTCTCCACGCTGCGGTTTCTTTCTCCCCTAGCCTCCCTACTCTCCCGCCCTTCTCATGCCTGACTCAACCCCTCTCCTTGAAGTCCAAAATGTCTACGCTGGGTACATCAAAGACCTGGACATCCTGCAAGGGGTAAATTTCAAAATTTCTCCCGGTGAACTGGTCGCGGTCATTGGTCCCAATGGTGCTGGTAAATCAACACTGGCTAAGACCATCTTTGGGCTACTGACTCCGCACACGGGCAGCATTATCTTTAAGGGTAAGAGCATTGCAGGGCTAAAGTCTGACCAAATTGTGCAGCTTGGCATGGGCTACATCCCCCAAATCGCTAATGTGTTTCGCTCTCTGACGGTGGAGGAAAACCTGGAAATGGGAGCCTTCGTGCGCGACGTACCACTGCAACCGCTCAAAGAAGAAATTTTTGCCACCTTTCCGGCGCTGGCAAAGCGGCGGAAACAACGCGCCGGGACTCTTTCCGGTGGTGAGCGACAAATGTTGGCAATGGGTAAGGCGTTGATGCTGAAACCTGGTCTATTGTTGCTGGATGAACCATCAGCAGCGCTTTCTCCCCTTTTGGTAAACAGTGTCTTTGAGCAGATTAGACGGATTAACCAGAGCGGTATGGCGATCGTCCTCGTCGAACAAAATGCCCGCAAAGCGCTAGAAATGGCAGATCGTGGCTACGTGCTAGAAGCAGGACGCGATCGCTTCGAGGGACGCGGCAGCGATTTACTCAACGATCCCAAAGTTGGCGAACTCTATCTTGGTGCGACAACCGCACCTTAAGGGGATTGGGCGATCGTCTCAAGCTGCTCTAGGCTCAAGCCTGTTATCTGAGTGACTTGAGTCGCAGTCATACCCGTTTGCAGCAAATTGCGCGCAATCTGAGATATTTGCGACTCGGCGCGATCGGCTCGTTGGCGTTCCTGTTCAGCGCGTTGGTTTTCCCGCTCGGCTCGTTGATTCTCTTGCTCAGCAGATGTAAGCAGCAACGTGCCATCACGTTTTACCCAACGCAGCCAGAGCGCTTCAATCCCTTTGTAGTCACCCTGCCAACGCCTTAAGGCTAACCCTAGCATCTGGCTTACCAAGTGCCCCTGTTCATTTGGCAGAATCGCCTGGTAAACGCCGCCTTGAAGCTGAAAGCCCGCCCAGTCGTTGGGATTGAAAGGGTCGTACCAGAAGTATTCCGGGACGTGCATCTGGGTCTGGTAAATCCGCTTCTTCTCGCCTTTATCGGTGGTGGCTGTGCTTTCTGAGAGCAGTTCAATGACGACATCAGGCGTTTTGCCTTCTTCCCAACTCACCCAACTGCGACGTTCGCCCTTCGGGACATCCAGCACTGCAAAGAAATCGGGTCCTTTAAAGTCTTGGTTTCGCACTTGCGCCAGACTGTAGTAGACAAACATGTTGCCGCCCACATAGCCATGATCGCGTGCGTCCAGCCAGGGCAAGAGCGCATCGATGAGTAACTCCATCTGGACTTTGTGGCGTTGGGTTTCCATCGGTTCACCATCGTCGCAGGGCAAATCCGCCTGAGTGGGCGGTCGCGCGATCGACGAATCACCGGGTATAAATGTGGTCATCGCTGAGTACCGCGAGTCATTCTTTTCATTCTAGCGATCGCCCTCACTAACTAGACTCCCACAGCAGTAATCCAGCCGTTTGTGCCACGATGCCAAATTTTCGTCTGAACGTTTGGTTAGAGGAGACGCGATCGCTCAGCTCTTTGCAGTAAATGACCGAATGCTAAGTTGAGAGGCATCAATGCCTTCGCCACCGTGGTCGGCAACCTTCAACCCATCCTGGCAAAAGTGCCCACTTTCATTGAACGAGCGGTGATGAGTGCTGATCCAGAGGAGGAAGATGTCCTGCTCTCTGAATTCAACCATGCGTTAGACACGCCACCACTGCGTCCTGCTTTAGATGAAATGGTGGCAATGGATGTGGAAGCAGATTTGGCTGAGCTTCAGCAGCCGATCGCACCTGCCCCCTTTTCCACTGAGGACATCGAACAGCTCTTGACAACTTCTGCATTGTTGAAGGCTTGTGGAGCCACGTTTGAGCTGGAGGGCAATGGCGTTTGGTCGCTGATGTATCGATCGCAAACTTACCGTATCACCTTCCATCCAACTGTCTTTGATGAGTATCCCTCATTGCGATTAATGACGTTTGGAGAGCTGCTCTTTGAGAAGTTACTGCAAGAAGTGTCAACCAAGCAAGCACCGTCCAAGTAACTTGCTTTTGCGATCGTCCCTGGATGATTGGCTCAAGGGCGATCGCGCCTCACAAAAATAAGACGATCGACCTTGCATGATTGGCTCAAAGGCGATCGCGGTTTCTCGAATCGTCATAACCCTCACCTCTGCCAAAATTTCTGGTTCGATCGACGTAAGAATCTTTGCTCTTTCAGTTTAGCGGGGGACGATCTCATTGACTACGTGGTGTCATTGGTGCTTTCAGTGCGATCGCCCCTACACGATTGGCTCAAGGGCGATCGCTTCTATCTAGTTGTACCAATCTGCCTAAAGAAGCGTTCTACAAGACATCCAAACCTGGGCAAAATCGTGCGTCCAACTGATCCAAACCGCATCGGGGATAACATTATCGGCATCGCTGAAGATGATGCCAGGAGTTGGGAATGCTTCTCCTAGCTGCGTCTCAAAACCTAAACCAGCGATCGCCGAGAAATTTGTATTGGCAAACTGCTTTGAACCGAGAAACCAAAGACCTCGGAGGTTTTGAAAACCTCCGAGGTCTTGGAGGGAAGTCTTGGAGAGAAGTCTTGGCGGTGAGATGGGAACCTTAAAGTGCTGCATCAAACCATCTCTATGCCACGTCGGGATCTTACTATCATCTCTACAATCGCGGTAACAATCGCAATCCCATCTTCTTTGAACGGGAAAACTACCTGCACTTTTTGCGCCTGGTGCGCCGACATCTAATTGAGCAAACTCTTGATGTGCTGGCCTATTGTCTGATGCCGAATCATTACCATTTGTTGGTGCGGTGTAAAACAGATGCAGTATCTGGAGCGATGCAACGGTTATCGATGGCCTATACTAAAGCCATGAATCGGCGCTTCAATCGAGTGGGGTGTTTGTTTCAGGGGCAGTTTCAGGCGATCGTTGTGGATAGTGAGGAGTACCTGTCCCATCTGACACGATATATCCATCTCAACCCGGTAAAAGCTGGGATTGTGGCTTCTCCAAAGGATTGGGAATTTTCCAGTTAGCTCGAATACGCCGGACTTCGGGCAGGCACCTTACCCAAGCTGGATGTTGTGCGACAGCGATTTGTATCTGAGGCAGCGTATCAGGCGTTTCTGATGCCTGATGAGCATTCTTTGCCGACCATGACCAAAGATTTGGCAATGAACCTGAAAGCTCTCATGCTGGATGAGTAGACCGCTTTCAGACCGCTTGCCAGACTTCCGAGGTTTTCAAAACCTCGGAAGTCTTTTTTACCAGGTAACGACGAACCAGACCAACCAGACCTCGGAGGTTTTGAAAACCTCCGAGGTCTTGAGGGGAAACCCACTGTGCCAGGTAATGAAACGCTGGAATGAAGAGTTTACGGTAAAAAAGACCACTGTTAAAAAACTTTAGGAACGGCTGGAACTATTGAATGTTAAAGTCCGGTCACGACCACGGCCAAAACCGCCACCCACGCCATGCTGACACACCCATCCAGATCGCCAACAGACCGCCCCCCAACACAAAAACATAAACCAGATTAAAAACACCCCCAACCCCGAACCACGACAACCACCCGACCAAACCCACCCACGATGAAAACGCACCCATTAGTACAAAAACGCACCCAACCACCTTTCCAAACACCATAGACGCTCCTTGAGACTTTGGAGTTGGGTTAGTTGGTATTCTAGCTGCGCTGCTTCCTGGATCAATTTTTTCCTGACGATACTGCGGTTGAACGGGGGGTGACTCTGCTTGTCGTCTTTCAGATTCTTCCTGGTGTCTGCGTTGTTGCTCCCTCAGTCTTTCTGCTTCCTGCTGTTCCAATCTTGCCGCTTCTTGCTGTTGACGTAGTTTTTCCGCTTGCTGTTTTTGATACTCTGCTTCTCTCGTCTTCAGCAGTGGGGCTTCCAATCTCGCGATATACTCGTCCTTAAGATCTAGCGCCTGCTGAAAGTTTTTCAGCCCTTCACGAGCATAATTATCGACCGGGAAGCTAGCCCGAATCGCTCTAGAAAACTCTTGCTCATACCGCT
>ENA-ORBV01007281-ORBV01007281.1-microbial-mat-metagenome-genome-assembly--contig:-NODE-7281-length-19075-cov-124.851774_pt1 | contig 19075 bp, 17 predicted proteins | sample MGYA00237777_ERZ505514 | MGnify/ENA primary metagenome ERZ505514 (study PRJEB26160, sample SAMN06269048) | microbial mat metagenome | isolation source: Oligotrophic lake microbial mat | place... | reverse complement strand
CGGGCAGGCGAAACCGGATACGCCATTGGATGTCGATCGATTCGGGCAGGGGCAGTTTTGGCTCGGCGACGATGTACCAGTGAAGGGGTCATACGTTTTGGTCCCGCTTACCTCCGCGAGGAAGGTTGAGCCTCCCACCGAGAGGAGTGCTAAAAGTAGCGTTCGTAGAGGCTTTGGGCCTCCCGCAGTGCGTCTGGCGCTGAGGCGCTGGCGATCGCGTTGGTTCACGATGGGCGCGTCGCATTGGAAACGGATCCGCGCGATGAGGATGCCGTCGGGCTGGTCAATAACGGCGGCAGGATGAATTTTGCAGGGCCGACTACATACCGACCACGTCGGTCGATCAGGTGGCCGCCACATTGGCACGCTGGATGGGCGTCACCGATAGCGCCGCGTTGAACTCGATCTTCCCGCTGCTGACAAATTTCAGTGGCAATGATCTTGGCTTTATGGGCTGAGGTGGCGCTGCGGAAAATGCGGAGCACGCTGTAAGAGGTCGGTGGCCGAATGGCACGGATTAAAGGCGAATCCCTGTGGCGGCAGGGCTCCAGCGGCGCACGCTATATGGATTTTCCCTCGGTTTTCAGCGCCTCTCTTGATTCGCGTGACGCTGGCGGCGAAATGGCGACCCCGTTCTTCGACCCCGTTCTTGGTTGCGCCATCGCGCGTTGCCGAAGGATCCATGCACGAGCAGGAGATTTCCTGCCCGGCGCTGCGCCGATGTCTTGCTGGTGCGCGGGACAAACGCCCATAGACGGCGATGAGGCCGCGCGAAACACTGTGCAGCCGTCGATGCACAGGAGCCGTTTCGTGTTGCGCCTCACCGCGCGTTGCCAGCGCCGCACCGACCGCGTAGGCGGCCGCGCCGACCTGCGGAGGCGCGCTATCGGGGTGGTCGACCGCTACTCGAATCCGTTCGCGAAGATCAGCGGAGAGGCGGGCGTGTTGGTGCGGATGTCGGCGACGTCGGCATTCGCATAGAGGCGCCGCCACGGACCGGCGGGCGGATTGGGCGGCGACACGATGCCGGCGCTGGTGACGGTGAGCGGGGCGAACAGCACGCGCGCGCGCCAGTGGTAGACACTGTCCACGGCGAGCCCGGTCATGAGCAGTGCCAGAGTGCTGCCTTGCGGATTGGCGCCGATCTCGGTCCAGGTGCTGGTGCGGCGGGTATCGCACAGCAGCGAGCCGAAGGCGGCGCCGTTGGGACAGGCCTCGACCTGCAAGCGGGCACGCTCGCGACCGCGCGGGCTGGTGGCCTCGATGGCGACCACAAAGCCATCGGCCTGTTGCGATAATCCCCAAGGTTGGACGGGCGTGCTGCCATCGCCGCGGAACTGACTCGCGAGCACGGGCCGGCCCCGGGCCGTGCCGTGGTAGACGAAGGCCGCGCCTTCGTTGCTCTGGCCGTTGTCGTAGCGGAAAGCCCCGACGATGACGTCGGCAAAGCCATCGCCGTTGACATCGCCGGCGCCGGCTACGCTGGTGCCCAGGAGCGCACTCGCCTGGTTCGCTTCCAGTTGCGCATCGGCGGTGAGGTTGAAGGCGCCGGCGCCGCCGAAATACACGAAGGCCGCGCCTTCGTTGATCTCGCCGTTGTCGTAACTGACGGCACCGACAATCACATCGGCAAAACCATCGCCGTTGACATCGCCGGCGCCGGCCACGCTGTCTCCGAATTGCGCACTCGTCTGATTCGATTCGAGTTCCGCATCGGCCGTGGCATTGAAGGAGCCGGCGCCGCCCAAATAGACGAAGGCTGAGCCTTCGTCTATTTGGCTGCTGTCGTAGAAGCTGGCACCGACGATGACGTCGGCAAAGCCATCGCCGTTGACATCGCCGGCGCCGGCTACGCTGGTACCAAGGAACGCACTCGGCTGATTCGATTCGAGTAGCGCATCGGCGGTGGCGTTGAAGGCGCCGGCACCGCCGAAATACACGAAAGCCGCGCCTTCGTTGCTCTGGCCGTTGTCGTAGCCGTTGGCCCCGACGATGACATCGGCAAAGCCATCGCCGTTGACATCGCCGGCGCCGGCTACGCTGCGTCCGAATTGCGCATCCGCCTGGTTCGCTTCCAGTTGCGCATCGGCGGTCAGGTTGAAGGCGCCGGCGCCGCCGAAATACACGAAGGCCGCGCCTTCGTTGCTCTGGAGGTTGTCGAAGCCGCTGGCCCCGACGATGACGTCGGCAAAGCCATCGCCGTTGACATCGCCGGCGCCGGCTACGCTGAATCCGGCTCGCGCATCCGCCTGGTTCGATTCCAGTTGCGCATCGGCGGTGGGGTTGAAGGCGCCGGGGCCGCCGAAATACACGAAGGCCGCGCCTTCGGCCGTCTGGCCGTTGTCGTAGAAGTTGGCCCCGACGATGACATCGGCAAAGCCATCGCCGTTGACATCGCCGGCGCCGGCTACGCTGGTTCCAAACACCGCATCTGCCTGGTTCGATTCGAGTTGCGCATCGGCGGTGGCGTCAAACGCGCCGGCGCCGCCGAAATAGAGGAAGGCCGCGCCTTCGTCGGTCTCGCCGTTGTCGTATCGGCTGGCCCCGACGATCACATCGGCAAAGCCATCACCGTTGACATCGCCGGCGCCGGCCACGCTGACTCCGGATTCCGCACTAATCTGATTCGATTCGAGTTGCGCATCGGCGGTGGGGTTGAAGGCACCGGCGCCGCCGAAATACACGAAGGCCGCGCCTTCGTTGCTCTGGCCGTTGTCGTAGGCGTTGGCACCGACGATGACGTCGGCAAAGCCATCGCCGTTGACATCGCCGGTGCCGGCTACGCTGACTCCGGATTGCGCATCCGCCTGGTTCGATTCCAGTTGCGCATCGGCGGTGGCGTTGAAGGCGCCGGGGCCGCCGAAATACACGAAGGCCGCGCCTTCGTTGCTCTCGCCGTTGTCGTAGCTGACGGCCCCGACGATAACGTCGGCAAAGCCATCGCCGTTGACATCGCCGGCGCCGGCTACGCTGGTACCAAGGAACGCATTCGCCTGATTCGATTCCAGTTGCGCATCGGCGGTCAGGTTGAAGGCGCCGGGGCCGCCGAAATACACGAAGGCCGCGCCTTCGGCCGTCTGGCCGTTGTCGTAGCCGAGGGCCCCGACGATGACGTCGGCAAAGCCATCGCCGTTGACATCGCCGGCGCCGGCTGCGCTAGTTCCAAACAATGCACCCGCCTGATTCGATTCGAGTAGCGCATCGGCGGTGGCGTTGAAGGCGCCGGGGCCGCCGAAATACACGAAGGCCGCGCCTTCGTCGGTCTCGCCGTTGTCGTAGAACTGGGCACCGACGATCACATCGGCAAAGCCATCGCCGTTGACATCGCCGGCGCCGGCTGCGCTGGTACCAAGGAACGCATCCGCCTGGTTCGATTCGAGTTGCGCATCGGCGGTGGCGTTGAAGGCGCCGGCGCCGCCGAAATAGAGGAAGGCCGCGCCTTCGTTGGTCTGGCCGTTGTCATAGAGGTGGGCACCGACGATGACGTCGGCAAAGCCATCGCCGTTGACATCGCCGGCGCCGGCCACGCTGAATCCGGATTCCGCACTAATCTGGTTCGATTCCAGTTGCGCATCGGCGGTGGGGTTGAAGGCGCCGGCGCCGCCGAAATACACGAAGGCCGCGCCTTCGTTGCTCTGGCCGTTGTCGTAGAAGTTGGCCCCGACGATGACGTCGGCAAAGCCATCGCCGTTGACATCGCCGGCGCCGGCTACGCTGATACCAAAGAACGCACCCGCCTGGTTCGATTCCAGTAGCGCATCGGCGGTGACGTTGAAGGGGCCGGCGCCGCCGAAATACACAAAGGCCGCGCCTTCGTCGGACTGGCCGTTGTCATAGAGGTAGGCCCCGACGATGACGTCGGCAAAGCCATCGCCGTTGACATCGCCGGCGCCGGCGGCACTCCATCCGGCTAGCGCAAACGCCTGGTTCGATTCCAGTTGCGCATCGGCGATGGTGTTAAAGGCGCCGGCGCCGCCGAAATACACAAAGGCCGCGCCTTCGTCGGTCTGGCCGTTGTCGTAGCTGACGGCCCCGACGATAACGTCGGCAAAACCATCGCCGTTGACATCGCCGGCGCCGGCTACGCCGATTCCGGATTGCGCACCCGCCTGGTTCGATTCGAGCTGCGCATCGGCGGTGGCGTTGAACGTGCCGGCGCCGCCGAAGTAAACGAAAGCCGCTCCTTCTTCTGATTGGCCGTTGTCGTAGAAGTTGGCCCCGACGATGACGTCGGCATAGCCATCTCCGTTGACATCGCCGGCGCCGGCTACGCTTGTACCAAAAAGCGCACTTGCCTGGTTCGCTTCGAGCAGCGCATCGGCGGTGAGGTTGAAGGCGCCAGCACCGCCGAAATAGAGGAAGGCCGCGCCTTCGTCGGACTGGCCGTTGTCGTGAAGAAGAGCGCCGATAATCACATCGGCAAAGCCATCGCCATTGACATCGCCGGCGCCGGCCACGCTGATTCCAAATTGCGCATTCGCCTGGTTCGATTCCAGTTGCGCATCGGCAGTGGCGTTGAAGGCTCCGGCGCCACCGAAATACACGAAGGCCGCGCCTTCGTCGGTCTCGCCGTTGTCGTATCGGCTGGCCCCGACGATGACGTCGGCAAAGCCATCGCCGTTGACATCGCCGGCGCCGGCTACGCTGGTTCCGGACTGCGCAAACGCCTGATTCGATTCGAGTTGCGCATCGGCCACGCCGGTCAGCACGGACTTGATGGCGATCGGATAGCGCGCGTGGCGGTCATCGAGGGTCAGCGTGAGACGGCCTTGCCCGGCACGGAGCGACACGGGCAAGGCCCGGCCGTCCGCATCGGTGGCGGCGAATCGATCCCAACGCAAGTCTTCGCTGTCGCTGGCCAAGGCGACGGTGTTGCCGTCGAGTGTTGGGGTGGCGCCGTCGAGCGCAAACACCATGTTCAAAGCGCTGCGGCCGTGCGGGCGCCGGCTCAGCTCAAGCGCCTGCGCCAACCCGTCGGCGCGGTTGTCGTAACGGGCCTGAAGATCCTGCCAGCGCAGCGTCACCTGTGCGCCGTCGGCGAGGACTTCGGCAGCGCCGGGCGCGTGCAGGGCATGCTTGCGCCCGTAGTCGAGCAGGCGCAGTCCGAGCAGCGGCGCGGCCTCGGCGTCGCGTGTCACCAGCGCCACACCCTCGGCGTCGAAGTAGGTGCGGAAGCCCTGCGCCCGATTCGGTGCCTGCAGGCCGAGATCCGTTGCGCTGGCGCGGTATTCGCGCTGGACCAGTTCCTGTTGCGCCTGGGCCAGCCAGGAGACCGAGGGCGTGTCGACGGGCGCTGCCTGCGCCGCTGCGGCTACGAAGGAAACAACCAACCAGACCATCCAAGCGCGCGCAGATCTCATTGCAGGAATCCCCCTCGTGATTCGGAACTTCCAAACGCCCGAGTATTTACCTCGTTCGCCCAGATGACAAAGACTGAACCGGCGCAGCGGTTGCCTAGCCCAACGCGCGCCTCGTCTCCTCAGTATGGGCGAGTGGGTTGCCTTGTCAATGGAGCAACCACCACGCGAATACCTTCTACCCCGGCGTCGAATCATTGAGTCGCGCGCGGCGCGCGGCGCATGGCCGAGTCGGCGCGGCACCTGGTCGATGAGGTGTTCGGCCCGCCGCCGGTGCGGCAGTGGGTGCTGAGTTTTCCGTAGCCGGTACGCTTGCTGTTCGCAAGCAAGCCCGAAGTCATCGGCCCGGTGCTGGGGATCGTGCATCGCGTGATCGCGGGCTGGCTGGCGGATCAATCGGGCATCGAACGCGCCACCGCGCAGTGCGGCGCGGTGACGCTGATCCAGCGCTTGGCAAGATCGCGCACCGGGTGTGTCGGCATTGGGTGCGCAAAGGCTGGCTCGAAGGCGAAGACGAATCCGCGTTCCTGTCCGACCGCACGGGCTGCGACGACGGCCTGGACGCGCTGCGGATGAGCTCGATCACCTACCGCATCGCTATCGGCGCGCAGGCCGGGCGCAAGGTGGCGACGCTGCAAACGATCCCAGCCGATGCGGATGCGCCCGAGGGCGACGCCGGCAATTTCGGCGGTTTCTCGCTGCATGCGGGCGTCGCCGCCGAAGCGCACGAGAGCCAGAAGCTAGAACGCCTGTGCCGCTACATCGCGCGCCCGGCGATTAGCGAGAAGCGCCTATCGATCTCGCCGCAGGGCAGGGTGCGTTACCCGCTCAAGACGCCGTGAAGAACGGCACGACGCGCGTGGCGTTTGACGAGGAGTCGACTGCGGCCAACAGCGACCACCGCAGCCGCGACGAAAAGCGCCGCTCGATGACCGGGGCGCAGCGCCTCAAGCGCGTGTTACTCCGGGCATCCTGCCCTCCGCCCTTCGGGCCAGCCTTTCGGCTGTTCCAAATCGCTCCAGGCGATTTGGTCAACATCGACGTGAGCACGTGCGGCCACTGTGGCGGCACGCTACGGATCGTGGCCAGCATCGAACAACCCACCGCCATCCGCGCCATACCCGCAAGGGGTCATCCATGCCTCGGCCACTTCGCAAAGCACGGCGCGCGGGAGCAAGCGCACTACCGACCCGCCCCGCGCGCACCGCCCGCTGTGGCCGCGTGACACCCCGCTGGCCACGACGCCGAAGGCGAAACAAGGCAAGACCACACGAAGCGGCCACGATCCCGCAAGGCCGCGCTCGGCCCACTGTCGGGAATCGGCGAGAGTGGCCACGGACGGCGAGGCGACGCGCCCCCGCGCTGCCGAAATCCCCCTCGCGAACGTCCGAACATCCGATCCGTGCCCAACCCGGCGCGTGCGCGACCACCGCCTACTCGCCAGCCTGTTCGAAAAGGGCGACTTGGGCGTGTCCAAGGATGGGCCGTACAAGCCGGAGCACTATCGGTACTGATTGAGGTCGCGGCTGGCCTTCAACAGACGAATGTCTGGTCAAGCCGCTCCTACAGACCAAGGCCCGCGGAGTGATCCGCGGGCTTTTTTCAGCGCTTGCCCAGCAGATCCGAACGGCCGACGACCTGGCGCTCCGGCTTGGTGGGATCTGGGTCTGAAAGTCCCCTGAAGGCCTCGCCTAGTTCGGGTCCTGCCAACGCGTACACCCGCTTGTCGCGAAGGCCGTCCAAACCTTCCATCCAGCTCAGCAGCATCCGCTTGCCGATCTCCGCGAAACCGGGGTGCGTTGCCATCGCCGCACGAACTTGCGGGCCGACTTCGACGATGGCAGCGGCAATCTGTTCGGCAATCTCCGCCTGCTCACGCACTGCAACTCCAAAGGTGGCGGTGATGAATGTCTTCAGGCTCGCGCCCGGATCCCAGGTCTTTCGGCCCATGAACGAGATGGCCGGCGGGTTCCGCTCGTAGTCGGGATACGCCGCGGTGGTGATCATGTCGTAGGCCGGCGCCAGATGGACGTCGTCGTATCCGGAGTAGCGGAGCGCAACATTCTTGGCGTGGCAGTCCGCATTGCGCAGGGCGTATGTGAGCAGCAGCAGCGTTGCCATCTGCCGGAATGCACCTGGCCGGTTGGCGACCGGCACATGATCGCGAACAGCCCGGGCGATGCGCTCCCAGGTGGCTTCGTACTTGGCAGCCGGTCGCATGCCCAGCAGGGCGCAGAAGTCCTCCATTCCCCAGCGCGGTGCGCCGCTTCCATCTACGTCGAAACGATGGACGACCAGGGCTTGTCCGTCACGTGACACTTCGGTCAGCGCGGCGGGCATGACCCGGCCGGTCACCTGCATACACAGGTGTTCGTTCAAGGACACGAAGGGCAGCAGCCGGGACGAGCCTTTGATGATGTGTCGGTGGGTGAGGAGTGTCGTCTTCTTGTGCGGGCCGGCTTCGACACTTTCAGCGTCGCTGTCCAGAAACTTGGGCACGACACCCGATACGCCGCTCGTCGCATGCTGGCGAACAAGCTCGGCAAATGCCTCCTCGGAATTGTCCCCTTGCAACAGGTCGGCAACATCCACAGGCTTCGCGGGCCCATGAAGGTCCGCACCTGGCGGAGCCACTTGAACGCGGCCGATCATGTTGCGACCGATCACCGACAGCAGAGCCATCGGGCTGGCACCGACGTGGGGACCGAACTGCTCCTGCAGCACCTGCAGCAGGTAGCCCTCTGGAAGGTTCATCTGAAAGATCGGGTGCAGTACATCATCCCAGATGAAGGGATTGCGTCGTACGCGCATGGTCAGGGAAACGAAGTCTCCCGCGGCAACCTCAGCGTGATACGTCATCGAACTCTTGAAGTCGCCGACGGCTTCCAGCGTGGCAACTTCACGGCCGAGCACGAAAACCGACAGGCTCATGCGCTGCCGCCCCCGCGTTCGCGACGCAGGTCATCCAGAGATCCCGAGACTCCCGTCTCGACGAACGCGAGCTCCATTCCAAGGACAGATAGCACGGCGAGAAGTTTGCGGGACCCGAACTCGGCCAGCTTCCCCCGCTCGAGTCGGGACAGCGCTTCCTGGGAAACGCCGGCGCGAGCGGCGACCTCCCCTTGCTTCAAGCCGAGGGAACGCCGTCGTGTTGCCAATGCTTCGCCCAGCACGAGGACCGTCTGCATTTTTGCCTTATGTGTCAAATGTATGGATAATTTAGCCATTATTTGACAAATATATCTAAAACTCAAGATCCGTTGTGTAGGCCCGTTTGGCAGTCGGTGGCCCTTGACACCGACTAGTCTGCAATGCAAACGGGTTTTCTGATTCAAGGATACCCAATGCAGCCCAACGACCCGCCGATCGATCCGACCACCCGGATGGAAGTACTGACCCGCGAGTACTCGCGTTTTTCGCGCAGTGCCGGCGGCCTGTCCGCCGTAGCCGGCGGAGTCGCGTGCATTGCGTCCTACCTGCTGGGTGCGCTGCTGCCGGTCACGCCGGGGCTGCGCCTCGTGCTGGTCGCCATGCCCTTACTCTGGCTGGTCGGCAAGCGGTGGCTGGCACATCGCTACTACCAGCGCTTCGGCCACGTGGAGGAACTGGCCACGCCCACGGAGCGCCGATACCACGCTTCTTCGTCGGCTTCACTGCCCTGGTAAGCCTGCTGGTGGTCGGCTCGGTGTTGCGTGGCGTCGCGTCGCACCGTTCAGCGACCGGCCTTGGGACCTGCACGTGGCCGGCTACCTCGCCGTAGTGCTGGTCCTGCTGCTGGTGGTCTGGCACTGGTTGCGCAGGCCGCTGGAATTCATCGTCGGCGTGTTCCTGCTGTGCCAGGCGGCGCTTGCCTTCGGCGGCCGAAGCTATGGCTTCAGCCTGGGCAGCGCGATCTTTCCGATCGCCTCGATCGCGCTGATTGCCGCGGGCTTGCGCGACCACCATCGCTTCCTTCGACTGCAGGCCGAGCTGCGCAGCATCATCGCGGCACGGCAGACGCAGGCATGAGCAAGTCCGGCGATCTCACCGAGGTGCTGCAGCTGGATCGGCTGATCCACGAGCCGGCGCGCCTGCTGATCCTGTCCATCCTGGCCGGCGCCGAATCGGCCGAATTCGGTTTCGTCGAACAGCTCAGCGGCCTGAGCAAGGGCAACCTCTCCAGCCACCTGGGCAAGCTCGAGTCCGCCGGTCAGGTCGAAATCCTCAAGACCTTTCGCGGCAAGCGCCCGCTGACCACGCTGCGGCTGACGCCGGGCGGCCGCCAGTCGCTGGCCGAGTATCGAAAACAGCTGGCCAGCGTCGTGGCCGGTATCCCACAAAATCCTTACAAGGAATCCTGACTTGCGCATGCGCCTCCTGTTCGCCCTCTTCCTCGCGCTGCTCGGTTTGCCGGCTGCAGCGAAAACTCCCGATGCCCGCCAACAAGGCGCCGAGCTCACTGTCGCCTTCTACGAGCAACGTATCGACGCTGTCTGGCAGCGCATGAGTCCGCAAATGCAGGTCGCACTGAAGTCACGCGACAACCTCGCGGCCTTCCGTACACAGATCGGCGAGCAGCAGGGCGCGGAAACCGCCGTGGTCGAAGAGAAAGTCGACACCGAACAGGGCTACAGCATCTACCAGCGGCGCGCCCACTTCGAGAAAGTCCCGATGGTCATCCTGGTGTAGTGGGCGATCGACGCCAACGGAGTAGTCGGAGGCTTCTTCAACCGTCTCGACCAGAGCGCGTCACAGGTGACCGCACCCAGCACGCACCTCGACTATCAGACGCGCACGTCGCTCAGCGCTTCGCGCTCGACCTGTTGATCCTGCGCGACGGCGCCTCGCACACTGGTAGCGGCCGTCGCAATGAGGACTACGACTGTTTCGGCAAGCCGATCCTGGCGCCGGCCATTGGCAAAGTGCTGGAAGTGCTCGACGGCGTCGCGGACAACGTGCCGGGCCAAATGAATCCAAAGATAGTCACCGGCAATCGCGTCATCATCGACCACGGCAACAACGAGTACTCGGTGCTCGCCCATCTATGCAAAGGATCACCTCGCGTCGCGTCAGGCGACGCTGTGCATGCCGGGGACCGCATCGGCGACTGCGGCAACAGCGGCAACTCCTCCGAGCCGCACCTGCACTACCAGTTGCAGGACGGCCCGGCGTTCGGCGCCTCTGCCGGCCTGCCCGCGCAATTTTCCAACTACGTCGCCGACGACCAGCCCGTCGCCCGCGGCGAACCGACTCGCGGGCAGCGCATCCGCCCCGCAACCCAACCTTGAGGAGCAAACCATGGATACCACCACTGCCGGCGCCGTCGTCGTTGTTTTCATCGTCATCATTGCCGGCGCATTCGCTACCCGGCGAAGGAACAAGCGCTGACTAAAGGCTTTGGGGGCGCGGCATTCACGCGGATTCGAGCACCTTTGATCGAACCCTTCATTCTTTTTCGAGTTAGGATGGGGAGCGCATGGCCCACGCATCTCGTCTTCAAGCACTGCCGCTGCCGCTGCCCCGATTGAAATATCTTTCGCCATTGCCCGTCCGACGGCGCTGCATGAATCAGGAGTGATAAATGCGTATTGGAAATTTGTCGTTGTGTCTGGTGCTGGCCGCGCTGGCCCCGCTTGTGCAGTCCGCCCAGATTGAGCTCGTTTCCGCCGCATCTGTTCCTGCGCTGACGCCGAGCAATGGTGCCAGCTTGAATGCGCGTGCCAGCGCAGACCTTCGCTACGTCGTGTTCGAGAGCTACGCGGACAATCTGGTCGCGGGCGACAGCAACCGGCGCAAAGACATCCTGCTGTTCGATCGTGTCGCCAACACCCGCGCAGTGATCTCACGCACAGCGGCCGAGGCGGCCGACGATGACAGCTTCGGCGCCGATATCAGCGCTGATGGCAACACCATCGTGTTCAGTTCCTCGGCGACCAATCTGGTGGCTGGCGACAGCAATGGGCTGGCCGACCTGTTCGTCTACACCCGTCTGAACGGTGCACTGCGTCGGCTGTCGCCCGCTGTCGGCGTACAGCCCAATGGACCCAGCCGCCAGGCACGGATCAGTGGCGACGGTACGCGCATTGCGTTCACTTCGGGCGCCATCAATTGGGTTGTAGGCGATAGCAATGGCGTCGATGATGTGTTTGCCTTCGAGCTCGCCACCGACGCAGTACAGCGTGTTTCGTTGACCGACATGAATGCGGAAGGCAGCGGGCGCATCAGCATGCCGAGCATCAGCGCCGACGGTCGCTGTGTGGCATTCAATGCTGACGCACCGTTCGTTGCAAACGATTTCAATATTGGGCCGGACGTTTTCATACGTGACCTCACCGCACAGGGCACCGTGCGGGTATCGGTCGGATTCGATGGCCGCGAGGCCGAATCGAATCTGTACGACGCCGGGTTCCTTATCGACTGTGACACCACGATGTTCGCCAGCTATGACGGTGCATTGAGTGGTCACGGGCTTGGGAACGGGCTCTTTTTCTATCGGCGCTCCAATGGATGGACTGATCTTGCGCACGTTTCGCTGACCATCTATGGCCGGGTCAACTACACTGTTTCGCGTAACGGGCAGTTCCTATTGGTCGGCGAAGACACTGCCTTTGGCGGATCCGACGCCGAAATCCGCCGCATCAATCTGGCAACATTCGCAAACCTACCGATTGCCGGCCGATTCGGTATCCCACTCGTGGTTTCCGACGATGGCGAGATGTTTATTGCACAGACCGAACGCCCGGTCGTGCTCGCGGACCGCAATGTCCTTTCTGATCTGTTTGTACAAGGCCCTTCTGCCAATCCAAGCTGGCTTTCCGCGCGTCCGACAGGTGCATTGATTGCCCTGGTTGCCAATGGGGCCAGTGGCCGCGCTGACAATGCCGATCCAATCACGCCGGGGGCAGGCACGCGCACCCAGTCGATCACCGATGATGGCAATCTGGTCTTGTTCGATTCGTTGGCCAGCAACCTGGTTTCCAACGACAACAACAATCTTGAAGATGTTTTTCTGCGCAATCGCCTCACAGGGACGACGACTCTCTTGAGTGTCGCCGCAGGCGGCGCCGAGTCTAACGGTCTGTCGCGCGCCAATGACATCTCCAGCGATGGCCGCTTTGTCACCTTCGAGTCGTGCGCCAGCAATCTGATCGTCGACGACAGCAATGGGCTTTGCGATGTCTTCCTGCTCGACCGCCAGAGCAGCACGATCGAACGCATCAACGTCAGCAGCGCCGGTGTCGCCGCGAACCAGCAGGGCGACACCACGCGTGGCCACTGGTCGCGGGTGTCGGCCGATGGGCGTTTTGTGGTCTTTATGTCGATGGCATCCAACCTGGTACCCGAGGCGACGACCGTCCAGCGCAGGATCTATCTGCGTGATCGACAGGCGGGCACCACGACCCTGATCGGCCTGGGGCGTATTGGGGCGATCACACCCGATGGCCGCTACGTGGTGCACAGTGGAGCCTCCGGTATCCAGATCTGGGATCGATTGACGACAGTCAGCGAGCCGATTTCGGTGGGGCTGGCCGGCGCAGCCGAAGATATGAGCTCCGACTGGCCTTCGGTGTCCGACGACGGGCGCTATGTCGCGTTCTATTCCTACAGTACCAACCTGGTGGCCGATGACCGCAACGAGGCGGGGGATGTCTTCGTGCGCGATCGCCAGACGGGTAGCACGGCACTCGTCAGCAGGCCGGTGGATGGCGCCAGCGACACCGTGGGAGGCAGCATCTGTGAGATCTCCGGCAATGGGCGCTATGTTGCCTATTTGCCAACTACGGGTGTCAACGGATTCCAGCCAGACGCGCGCGGCTTGATCGCGGATCTGTACACCGGCAGCATCCAGCCCTTCGTTTCGAATCTTGACGTGATCGCCGGGCGCGACCGGGTGATGCGGCCGCGCCTGACATTCGATGGCGCCAGCGTGGTGTTTGCTGCTTTTGGGCTCAATCGTTCGGCTACCGACATCACCGGCGATATCCCAGACGTGTTCGTGGCGCAGGGCGCGCCGACCGAAGTGCTGTTCTCGGGCGGATTCGAATAGTGGCAGTGCCGAGGGACACCATTGCTTCGTTGATTATTTAGAGCGTGGCCCGCCCCGCTGCTCTTTTCGCTTGTCGATACGCGCATCAAAAACTGCAGAGCGGCGGAGCAAGCCCCGCTCTTCAAGGGCGTCACGAACTCGATGGGCACCGCGACCAGCTGCATATCGCGGTTGACCTGGACGACGAAATGCAGGTGCGGGCCGCTGGAGAATCCGGTGTTGCCGGAAAGGCCCAGCTGCTGGCCCATGCGCACGCGCTGGCCAGGCGACACCTGCGCGCTCTCCCATTGCAGGTGTGCATAGACGCCCATGCTGCCATCGCTGTGCAGCACGCGCACCGAGTTGGCGCGATCGTCAAAGCGCTCCATGTCCAGTCCATTGCCGTAGAAGTCGCGCTCGACCTGCATCACGATGCCATCGCGTGCGGCGACTACCGGCGTGCCTTCGTCGGCCGCCAGATCATAGGCATACGCCGACTGTGCATCGGTATGCGAGAAATGACCGCCTGGGCCATGGGCCAGAGTGAAGCTGCCCTTTGGCAACGGGATTGAGTAGCGATGGCTGTCGTCGTGCTGTGCCCCCGGATCACCCGGCACCGCGCGGTAGGCATGGCGTGTATAAGAACGTCGAGCAACCACAGCGCAAACCGCGCCGGCATCGCGCCCGCGCGCCGACCTCCGCGCAGTTGACGCACCTGGCCGGCAAGATCGCGCATCGCGTGTGTCGGCATTGGGTGCGCCAAGGCTGGCTCGAAGGCGAAGACGAATCCGCGTTCCTGTCCGACTGCGCTGGCTGCGACGACGGCCTGGACGCGCTGCGGATGAGCTCGATCACCTACCGCATCGCTATCGGCGCGCAGGCCGGGCGCAAGGTGGCGACGCTGCAAACGATCCCAGCCGATGCGGATGCGCCCGAGGGCGACGCCGGCAATTTCGGCGGTTTCTCGCTGCATGCGGGCGTCGCCGCCGAAGCGCACGAGAGCCAGAAGCTAGAACGCCTGTGCCGCTACATCGCGCGCCCGGCGATTAGCGAGAAGCGCCTATCGATCTCGCCGCAGGGCAGGGTGCGTTACCCGCTCAAGACGCCGTGAAGAACGGCACGACGCGCGTGGCGTTTGACGAGGAGTCGACTGGGGCCAACAGCGACCACCGCAGCCGCGACGAAAAGCGCCGCTCGATGACCGGGGCGCAGCGCCTCAAGCGCATTTTACTCCGGGCATCCTGCCCTCCGCCCTTCGGGCCAGCCTGTCGGCTGTTCCAAATCGCTCCAGGCGATTTGGTCAACATCGACGTGAGCACGTGCGGCCACTGTGGCGGCACGCTACGGATCGTGGCCAGCATCGAAGAACCCACCGCCATCCGCGCCATACCCGCAAGGGGTCATCCATGCCTCGGCCACTTCGCAAAGCACGGCGCGCGGGAGCAAGCGCACTACCGACCCGCCCCGCGCGCACCGCCCGCTGTGGCCGCGTGACACCCCGCTGGCCACGACGCCGAAGGCGAAACAAGGCAAGACCACACGAAGCGGCAACCAACCCGCAAGGCCGTGCTCGGCCCACTGTCGGGAATCGGCGAGAGTGGCCACGGACGGCGAGGCGACGCGCCCCCGCGCTGCCGAAATCCCCCTCGCGAACGTCCGATCCGCACCCAAACCGGCGCTTGCGCGACCACCGCCTACTCGCCAGACTGTTCGAAAAGGGCGTTTGAAGTTCCTATACCTTCTTATACTTTGCACCCTCCACTGCAGCAACGCATCCTCGTTGACGGTTGTTACCGGTCTGGTAGCCCACCCGGTCGCCTCGAACATCAAGCCCGACTCTCGGTCCCGGTCACCAGCACTTCGAACTCCAGCGTTCCGTTGCTCACCGGATTGGCCACCACGGCGCGGTCGCGGCCACTTTGTTTGGCGCGGTACAGGGCGGCGTCGGCCCGGGCGATCAGTTCGTCGATCGGGGCGGTGAAGGAATCGGCCAGGGGCCAGCAATGGGTGCAACCGAGCGAGGCGCGCAGCGCCAGTTGACCATCGAGCAGTTGGATCGGCGCGGACGACAAAGCGCGCAACACTTGCCCGGCACGCCTTTTCAGCTGTTCTGCCAACGCCGAGCCGCTGATCGTGCTGACCGGTTCGCAGGGCAGCACCAGCAGGAATTCTTCGCCACCCCAGCGGATCAGCCGCACCGCCGGACCGATGTTGCGCAACCGGTTTGCGGCTTCGACCAGCACCAGGTCACCCAGGCTGTGACCGTGCTGGTCGTTGATCTGCTTGAAATGGTCCAGATCGATCAGCAGCAGGAACAATCCGCCGTCGGCCGCACTGCGCTGCAGCCAGTCGGCGATGCTGGCGTGGAAGTAGCGGCGGTTCCAGGCAGCGGTGAGAGGATCGGTGTTGGAAACGTGCTCGAGCTCGCGGGTGCGTTCGGCGACCAGCTGTTCGAGCTGTCTGGCACGCATGCTCAGGCGCCGTGCGCGCACCCGACCGACCAGCACACCGGCCAGCAGCAGACCCGCCATGCCAGCCAGCAGTGACAGCGGATGCAGCCACCAGGGCGCCGCGACGCTGAATTCGAACTCGGCCGGACCGTGCAACCGGCCCGCGGCATCGCGCGCATCGACCACGAATCGATACTGCCCAGGCGGAATACGTGAATAGCGCCGGTCGCCATCAGCCAGCCATTCGCTGTCGGCCGGATCCAGACCGTGCAGCCGGATGCGATACCGGATCCGGTGCTCGTGGCGGAACGACAACAGCCTGGGTACAAATCCCAACTCACCGTGAGTGGCGGACAAGCGCGCGCCAGTGGCCAGCGGCCGACCGTCGAGCGTTGCCATCAGCTTCAATATGGCCTGTAGGGGAGCGTGCGCGATCGCGTCCGGGTCGAACCGCACCAGGCCCTCGGCATTGGCCGCCCACAGTCGCCCGGAGGCATCCAACAGCGCGTCTCGATTGAATTCCAGCGCCGGCAGGCCATCGGCCAGCCCGAAGCGGATCACCTCGATCTGCGCCGACCTCGGGTTTTCGACACGCCGCACCCCGTCATAGCCAAACAGATAGACCCGGCCAACCCGATCCAGCGCGATTTCGAACACGGTGGGAGCGCCGTTGCCGGGTTCGTGGACCAGACTGCAGACGAACGCGCCGTCCGCTGTCCAGCGCAGACGGACCACACCATCGCGGGTTCCGAGCCAAGCCTCGTCGCTGGCGACCTGTTCGATGTCATAAATGGTGCGCTGGCCGGCGCATTCGGGCGGCAGCGTTTCGACCTTGCGGCCATCGGTGAGCAGTGGGCCCGATCCGCTGCCCAGCAGCACCCGGCGACCCCGGCCGGGCAGCTCCAGGGCCAGCCAGGAACGCACGGCCAGACTCGACCAAGCCGGCTGATCCTGCAGCAGGCGTTCGAACCGGTAGCCCTGCCCGGCATCGCCGCGCAGCGCCGCCATGCCGTGCCCGGTGCCCAGCCACAGCTCGCCGTCATGCCATAACAATTGTTCCACCGAGGTATCCGGCAGCGCATCGTGTTCGGCGTCGAACTCGCGCCAGTGATCGTGCTCATGCAACAGCAGGCCGCGCTGGGTGCCAAACCACTGTCGGCCGAGCGGATCCTCGAGCAGGTCGTAGACCACCCAGTCGCGGTACGGCGGCGGCAGCAGCGGCACCCAACGTCCCTGTTGCAGCTGGACCGCGCCTCCCAGGGTGCCGCTCCAGATGGTTTCGCTGCCGTCAGCCCGACGCAGGCTGCCGACCCCAACCACGACCCGCTGTGGCAGTCCCTGGCGCTCGTCGAAGCTCTGCCAAGGGCCAGGCTCGAGGCGCAGCACGCCGCTGGAACCACTGCCGAGCCACACGATCGGCTGGTCCGGGTCGCCGCTGGCCAGCACCGTGTTCAGATAAGTGTCCGGCAAGCCCGCCGCCAGTCCCGACACGCGGAATCCGCCATCCGGCCGAAATCGTGCCAGGCCGCTGGTCCACATCGCCGCCAGCAGACTGTCATCGGCCATCAATTGCAGCCCGAACACCGGGCCCAGCGGGGTATTGCGATCGATCTGCGTCCAGCGGGTCAGCTGTTTGCCATCCCAGCGTGCCAACCCACGCCCGGTGCCGATCCACAGCCGCTGCTGGCGATCCAGCACCAGCGCCCGGACTGCATCATTGGGCAGACCCTCGGCCTGCCCGAGGTGCCAGCCGGTGTTGCGCGGCTGTCCCTGTGCGTCCAGCTGGAAACGGTACAGCCCGTCCAGATTGGTGCCCAGCCAGAGGGTGTCCCCTGACTCCAGCAATTCCGCGACCTGCAGCGTGGCGGTGTCCGGCACCATGCGGCACTGGCTGGCATCGCAATGCCACAGGCCGTCGGCCGTGCCGACCCAGACCCCGCCACGGGCGGCACCGGTGATCGCTTCGATCGAGGACAAGCGCGCGCCAGTGTCGCTGAGGACTTCCTGCAGGCGCTCGGCATCCAGCAACTGCAAGCCATTTTCCTCGGTGCCAATCCACAGCCCGTCAGCGTTGGCCTGCAGGTGGCTGACCCAGTCGCGCTTGGCACCGACCAGCGGTACCGCTTCAAACCGCCGCCCATCCCAGCGGGACAGACCGTCCTGGGTGCCGGCATAGATGAGCCCATCGGCGGCTTGCGTCAGTGCGAATACCGTCAGTTGCGGCAGACCAGCGGCCGAGCCGAGCACCCGCACGCCGAGCACCTCGCCCGCCTCCGGCGGATCCGCCAGTGCTCCGTCAACCAGCGGCACCAACGTGCCGGACGCGGATCCGGACAGCAGCCACAGCCACAGCAGCCAGTACAAACGGGGGCGACCGATCATCGCCGAGATCATAGCGCCGACGGCACCGACCATTCGCAAGCCAACCTGATTTAGACGCGCCCGCGCCCCGCCGCTCAATAGGCAAACTCGGCAAACAACGGGTCGATGTTTCCGGCCAAAAACAGCGGTCAGTGAACCATTACGATTCGCTTCGCGACCCATTTTCGGCTGACCAAACCATCGATAAGTCGGCGTCCACATAACCCGCCGTCACATCCCACAGCCCGCCTTATCCTTCTCCTCCCAACGCGCCCAGCGCTTTTCGTGGCCGACTTCCATCAGCTTTGACCAAAGCAGCCAAGTCGCGTGCGATTCGGCTTTTTCAGTGTCGGTGATCGCGCCTTTCGGCACGCCTTTGTAGTGGAAGCCGTAATAGTTGATGCCGTGCACCGGCACCGCGTTGCGGAGGGATTTGATGTTGGATTCGCCGTCGTCGATGGGGACGATGTTGTCGTAGCGGAGCTTTAGGCGGCCCAAAAGGTCGAGGAGTTGATGGCCTTTGTCGCGGCCGGTGACCATCTCGATGCCGTTTGCATAGCTGATCGGCACTGCTTTTCCATCTTTGACGTTGATCCAGCTGATGCCATCGTTGTTCGGCATCAGGTTTAACGGCAGTTCGTAGCCGGCGTGCAGCACGAAAATGGTAGGCGAGCGCGTCCAGTTCGGCGCCCTTGTCGAGGCTGGTGCCCTACGGGATCGTTACACGATAAATCGGTGCCAGTAGCCGCTCGGAGACCACGATGGCGTATCCGCCGTCGGCATGCAATGCGATCGCCTCTGCTTGTGGCATTGGCGGCAGGCGCATGCGCCTGGGTTTTCGGGCAAGTGACTGCAGCAGGGATTCGCCGGCGGCGCGCCGGTAAAAATACAGATCACGGTAA
>ENA-ORBV01007280-ORBV01007280.1-microbial-mat-metagenome-genome-assembly--contig:-NODE-7280-length-19077-cov-5.060211_pt1 | contig 19077 bp, 12 predicted proteins | sample MGYA00237777_ERZ505514 | MGnify/ENA primary metagenome ERZ505514 (study PRJEB26160, sample SAMN06269048) | microbial mat metagenome | isolation source: Oligotrophic lake microbial mat | place... | reverse complement strand
GTCCACGAGACGGTCGGGTGGCAAAGGCAGTAACCATGGCTCAGAAGAACTACGTGAAAAAGGCCAGTCTTCCAAGTACAGTGGCAACAACCAACATGACGAACGGGATCAACCGCAACGTTCCCGCCGTCAACAGCAACCCCACGGCACCAAGAATGAAGAGGATGCTAAGAAGTATGAAGTTGGAATTGTTGAGATTGCCTCAAACTTGTCCGACTTGTCTGGCTCTACTGGTGATGTCGATTCCAATGTAGAAGATGGCGATGACGACAACAAGCAATTGTCCACGCGAGGTGCCGATGTCAAGGAATTTGAGATCTTGATCCAAGCCAAGCATGCTGAAGCATGTAAAGCCATGGGGGTACGTTCGTCTTTTGTACAATCTATGTCTGTCTTGCGTGTGTGTTTAGGACCATTTATGTTTGAAGTGACAAGAACTTTACATATCTAACTTACATGTTTTTGTCTTTCCGTGTTCATCTCCTCGCCCTACAACAGAACGGTCTCTATTCGTCCTCATTAGAAATATTCGAGTCCATCTTGTCTGATATCTTGGCAAGATTTGGCGGCAAACACAAACGAGTGGGTGCTGCCCTGCACAATGTGGCCATTGCCAATCTCCGTTCTGGAAATCTCGATGACGCTATGGATGCCATTGAAGAAGCCATCAAAATCCGATCCCGTGCCTTGGGACGTAAACATTCCAAAGTGACCGATTCGCTCGTTGAATATGGAATCATTCTGTTGTCCATGGAGGAATACGACGATGCACTCAAAGTCTTTGAAGGAGCCTTGTCCATGCGGAAAAATGAAAAGCTTGCCAGTCGAGGTGATGCCAATGAACGGAAACTGCGAATTGCCAAAATTTGGAACAACATTGGATGCGTCCACTTTGAAAAGGGCGATTACACCAAGGCACGAGAAGCCTTTGATGAAGCCATTGGCATTTTCTGCAAGGTGTATGGACTATGGACCAAGTTCTTTTACAAGCTGAATGTTACCGACACCGGATATTTGGCCATGGCATCCACCCTGTGTAACAAAGGTAAGTCAAGTCCATTGTGACGCAGACACATGCAGAACTTTGCCGCAATGATTCATTTCTCACCTCGCCTTTGATCTCTATTCTAATTACAGCCTACGTTGAAATGCAGTGGGAACATTATGGCAACGCTATTAAATACCTTCAACAATCCCTGCAGATCCAGAAAGAGCTGCTTGGAACAGAAAACAAACTAGTGAAGAGCTCACTCGACAATCTAGGTTTTGCCTACGTTATGAGCGATGACTATGAAAAGGCGATGAAGATCTACACTGAATTTTGGGAGGAACAACAAGACTCCCCACGAGCAACCCCCGAAGAACGAGTCGAAACGCTCAAAAAGATTGTCTACTGTGAACTGAATGTTCTCAAGCATGAGAAAGCCCTAGATCATTTGGGCATGATGGAGGATTTGCTGCAAGATTGCGGCGAAAGCCATGACGAAATGCTGGACGAATGCCAAACGCTTATGGGACAGGTGAACTACCAAATCTTCAAGCACCCATCGTTGGCGGACACTGCCAACCGAACTTTTGGCTGTCCCATTTGTCCGGTTAACGACGACGAAGATATTCACCGAGAGATATGGAGACCGTGCAAGCCCGATGTCACAAGTAAAATGTCTGGCCACAGAATTGCGCATGCTTAAGCTGGAGCAGCAGACCAACAAACAAAGCGCTACAGTTTCGATATCCATGATTTGTCCGATGAACATGCCTCCGAGTGATTTATATAGCAAAAGAAGTTTCTTTTCATGGGGCTCGTAGAGGGCATAGTCTCTCGCCCCGGTCTCTTTCTTGTAGTACTCTGATTGAGTGTTAGGTATACATTAAAAACATAAACAATTGTTTGCATATCATTCTATAAGTGATTTTATTATTCACAGTTCTGACGTCGCAGTTATGTTAGTGCAGTGCATGTCCGTCCTTGGATTCATGCTTGAAGAAGCAATGATTGTCACACTATTGAAAGACAGTAGAGGAGGGTGCATTTTTTGATTGAAACTGTGAAAGGCTTACATGACATGCATTCGCACATGCAGTAGTTGTTATTAGCATGAAATAATGGTACTTGACTAAGTTAATAGGAACCTATCTAGCTAGCTACAATTGGATGTGTCACCAAGAGCAATAGTTAGCAGCTAGCTTGTACCGCAAGATAGGCAAAAGCAGGGCATTGCATTGTTGTGGTGGATAATTTTTCTACAGTACACTGGCGTGCTGAGAGATGGATGATCTGACAGGGTCTTGCCATTGCAGAATGTAGGAGTCATGTGTGAAATAGCTTTGGGCTTCAACTGTGCTTGTATTGTTTTATTGCAGGTATACTGATGGTACTCACAGCCAGCTACCTCAGCAAAACTTGGCCAGTTATGGCCATGCATGTCATTTTAGCATCTGTTGTGTAAGCCATAATTACAGTAGATTATTTGTAGAAAACATCACATTGAATTTGTTCAGATATACTTTTTTCCAATGTCTTTACAACTGAGATCTTAGTTATTAGAACAACAATCTGTTGTGGCCTTGTTCGCTTATCTCTGCATTGTCATCATTTTTTAAATAAAACATTATGTACTGTAGCAATTTTTATTCCCTTGATTATGCCTGGATACTTTTTTTGTATCTTGTACTCTCCAGGGTGACTTCCTGAGCACGTCTTTCAAAAAAGTATTCATTCATTTGATGGTGTCCAATTATGATTGCAGTTCACTGTCAGCTATTTGCTTTAATGAAAAGTGTATATCTTGGAGTTATCTCTTTTTAAAAGCTTCATGGTTTTATATCTATCTTTGTGTGTTTCCTTAAGGTTGACATAAAAGTGAATGCATGCAATTCTTCTCCTTCTGGGACCACCTAGAAGTTCTAGTTATCTTGCATTTACTAGCACACAATTGTGTTACCTCCCTTTGTCTATCTTCCCCTTTTACTTTCTTTTTTGCTGAAAATGTTGAGTAGTTACTGAAGCAATGCATGTTTCTACGTGGAAATCCTTCAGTTTAATTGACTTCTCTTTCTCTTATTTATTTGCAGTTTCTATTTTTGACTGTGAAAGAGCTTACATATTTTTTATTCTTGCATAACCCCATTGTTGCATGTTTGTGTTAGAATGTTTCATGCTAGCACTTTGTATTTGCTACTCACCATGCTAGAATCTAAAAGATGCATTTGCTATGTGACACTGTAGAAATCCTCAGGTTGACTTCTTGTAACTTTTCTTGGTATGGAATGTTGAAACAACTATGTTTTGCTCATCAAGCCAATTTGTTGTCACCGATCTGCTACTGCGAACAATGTTGGTGCATTCTGCATCCCAGATTCATTCATTCTTCCATATGTGCATAAGTCCAAACATCTCCTCTTAAAGATCTGCCCCAACACCATTCGCCTCCTCTAGGATTGATAATTGAGTGACAAAACATATTTTTGATTGTTAAGCAGTAGGAGTAAACAATGCAATGAATTTTTGCATCCAGACTGGAGTTTACCAACAATGTTTGCTACAAATGACGACTAGGATAACAAAGGGAACATGGCTGGACTAACATGACACATCTTGACCATTGTTGCTAGGACAAGCAATGTTAGGCTAAAAACGCACGTTGGACAACAAAAAGCAAAAAAATAGTTCTTGATCCTTGCAGTTGCACAGAAGACCTTTAGTTATGGCCTTGATGCATGTCAGAATTGCACTCTGGTTAACAACTGTTTGGTGTCACAAGGCGGATGTCTGGTTGCACCACGGCACATTTTGCTTATTAAATGTGTGAAGTCACTTTAAAGGTCCACGGTTTAATCCTCAATGGTGAACCACAAAGTGAACCCTCCCAAAGGCTGTGTCTATTTTGATAATGCGCACCTTAAACAATAGTCAAACTGCAGACACGCTGGATGCACACTGAGTGGTTAAAGTAACAGGGAGAAGTAAGAATAGTTGTTAAGGAAGCACAAGCTGAATGAAACTTCAAACCACCCTTCCCACCTTAAGTCCAACATAGTCATTCCCACACAACACATGTGTAACACTTAATGCATGCTTACATCAAACTCTTCTTGCTAACTGAAGCATGTGAGAGAATGAGGTGCACACATTGAACACCAGACTTGTCCAGTGCTTAACAAACTTTTGGCACTCCACAGTAGCTCCCTGTGGCACAACACAGTGGACATGGGACAAAACTTGGAGGGAAGAGAAGGATAGGTTAATTGTTCCTCACACCAACATTAAGTCTTAGTCACAGGGTAAACTATAATTAGTTTCAAACTTCAAAAGTAACAGAATGGCTCAGCCCATGAGCTGTCGAACAAGTTAAATATTCCACCCTAAATTATTTCCAGAGCACTCCGGACTTGCCATTAGGCTTTATTTCTGAATCATGTGGAGATATTCTTACATATGTCACCATTAGCTAAACTGCCTAAACTGTCTACCAGTGCTAGCAGGCCCCAGCCAACAACCAATAGCCAACATTGGGACATGCAGCCTACTCCCACAAGTACCAGTAGACACAAGCCACCAACCAATAGCCCATAATGAGGAACATAGTTGGTTTTTGAATTGTTAGCCTCTCAGCTCATGAATAAGTCACCACAAAAGGTCAGAATAACCTGACACTGATCTCTCATGACTTGCCACTAGCCATAGCTTTCGAACCTGCTTGGGTTGGAGCTGAGATGATGATTCTTCAGTTATGATAATTATTCAACGATTACATTGCTGTTGTTAGCTACAATATCTACTAACAAGGAAATCAAGTGCGTAATAAGGACTGCCGTAAAGCACCACTGTAGTGGGTTGCAACGAAATATCGGTACCACTCTCACAGTCTCTATGCATTTTGAATATCAGGGTTTTAAGTGTTCTTTGTTGTGAGTTGTATAGTTGATATTACATTGGCAGTATTTAGTGGGAATTTGCGGCCCTACAGGGGTCGTTGATTAAGAAAATTACAATTCACCCAGTGACACGTCGTCCAGGTTCTTGTCAATATATTCGGTACCAGTTCCAGTTCGCCAGCTCGCAGTAGACTTTGAGGTTTCGCTGATCTCTGGTAAGATTTCATCCTCAAACTCTTCTTGAGGGCTCTCCCCTGCTGCTGCTGCAATTCGTCCCTCATCACTGGGAAGGCTTGCATGGTCGTCCACGATTTCTTCTTCACTGTAATACTCTTCTTCCATCATCTGCTGTGGTGCTCCAACCGATTCATGATCTAGCGCTGGAAGAGTCAGGCCAAGAGAATCTCGCATGTTAGAATCACTTACTATCGACGCTTGGTCCTCATCGTCGTCTTCCTTCGACGATGCTTTTAAATCATCCAAGGCTGCATAACCACGTGGTGATTTGGCTGGACTCTTGCAGTTATACTTTGACTTGAAGTAATTCTTGATATCATCGTTTGACATTTGAGGAGACTTTTCGGATGTAGGGACCATTGCTTTAGTAGCCATTGCTTTAGGAATCATTGCTTTAGGAACCAGCGCTTTCGTACGGCCGACCAAGGTCGCGTATTTCCCAATTTTGGTCGTGGGGACATGATTAGCAAGTCTGATTGTTGATGCATTGAGATATTCACTGTCGTCGAAGCAGTTCGCGTCATCTTCATTTTCTTCCTTGTCTCGACCGGACTTTGGGGTAGAGGAGTTCAAGCTAATGTCGTCGTTGTACAAAGTAGACCCCAATGATCGCACATCATCAGGTGGCATGGTAGCTGACGGTGCAAGTGTAGCGTCATACGTGTCACCTGCTAACGTACCGCCACCGACATACCCCTTGCCGAATTTCTGATTCATATCAATATTTTCATTCTTGATCTTGAACAAAAGATACGTTCCTACAGCGAGCGTGAGAATTCCGGTACCGGCAGCCGCAGCGATACCGGCTGAGGACATTCTATCCGAGGAAGACGACACTCGTGGATTATCCGTAAGTGCTGGGTCGGGGACGTACACTGCCACTTGTGTTGTGGAAAGGAATGGGTTACCAGTAGATAATCGCTGAGCCAATGTAAAGAGATACGTGGCTTGGTTTGTACCTGACAGTGCTTCTGCAATTGTCAAGCTGATCTCAACACTTGTCGGAATAATCGGAGAATCTTCCAAAAATGCCACGTTGGCTTCGAAGTCAATGAATGGTGTCCCAGCACTTCCTCCTGTTCTCCTGGAGGTGGCTTCAATAGTCACGCTCTCAAAGAAGACCATCTTGTCTTCGCCGCTGTATGTCAACTGAACGTATTCTTCCAGATATGCTATCGTTGCGGCCTCCAGTTCGGCAAAGTTTCTTGTTTGAGGAAGACCTACAGCTTGGCCTTGGCCCTCCCCGAGTCGATACTCAAGCCCAAATTGAGTCATGACAAATGCTACTTGAGGCAAAGTGCTGTCTGATTCAGCGTATTCAGGGGTCGTCTCCCCATAGTACTGAGAGGCAGGTGCTGGTGCAGTCTCTGCTGGCACTGGCACAGGCAAAGGCTGATTCAAGCGAGGCTCTTCTAAATTTTTGGTGGGAGTATGGGATAAAACATGGAAGTCAAATTTATTGACTTGAATGAGTACAATCGTGGCTCTTCAAGCAACCCTGAGTCCCCATACTGACTTTTTCCGCCAAAGCAAAAGAAACCAACGAGTTGACTTACCAGGCTCTTCAGCATCGCCCTTTTCGGCTTTACCGTCTTTCTCTTCTTTGGCTTCTTTTTCCTCTTTATCTTCTTTGCCTTCCTTTTCCGCTTTGTCTCCTTTATCATCTTTCGCAACTGGCGGCTCAAGATCGCTTTCCTTCAATACAGCATCACTTTCCGAGACAACCGTCTTGCCCTTTGCCGCCCCACTTCCTTTGCCCGCGCCTTTTGCATCATCGGTGGATGATTCAGGCACATCCAAGGAAGATTCTGCCTGTGGGTCATCATAGGATGTCGCCTCTGGAGTTGAATCATCATAGGATGTTGCCTCTGGGGTTGAAGAATCATCATATGACACTGCTTCCGGAGAGGAAACTTTGTCTTTGCCTGCTTCCGTAATATCCTCACTGGTATAATCTTCCCCCTTGGCTTTCTTGGCTGCCTCTCCGCCATCTTTATTGCTGACTTTGACGGCAGTGTTGGATTCTCCTTTTTGCTTGCGATCTTCTGGTATATCAACAGGGCCACTTGCCACACCTTCTTTGGGAACGGGAACAGTGGCAAGTTCCTGTACACCTAACCCACCTGTGCGACCTTCTGTAAAGAGGGCTTCTTCTGCGGCGTTGAGCCTTCTTGTTTTGGGTGAGGACCGAGAGCCTCGTAATTTGCTGCCAAACGCTGCTGTACTGGAGCAGCAGATGAGCAACAGCACCACAAGGGCACCTATCGCTGCTCCGCCTGGACAAAATCTCGTTCTCATGGTATCTTGGGGGTATTGTCGACTACAACCTGTCCTATGGATCACCACCTACTGGCTATATGATCATTATCTATACTCCTAGAAGAGGCTGTCTTTTTGTCGTGCTAGTAGATGCCTCTTTTCTTTTGTTTGTTTGCTTCCTTGCAGATGTAGGATCAAATCAGTTGATTTGCTCACTTTTTCCCTTCCTGCAGGGAGAGTGTAAGTACCGAATTCATCTTAGTTGCGCTTCGCGCACCTTGAGCGCACGCCAACTGAAGAATTAATTGTCGAGTGAGCGTTGGAGGGTTCAGGGCACAAACCCATATTTCGAGTGATGGCTTCTACAGTAGTAGCTAGTAGCTAGTAGAGAGCTGCTACATTAAAAATCCCTCCAAGGTGAGCGTTGGAATAATGATGATATTATCTTTCTCCTTATTGATGTGAGAGGAAAGTAGCCCCCCGGCGTTTTGCGTCGCACACTTGTTCTCAACTGGGCTCATTTTTTTTCGTTTCTGTTTGGTTTTGTCCCTTGAAACCCAGGAGACTATCCAGATAGTGAGATACAGAGTACTTAATGCTCAAATTATAGATAGAAGCTACAAAGAATTGAAATAAGACATAGTGTGATCTACATTTAATGTAACAATGCGTTTTTCCTACGTTACTAGGATTGCGAGCAACAATTAAAGCCTGTCGGAGGGCTGAGGAAGTCCAGGATCGACCGTCGAATCATATGATATCTCCTCAAGGAAATTTGTGCTCTTTTCTGTAATGGTTAGCTTCCGATGCCTGCCTTGTGCCAGGTGGGCTTCAACGTCAGCATTACTCAAGTCACGAGAGGTATTGTAGGAAGTACGCATGGGATCCTCATCAACATCATCAAAAAAGTGGCCAGCAGAATGTATAGAAGAATTGTCAAATTCTTCATAGCCTCTTCTTACAGCTTCAGAAAAAATAGAAGTCTTTCTTTTCGACGGGGAAGCCGTACCATCAAGGATTTTGGATATTCCTGTCCCAACCGGGTAACGAACATATTGGTCGTTGGGTGTGCTGATATTGGGAACAGGCGAATCATACGACCATGGATCACCCGAGCCCTCCTTGTCCTCAGTTTCTTCATAATCTTCCATGTATGCATCTGGCATGTAAGAAGTATGTGAATATGCCGCATCGTCTTGCCTGTCTTCATTTGAAATGGAAGATGCGCGTGAACACGTCTTTCTTTGGTTGTTCGCTTGATGATCGCCGTCATCGCTTCGACTGAACTTCTGAGGTCCAATCTTTCCACAGTATACAAGTAAGAAAAATATCAAACAACCAAAAATAATACAGGCAAAGATGCCGCCCCTGTTCTCCTCTACTTCGTCTTGTAGCTGCTCTTGCCCTTCGGTTTTGGATATTTCAAGTTCTTCTTCACGTTCTTCTTCTAGGACTACACCCACAGGCACCATCTCTTCGTTGAGTGGATAATCAGCCCCTCCACCGAAAGGCCTGGCAGGCTCCACCATCTCACCACCAAACATGGGGTTAGTACCGGCGCCATCGTTTAATAAAGGAAGAGACAAAATTTCGGTACTTGTGTCTGTCCGGGTTGTCTCCTCGGCAGGAGGGTCGGTTGGTACTTCAGTAGTTGAAGCTAAAACAGCAGACGCTGGTGCTTCTGGTTCATCAAAGCGAATCCCCAATGCTTCCAATTCTTCTGGGTCGTCATAGCTTTTAAATTCCTCTGTTTCATGCATTTGTCACGTTATGTTCACGGTGGATTGAGATGAGATGGTTCTTTATCATCATGGATTGGTGCACGAGAGAGATTCGTAACAACGTACCGGGGACATCCGTAATGGCTTCTTCTTTCACCACTTCCTGTTCCACGACTAAAGAGTAGGAAGACAAATCATATTATTAGGCTTTTCCCCATATGGCTCTTACTTGCGAAGAAGTGTGGCTCTTCCATTAATAACGCACCTTTGTTTTCTGGACCACTCTGCTTGCCTACTGGGTCTGTTTGGTTTTGTAACTTGGCATTCACCCCTTTTGCAGCTTTTCCATTAAAAACGTCTTTTGAATCCGAGACAGATTTGATTACTGTTTCCTTGCCGGCTTTCTCCTTGCCTTTCGAGTCTACCACTGGGTCTATCGATGAGAGCTCCTCTTCCTCTTCGTCATTCTCTGCAGCGATCTCTTCGATATTCTCTGACGCGTACAGCAGTTCTTCTTCGACCGCTGGTTCCTCCACAGGTGTCACCACTGGCTCGGAAGCAGCAGCACCTTTGCCTGTCGACTCTACTACCGGGTCTATCGATGATAACTCCTCCTCTTCGTTAGTTTCTTCGACTGCTGATTCCTCCACGGGTGTCACCACTGGCTCGGAAGCAGCAGCCCCCTTGCCTGTAGACTCAACAACTGGATCTATCGATGATAACTCCTCTTCTTCGTTATTTTCTTCGATTTGTGTATCTTCGACTTGTTGTGTGATCACTTCCTCGGAAGTAATGGCAGCCTTGTCTTCTCCTTTGGCTAGTGCTCTTGAAGCGTGTCGTTTCGGAAATCCTCGAAGTTTGGACGCCGAGCATTCTATTGTTGACCCTAGTAAAAGTGCAATGATGACTATTCGTCTGGTATTTGGAAACATGTTTTTTGTTTCAACCTTGTTGGACTTTTGAGACAGGGTGATTGGAACAAGTCTAGTAGTAGATAAGAGCACCGATCACGGCCAATTGGATTAGTAGGTAACTAACTACTAATAGAGATAGATGCGGAATATCAATGTAGGCTTTGAAATGGTAACTTAGTTGGTCGTCTAGCTAGCTAGTAGTCAGAGAATCTTTGCGCACCAGAAAGCCAAAAAATTGTGGGGATCAGCCACTGAATTCAAATGCTTCTAAGTACCGTAACAGTGCCAAGGTACTTAGATTCTTGGGAGCGCGGCTGCGGAGTACAACCGCTGCCAAGCCGGGCGATAAAGTTATGATGCATCACAACCCATGCTGACGTGTGATATGTGAATCAATCGAATCACGAATGAGGGGAAGTCGAAATTGATCCAGTTTGCCAACGACAATCGCGGGTGCGTGGTGCACATACTGCTCAAGAAACATCCGCGTGCTGTTGATCTTGGTCGGCAACAATAGAGACGACGCAATTTCAAAATCGAAGTAATTGTACCGGTGCTGCTTCCTAAGAATGCCATTACTACTAGCTAGTAGTATAGATTATAAGACTACCGTTCAGACAACACACACCATAGTAGACCCTTGTCTGCAGCTCTGCCGAGAGAACGAGAGAGAAAGAGGGAATAGCGAGAGAGAAACAATCAAAACTTTGGGGTGTCTTTGTGCCGCCAATGCCATTATTGCTGCCACTGTCACCTCTGTGCCTTTTTGACCAGTGGTAGAAATTTTGATAGCGACAAACGATTTGGAAGATCTGTGAAGGAATGATCATTCGGTGGGGGTCGTTGATCACGGGGACCTCTTCTAGTAGTGATCCCTTTCTGAAATGGACATGGAAATTGGGTTTGTTAGTACCGGCATTTTTATTGCTATTGTCTAGACTGGGTTCACTGTCATCCTTACAAAGAAAGGAAGAGGAACAATGCCCATTCATAGGATCTCTACCAGCGGTAGAGACAGCCACTGTGGGTGTTCCTGGTAGTAAAAGACAGGAGAAAATAAAATCAAGAGGCGATACTGGAAGTAATGCCAAGTATTTTTCCTACAAAACTCCTGATACGCTTCTGCAAGAAAACCTTCCCATTTCGTTTCAGCAAGAATGGCTTGATGATTTTGGTGTTGCTGCCTCCCACGCTGATGATGGGGCCGACAATCTGACCTTGCCAATGCCGCCTAAGGAACTTCCAGTGCCAGATTTCGTGGACGTCTTGGAACTGAATCAACAACTACAACACTCTTCCAGACAAGAAGGTATAGAAGAAGTGTCACTACAGGCTCTTGGTCAGGAAGCACGGCAATGGATTGATGAGTTGTTGCCACAAGGCAGTGGAGCCATGCTCTTTCGAAATTTGAATAAATATATTCAGAATGCTTCTGACTTTGCCACCTTTTGGTCTCATGTTGTGCAATACAACAATTTCACCAACAACGAGGACGATGGCTGGGTTCCAATGCACGATCATTTGAGTTGTTACAATCGCAAACGACAACGACTGGCCTCGGGACAAGCGGTGCATCAAGTTGATACCGATGTTCCTTCTTATACCATAGGTCCACACAATGAACATTCTTGCAATCCATTCCCCAGTCATAAAATATTCTTTTATGTCTTGCACAGTGCTGCAGATGGAGGAGAATCCTTGTTGCGACGTAATCAAGATATTTACGTTCCATCAAAAGCATGGGAATGGCTGCTTCAAAAATCCAATGGTATCATATTTGAACGAACCTATCCTCCTGAAGCTGTATTGCGACAACGTCGCAATCGACACAATCAAAAGGACGACGAACATAAACAAGAGCACGGTGACGACTATCATCCCACCGAAATGAGCTGGCAAGAACGATGTCAAACACAGCGGGAGGAAGAAGCACGACAATATTTTGTCAACATCCATGGCATTTCTAATGTCACATTTCATCGCCACCAGGACGACAACAATCACAATACCAACAGCAGCTATATGGATGCAAATGACACTGCCAATCAATATTTGACTGCGACCAATGTATTGCCCGGCTATCTCAAACCGAAGCACCCCACTCATGATGATGATGATGATGATGATGATGACAGCAATGAAAAAGATCCGACAAACAACAAGAACAATAACGACGAACTACTATGGTACAACCGCATCGATTACGGATTCCCTGTCACCATGACCAATGGTCAATTATTTCCACTGGATTTGCAAGCCTATCTTAAACGACAAAAGTGGCATGAAACATATGCCATCAAATTGCAACCTGGGGATTGGCTCGTATTGGACAATCGTCGAGTTCAACATGGAAGATTGCCCTATCAAGATAGCAGTACAGCTGCCGCCCGAAAATTGTTGGTGACTTACACTAGCACTACTACCACAACGACTACTTCCACAACGACTACCTCAAGATCATCATGAAATATCAACAAGTGGGACCGAACGGATGAATGCTCAGTGGATCAAGGGTACAGCGAAAGCATCAACAACCGATCACGCACTGCGTACCTTCGGCACCCGCGCACTATTAAAAGAAAAGAAGCACAGGTTTCTGCAAAGATTGGAATGCGCCACGAAATCATGATGGAGAGTACTAGTCCCGTGCTATGCATATTGCTGTTAACTACATGCATGATTCCAAATGGTCTTACACTGACATGAACAACTTACTCTCTGACTTGAAGCCCCGCCTACGCAGCACTACAATTGATGAATTGATAAGCTTTGCCAATACCAAACACGATAATTCCTATTGCTATTCATTTTTATACACGCTGGTCAACCGCTTTTATTTATCCCCACTATACAGTTTACTTTGTTCTCTGTCGCCCCCGTGAGAACCCCAAATGGACTACTAGCTAGTTTGTCATCCCCAATGAATGATATTGGCTTTACCCACTTATATTGTCAGAAAAACTTTCCGGTGCCGAGATGCTGCTCTGTATTTGCTTTCCAAGAACATGATTCCAAAGCCTAGTGCGACAATAACACCAGCTCCGACAACACCAATCATCTGTTTGCCGGAAAGTCGATACCGTTCAATCGTGGAGAGCGAGGCGGCTCTCGTAGTAGGCGGTCCATATATGACATCGGTGGTACTTGAGAAGGCGTTGTTGTCACCCGTATTCTGCATCAGGTCCAGGTAGACCTGAAGATTGACATCCTGAAAGGCCACCATGAGTTGCATATTGACATCCTCCATGGTAGGGACAACAACAGAATCCATTCCAAAGGCTACCGTAGCTTCGTAGTCAACAGTGACCACACCATTTGCATCGACATTCATGATTACCATTATTCCGAAGTCTTCCATGGTTGTATCAGGATCAAAGTCAAAATTGAGATTCAATATTTCTTGCAGAAATCGGTCCGTGATTGACTCGATAGTGTTGATATCCGTTTGACTTGGTGACAAAGTTGGGTCTATCATGTACATCAAGCTGAACGGTACCACCACTGTGAGCATACCTGTTGGTGCCATGGTCATGTCTTCAGCTGATGGCGCGACTGTCGGGGCCATGGTGGTATCCATTGTAGACGGTGCCATTGTTTCCATAGTGTCATTCATAGCTGGTGTGGGGGGCATTGTTTCATCTGGAGCCGTTTCTTGAGCAGACGGCGCCATTGTTTCCATAGGTTCCTCTGGAGTTGGCGCCGTAGTGGTGTCATTCATAGCTGATGTGGGGGGCATTGTTTCATCTGGCGCCATAGTCGTTTCTTGTGCAGATGGTGCTGTAGTTGTGTCATTCATCGCTGGTGTGGGCATCATAGTTGTTTCTTGCACAGAAGGCATGGTCGTTGGGGCTGTCGTTTCGTCTGGGGCAGTGGGCATCGTGGTTGTTTCTTGCACAGAAGGCGCAGTAGTAGGGGCCGTCGTTTCGTCTGGGGCAGTAGGCATCGTAGTTGTCATTGCGGCAGTTGGAGCTTCCGTTGCTGCAGTTGGGGCCATTGTTGCTGCTGATGGAGCTTCCGTTGCTGCAGTTGGGGCCATAGTCGCTACAGTTGGAGCTTGCGTCGCTACAGTTGGGGCATCTGTCGCTACAGTTGGAGCATCCGTCGCTACAGTTGGAGCATCTGTCGCTACAGTTGGAGCATCGGTTGCAGCAGTTGGCGGCGCGGTTGGCGTGCCAGGAGTTGCGGTAGGGCTCATTGTAACGTCTTCATCTCCCAAGGTCGGCTCATTTGAAGGCATTGGAGTCCATGACGGCATTGGCGTAAATGTAGGGTAGGGGGTAATCGTCGGGGAGGCTAGATGATTGAAAACAACTTCAAAGTTAGTGATTACGAGACTCTGCTTGAGCCCTTCAGCAACAGAAAGTCGCGCTAGAACTTACCAGTCAAGGGATACACGATCTCTTCGCATTCGTCTGTCGAAATCGAAATCGAAATCGAAATCGAAATCGAAAACGACGTTAGTATTCATAAGGTACTTCCCCTATGAAATGGCAATCCTATACCATAACTTCTGACCCACTTACCGTAATAATAGTCGCCATAGTGATCTCCATAGTAGTAGTCACCATAATCGCGGTAGTTCTTTCCTTTTTTATCCACATATCCGTAGCCGCCACCATACTTTTGGCTCTTTCCTTTCTTACTTTTGCCCTGGGGTTCTCCGTAATAGTAATAACGTTCTACGCTCCCTGTACTGTCTTCAGGTACCCAGGCGCCTGGGGTATAGCCGACCGGCCAGTACCGTCCTCCAAAATAGATGAAGTTTTCAGCTTCTCCTTTACTCTTACTCTTGCTGTGCGGTCTTTCAGCATAGCCATAACCTGGCGCGTGATCTTCGTAGCCATAGCCATAACTTGGGGCGTAACCATAACCACGGACCGCTTTGCTTTTGCCCTTGCCCTTGCCTTTATATGATTTGCATACCTTTGACTTGGATTTCGATTTGGATTTCGACTTGGAATGATAGTAGCCTCCTTCCGCATTCACATACTTGTAGAGGTATTTGTTCACACCACCCTCACCTTTGCTTTTACTTTTGCCTTTGCCTTTGCTCTTGGACTCAGGATAGCCCCATTCTTTGTTGTAATGGTGTGGGAGTGGGCGGCGCTCTAAGTCGTCGCCCTTGCTTTTCGACTTGGCATAGTGTGCTGACTCGCCAGCGTGATAATAGTAGCTTTCGTCACTGTAATAGGAATCCGATGCCAGATACACGTCGCCCAAGCCTATACTTGAATCTCGAACACGATAGGACTCAGGTTCCCCTGCAACTCCTCCAAATGCACCTCCACCATGACGGCCAGATATATCTTCAAGATCTCCTCCAGTGCCACCTCCACCATAGCGACCAATGTCATCGTAGATTTGGGGGTCATAGACTTGTGGTGGTTCTCGTACAAGCGGTGCAACTTCTCCAGTTCCGCCTCCACTGTAACGACCATTGCTATCGACCCGACCCGTGCTACCTCTACCCCTCGTTCGTGTTCTATGCGTGCTTTTGAAGACTGGCTCATAGTAGCTTGGTGGTTCGTAGTAGCCCCCATTGCCTTTGTCAGCCTTGGAAGCCCCCTTTGTATAGGCGCCACTCTTTCCTTTTAGATATCGTTTTCTGCTGGCTTTTTTAACAATCTTGGAACCTCGAAGAGAACGAGGTCCCACCTCCTCCTCTATATCCAGATAATCACCAAGGTTGTCCACAGTAGAACTAAGCGTGTGATTTCTATTAGTAGCGGCAGTGGGTTGTGAGCTTGGACTATTGCCAATGTTGATTGTAGTTGTGCCTACAGCTGCTTCTCCTGCTGTAGACGACAGAACTAGCAGTACCAACAGAGGGAGACCCAACGGTCTGACCAGAGCCCTCATGGTCGTTATGTATAATTGATGTAGTAGCTGTGATCCCAGAACTATAGATAGGTGTTCAGTGCCGTGCCGTGTAATGTAGTTGATGGATGGGTAACTTCTTGAAACTTCACAAGTCTAAGGTGCTCTTTGTATCGTCTCATCCACAGCCACTCTTCTGTGTTGTTGACATTTGCCTATTATCTTTTAAAAGGTCGTTGGCAGTGCACCTGTAACTGTAGTTCAACTAGCTACTAGCTAGTTAGAGCTAGTAGAGTAGAGCTCGGGGAAGGATAAGAGGAAACTGGTTCAATTGCTAGCTAGCGCTAGCTAGTTGGCGTAACTGTTGCTGGCCGAAAAATGTGGCGGCAGTGACCGTTAGTTTCAGCACTGTAAGGCGAATTGTACTTAATTTCTCGACGAAATGCGTAGTTACAAAACTTCTTATTTATACCTAATAAATTGGCTTTGGGTGATTAACAACTTAATGAGAGTTCGGTCCGGCTCATTTTTTGTAAACCGAGCGAAAGAAAAAACTTGGTTATCCGCCAGCAAAAAACACGAAAGTATTAGCTACCGGTATTGGCTAGTAGCTAGGTAATCGTAATGGTGAATGCTTTGTAGATCGACTAGTAGCTAGTACTAGTAGTATGTATTTTGAAGCTGTAGGTAGCTACTGGCTGGCTAGTGAGCTAGACTTGAGTATCTAGTCGCAAAAAGCAACGCTGTCGGTGTCCACGTTGAGTGCCTGAGTGTCACTTTCATGCTCACTCGCCCAAGCGCCATCGCTAGAGCTACTATTTCACTCAAGCTTACTCTAGCTGGACAGCTAGCCAAGCAATTTTACGCCTAACCTGGTCGTGCAAAAATGAGAGACTATTAATTTGTTCTACTATTAAGTACAGCCTTCCGTCCAGTCAGTTGTAGGCTTAGCTTCGGTTCGTCAGCACCCAGCGGCCAGCCTCTGACGCATGCTGTTCAGGCAAGCAAGGTGAGATAACTACCCTTCGGACATCTCAGGGAGGAATGTCGCTCTAGCTACCAGAAGAGAGTCCCATACGAGTCAATAGAAGAGTAGGATGAAAGAAAACCTGGCCCCAGACGCGCCTGCCGTCGCTACCTACTACTAGTAGGTGCTAGTAGATGGAACTTAACTGTGGCAAGCAGTAGAGCTAACAGAGAACTTGGCGACGGACAAAGCTTCAGTCCACTACTGTCTAACAAAGCTAGTCGTAGATGCCAATCAGCGTTGAGATGGCAAAAAAGAAGAAACCGAGACAAGACTTACTGTGACTGGTTGCGCCGGAGGCATTGGTGGGATGCTCGAAAATCTCGTTCCAGGAAGCACGAATGAAACCAACGCACCTAAAGCCTCAATTTTTGTCGAGATGCACCAGTCCCTTGACGACGCGAAATAAAAAGTGAGAGTTGCGGAAGTGCCTGTTTCATTCATCTGCGAAGAACGACGCCTCTTCATGCCTGCAATTTCTACAACTGGCGAAACAAAAACCTTTGATCAGCAGACTTTAACCTTGCTATTTTCCACTTCTGCCATCGTCTTGAACATTGTTCAACATTTCATATTCAATTTCTACCATGGTACAGCGAGCAACGGGTTTGACTGTGTTCCTCCCCGTTTTAGTCGCTGCCTTGTGGAGCAGTAGTATCCTTGGGGCTGATGCACAAGATACCGTCACAGTCGATGCCCAGCCAAAGCAAAAGCGAAGGCTGCGTGCCTCCAAAATCGTTGACCCAACAAAGCAAAAGCGTCGGTTACGTAGATACAGGCAGGAAACTTTCGACATTCCCAAACGAGTAACAGAAAGGCGGAGAGGAAGCAATAGAAATGATTACAAAACGGACGAAGCTTACCCTCCATATCTTTCTGATTTTTACGGATATAACGAAGAAACAGAATTCCCAGGTGAGGCGGCAACTGAGTATCCATGGGGTTTCTTCTATGAATCAACAGAGGAACCAAGACAATATTTGGAATCGGATCCGAGAGAGCCGACAGACTTCCCTACCTTTCAATCTGTCCATGAACCAATGGAATATGAGCCTGTTTATTCAGATCCCGTTTATTCAGACAGACCTCCACTGCCATATGAGTACCAGTATGGAATGGCACACCCTAACGAACAAGAACTGCCTGTAGAGACTGACTACCTCGAATATGCTGGCAAGTCCAAGGGAGGCAAAGAAAAAGGGACAGAAAATAGGGGCTACAAGTCCAAAGGCAAAGTATCGTACGGCAGCTCTAAGAGCAAAGGCAACCAAGGTTACGCGAAAGCGCCCAAGGGGCAAGGAGCAGTCGTGAAAGCCTCCAAGGGACAAGAATCAGTCGCGAAAGCTCCCAAGGTACAAGGATCAGTCGCGAAACGACCCACGAGACACGGTCTGGGACAAGGCTCGGTTGAGCGAGATCCCTATGCTATTTATGGAGGTTGGGAAAACAACCCAGTAGATTATGGAGAATATGGAGCACCTGTTGTCCAAGGATGTTCATCGAAAAGCAAAAGCAAATCAAAGGGAGGATATGGCACGATTGGTTGCGTATCTTCAAAGTCAAAAGCAAAGTCAAAGAGTAAAAGCAAAGGAGGAAGCAAGTCTAAGCAGTCGGGCAAGAGGAATTCAGGAGATGGTACGTGACCAGCAATTGCCTCTTTTTTTGAGCTTTTACTATATCACTTTTTGGGTTCTGACATTTTTTTATTGCTCATTTTCCCCGGTACTATTGCTGTAGTTCCTCGCTACCAACCGATCCCGACCCAACATCCTACTTTTTCATTTGGCGATAGGACTGCTGTTCCAAGTCAAGGCGACCCATCAAACCAAACGTCAACCGAAGATACTGATGGTACTGATGACTTTTTCGATAACGTTGAAGACGGCCCGCCTATTCGTCCTGACGATACTGCTCCACCTGGTGGTGAGGGAACAATGGAACCTGGTGGCGGGGATGGTACGGAACCTGGTGGCATGGAACCTGGTGGCGAGGGAACCATGGAGCCTGGTGGCGAGGGAACCATGGCATCGGGTGGCGAGGGAACCATGGCACCGGGTGGCGAGGGGACTATGGATCCTGGTGCGGAAACACAAGGGCCGACTACTCTCCAACCAGTCGAACTTACGCCCTTCGGCTTGTTGTATGATATTAATAGCTGTCTCTTATACACATCTGACGCTGCCGACGAATAGAGAGGTGTAGATCTCGGTGGTCGCCGTATCAT
>ENA-ORBV01007279-ORBV01007279.1-microbial-mat-metagenome-genome-assembly--contig:-NODE-7279-length-19078-cov-5.165518_pt1 | contig 19078 bp, 20 predicted proteins | sample MGYA00237777_ERZ505514 | MGnify/ENA primary metagenome ERZ505514 (study PRJEB26160, sample SAMN06269048) | microbial mat metagenome | isolation source: Oligotrophic lake microbial mat | place... | reverse complement strand
TTCAAGCAGAAGACGGCATACGAGATTCGCCTTAGTCTCGTGGGCTCGGAGATGTGTATAAGAGACAGACGCCGACGTGCTCTATGAGGAAGCCCTCCGCCAGACGCTCGTCTGGCGTGAAAAAGGCCAGGACCGTCTCGACTTCGTCCTCCTCGGCATGGGCGGCGACGGCCACACCGCCAGCCTCTTCCCCCGCTCCCAGGCCCTGATGGAGCAGAAGACCTCGCCCCGCTTCGTGCTCAACAACCGCGGTCCCGAGGTGACGCCGCCGGACCGCGTGACGATGACCTTCAACCTGATCAACGCGGCCCGATTCATCGCTGTCTTGTGCGTGGGCGAGGGGAAGAAGTCGATGCTGGCCCGAGTGGCCGCTGGCACGGAAAGCTCCGACGACCTGCCGATCCTCGGGGTCAAGCCTCTCGCCGGCGAACTGCGCTGGTACCTCGACCACGCCGCCTGCCCATAAGGCCCTGGCCCAATCGGGCACCGGCCGCCGCACGCCGCTCGGGGTCGGCGTATGTTCCACCATGCTCTCTGTCACTCCCAACGAACACGTCACCTTCAAACTCCACTACGAGGACGCCGATCTGCTGGTGATCGAGAAGCCCGCCCGCCGCGTCACCCAGCCCGGCAAGGGCCACGAAACCGACACCATCCTCAACGGCCTCTTCTTCCGCTTCGGCAAGCCCCTGCAAAACCTCGGCAAGGCCCGCGACTTCGGGCTCCTCCACCGCCTCGACAAAATGACCAGCGGCCTGCTCCTGGTCGCCCTCCGTCCAAAGGCCTACGACGCCCTCCGCGCCGCCTTCGAGGCCCGGCTGGTCCGCAAGTTCTATTGGGCGATCTGCCAGAAGGCCCCCAAGGCCGTCACCGGCATCATCAACAAGCCGCTTCTGGAGAGCGAGCCGCGTATCGGCGAGACCAAGACGGCCCGCATCGCCCGCTCGGGCAAGCCCGCCATCACCGCGTACCGAACGCTGGCCGTTTCGCCTGTCGCCGCCCTTATCGAAGCCCGCCCGCTCACGGGCCGACTGCACCAGGTCCGCGTCCATCTCGACGCCATCGGCTGCCCGATCCTGGGCGACGATCTTTATGCTCCGCCCAGCTTCGCCGAGGCCTCGCCCCGGCTGGCGCTGCACGCCCACCGCCTCGCCTTCACGCACCCCGCCAGCGGCGAGCCGATCGACATCCACTCCGCCTTCCCGCGCGATCTGCGGGCCTTGCTCAAGCGGCTCAGCTTGCCCCGGCCGGATCTGCCCGAAGAGGGTGCGGCGGAGCCACGCGAAGAAGCCGAGGAGCCGGAACTGGACGCGGGCGGCGAATCGGTCGGCGACGAATGATCGCCGCGCTCCGGTCAGCGGCCCGGCGAATACTTACCCATGCGCGCCGCCGTCATCCAAGCTTCCAACGCCCAGGACCCCGCCGCCGCTGTGCGGTTTGTCACCGACTGGCCTGATCCGACCGCGCCGACTACCGGGCAGGTGCTGATCCGCACGCGCTGCTCGGCCCTCAACCATCTCGACCTCTGGATGGCCAAGGGGATGATGGGCGCGCACATCAAATACCCCGCGATCTCCGGCTCCGACGCCTGCGGGGTCGTGGAGGCCGTCGGCCCCGGCGTCGACGCAGCGTGGGTCGGCCGCCGCGTGATCGTCAACGCGGCCGTCGACGTGGACGACGTGCCCAGGCCCGACGACCCGCCCGAGATCGAAACGCCCAACTTCCGCATGATCGGCGAACATTTTGCTGGCATGCACGCTGAGCTGTTCCTCGCTCCCGCGGCCAACCTCGCCACCGTTGCAGACACCTGCGGCGACGAACACGCCGCCGCCTTCGCGCTCTCGCACCTTACGGCATACTCCATGATGGTCGGCAAGGCCGGCCTCCGCCCGGGCCAGAGCGTGCTCATCACCGGGATTGGCGGCGGGGTCGCCCTCGCGGCTCTCTTGCTCGCCAAGTACCTGGGCTGCTTCGCTATCGTCACGAGCCGGTCACAGGCCAAACTCGACCTCGCCCGCGGCCTCGGGGCCGACGCGGGCGTGCTCGACGACGGCACCGACTGGTTCAAGCAGATCCGCACGCTCACGAGCAAGCGCGGGGTGGATCTGGCCGTCGACAGCAGCGGGAAGGCGACGCATTTGAACGCCGTCCGCTCGCTGTGCCGCGGCGGGGTTTACGCGAGCTGCGGGGCCACCAGCGGGCCAGACGCAACCACCGATCTCACCCGGCTCTTCTGGATGCAGCTGCGGTTTGTGGGCTCGACGATGGCCAATAACAGCGAGTTTCACCAAGTCGCGGCGCTCCTGAACAACGGGGCCATCACGCCCGTGCTGGACCAGGTCTTCAAGGCCGACCGCTTCGCCGACGGTGCGCGAAGACTCGCTTCGGCGGAGCAGTTCGGAAAAGTGGTCATCGACTGGCGCTAGCGCCGCGAACGGCCCGCAACGAGAATGCAAAACAGCCCAGTTCTCACGGCCTGGACGAGGTCCGCCTCGGGACCGAATCCCGGGTTGGACAAGGCGAGCACTACTTCTGGCCCAGCTTCTTGAGCCGCATCGAGAGCTCGTCGGCGTTGGGCGTGTTCTCCATCGCCACGCGGACGTGGATGAACTCCTTCTCGACCAACTCGACGAGCGAACCGTTGAAGTCCACCATGCCTGCCTGCCGGCCCTCGGAGCTCTTGAGGTACTCGCGCAGCTCGCCCTCGCGGCCTTCGAGAATGTGCTTGCGCACCACGGCGTTGTTCACCAGGATCTCGAGCGCCGGGATTCGCGCGATATGGGCGTGCAACGTCGGGAGCAGCTTCTGATACACGAACGAGCGCATCTGGTAGGCCAGGATGCGGCGGACACCTTCGATTTCTTCCTGCTCGAACAGGCCGTAGATGCGGCTGAAGGTTTGCGTCGTGCTCGACGCGTGGATCGTCCCGAAGACCAGGTGGCCCGTTTCGGCGGCGTGCAGGGCGGCCTCGAAGGTCTCGTTGTCGCGCATCTCGCCCACCAGCACGATGTCGGGGTTTTCGCGCACCAAAGCACGTAGCGCGACCTTGAAGTCCAGGCAGTCGATCCCGATCTCGCGCTGGTTGATCGTGGCCTTTTTGTCGGTGAAGATGTACTCGATCGGGTCTTCGATGGTCAGGATGTGAACGGGCTTGCGCTCGTTGACATAGTCGAGCATGGCCGCGATCGTCGTCGACTTGCCCGAGCCCGTCACGCCGCACAAGAGCACGATGCCCTGCGGCTGCATCGACACCTCCGCCATGATCTGCGGGAGGTAGAGCTCCTCGAACTTGCGGATGTTGCTGGTGATCAGGCGGGCGGCCATCGCCAGCTTGCCGCGGGCCTGGAAGAGATTGACGCGGAAGCGAGTCTTCTCGTCGTAGTCGTAGGCGAAGTCGACCGAGCCGAACTTGTGCAGGTCGGCCATCTGCTCGGCATCGAGGATGTGCTCGGCGATTTTCTTGAACTCCGCCGCCGTGACGGGCTCGGTGTCGAGCACTTTGAGCGCGCCGCGCAGGCGTAGCGAGGGCGGCTTGCCCGCCTTCATGATGATGTCCGACGCGTTCAGCTTGATCCCCGCCTTGAGGAAGCCGCCGAACCGCGTCGCGTGAGGGTCGTGCGTGTCATCAGGGTCCAAGTGAACGTGCCCGGTCGGCACGGAAGAAGCGGAATGATCACTAGCCAGCGAAGAGGACATTTCCATGATCGCAAAAACCTCACTTTGGAACCCGCCGAACAGACGATCCAGCTCGTCCCGAGCGAAACTCGCCGCGGCAACGGGACCGGGTACAACGAGTTAGAGCATCCGTGCCACGCGACGTGTCGCCCATCCTTGAGCCCGCCGAGGGTGATTCGAGGAGAAGCGTACCCCGGTCACGCCTTGAAGAGAGTGAGAGTTGGTGTTCTCCGGAGACATGGGGATACGCCGGTCAAACGCCAACGCCCAGGCCATTCCTTCCCGGGCGGCCTGGACACCTTTGGCGTGCATGGGGTAGTTCCGACGGACCCGGCTGACCGACGCCCGGCCCCCCCTTCTTCAGAGCGGCGGCCGTTTCCAACTCTCACTCTGCACCGTCCATTCGTCGTCGCCCGCGCAACGGTTCCACGCTCAGATTGTCAACCGATCTTAACGCCCAGATTGCTGGTTCTCGGGACCTCGTGGTGTATGCTTGGCCGTCGTGTCGTCGGATCATGTGAGAGTGAAGGAGCTAGAGAAGATGCGTTATTCGTTAATCTGTGCGGTGGTCGCGTTCGTGGCTGGTTCAGCCAGCGCCGTGGTTATTCCTGCGGACACGTCGGCTGGTCCGGTTCCCGCCGCGCCCGGTGATGGGCTGAACGGAACGATCTGGCTGTCGGGTTATCAGGGCAGTAGCCTGGTCAGCAATCTGGCCTATACCCTGGCGACGCCGCCCTCGGGCACGTTCCGCAGCACGGTGGTCGATTATCCCTTGGCGGGCGATTTTGTGCAGGTGGGTGATCCCCTTTCGAGCCTCCTCGGTGCCGACGCGGCCTCGATCGTCGGCTTCGACCCTGCTGCCCAGAACTCGTCCGGGCATCTGTACCTGTTCCGCGGGTTCCTGGCCGTTGCGCAGGCCGGGACTGTGCGTCTGGGAGTCGGTTCTGATGATGGTTTCGCCTTCGCCATCAGCAATATCGAAGTCGCCTCGTTCGACGGCGAACGCGGCTTCGACTACACCTTCGGCGACGCGACCTTCGAGGCAGCTGGCCTGTACCCAATCAACATCTTCTTCTACTCCAACTTCGACGGCGAGTCGGGCGTGACGTTTGCCGAGCAGTTCATCACCGGCACCATCCAAACGGTGGACGGCTCCCGGCTCTACACCGTCCCCGGCCCGGCCGCGGCGACGTTGGGCGCGCTTGGCGGCCTGCTGGCCGCACGGCGCCGTCGCTGAGTTTCGTTCGCCGATCGCGCCGCGTCGCGATTGGGTGATCGTCAGTAAAAGTGAAAAGGCCCCGGTCGCACGCGACCGGGGCCTTGTTTATTGTCGTGGGTCTGGAGCGCCAGAGCTCAGTTACTGGCGACAATCTCTTCCAGCGTCGGGACGACGGCGGCCTCGCCGCCGGCCGCGGCTTCCTCTTCCTTGGAGCGGCGGTTGCCCAGGAAGTTGGCCTCCAGCTCAAGGCGGATCTTCTCCATGGCCTTGTTCTGGATCTGGCGGACGCGTTCCTTGGTGACGCCGATGATCTGGCCCACCTGCTCCAGAGTCATGGGCTTGTCGACCTCGCCCGCGTCGATGCCGAAGCGGTGCTCGATGACGGTCTTCTCGACATCCGTCAGCTCGGCACGGTTCTCCTGCACGATCCGCTTCACTTCCTCGGCGGCGTCCTTCTCGAAGGTCGAACGCTTGGTCTCGACGAAGTTGGAACGCTCGAGCTTGGGGTCAAAGTCCGTCGGGAACCGCTGGCGGTACTTGCTCAGCTTCATACCCTGACGACTGAAGGCCTTGAGGATGGCCCGACAGGCGTAGGTGCTGAACTTGTAGCCACGGCCCGCGTCGAACTTGTCGACGGCACGCAGGAGCGCCATGTTGCCCTCGCTGACCAGGTCGGCGAAATCGACTTCGCTCATGCGGGTCCGTTTGGCCATCGCCAGAACCAGCGCCAGGTTGGTGTTGGCGATCTGATCGCGGATGCGGTCGGCCACTCGGTGCCACCGGAGGACCTCGTCGGACTGCTCGGGTGTGGGCTTGCGGGCGGGGGTCGCCCAGACTTCCTGCTGGAGCTTCCAGATGCGGTAACGCGCGTAGTTGAACTGATGGAAGAGAACCTTCTCCTCGGCGCCCGTGAGGATGACCTGCTGGGCCGTCTTGATGGTCCGAGTCCGACCCGACAGGTCGTCCATCACCGGGTGGTACCAGGAGGTGTCCGGCTTGGGGATGTCGGGGGCCTGGGCGTAGATCTTCTGCTCGGCGTCGTCCTCGTAGAAGGCGGGCGAGTCGATGAAATCCTGCTCGCTGGCGAGCAGACTGTTCAATAGCGCTTCGTCCTCGCTGGAAAGCGTCCGCTTGACGCGGCGCGTCGCGGAGGTTTTGCCCGCGACGGAGCGATTTTCAGAGAAGTCAACCCGCGCCCGACGGCGGTGCTGCTCCATGGGACTTAAAGGGTTTGAGGCGAGGCGATTCATGTCGTCCTTTCCTTCGGGTTCGGCATTCTGCTTGGCCCGAGCTTTGCTTTTCACGGCTTGCCCTTCATCTTCGTTGCCCGTCGTCCGATCGTCTCCCCAAAGGAGCGGACCAAACGGACTTCCACCGCAGGGGAGATCCAGCCACGACCCGCCCCCCCGTCACCAACAAAGTAAATCCGCTGCCCCCAAAGCACGGGCAAGAGCCGATGCTTGGGAAACGGCACTAGTTGACTGGCGAAGACCGCCACACGCAACTCTACACGAACCCATCTTCTGATTCCGCTGACTGGCCATCGTTGCGACGTTGGCCCCGGTGGGCCTTGCCTTTACCAAACTGATACGCATCAGGGGGCTGAACGTTTCGACCTTTTCACGAAATCCTCACGAGTTGCCCGGTTCAAGGGGATGTCCCCTGTAAGCGGTCTCGAAAACACGATCACGGGAGATGTCCCCATGATCGCGTATTTTGACCCCAAAAACCAGTTTTCGGAGCTAGAACATCTCCCCGTTTTTGACCGAAAAGGTCGATTTACCCGACGATCGGGTAAGTTGAGTAATTGGACCGAATACCATTTTACTTGATAGCCGCTCTGCACGCAACCAACCAGTTCGCAAAATTCCGGTGATACGCGAACAGACCCCTTTTATTGGACGGGATATACTCTCTCTGTCCACAGATTAACCCGAAGCTTCCGCGAGGACCAACCCCATGCCGTACACCCTTCCCGCGCTTCCCTATCCCCCCGCCGCATTCGAGCCGCACATTGATGCGAAGACCATGGAAATCCATCATGGCAAGCACCACGCGGCCTACGTGACCAACGCCAACAAGGCCCTTGAAGGAACGGCGTGGGCGGAGCTGCCCGCAGAGCAGCTCATGGGCAAGTTGGCCGAGTTACCGGACGACAAGCGCGTCGTGCTGCGCAACAACGCCGGTGGGCACTTTAATCACTCGCTCTTCTTTCGGACCCTGGCCCCAGCGGGCGGCCCAGCTGCCAGCGCTGAGCTGACCGACGCGATCGACGCCACATTCGGCACGCTGCAGGCCATGAAGGAGCAGTTTGCGGATGCCGCAGTGAAGCGGTTCGGCTCGGGCTGGGCGTGGCTGTGCGTGATGCCGGGCGGGAAGCTGAAGATTTGTTCGACCGCGAACCAGGACAACCCGCTCATGGGCGAGGCGATCGCCGGCTGCGGCGGGGCGCCGATTTTGGGGCTGGATGTGTGGGAGCACGCGTACTACCTGCATTATCAGAACCGCAGGGCGGACTACATCACCGCGTTCTGGAACGTGGTGAACTGGGCCGAGGTGAGCAAGAACTTCGGCGCGGCCAAGCGTTGATGGGCGAGCGGTCTCAGTGGTGAGGCGACGACCGGGCAGGCCGGATCGCGGCGGCGTTGGCGCGTAGACTTTGGGTATTGGCAGCGCTCTTGGGGCGCTCCGATGGTCGCTTTCGCGGCCCGGACGCTCAGGGTGCTATCGGAGGATCGACCCGATGAATCGCGTGATGCTGACGGCGGTGCTGACGGCCCCCTTGTTCATCGTGGGGGCGCTTTATGTGTATGCCAACAACGCCGCCGAGCACGCCCGCGAAAAGCGGCTACGCGCTGTCGCATTGGCGATGGAAGCGAAGAGCCAGGCGCAGCCCTCCAAACCCGAGACCGCTCCGGGAGCCAACATGGTGCGTCCTGAGTCGCTCGCGCAGGGCTTCACCATTGTCGTCAAGGATCTGACGGGACTGGCGACCAATGACTCGCCCATCCATATAGCCTCGAGCCACAACGGCTGGGACCCGAGCGACGTCAAGCAAAAGCTCGATCCGCGGTCGGATCTGCGCTGGCAGATCGTGCTGCCCAAGCCCAAGTCCGACGCCCCGCTGGCGTTCAAGTTCACGCGCGGCAACTGGGATCTGGAAGAACTCGACGCGAACCTGTCGGCGATCGCCAACCGCGAGTTGCCCATGATCGACGCGTCGAAGCTGGCTCCGGGCGAGAAGCCCGTGTTGGAGTTTGAAGTTGTCAAGTGGGGCGACCAGCGTCCCAACGCGGCGGCCCGGCCCGATCTGGATCCGTATTACGAGTTGAAGGCCAGCGGGACGATCAAGCGGCTGCAGGTGGCCGGCGGCGGCGTGCCGGCGCTGCGCGATGTGCTGGTGCTCCTTCCAGAGGGGTACGACGACCCGGCCAACAAGGACCGGAGCTACCCGGTCCTTTATCTGCAGGACGGGCAGAACCTGTTCATGCACATGCCCAACATCCCCGCGGAGTGGGGCGTGGACGAGACGGTGCTCGACTTGACCAAGAAGGGTGCGATCGAGCCGGTGATCGTGGTGGGCATTCCGCACTCGGGCAGCGGGCGGACGAGCGAGTACCTGCCGGTGGCGGCGATCGAGGGCGTGGAGCCGCGGGGCAAGCAGTATATCGACTTTGTCGTGAGCGAGGTGATGCCGCGGGTCGAGCGGGCTTTCCGCGTGAAGACCGGCCCTGAGAGCACCACGATCGGCGGCTCTTCGCTGGGCGCGCTGATCGCGCTCGAAGCCGCGACGACCCGACCCGACAAGTTTGGTGGCGTGCTTCTAGAGAGCATGTCGCTCTTGAGCGAGAAGGCCAACGCGATCGAGCACTTCAAGAAAGCCAAGAGCTGGCCCAAGAAGATCTACTTCGCGATGGGCAAGCAGGAGGGCGGGACCGACCCCAACAACGCCGAGTTGAACACCCGTCACGCCGCGGCGGCCGAGGAGTTTGGGCGTTATCTCAAGGCCCAGTCGGGTGTCGAGTCGCTGGTGATCGTAGAGGACGGCGTGCACAACGAAGAGGCGTGGGCCAAGCGGTTCCCGCGGGCGATCACGTTCTTCTACGGCAAGAAGTGAGTCACCAGTCGGCGGCTTTGCCGAGCTGATCGCGGGGGATGGCGGGGCCGAAGGTCCAGGTTTTTGGGTGTTCGGGGGCGGTGAGTTGTTCGCGCGACCATTGGCTCAGCTGCGATTTCAGCGATTCCTCGGTCGATGGCTCCGTGATCGCGCCTTGGCGTGGTACAACGAAGGCCTTGAGCCGCTCGCCCTCGGCCGGGCGCATCAGGCGCACCGACGCGTCGGCAATGAGCGGGTGTTCGCGGAGGAGCGCCTCGATTCGGCGCGGGAAGACGTTGGTGCCGGCGATCTTGACGGCGTGATCGATCCGGCCGCCGAGCTCGAAGCCGCCGGCGACGGGGCGGAGGTGGTCCATGCAGACGACGGGGGCGGGGAAGGTGCCGTCGGGCATCACCCGTTGGAGCAGCGAGCCATTACTCGTGGGCACGAGCCGCCAGAAGGGGTGCAGTGTGAACGGCCCTGCGCAGTTGCGGCGGACGGCGAGGCCGCCGGTCTCGGATGAGCCGTAGACCTCGGTGAGTTGGCCCAACCCCTTTTCGCGAAGGGCGGCGATGGTCGGCGCATCGATCGCGCTGGTAGAGACGACGGCCCGCGCGCCGGCCAGGGGCGCGGCGGAGCGGGCCAGGTAGGTGTAGTTGCTGGGCACGCCGACGATGAGATCCGTGGGCGACCAGCCGACGGCGTTGCTGGCGACGGCGCGGGCGTCGATGACGGAGGCCTGGAGACGGGCGGGCAGCATGGCGGTGAAGAGGAAGCCGAAGATGTGGTGCGTGGGGACGAAGCTCACGACACGCTCGACGCCGGCGAACATGGCGGCGAGAGCGTCCACTTCCTGATCGAGCGCCGCGACCGGATGAACACAGGGCTTGGGCGAGCCGGTGGAGCCGGAGGTGAGGAAGGTAAACTGGTCGCCGGCGATCTCGCGGCCGCGGATGACGATGCGGACCCAGTCGCCCAGCGTGCGGTCGCGGAGGAGGAAGTCCTCGATGCCGGATTCGTGCAGGTGAAAGAGCTCGTTGACGCGACCCGCGATGGAGACGAGTTCGAGCGAGTCGAGTTCGAGCTCGGACGACCCGAGCAGCGTTTCGTCGGTCCACGCGGCGGCCTGGGCGTCGGTGTACTCGACGCCCGAGCGGGCCTTGAGCTCGGCGCGGAGGAGGTCCTTGAGAACACGGAAAAGGTCGGCCGGGCGCAATGAAAGCTGGGCGGTGGTCACAGGGTGATTTATCGGCCGCGGGGCGAGGGGACGTGAGGGACGGCAAGCGGCAGGACTCAGGAGGGAACAAGCAGCCTGACAAGCAGCCCGGCTTTGAAGGAGGGCTTGGGCTTGCTGGCCGGCGCGCCGGGAGAAGCCCTCGTTAACATTCGGACTACTGGCTTTGGAATGACAACGGACCTCGGCAGGGCCGAGGTCCGTTGTCGTTGATCGAGTTGAGCGATGATGTTTAGAGGCGCTTGACGAACACCCAGTAGGTATCGTCGGTGATGGACTTTTTCATGTGGATGCGGACCTGGGTGGGCTTCATGTTGTAGTTGAAGGTGTACTCGAAGGAGACGTTAAGGGCCTTGGCGTGGACGCCCTGGGTGAACCGGCCGTAAAAAGCGGGGCTCTTGGTGCAGGGGGCGACTTCGTGGAAGAAGTTCTTGCCGATCACTGCCTTCGGGTCGCGGCCGACGATGGCGCCCTCGGCGGAGTTGTACTGGATGATCTTGCCGTCGCCGTCGAGTTGGACGGCACCGAAGGCGAGGCCGTCGAGCTGGGTGGAGGACATTTTGGTCATCACGTTGTCGAGGTCGGCGGAGCCGAACTTGACGACTTCCATGGTTGCGGGCATGCGTGTGCTCCGAGCCGCGCCGTGGGGCGCGGGGTCTTGGTGCGTGTGCAGGGATGCGGGCCGAAACGCTCGGCGCCGCGGGGTGCTGGATCGGGCGGGTTATTCGGCCTGTTCGTCGGACTCGCCCTGGCCTTCGTCGTGCTGGGGCCCGTCGTGGTTGATCTTGGTGAAATCGAAGGCCTCGAAGAGGCGCTCGAGCGCGGCGGCGGGGACGTTGGTCCGGGCGGGGTTGGTCTTGCTGCTGGCGCTCCCGCGGGCGGCAGGGTTGTACCCGACCGAGGCGAAGAAGGTGCGCAGCTCGCACTCGATGGTCATGTACTTGGCGAAGAGGTCGTCGTACTGCTGGGCGCAGACGACTTTGTGCTGGGGCTGGAACTCGGGGGCCTCGTCGAGGACCGCGCGGGCCCGGTCGGCCAGGCGGTAGACCTCGTTGAGCGACTCGATGGCTTTCTGCTCGGCGTCGAAGAAGTCGAAGTTGCTCGCGAGGGCCGCGAACTTCTCCTGCATCTCGAGCTCGAGCTGATCAAACGCTTCGATGGTGGGATTAGACGGCTTCTTCATGGTGGGGCCCTTGCCGCGCCGCCCGGCCTGCGCGCCCGCCCGTGCCGACGCGACCGTCGCGCCACACCCGGTCGGGCGTGCCCGGACGGCACGCTCGCGAACTGTGTCAGTGTCGGCCGCCGTGATCTGGATGAACAGCCGTGGGCCACCGGATTGACGGCGCATATCGCCGAGTTGCGCGGTGGTGCGCCCTGTGACGACAGGATCGCCGGGGCCGATGGGCTCAACCCCCGCGCGGTGGATCCCATAAAAAAGCCAAGCGGGACATTCCCCGGTCGGCTTTAAATAACTCAGAATGGAGGCGTTGGTTATGGCACCTCGACCATGTCCTTGCTCGCCGAGGCGACGGCGCCGAGAAGCTCGGCCTTTTCCTTGGCCGGAACCTTGACCTTGTCGAGCGAGGCGGCGAGATCGTTTGCTACGGCGTTGAACTGGGTCATGGTGATCTTCATGCCCTTGTGCGATTCCTTCATGCTGCGGCCGTCGTACTTCTGCGGCCCGCCGGCGGCCGAGGCCACGAACTGGACCAGCAGAACCTTGAGCCGCTCGAAGTCGGCGGGCGCGGGCTTCCACTCGGCATCGCCATCGACGGCCTTGCGGGAGAAGTTGGCCTTGGGATTGATGGCGGTCCTGCCCACAAAGTCGGCGACGACGGCCTTGACGGCCGGCTCGCCACCCAGGCGCTCGCAGAGCGACTTCTGAGCGGCAGTCTTCTCTCGACCCCGACACCCAGCGAGCCCGGAGGCATGCGCCAAAACCGCCACACCCATCAGACTGTCACGCATCGGAACATTAGTTTGTGCGTTCCCCGTCTCACACAACGCCAAGGTTCACGCGACCCGAGCGGCGAGTTCCGCACGCAGTCTGGCACGGAAGGCCGGACGGTAATCAGATTACAGGGGAGGTCTGCAGGCAACAACCTTGGCGTGAACGAGGTAGCCAATCGACGGCGCGGTTGGCGCATACTCGCGCGGACTCACAGGACGCCGAGAACGGTGGCTGAGCGGCAAGGTTCGCGCGCTGGATGGCTCGCGCTGGTGATGGCAGCCCGTGGCCTACTTGGTCTTACTGTCGCCCCGCGCGAAGATCGATGCGACGCAGTTGAGGACGTCAGTGGCGGACGTCTCTTTGTAGCCGAACTTCTTGATCATGCGTTGCTTGACGATGTCGATCTTCCTCTGGGTTTCGTCGTCAACGATGCTGGAGACGAGGTTTTTGAGTTTGATGGTGTCGCGGCTGTCCTTGAAGAGCTTGCGCTCCAGGGCGCGGTAGAGGCGGGCGTTGGTGTTGTACTCGAACTTTTTGCCGTTAGGGAGAGGGCGCCGATGTAGTTCATGATCTCCTGGCGGAAGTCGTCCTTGCGGCTCTCGGGGATGTCGATCTTCTCCTCGATGGCGCGCATGAGGCGTTCGTCGGGCTCTTCGTCCTTGCCGATGTATTTGTTCTTGACCTTTTCCTTCTGCGTGTAGGCCCGGACGGATTTGATGTAGTTGGCGCAGACGCGGCGGATGGCGTCCTCGTCGGCGGAGATGGCGCGTCGCACTTCGCCTTTGATGATGTCCTCGTATTCCTCTTTCACGACGGCCAGCAGCTCACGGAAGCGCTTCTGGGTTTCCTCGTCGGTGAGGAGGGAGTAGTGCGTGAGGCCGCTCTCGAGTTCGTCGAGGACCATGAAGGGGTTGATAGCCTTGTCCTCGATGGCCTGGCGGGCGACCATGGCGTTGGAACCTTTGTCCTGGACATAGCGGGGACTGATGCCGGCCATGCCTTCGAGGGGGGCTTCTTCCTTGAGTTCTTTGATGGAGTCTTCGGCGAAGCCGGGGATGGCTTTGCCGTTGTAGCGCTCGAGGTTCTGCATCAGCGTGAGGCCGGCCTTTTTGGCTCGGCTAGACGTGTCAGCACGGCCCACATGGCCGCAACTTCCAGGGTGTGCGGGGCGACGTGGATGCCTTTGATGCGGGCGGGGCCGAAGTCCTTGGCGTAGATCTTGATCTCGTGTTCGAGGCGGATGTTGTAGGGGATATCGATCTTGATGGTGCGGTCGCGGAAGGCCTCCATCATCTCGTTGTTCTGGAGGCGGCGGTACTCGGGCTCGTTGGTGTGCCCGATGATGACCTCGTCGATGTGGTTCTGGGCTGACTTCTTGGGCTTGATGAGGTGTTCCTGGCTCGCGCCGAGCAGGTCGTAGAGGAACGCGACGTCGAGCTTGAGGACTTCGATGAACTCGCAGATGCCGCGGTTGGCAATGTTGAGTTGGCCGTCGAAGTTGAAGGCGCGGGGGTCTGAGTCGGACCCGAACATGGCGATCTTGCGGTAGTTGATGTCGCCGGTGAGCTCGGTGGTGTCCAGGTGCTTTTCGTCTATGGGCTGGAAGGTGCCGATGCCGATGCGGTCTTTTTCGGACAGCACGATCTTTCGGACCTTGATGTGGTCCATGACTCGGCGCCAGTCGCCGGCGTAGTGCTTCATGAGGTCGCCCTGTACCTTGCGGCAGAAGGGGTCGAGCTCGCCCACGAGGCGGAGGCGGCCGCCGCCGTTGGCGGGGATGTAGCGCTCGTCGAGGCGTGCGAGCAGCTCGACGCGGGCCTCCTTGGGGACTAGGAGGAGCGGTTCTTCGTGCGTGGGGTAGTGGAACTCGTGGCTCTTGGCGTTGGCACCGCAGTGCTCGTCGAGGAGCCAGGAGAAGGAGTAGAGCGCGCCGTCTTAGGTACGCGAGTAGTGCTCGGCGCCCTTTTTGAGCAGGCGTGCGATGGTGGACTTGGAGGAGCCGACGGGCCCGTGGAGGAGGAGGATGCGTTTGTCGGTGCCGTAGCCCTCGGCGGCGGAGCGGAACAAATCGACCAGCGACTGGAGCGCGAAGTCGAGGCCGTAGATGGCGTCGGCCTCGGAATCGGAAGGGTCGGAGAAAAAAGTAGTATCGAACGACGTCTTTCTTGAAGACGCGTTAGCGTTCGAAGCCGTGGGCGAGTACGGCGTTGTAGACGCGCTGAAAGGCGTTGCGGATGATGGCGGGACGCTGCTGGACCAGGTTGAGTTACTCGAAGAAGGTGCCTTCCCAGTGATGTTCCTGGAAGCGCTGCCGGTCGACACGCGATTCGATGAGCGCGTCGAGATCGGCGCGCGGGGCGCGGGGATCGATCGGCGGCACGGCCCCCCGGAGAGCGCGGGAAGGCTGGTGCCTGTGGAGAGCTTGGCCGTGAAGTCGTTCATCGCGAGCTCCATCCGTGGACCGCACCGCCGGGAGCGCGAAAGCGGACAGCACACACAGCCGACGGCGGCAGCCGCCCCTGTGAGGTCTGTTCCATGCCCGATGCGGCGACCATTGAGCGACGCCCGATCCGTATTCCCACATCCACCACCCACCGACAGCGGACCGAATCAGTTGGCTTTATCAGTCGGCCGAGGGGCTTCCTGCACGCGGATTTAGAGGAGGCCCTCTGAGTATGAGCACGACGCAGAACGTCAAACTGATGCCGCGAGCGGCGTGTTTGCGCCGGTCTGGCGATCGCCGGATTCTGAGGGGAGCAGCCTCGCGGCAAGATCCGGCGCGGCGGCATCCCCGGGTTCTCACTTTGTTCGCACCCCATCCGCGCTAGCCTTGGCCATGTCATTCGGACTCCCCCGGGCTCGCGATCTCGACCCGGGCATCATCCTGATCGACGACCGCGGGCTCCCGCCGCTGCCGGATGATCTGCTCACCAACCCCACCGGCGGCTGGCTCGACCCGCGCTCGTGGTTCGAACACCCCGAGCACCCGTTCGAGATCGAAATCGGCAGCGGGAAGGGAACGTTTCTGCTGCAGCAGGGCGCCGTCGACGCTGGCGTGAACTTCCTGGGATTTGAGTGGGAGCGAGCGTTTGCGGTCTACGCGGCTGATCGCGTGCGGCGCCGCGGGCTGCCCAATGTGCGGATGCTGTGCGCCGACGCGACGAGCTTTTTGCGCTGGCGCTGCGGCGAGGGCCTGGCCCGCGTGATCCACCTGTACTTCTCTGATCCCTGGCCCAAGACCAAGCATCACAAGAACCGCGTGGTGCAGCACGGCTTTCTGGAGCAGGCGTGGCGGATCTTGCCGCCGAGGGGAGAGCTGCGGGTGGTGACGGATCACGCGGAGCTGTGGTCGTGGGACGAGGCGCACTTTGAGCCGTGGACCGCCGATGGCGGCGCGGCGGAGGGCGCGGGAGGTTTGGTGCCGGGCTGGATCCGCGAGCGGCTCGCGCCGGGTGTGGCTCCGTTCGCGCGGGTCGCGTTCACGCCGCCGGCCTGGGTGGGCGAGGGCGAGCTGGTTGGAACAAACTACGAGCGAAAGATGGTCGCGCCCGGAGCCACGGCCTTTGCGTGCACGCTGGTGCGACAGGGTTGAGATTTTGTCGAGGGCGCGGCTTCGTTGCGGCGCTTAGCCAACCGTGCAAACGCCGAGACTGAAAGGGTGACCGACGGGACTCGAACCCGCGACATCCAGGACCACAACCTGGAGCTCTGCCAACTGAGCTACGGCCACCAACTGAGGCGGGGCCCACGAATGGGCCTGCCAGCACAACAATACGAGCGCGAAGGGCTTGGGGCAATGCCCGAGCGGAGCCTACGGGAGCGGCGGCTGGTGGGCGATTGGCCGTCGGTGCGAGCCCGGTGACCGTCAAGGGTTGGTCGTTCGGCGGCGGAGTAGACCGCCGGTCTTGGGGCCGAATGGGGCTGGTCGGTTCCGCTTGGCATCCCGGCTAGCATGGGAGCGTGGCGTCCGATGCTCGTTTTCCGCGGCCGCGGCAGGCGAGCCTCCGGGCGTCGTTTCAAGTGGCGCGGGGTCGTGATCGACACCCCGGGCCCCGGGTCGGAAGGCCGCCCGACAACGCGATTGGACCATTGGAGTCCCGACATGAGCACGGCCGGCAATCCCCCCCAACTCGACATGACGCCCGCGCGGATCCACCGCAACCTGCCCGTCCCGCAGCTCATCGAGCTGGCGCTCAAGCGCGGCGAGGGCTTCCTGGCGTCGAACGGCGGGCTGGTCTGCAAGACCGGCGACCGCACCGGCCGATCACCAAAGGACAAGTACCTCGAAGACACGTCCGAGGTTCACTCGAAGATCGGCTGGGGCGGGTTCAACTCCCCGATCACCCCGGCCAACTTTGACGCGGTCCTCTCCATCGCGACCGAGCATCTGAACGCCAGGCCCGACTTGTTTGTGTTCGAGGGCTTTGTGGGGGCCGACCCGACGCATCGGCTGCACGCGCGGGTCGTCACCGAGCAGGCCTGGCACAGCCTGTTCATCCGCACGCTGTTCATCCCGCAGGGCTCGCGGGCGGCGGGGCCGAACGCGGTGTGGAAGTCCGAGGGCGGGTGGACGATCCTGAACGCCGGCAAGCGGCGGTTGACGGCGGAAGAGCAGGCCCGGTTGGGCGTCAAGTCGCCGGTGATCATCGTGCAGTCGCTGACGCGGAAGATGGTGGTGATCGTGGGCTCCGAATACGCCGGGGAGATGAAGAAGTCGCTGTTCTACGCGATGAACTTCGACATGCCCGAGGTCGGCGTGTTCCCGATGCACTGCTCGTGCAACGTTGACAAGATAGACCCCAGCAACGTGGCGTTGTTCTTCGGACTCTCGGGTACGGGCAAGACAACGCTCTCGGCCGATCCGCACCGGGCCCTGGTGGGCGACGATGAGCACGGCTGGACCGACACCGGGGTCTTCAACTTCGAGGGCGGTTGCTACGCCAAGTGCATCAAGCTCACACGCGAGGGCGAGCCGCAGATTTATGACGCGGTGCGCTTCGGCAGCGTGCTCGAAAACCTGGTGATCGACGAGCAATCACGCGAGCCCGATTACTTCTCGTCCAAGTACACAGACAACACCCGCGCTACGTATCCGATCGACTACATCCCCGACGCGGTGATCCCGTCGATGGTGGGACAGCCCAAGAACGTGATCTTCCTGACGGCCGACGCCTACGGCGTCATGCCCCCGGTGGCCAAGCTGACGCGCGAACAGGCGATGTACTATTTCGTCAACGGCTACACCAGCAAGCTGGCCGGGACGGAAGTCGGCGTGACGGAGCCGCAGCCCAACTTCTCGGCGTGCTTCGGCGCGCCGTTCTTGCCGCGGCCGGCCAAGGTCTATGCCGAGATGCTCGCCGCCAAGGTGCTCAAGCACAACGCCGACGTGTGGCTGCTCAACACAGGCTGGACAGGCGGGCCGTATGGCACTGGGCAGCGCTTCAGCCTCAAGTACACGCGGCAGTTCGTGAGCGACATCCTCAACGGCACGCTCAAGAACGCGTCGTTCACGCCCGATCCGGTGTTTGGCCTGCCGCTCCCGTCGCGGGTCGACGGAGTGCCCGACGAGGTGCTGACGCCGCGGAAAACTTGGAAAGACGCCGCGGCGTATGACGCCAAGGCCAAGGACCTCGCTAAGAAGTTCCGCGAGAACGACCAGAAGTTTGACCTGAGCGACGCGATCCGCGCCGCCGGGCCGCGCGGTTGAGCCTGCGAGGCAGCCGATCTGTGCACACTGGGTCCGAGCCAAACAGGCAGCCAGCACGGCCTACGCTAGAGCCTTCTCCTGGCGTGAGGCCCCGGCGCGAGCCCGGGCGGCTATCACGACACTGGAGAGGGAGATCCGCCCGGGCTTGCCCCTGGGCCTCTGCCAGCGAGACGCGAAGCGGTAGCCCGATTCGGACGGCACATAAGCGGCATGCGTGCCGACCGAGCCGAGCGCCCACAGGACATCCACCGAACAGATGAATACTCGCAGTTGCCCACTGGGGCGATCCGGCACGGTACGATCGACCCCGGTGACAGCGCGGCCCTGATCGCTTTGAGGTCCACGGAACCTAGAGCGGCATCTCACGGGCGTTAGCTGAAGGGTTGGTGCCCAAGAGTGGTCCGTCGAGCGAGGTCTCCATGCGAATTGACGTTGTTGGCAAGCACATGACCGTCACGGATGCGATCCGGGCCCACGCCGAGGAGAAGGCGAACAAGCTGCTCAAGTTCTTCGACGGCGGGGTGCAACTCATCACGTTCCGCCTTGAGGAAGGCGAGCACCGCAAGGGGTTCAAGGTCGAGGTCGTGGTCGATGTGATCAAGCACGAGGACTTCGTGGCCCACGCATCGGCCGATGACCTCTACGCGGCTTTGGATCAGGCGGTGGACAAGGCCACGCGGCAACTGACCGACTTCAAGGAAAAGCTGCGGATGGGCAAGCGCGGCGCCACCCCCGGCGGCGGAGTGTGATGACCGGTTCGGGCCTATCCCCGGCTGCTCACCCGAGCGACCCGCCGGGCGGAACCTATTGGTGGAGCGACCTCTCATGCGGCTGAGCGATTTGGTGAACTCCGAAGCGATCGTGACCAACCTGGCCAGCCAGGACCGAGACAGCGTGGTCTGCGAGATCATCGACCGGCTGGTGGCCTGCGGGGCCGCCGCAGCGGCTCATCGCGACGAGCTGATCGCGCGCGTCTTGGAGCGCGAGCGGCGCGGGTCCACCGGCTTCGGGCGTGGCGTCGCCGTCCCGCACGTCAAGCACAAGTCCGTCACCAAGATGACCGCCGCCATCGGTCTCTCGACGCTAGGGATCGAGTTCAACGCGCTCGACAAGCAGCCGGTCTACTCGGTCTTCCTGCTCCTCTCTGCTCAAGTTCTTCGACGGCGGGGTGCAACTCATCACGTTCCGCCTTGAGG
>ENA-ORBV01007277-ORBV01007277.1-microbial-mat-metagenome-genome-assembly--contig:-NODE-7277-length-19079-cov-5.059257_pt1 | contig 19079 bp, 9 predicted proteins | sample MGYA00237777_ERZ505514 | MGnify/ENA primary metagenome ERZ505514 (study PRJEB26160, sample SAMN06269048) | microbial mat metagenome | isolation source: Oligotrophic lake microbial mat | place... | reverse complement strand
CGCTGGCCCCAGGCTTCGCGCACCGGGACGGACGAAGGAGCGAGTGGACGTGCCGGTGGCCACCCAGGGCGAGCCGATCGCGCGGGGGGGCGGACGCGGACGTACGGACTGATTGGCAAACCGCGATTGTTTCACTTACGCTCTGATCCATAGCCGACTGTGTCCGACTATCACCCGCTATTGTTCGCCGAGCCAGGTTCGGGTACCGTGCTCTGGTGGGCCGAAACTTATCCACCAACGGAGCGCAGCCGATGACGGAGCCTTGGGTCTCGGTCGACGACGTCGCCAGGCATCTCGGGGTCGCGAAGGACTCCGTGTACCGCTGGATCGAACACCGGGGTCTGCCCGCGCACAAGATCGGCCGCCTCTGGAAGTTCAAGCTGTCCGAGGTCGACGAGTGGGTTCGAGCGGAGGGTGCGTCTGAGGACCCGACGCGGGGGAATCGCTGATGCCGAGCCTGGACGTTTCCGGACTGACCGACGACCAGCGCCCCACCGGAGTCTGGGCGGCGGCGCTGCTCCACGCGCTCGCACGAGATGAAGCTGCAGGACGACGCACCCAACGACTCACGGAGCCGAAGTTGGACACCTGGAGCCGTTTCCGTGGTCGCCTCACCAGCGCCGACTTGGTGGCGCTGCTCTTCGAGGACGCAGCCGTCATCCACCGCATCCCGTTCGACCCCGCTGCGATCGGCGGCCCGATTCATCCCGACGGTCTCCCGGGGTTCGCGGCCGACTCGTGGATCAAGATGGTGGCGTCACTCCCGCTTGCTGGACCTGGGCCCGACTACGTGGCCGAGCAGGCCCGGTTTCTCGGCCTCCCGACGCGGATGGCGCGCTCCGACTTGCATGTCGTGAAGCCCCACCAGAAGGTCTTGGAGCTGCCCGGGACTGGGGGACAGCTCGCCCATCACCTTGTTGCGGCACAGCGCGACCTCACGCTCCACGACAACTTCACGATCGCCTGCGGCTCCTGGCAGGAGATCACCCTCGCTGGCGTGATCGCGCTCGAGCTGGGTGCGCCCCATTCGGACTTCGCGACTCGGGTCGAGCTCGAAGATCTCCGAAACACCGACCACCCGCTGCGCCAGCGAACCTTCGACTTCGTCATCGGCCTTCATCCCGACAAGGGCGGCCTCTTCCGCATCGAGAACCAACTCGCGATCTGGTTCCCGACCGCGAAAGTGCTGCTGGTGTGACCATGGCCGCCCAGTTCATTCCCATCGGCGAGCCCGCACACGACGCGGAGAGACAGGCGCTCCGGTTCCTCGTGGAGGGACTGCCGGCAGACTACACCGTCTACGGCAACCCGTGGCTCGTGGAGCGAAGCGGCGTCGTCTTCGAGCTCGATGCGGTCGTCGTTGCGCCTCACGCAATCTTCGTCGTGGAGATCAAGTCGTACCGCGGGCGCATCGAGGGCACCGACAACGACTGGTGGCTCCCGGAGAAGATCCGCAGCCCTCTGAAGCTGAATCGCGTCACCGCGCAGGTGCTCAAGACGCATCTCAAGAACGCGAGCTACCAGGCCGGCCAGGTTTGGACCGAGGGACTCGTCTTCCTGTCGGCCACGACCGACGTGGGCGTGCGCGGGCCGGCCAGCAGCGACCGTGTTCACACGAGGAAGACCATCCTCGCGGCACTTCAGGACCCGGTGCTCATCGAGCGCCTGAGCCAAGGCCGATCGAGCACGCCATCCGCGCTCGCGCAGCGGGAGGTGCTCGAGCTGTTCACAGGAGTGCAGCATGGACCCAAGCCGGTCCGTCGCGTGCGCGAGTACGAGGTGATCGAGACCCTTGATCACCAAGACACGTTCACCGAGCTGCTCGGCAGGAACAGCCTCTCATCTGCCGAGCGCGTGCTGCGCATCTACAGCACCCCGCCACTCGCCACCGAGGCGCAGCGCGATCGCGTGACGCAGCGCGCCCGCTGGGAGGCGCAGGTTCTCGGTCGCCTCGGCCGAAGCGAGGGCGTCCTCAGCGCCGATCCGCCGTTTTCGGACGAGGCAGGCATCGTGCTGCCACTCGAGTACTTCAAGGGCATCACGCTCACCACGTGGGTGGAGCGTTACGGTCCCGACGCTCGCGGCAAAGAGAAGGCCGACCTCCGCATTCGTACCGACCTCTGGATGCGCATCGCGAAGACGCTCGACGAAGCGCACCGACAAGGCGTCGTGCATCGCCTCCTGCGACCAGAGGTCATCCTGGTCGAGGACAAGCAGGAGCCGGCGCAGATTCGGGTGACCGGGTTCGACCTGGCGAAACAACTCACCGGCGATGCCACCATCTCGCTCACCACCATCGCCGATGACCGGCTCATCTTCGCGGCGCCTGAGGTCGTCACGGCGTTCAGCAGCGCGGAGCCAGCGTCCGACCAGTTCAGCCTGGGCGCCATCCTGGCGGTGCTGCTCACCGGCAAGCCGCTCTTCGAGAGCACCCGCCAGCTCATGTCCGCGCGTCGCCTGATGCGACGGGTGCGCGACATCGCCCAGCGCATCCCGTTGAGTCTTGATGAGGCAGTGGCTCGGATGGTCGATCTGCGAGCCACCGACCGCTATCCCTCCCTGGGAGAGGCCATCGAGGTAGTGCGGGTGGGCCGTGATCCCACGCTTCGCACGCAGGGCGCCCTTCCGAACGTCGGTCGCGTGCCCCAAGACGCCGACAATCTCCAATCGGGCGCCCGGGTCGGCACGGACTACGAGGTCATCTCGCGCCTCGGTCAAGGCGGGATGGCCGTTGTCTACGCCGCACGGCACCTCGTCAGCGGTCGCACTCGCGCGCTGAAGATCGCACGCACCGAAGACGCCGCCGAAGAAGCGCTGCGAGGCGAGTACCAGGTTCTTTCGGGCCTCGATCATCAAAACGTCGTGCGCGTCATCGACCTGACCAAGATGGTCGAGGGTCGCCTCACGCTGGTGATGGAGCGCGTAGGCGGCGAGACGTTGCGCCAGTGGATGACGCTGCACGGAGCGCCGGAGCCCACGGTCCAACGGCGACTCGCGGAAGACCTGCTCGCCGGCCTCGACTATCTCGAGCAGAAATCGATCACCCACAAAGATCTGAAGCCAGAGAACCTGCTCGTCTGCGACGGCAGGCTCACCATCATCGACTTCAGCCTCGCGGCAATGCCCGAGGACGCGCCGTACGGCGGGACCGCTCTGTATCGCGACCCGACGAGCGCCCGATGGACCCATCTGACCGACCGCTTCGCCGCCGCCCTTTGCCTGTTCGAGCTGTACGCGGGCCGCCACGCCTTCGAGGGTCGTGTCCCCGAACCCGGCCAGGCGCCTTCTGTGCGTGACGACGACATCCAGCCGTCCGGACTCTGCGCGTTCTTCCGCAAGGCGCTCGACCCCATCCCGGAGAAGCGCTTCCCGTCTGCGCGCACGATGCGGGATGCGCTGCTCGTCGCCCTCGGTGAGGACGTGGCGACGACGTCGTCCATCCCGCCCTCGGGAAAGATCGACGGGACGACTCCGCTTCGAATCACTGGCCTGTCACGACGAGCGATCAACGCGCTCGCGCGGTGTCAGGTCCACACGGTGGGCGGGCTGCTCGCTCTCCCGCCCGCGCAGGTCCGCGCCATCCACGCGATCGGTACCAAGACCGCCAACGACATCGTCGCCTTCCAGGAAGCGCTGCTCGTTCGGGGCGTCGCCGCTGCTACCACGGCGCAGACACGAGCGGAGCCGCCCCTCGTCCCTGATCTGTGCGATTCGCCCGAGCCGGTACAGAAGCTTCCTCTCAGCGAAGCGCTGCGCTCGGCACTCGCGCAAGCCGGTCTGCCGACGGTCGGAGCGGTGGCCGCGCTGACCCGCACCGGGCTTTTGGAGATCCCAGGGATCGGCAGAAAGAAGCTGGCAGACGTCGTCGAAGCGCTCCACCAGTTTCGCTCGCACAGCACCGGCACGGTCGGCGGCGCTCACACGCTCGATCGCCTCTGGGATCGCGCGTCTCGACCGCTCAGCGATGCCCAGCGCATTGCCGTCGAACGCTCCGTCGGCATCACGGGCGACCCCGAAGCGCAGGGGCAGATCGCCGAGGAACTCGGCAAGAGTCAGCCGCAGATCAGCCTCGACCTTTCGAAGGGTCTGGAGCGCCTCGATCTCACCATTCTTAGCGACCTGATTTCCGCACTCGATGCGGTGCTCGACGGCTTCGGCGGCATCGTTCGGCTCGATGATCTCGGCGACCGCTTCGAAGACGAGTGGCCCGCAGGGGTCGTCACGGGTACGGGCATCGTCCGGCTCGTGGTGCGCGTCTCCATGGGTCGATCGCACATGTTCGAAGTGGATGGCGCCGACCAGCCCCTCATTGCGCGTCCCGTATTCGATCGAGAGACGCTCAAAGCCTTCGCCGCAGAGGTCGTGCGCCTGGCCGGCCAGTGGCCACCGGTGGAGCCCGAAACCGCGCGGCGGACGCTCGCCGGTCTACTGCCGCACTTCGATGGAGATCCGCTCGCGCTGGGCGTTCGCCTCTGCGAGGACGTGGAGATTGCGGAGACGGGACATCTCTTCATCGGTCCGGTCGACCCGAAGCACAGCATCGCCTTTGTGATCGACCAGACACGCGACCCTATCGCGCTGGAAGACCTCGATCGCCGGGTTCGTCGCGTGTTCGGTGCGCACACGCCCTATCCGGACGCGGACCACCTGTTGTCGATCCTGCGCGACCTCGATTGCCGCGTGCAGGGGAACATGGTGCTCCCCGGTCGAGCGGGCTCGATCGTCGCGGCCCCGGCACTGGCCGCCGACGACCTCCCAAACTCGTTCGGCAATGAGCGCAGTCCCGAGGTGGTCGTGCGCGACATGCTTCGAGACGCCTCCGCGTCCCGCGGGTTCCGGATGCTCGTCACGCCCCCCGAACGGCACCCCGAGCTCGGGCGCTCCGTCGCTACGGCGCTGGGCGGCAAGTGGGTCTCCTTCGATGACGCGTTCTTTGCGGAACACGCCGCAGAGATCCCGGCCCTCGAGCGCGCCGAGCGCTTCGTCGGCCAGCGTGAGGCGCTGACCGAGGCCGCGGAGGCGACGCTCTTCAGGCTCCTCGAAGAGCACGGGAAGCCGGGCAACTTGATGGTGCTCGGCGACACGTCACTCTTCGGGCTCTGCGAGGCTCTCGACCTTCCACGCCGCCTTTACGACGAGACGCTCTCCGGAAGCCGAGGCTTCTGGGTCCTCGTGGTTCCCGGCGTCATCCACAACCGCCAGCCGCGCTTCAACGAGGGGCCCGCCATGTGGCACCTCGAGGGCGCGACGCTGCCACTGCTCAACCCGCTGCCGGGTACACCATGACCAAGAGCAAGCAAGAACGAACCATCGTCGTTCAAGGGACCACCGTCGCGCTCAAGGGCCGCGGTGACGACGCGTACATCTCGCTCACCGACATGCTGCGCGCCAAGGAAGGCGACTTCTTTATCGGCGATTGGCTGCGCAACCGAAATACCGTGGAGTTTCTTGGCGTCTGGGAGCGGGTCCACAACCCGGCGTTCAATCCTGTCGAATTCGCCACAATTAGAAACCAGGCAGGCCTCAACAGCTACCGGATCAGCGTCAAGGATTGGGTCGAGAAGACGGGCGCGATCGGCCTGCGCGCGAGCCCCGGTCGCTATGGCGGGACCTTCGCGCACCCCGACATCGCGTTCGAGTTCGCGATGTGGATCAGCCCTGAGTTCAAGGTCTATCTCGTCCAGGAGTTCCGCCGTCTCAAGCAGGCCGAAGCTGGCGAGTCTCGCGAGTGGAACTTCCAGCGGACCCTCGCGAAGGTGAACTACCGCATCCACACGGACGCTATCCAGGCGAACCTCGTGCCACCGACGCTGACGAAGGCGCAGATCCAGCTCGTCTACGCGTCGGAGGCCGACCTGCTGAACATGGCGCTGTTCGGCAAGACGGCAGCGGACTGGAGGAAGGCGAGCCCGAAGGTCCCCGGGAACATGCGCGATCACGCGAGGATCGAGCAGCTCGTGGTGCTCTCCAACCTCGAGAGCCTCAACTCGGTGCTCATTCACCAGGGCCTGCCGTCGGCCGAGCGGCTGCGCCAGCTCAACGAAATCGCCATCGTGCAAGTCCGGTCTCTGCTGGCCTCGCCGGACGTCAGGCGCCTCACGACGGGCAAGAAGTGATGAAGCCTGCTGACCGAGCCCGACTGACAACTGCGCTGCGCGACCACGTCGGCAAGATCGCCGCGGATCTGCGCGCGAAGATGCGTGCGCCCGGTGACACCCGAGCTCGCGCCCAGCAGCTCCACGCTGATGAGCAGGTGGCCGAGGACTTCGACGTCTGGACCGATGTGCTCTCGCGGCGCGCGGCCGTGCTGTGGGTGCTCAAGTCCGTCTACGTCCGAGTGCTCGAAGATCGCGGACTGCTCACGCCCGGACGCCTCTTGGACCAGGAGGCTCAGCAGCTCTTCGAGCGACTGGCGCCGCACCTCGGCGAGACGGCCTTCCTGCGCTGGGTATATCGAGACCTCGCCAGCTCGCGTGGTGGCCTGCCCGAGCTGTTCAGTCCGCAGCCCGCAGAGGTCGCCCTCCCATCCGACGAGCTGTCGCGCGCGCTGATCGCCTTCTGGCGGCACCGCGACGCGGACACGGGGGCCACGTGGAGCTTCGCCGAGGAGCGCTTTGAGGGCGAGCTGATGGGCGACCTGTACCAGGAGCTCGATCCGGTCGTGAAGGACCGCTTCGCGCTCTGCCAGACGCCCGAGTTCGTGCGCGCGTTCATCCTCGATCGAACGCTGACGCCGGCCATCGAGACCTTTGGCGCCGAGGAAGTGCGACTGCTCGATCCGGCGTGCGGCTCGGGCCACTTTCTGATCGACGGGCTCAAGCGGCTCGTCGCGGCGACCGCAGCCAAGCACAACGACTGGGACCGCGGGAAGGTCGTTGCTCATGCCCTCGATCGCGTCGTCGGCGTGGACCTCAACGACTACGCCTGCGCGCTGGCTCGGGCGCGACTCATCATGACCGCAGCCGAGCTGGCTGGTGTGACCAGTCTCGCGGACGCTGCGCGCTTCCACCCTCACGTGTACTGGGCCGATGGCCTAGAGCAGGTCGAGCGCGATGAGGTGAAGCCGTCGCTTCAGTTCTCGCTGTTCGAGAAGGCGGAAGAGAAGCCGCTTGCAACGTTCACGCGCTCGGATGTGCGCGCCGCGCTGAAGAAGGTCTTCGAGAAGAAGTTCCACGCGGTGGTCGCGAACCCGCCGTACATCACCGAGAAGGACGCAGCTCGCAAGGACTACCATCGCGAGAAGCTGAACAAGAAGCAGCGCTACGTCTCGGCGTATCGCGAGTACTCGCTCGGCTCGCCGTTCACCGAGCGCTGCTTCCAGCTCGCCGAAAAGAACGGCTTCGTCGGCATCATCACCAGCAACAACTTCATGAAGCGCGAGTTCGGGAAGCCCCTGATCGAAAAGGTGCTTGCCGGGCTCGATCTGTCTCTCGTGGTCGATACCTCGCAGGCGTACATCCCGTTCCACGGCACGCCGACCGTGCTGCTCTTCGGACGAAACCGTCGTCCCGAGACAAAGCAAGTGCGTGCGGTGATGGGCAAGCGTGGCGAGAGCGGCACGCCCGCAGATCCTGCGAAGGGCCGCGTGTGGTCCGGTATTGCGGAGGGCTGGGACCACGTGGGCTTCGAGAACGAATACGTGAGCGTCTCGGACTTGCCGCGCGAGACGTTGAGCAAGCACCCGTGGAGTCTGGGTGGTGGTGGGGCGGCGGAACTGAAAGAGCGTCTTCAAGAGAAGGCCACGAGCAGCCTTGGCTCAATCGCCGAGTCGATCGGCTTCATGTGCATCACGAAACAGGATGATGTCTTCGTGCAGGACGCGAAGGTGCTGTCGCGTCTGGGGTGCGAAGACGCCTGGGTGCGAAGCTTCGGCATGGGTGACATGGTTCGTGACTGGGGCGTCGCGGCAGGTCCTGCAGCCGTGTTTCCGTACGACCAAGCCATCGAACTTCGTCCTTTGACCGTGGCGGCCGGTGCAGCTCGATACTTGTGGCGCTTTCGCAGAGTGCTGGAAGAACGTGCGGTCTTCGGCGGCAACACGTTTCGGACTGCGGAACGACCCTGGTGGGAATACGGTCAGATTCCCAAGGACCGCTTCCGCACCCCCCTCTCCATCGCCTTCGCCTTCGTCGCCACGCACAACCATTTCGTGCTCGACCGTGGTGGCAAGGTGTTCAACCGCAGCGCGCCGGTCATCAAGCTTCCGGCCGGTGCGACCGAGGAGGACCACCTCGCGCTGCTGGGGCTGCTGAACTCGTCCACCGCCTGCTTCTGGATGAAGCAGGTGTTTCACAACAAGCGTGGAAGTGGTGACGGCAAGGGGATGCGAGAAAGCTGGATGGATCGCTTTGAGTTCGATGCGACGAAGATGCAGCTTTTCCCTGTTGTATCGTCGGCCGACGTCGTCCCCTACGCGCGGGCGCTTGACGCTCTTGCCACTCAGCGCACCAGGGAGACGATTGCCAAAACTCTCGAGGATTGTCTCTCGAAGAAGACGACGGACGTTGCGAGACATGTCCAACAGGCGATCCGTGACTGGAAGCATGCCGATTGGCACGCATTTCGCGCCATGGTTGCGTTGCAGGAAGAACTGGATTGGTGCGCCTACCGGGCCTTCGGAATCTACTCAGCCTGCCCCGTTCTGTCGCCTCAGGACGTGGGGATGCTGGTCCCCGGCGAACGTCCCTTTGAGATCGCCTTTGACGAAGCGAATCGCTTGGAGGCGAAAAGCGATTCGGACCTGCGGACCGATTGGTTCTCTCTGCAGGGCTGGGACCTGCCCAGTCCGAGTTGGCCCGATACCGTGGGCGATCGAGCGCCAATGTTTGCGATGAGATTGGAGGCCCTGCGCTCGCATCCGGAACTTCGCCTCTTCGAGACCCCTGACTTCAAGCGCCGCTGGTACAGGCCGAACTATGAGAAGCAAGAGAAGGCAGCCCTGGACGTTTGGCTCGCGGACCGCGTCGAATCCGTGGCGAAGGATCGCGGACGTCCCTCCACGGTAGAGCAACTCGTGGCCGCGCTCCAAGACGACGCGCGTGTGCTCGCAATATGCGAGGTGCTGGCGGTACGTCCCGACTTCGACCTGTCACAGCTCGTCGCCGAGGCGTTGCAGGGTGACGCGGTGCCCAGTCATCGCTTCCACCTCTACAAACCGGGCGGGCTGGTGAAGCGCGAGGTCTGGGAGCGCACGTGGGCCGATCAGCGCCGCGAAGACGCCGGTGAGAGGGTCACGCCCGAGGTGCCGCCCGCCTACGACAACAAGGACTTCCTGCGCCCCGACTACTGGAGACTCCGCGGGAAGCTCGACGTCCCGAAGGAACGCTTCATCGCCTTCACCGAAGTTCCTGGCCGTTCTGGAGTAGAGATTCTCTACGGCTGGGCTGGCTGGACACCGGTCCAACGTCTGAAAGCCATCCTCGCCATCGACGAAGAGCTCGAAGACGCCTCGGTGCCGCTCGGCGACCGCATTGGCCTGCTCGACAGCGCATGGCGCCTTCTGCCCGATGTCGCACGCGAAGATGCCGCCGCTGCGGCGCGGCTGAAAGCGGAGCTGCAAGCCCTCGTGGGTCCCGAGGGCCCGAGCCGCGAGCTGATCGAAGACTGGAAGAAGCGCTTCCCACCGCCCACCACGCGCGCCGCGCGGACCAAGAAGGCAGCCGCCGCGCGTGACGACGACGAAGAGAGCGAGGAGGACGATTCCCTCGACGATCTGCCGTCCGTCATCCCCAACGTGTCCGAGGAGGAGCACGCTGCCATTCTCATCTGGGCGTTGCTGCACGCCTCGGGCGGCACCGCCATCCGTATCGACCTCGCCCGCGCCTTCGCGCTGCGAGCACGTCCCGCGCTGCTGAAGAAGCTCGCGCCTGCGTCGCTCAAGGGCGAGCTCGCGCACTGGGTCTCCACCGTGGGCTCGCGCTCGGTGAAGGCGGGCCTGCTTGCATCGACCCTCAGCGCGCTGGCCGCGCGCAACGGCGTCGCGCTGGGCACGAACAGCGATGGGCGCGCGACGGTGAGCACGAGCCCGAAGACCGCGCCCGAAGCGGAGATCGATCCTTGGTTCCTCTTCGAGGCGAACCTGGCCCTGAAGGTCCTGCGCGCGCAGCCCGAGGAGAAGTTCAGCGCCATCGACAAGGCGCTCACGGGCGCTGACCGCAAGCTCCTGGAGGCCGCTGCATGACCGCTGGCCAGATGCGCCTACCGGGTATCGACCCTCCGCAGCAGCTTCGCCCGAGCGCCGAGCGGAGCGCGCCTGCGTTCTGGGTTCGTCGCCTCCGCATCCTGAGCGAACTGAAGGCGGGCGATGAGTTCATCGTCCGAGACGTCGAGCTTCGTCGTGGCCTGAACATCGTGTGGGCGGCGCATCAGTCGGCCGGTGCTGACAACGCGCTCTTTCGAGATGGCGTCGCAGGCCACACGGCGGGCAAGAGCACCTTCTGCCGCCTCCTTCGTCACTTGCTCGGTGACGGCGGGTTCGCACCTGACGGCGTCAAGCGCCGGATCCGCTCGAAGCTGCCGAACGCGTGGGTGGTCGCGGAGGTCATCGTCCACGACTTGACATGGGTCGTCGCGCGTCCGCTCGGCATCGGCCACCGCTCCTTCTGCCTTCGCGATCGGTCCATCGACGACGTGACCGACACGAACGCCGAGCACCGTGACTACCAGGAGTTCATCGACGCGATCGCCAAGGGGACGACGGACCTGCTGACGTCGAAAAAGTTCCCGTCGACGGATAAGGAAAAGCCCGTCGGCTGGGCGCACGTGCTGCCGTGGCTCGTGCGCGATCAGGACTGCCGCTTCGCCGACTTCCTCGAGTGGCGCCACAGCGGCAGCGGCTCCGAAGCCCCTGCGCTCAACGTCGAGGAACGTCAGTTTATCGTTCGGACGGTGCTCGGCCTCATCTCCGACGACGAGCGCAACGAACTGCAGCGGAATGCGCAACTCGTCTCTGACAAGGAGGAAGCCGCGCGCTTGGCCCCACTGCTTCGGCATCAAGCGGAGACGGATCGCCAGCGGCTCACCAAGGCGCTGGGCAGGGAGCTGCCGCTCACGTCCACGCCACTCTTCAGTTCGGAGGCTCGCGCCGAGCTCAAGGCGCGCCGAGAAGACCTGAAGAAGCGGAAGGCGACGCTGGATGCCGGTGACCGGCGTCAGGAGCTTCAGGCTGCCGTCGAAGCAGCCAGCGCGCACGAAGGGGAGCTCAAGGAGAAGCTCAAGGGTGTTCAAGAGCGACTCGACGGCGTGCAGGGTGTGGTGAGTGAGCTGGCTGGAACGCAGCAGTCAGGGCTGCTCGCCGCGCTCCCACCGTCGCGAGACTTCTGCAACGTGCCTCTCCGGGTAGCTCACGAGAAAGGCTGCCCTCTCGCCGTGGGCCGCCCCATCGAGTTGGGCTCGAAGCGGAGCGAGCGGGCTGCATCCGAAGATCTGGCTGCGGAACACCAGGTTGTTGCGGCGCTCCAGCAGGAGATTCGGCGCATCGAGGGCGAGATCGATGCGGCCGAGCGCGCGAGCAAGACCGCGCGCCGCGACTTCCTCTCTGCGAACACCGCGCACGAAGAGGCGAAGTCGAAACTGCAGGACGAGGGCTCGAAGCTCGATCAAATCGCCGATCTGATCGAGGTCGGTGAAGGCGCCGCCAGGGATGCTGCGTCGAAGGCAGACTCGATCAAACAGCTCGCCCGCGACATCGAAGCCTCGTACGCGCAACAGGACAAGATTCGCGAGGCTCAGCGAACGGCCATCAACCAGTTCTCGGCCCGGTTCGACTACGTCGTGCGCGCGCTCATCGGCGAACAGGTACTGGGGCGCATCGACACGTCTGGCCGCTCTTTATCTCTCACCGTCGAAGAGCACGGCGAACGCGACAGCGCGGTCATTGCCACGGTGAAGGTGTTGGCCTTCGACCTGGCCGCCCTCCTTGCGAGCATCGAGGGACATGGCGCGTTCCCGCGCTTCTTGGTCCACGACGGCCCGCGCGAGGCGGACATGGCGCTGGACGTCTACGAGCGGATCTTCCTGCTCGCCCGGGAGATCGAGAAGTGTTTCGAGGCGGAACCGGCGTTTCAGTACATCGTCACGACGACGACAGCTCCCCCCGACGCTTTCGTTCACCCGGGGACCCCGTGGTTGAGACTTGCGCTCGCCGGCCTACCCGCCGCCGAGAGACTGCTGGGGGTCGACCTATGAGCCCACCTCCTGCGACGTTCCGCGTCTACCACATCACGCATGTGAACAACCTGCCTGCGATCATCGCGGACGGCGGGCTCATCAGCGACGTCACGATGATCGCGCGCGGTGGTCCTGCGGCGACCATCGGCATGGGCACCATCAAGCAGCGTCGGCTGACCCTGCCGGTGAGCTGCCACCTCGGGCTCAACGTCGGCGACTGCGTGCCGTTCTACTTCTGCCCACGCTCCATCATGCTTTACGTCATCTACTGCGCGAACAATCCCGAACTCACCTATCGCGGCGGTCAGGGGCCCATCGTGCATCTCGAGGCGGACCTCGCTCTCGTCGTCGCGTGGGCCAACCAACAGCAGCGCCGCTGGGCGTTCAGCCTCTCGAACGCGGGCGCGGGCTACGCGCAGTTCAAGAGCAGCCTGAACGACCTGCACCACATCGACTGGGACGCGGTCTCTTCGAACAACTTCTCCGCGGGCTCGTACACGCCGAGCGGCAGCCAGGTGAAGGAGGGCAAGCAGGCCGAGTTCCTCTTGCATGACGACTTCCCCTGGAGCCTCGTGCAGCGCATCGGGGTGGCCTCGCAGGCCATCGCCATTCAGGCGCACGCAGCAATGGCAAACGCGGTCCACAAGCCGCAGATCTCGGTTCAACCGAATTGGTACTTCTGAGGGAAGACTATGGAATTCACCAAGGGCAACATTCTGCGAGCGGACACCGAAGCCATCGTCAACACGGTGAACTGCGTTGGCTTCATGGGACGTGGTATCGCGGCGCAGTTCAAGCGCGAGTACCCGGCGAACTTCAAGGCGTACGAGTCGGCCTGCAAGCGCAAGGAGGTCGTCCCGGGCCGCATGTTCATGTTCGCGACCGGCCAGCTCACCAACCCGCGCTTCATTGTGAACTTCCCGACGAAGCGTCACTGGCGCGGCGCAAGTCGCATCGAGGACATCGAGTCAGGGCTCGTCGCCCTCGTGTCAGAAGTGAAGCGGCGCGGCATCAAGTCCATCGCAATTCCTCCATTGGGCTGCGGTCTTGGCGGTCTCGACTGGAACGACGTTCGCCCGCTGATCGAGAGGGCCTTTGAGGCACTGCCCGATGTGCGCACGGTGGTCTTCGAGCCCAATGACGCCGGGCCATCGGACAAGATGGCGAAGACCAAGGAGGTCCCGAAGATGACGCCGGGGCGCGCAGTGCTGGTAAGCCTGTTCGAGAAGTACCTCGCGGGCTTGCTCGACCCGTCCATCTCGCTGCTCGAGGTCCACAAGCTGATGTACTTCGCCCAGGAGGCGGGCGAGACGCTGCGCCTCAGGTATGTGAAGGCGCCGTATGGCCCGTATGCCGAGAACCTTCGACACGTCCTGACGACCATCGAGGGCTACATGATCTCGGGCTATGGCGATGGCGGTGACGCACCTGAAAAGGCACTCGAGCTGGTGCCTGGTGCGGCCGACGACGCACGGGCCTTCCTGCGGGATCACCCTGCCACACTGGAGCGCTTCGCCCGTGTGTCGAAGCTAGTCGAGGGCTTCGAGTCGTCCTTCGGCATGGAGCTGCTCGCCACGGTCCATTGGGTGATGACGCACGAAGGTGCGCGCGATCGAAGCATCGTCGACGCCATCCACGCCTGGGATCTGCGCAAGCAGATGTTCGCCGACGAGCAAATCCTGCTCGCCGGTAGGCGCCTCGCCGACGAGGGCTGGATCACGGGAGCGAACGCATGACCACTACCATCACCGACGCGTTCGATCTTCCGCGCCCCGAGGACATCCGGGCGATGGGCTTCGTCGTCAAGCTGCGCGAGTCCGACCCCGCTTCTGACGAGGTCAAGCAGCTCGTCGACGACTACGTCATCACGCCTGCCATCGAGAAGGAGCTGCCCCGCATCCTCGACGACATGAAGCAGGTCTTCGACCGCGGCGAAGAGTATGGGCGCTTCATTCACGGCAGCTTCGGAAGCGGCAAGTCGCACTTCATGACCATGCTGTCGCTGCTGCTGGAGGGCACGCAGCCCGCCTGGAAGAAGTTCCGCCCGCTCCTCAACACGCACAAGGATGCGCAGGCGAGCAAGGGGCGCGATTCGGCCGACCACGAAGCGTGGCTCGCGAAGGCGGGCCTGCTCGTCGTGCGCATCCACATGCTGTCGGTACGAGGCAAAAGCACCGGCTTCGACCGCGCGGTCTACGAGGGTTTCAACGCCGCGCTGAAGCGGCGCGGCAAGGCGCCCTTCGAGTTCCTCAACGTGGATGCGATCTTCGAGGAGGTCCGGCGCGAGGCGAAGGAGTACGGCGACGTGGTCTGGAAGCGCCTCGAGGCGGAGAGCATCGTCGGCGGGCGCGAGGACTTCGAGGCCATCGCGGCGGGCTCGACGCAGGCCCGCGAGCGTTTCGCGCGCACCTGGCTCAAGTACAAGGGGCGTGATGCGGCCGATGCGGGGATTGACCCTCGTTGGAGCGACGGCCTCTCGCGCATGGCCGAGCACGCGAAGGCCCAGGGCTTTGGCGGCATCGTCCTGATGATCGACGAGTTCCTGCTCTGGCTCGCCGAGAAGTCGGGGCAGGAGTTCGTTGCCGAGATCAACAACCTTAACGTCATCGTTGACCACAACACGGGTCAACGTCCCGCGCCGATCTTCGTGTTCGTCGCCCGGCAGCGGAACCTTCAGGAGTTCTTCCCGGACCTCGTCGACGAGGGCAAGATCCACGATCACCTCGATCACCACGCCAAGCGCTTCGAGGTGACGAAGCTTCAGGACGTCGAACTGCGCCACATCGTCCGCGGCCGCGTGTTGCGCCCGAAGAACGCGAGTGTGGTGCAGGCCGCAGTCAGCTCGCTGGCGGAGCGGCACCAGAAGGTTCTGCCGGCGCTGCTGGCCGGCGCCGACATCGAGTACCTGCGGGACGTCTATCCATTCCACCCGGCGCTCATCGAGATGCTGGTGGACGTGACGTCGCTGATGCAGCGCGAGCGCTCGGCGCTGCGCCTGCTCTACGAGCTGCTCGTCATCCACTACCCGAAGCTGCCGCTCGGCGAGTTCCTGCCGGTGGGCTCTGCCTTCGCCGCCATCTTCCCGGAGTCGGGCGTCGAGGCGAGCAAGAAGGTGGAGCTGATGCAGGACATCCACCACCAGTACTACTCGCGCCTCGCTCCCGCGATGCTGAAGATGGGCGAAGAGCCCGGCTCGGAGTTCAACGAAGAGCGGCGTCGCGCACTCGACCAGCTCGTCAAGACCGTGCTCCTCGCCGAGGTCTCGCCGCGTCTGAAGCAGGGCGGGCTGACCATCGAACGTCTCGTGCAGCTCAACGCCGTCGACGTGGAAGGCGAGACGTTCCGTGGTCAGGTGCGTGTCGCCGAGACGGATCTCCTCACGCTCTCACAGCGCGTGCCCGATCTCCAGGTGGCTGGGCCAGGCAAAACCGCTCTCGTCCGCTTCGTACTCGGGCGCGTGAGCCTTGGCGAGGTGCTCGGGCGCGCGCGCTCCAAGGTCGACAACCCGGCACAGCGGTTCAAGATCTTCTGGGGTGCGCTGAAACAGGGGCTCGCGCTGAAAGACGTGAAGGGCTTCGAGGACGGCGGCGCGAACGAGGGCGATTGGGATCTCGGTTGGCGGCGTACCTGGCGGCGCGGCCGCATCAAGCTGGGGAACGTGCGGGAGATGTCGTACGACGACTTCGCGCCTCCCGACGGCGCGTTCAAGGTGCTCGTCGACTACCCGTGGGACGAGCCCGGGCACACCGTCGATGAGGATCGCCTGCGCGCGACCAACGTCCGCAAAAAGCAGGGGCTCCTCCACACGGTGTGTTGGCTCCCGAGGCACCTGAGCCCAAACGAGCTCGGCGTGCTGACGGACCTTGCTGCGGTTCGATACCTCCTGTCGGACGCCGGCCAGGAAGACCTGCTCGAGACGCTCGGGCCGCAGGACCGCAGCAAGATCCTCGACCAGGCGGGCATCCGGCAGAAGACACTCGAGGGCCAACTTGAGGTCCTGCTCAAGGAGGTCTACGTCCGCCACGGGGAGTTCTTCGCGCTCATCTCCGACGTCGACAGCAGTCGACCGCGTGAGACGCTGGCCGAGAACCTCGAGCACATCGCGACGCTCCTCATGGACCGTCGCTACCCGCAGCACCCGACCTTCCTCTCGGACCCGAAGAAGCAGGAGCTGGAGGCGCTGCTCGAGTGGATGGTGCAGGCGGGCGAGACCAACGTCTCGGTGGCCTACGACGAGTCGGTGGGGAAGGTGCTCAAGACGCTCGGTCAACCGCTCGAGCTCGTGAACCTCGGTCAGACCAAGGCATCGCTGCGACTCGACTCCCGCTACATCAAGGACGTTCTGCAGCGGACCGACCAGGACTCCGTCGCGTGGACGCCGATCGCTGACCACCTGCGGGAGACCTATGGCTTCCAGCCGTTGGTCGTCGATCTCTTCCTCTGCTTCCTCTGCCAGCGGGACCACCGCGCGTTGCAGGAGTTCGATGGGGAACCCGTCGAGGTTCGCATCGGGATGCCGCAGACCACGCGGGTGCGCTTGCAGCGCGGGGAGCTGGTGAGCGCCCCGGACTGGCACCGGCTACGTGATCTCGGCAACCAGCTCTTCGAGGAGCCTCGCCCTCCTGCCCACCGCTCACTGCAAGGCCAGGACCGCTTCGCGGCAGCTCTCAGGGGCCGCGGGCAGGCCAAGCGCACGGTGCTCCAAGGACTCCACTCCCGGCTGGTGCATCTCGGCGTCGAAGCGGGCGATCGCCTCAAGGAGCTGTCCACTGCCAACACCCGGCTCGGCGCAGTGGCCCAGACGACGACCGACAGCCACAAGGTGCTGGCCGAGTTGCTCGCAGCTTGGCCCGATGACAGCTCGGACGCGATTCGCTCGATCGTTCAGCAGGCGGAGACCATCCGAGATGCGCTGGGAGAGCTCAACGAACACGGGCGCGCAAACCTCAAGGCCGGCGTTCAGCACCCGGCCGTCGGCACCGAGGTTCGGGGACACCTGAGCGCGCTTGAGGGTCGACTAGCCGCAGCGCAGGCCGAGCAGCCGCTGACGAAGGACTGGGTCTCGACCTGGAACAAGAAGGCACAGGAGCTGATCAAGAGGCTCATCGAGCAGCCTCAGCCGCAACCGCCGACGCCTCCACAGCCGCCGGTCGTGCCTCCGCCGTCGGTGCCCCGGATGGTTCTTCTCAAGGTCCGGGTAGATCCGAACGACGCCGATGCCATCTCGAGCTTCCTCGCGCAGGCTCGAAAGGCGATCTCCGAGCAGGGGACGAAGACCATCAACGTCGTCCTGACGCGCGAGGAGGACTCTGAGTGAGTGCTGCCCAGCTACTCCTGCGTCGCCTCCTCGACCAGGCGGGCGGAGTCACTGAGACGGGCTATCTGCTCGTCATCGATGGGGAGGGGCTTGAGAACCTCCCGGACCAGATGCCGACGCCGAAGGGCGCCTACGGCGTCCATCGCATCACGACTGAGCTCGGTCTGCGGCACCTCTTGTGGAAGGCCAAGGGGGCGCCCCTTATTGCGGTCATGCCCGAGGATGTTGCACGGCGGATCCAGAAGGCCCCCGACCTGCTTCGCCGAGCGCGCAATCAGCGGGTCCACGCGCTCTCCGTGAACGACGTGCTCGAGGTCGTTCTCGGCGTTCGCGTGGTCGGCGCCGACGCGCCCTACATGCAGCAGCTTGCGCTCGAAAACGTCGACAAGCTTGGCGTGGCGCTGAGCCATCGCACGCTTCCGACCGTCGTTGACCGCAAGCTGCTGACCGAGCTTCTCGTCGACGTCAGCGTGGGCGAGCAGGTGCGGACGCGGAGTCCGGCTCAACTCCTCGCGGCGTGGGTGGCGGAGCCGCCCCGCTGGTCGCCGAACATCAGCCAGCTCGTACGCGACGCGATGCCCACACTCCACGGAGACGAGGGTCGCCTGCTTTCCTGGGCCCTCGCCGAGCCGGAGGTCCGGCTGCGCGAGCTCGTCGTCCATGGCGCGGTGCTAACGGTCGAAGCGCCCGATCTTCCGAAGCCCGCGTGGGGCTCGCTGTGGAAGGCGGCGACCGAGCCCCCCATCGAAATGGACCGGAGGATCCTGAGGCGGACGGTCGCGCGCCTCGCAGAGGAGACGCTCTCGGCGCTCGGTGACGGAGCCGCCACGTTGCTCTCGGAGGCGGACCGCATTGGTCGGGAGTGCCTCACACCGACGCAGCTCCAAACGAGCCGCGTACTCCCGCTGGCATTCTCGGATCGCTGCCACTCGTTGGCGCAGCAGGCCGCTGCGGGCAAGCCGATCAGCGCTGCGGATATCGCGTGGTTGGCCGGGCACCGCGCCGCTCGGATGCACCGAGCCGATCTCGCGGTGCTCGAGGCCATGGCACGCATCTCGCGCTATCTCGATCAGCCTTTCAGCCCGAAGACCGAGTTGCTCGATCAGGTTCGGGACTACCAGCGCGGAGGGGCGTTTGCCGATCTCGCGATGCTTCAACTGCGCCGAGCGCTCGCGAGCAGCGTCCACTACCACATCGAGGCCAACAAGGTCATCGCGGCGTGCCGCGAGCGTCGTGACCGCGAGAACCGGCACTTCGCCGAGGGCCTCGCTGCTGGCTACGAGGCTGCGCTGCACCGAGACGGCCTCACCCCGCTCCATCGGCTGTGGAAGCGAACGGTCGCGCCGATCTGGCAGAGCGAACCGAATGCGCGGCTATTCCTCGTGGTGCTCGACGGCTGCAGCTACCCGGTGTTCTTGGAGCTGCTCCATGCGCTCTCGCAGGACAACACGTTTCCGCTGGGCATGAAGCCCGACGTCGACGGACGGGTCGCCGGTCTGCCCGCGCTGTCACCGCTGCCCACGGTCACGAGTCATGCGCGCGGCGCCATCTTCCTGGGCGAGCTGCCCAACGATCCACTCGTGGCCGAGACGGT
>ENA-ORBV01007275-ORBV01007275.1-microbial-mat-metagenome-genome-assembly--contig:-NODE-7275-length-19081-cov-5.693117_pt1 | contig 19081 bp, 15 predicted proteins | sample MGYA00237777_ERZ505514 | MGnify/ENA primary metagenome ERZ505514 (study PRJEB26160, sample SAMN06269048) | microbial mat metagenome | isolation source: Oligotrophic lake microbial mat | place... | reverse complement strand
AGCAGAAGACGGCATACGAGATTCGCCTTAGTCTCGTGGGCTCGGAGATGTGTATAAGAGACAGGAGGCAGCGATCGTTGAGAACACTAGCATCGCCAGTGAACACGGCATAGGTGACGTAGCGCAAGATGATTTCCATGTCACGCAAGCAAGCTGCCATGCGACGGTTGGTATAAGCGTTGCCGCCGGGTTGAATCAACTGAGGTTGTTCTGCAAACAACGCCCGAGCGGCGTTGGCAACAATCATAGATCCGTTGCTCGTAATGCGGTTAACAACATCCATGCGCTTGGTGCCAGCATCTACCATTGCTTTCAACGCATCGATTTCGGAATCGCTAACGTAAGAACCACGGGTATCTGCTTGAGAGACTACTTTTGTAAAAGCGTCGAGCATTCCAGCATCTCCTAGTAATTTTGATAGTGAGCACACACGATTCTCAAAGCCATGACTGCTTTACAGAATATCTTTTGTAATTGAAGGATTGTCCCATTTTGTTGAATGAACCAGCCATCGCTTTTGAGCGAGAACTGTAAACTCGCAATAGAAGGAGAGCTGGGTCTCTATGAGGATTGCCTGATTTCAATCAACCAGCGGTTGGTCAATCAATCCTGCAAATATTCAAGACAGCCTTCCAAAATTCATGGTGTAGTCTATCCAAATTTATTCGAGGGACACCTCAAAACCCAAAATTAGGTTCGAGGGCGTTTTAAAGGGTTTTATACCGCTTAAAACGATTTAATTTAGACCGCTAAACCAATTCAATGGTGTGCCATGAATTTTTAGAAATGCGAACCTTAATTCAGTTAAGAATCGATAGATTTCTGCGCTTTTTTGAACTTGATTTTGATTAAAGCAAGCTTAATGTGCAAAATTTGTGCAATCTTAAAGCGAGTCTTCGTATAGCTAGTTACAAAATATTAAGGAGGCGCTACACCTCCACTCCCGCAATCCATTCCAACTTTGTTGCGCCTCTAGCTGTTGTTACATTCTTTGTTACTTTTGCTTACATTTGTTTACCAGGCGTAAACCAAAATTTTGACGAATCATTTTCTGGTCACCCAGACCATCCTTGAGAGAGGCTTTGCAGAGCTGACGGTTATCCGACCTGTGCCTAGCTATATGAGGAACACTAGAATGTTAACAAATCGTTGCGAAAGTTAACATTAGAGCCTCTTACCTCTTACTAAAATGTCCAACTCCACAGATCAAAATAGTCCTGAGCTAAACATGGCTCATCTCCGGCAGCTAATGAGTCAGCAGGCTCAGCGCCGTCCAATCTTCGAGAATATCGCTATTCTGGGCTGCGGCTATGTGGGGAGCGCATTGGCCGACTATTGGCAAGATCGGGGGCACTGGATTACTGGCACGACGACGAGCCAGGAACGAGTCGGTTCACTTTCTGCTGCCATCTCCAAAGTAGTTTTGATGAAGGGGGATGATCTTAGGGCTGTCCAGTCTCTACTCCAAGGTCAAGATACCTTGGTAGTCAGTGTTGCCCCCACAGGCTTTCAGGAAGCGGCAGCAGCGACTTATGAGGCGACTTACCTCACCACCGCCAGGAATTTGGCCGAGGTCCTGAAGCAAACTCCTACCTTGACGCAAATCGTATATTTGAGCAGCTGTTCTGTCTATGGCGATCGACAGGGAGAGTGGGTTGATGAGACCTCCTCAGTTAGCCCCTTGGAGCGCAAAAGCCAGATCCTTTGTGAGTCCGAACAAATAATCTTACAGGCCGCCAACGAGCACCAGAAGGTCTGTGTTTTGAGACTGGGGGGAATTTATGGCCCTGATCGAGAGTTAGTCAACATGTTTGGCGGTTTGGCTGGGATGACGATACCGGGTAAGGGCGATCGCTTTATCAATTGGGTTCATCGTGATGACATCATCGGAGCGATCGACTTCATTCGGTTGAATGAACTTGGGGGGATTTACAACCTGGTTGACGACAGTCAGCTGACAGTCAAAGAACAAGTCAAGCTTGTTTGCTCTCACTACAACTTGCCACCTGTGAATTGGGACTCTTCCAAGTTGAGCATTCAGCGTAAAAGTATACAAGTCTCTAACGGGAAGCTCAAAGCGGCAGGATATGAGCTGATTCACCCCCAACTGCTGGTCTGAGCTTGCAGGATGCAGCAGCAATTGCGAATTTGTTGAAATTAACTCCAAGCCGAGATACCTCTACTGTTACTCCAATCTCAATCGCTGGATGGAGGAGCTGACAGTTGGGTAACGTTACATTTCATAATATCGGGTCATGGTATCGGGCTGTTCCGGCCATCGGGGTTCTGCGCCATGACCCAATTTGCCCCCTCAGCCAGGAAGACAGCCTGGGTTCATTCGAAAACGTTTAAAACGTACCACTTGTCAAGTAGATGTAATCTTTGTTAACCTTGTTGCAAAGAGGTCGGCAAAATTGATGTTGTAATCCCGGAGAAGTCAGAGTATGGATATCCCAATGGAGTTGAGCCTAGAGCAAAAATTTAACCTCAAGCTTTATGAAAAGCAGGTTAAAGGATTAAGCCCAGACGAATCTCAGACAATCTTGCTGGAAGTGATGCGCCAACTCATGGTCAAAGACAACATACTCAAACACCTTCTCAAGCAGAATTAGTGAAGCTGAAGAAGAACCGGATGCGACGCGCAACAATCAGGCTCCCAAGCAGCTCCTTCTTAGTTTTTAGTTATCAATACATTCTCTCTTTTAGCCCTAGTCCGCATGTGCAGACTAGGGCTTTTGTTGGGGATGTTACAGATTATTGCTTTGTTTCTCATAACTGAGACGAAGGCCGCTGTCATCTTTTATGTTCTGTATTGTCTGGTTCAACCAACAGACCAAAAGATTTTACAGATTACTTATTTTAAGGAGAGCGAAATGCTTGACGCTTTTTCTAGAGCTGTAGTTGCAGCCGATGCCAGCACTTCTACCGTGACTGACATCGGTGCCCTCAAGGCATTTGTTTCGAGCGGTAACCGTCGATTGGATGCTGTAAATGCGATCGCCAGCAATGCTAGCTGTATGGTTTCTGATGCTGTTGCCGGGATGATTTGCGAAAATCAAGGTTTGATCCAAGCGGGCGGTAACTGCTACCCCAACCGTCGCATGGCGGCTTGCCTGCGGGATGCTGAAATCATTCTGCGCTATGTTACCTACGCTTTGTTGGCTGGCGACGCATCCGTATTGGATGATCGTTGCTTGAATGGCTTGAAAGAAACCTACGCTGCTCTGGGCGTGCCCACCACCTCCACCGTGCGTGCCGTTCAAATCATGAAGGCTCAAGCTGCTGCCCACATCAAGGACCAGCCCAGCGAGTCTTTTGCAGGTGCCAAATTGCGCAAAATGGGTTCCACTGTCACCGAAGATCGTTGCGCTAGCTTGGTTGCTGAAGCATCCAGCTATTTTGACCGCGTGATTTCGGCTCTGAGCTAGTCAATTGCCCAGCGCAATTCGCTCAGGAAAATTGAAACTAAGCTCACTGTACAAAATCCACTTTGGAGATTTAAAACATGAAATCCGTCGTTACCACAGTGATCGCCTCTGCTGATGCAGCAGGCCGTTTCCCTACCACTTCTGATTTGGAATCAGTGCAAGGTTCTATCCAACGGGCTGCTGCTCGTTTGGAAGCGGCTGAGAAGCTCGGCAGCAACCTTGATGCAGTCGCTAGCGAAGCCTACAACGCTTGCATCAAGAAGTACCCTTACCTCAACAATGCTAGTGAAGCAAACTCCACTGACACCTTCAAGGCTAAGTGCGCTCGCGACATCAAGCACTACATGCGCTTGATCCAATACAGCTTGATCGTGGGCGGCACAGGTCCCCTTGATGAGTGGGGGATTGCAGGTCAGCGTGAAGTGTACCGTGCTTTGAGCCTACCTACTGCTCCTTACGTTGAAGCATTGAGCTTTGCTCGCAACCGTGGTTGCACACCTCGTGACATGTCTGCTCAAGCATTGACTGAGTACAATGCATTGCTTGACTATGCAATCAACTCTCTGTCCTAGTCAATTGACAGAGTTGTGACTGTATAACAGGGTAATTTCTTCCCCTGTAAGCCTGGAGGTTCTTGGTACTTACTTTGCCTGTTAAGGTTAAGTGATGGCGAAGAATCTCCAGGTTTGTTTTTGGATTTATCAATCCTGCCCCTAGATCAATCGATCATGGATAAGCGCTTTTTTAATTTTTTTAATCTAACAGAAGATCAGGCGATCGCCCTGTTAGATACGCCTCAAGACCAGATCAGCGAGGACGATTCACGCTACATAGCAGCCTCCCATTTGATCAACTTCTCAACACAGCGATCGATCGACGCGCTGATTCGTGCCGTGCAGCAAGCCGATCCAGTGATGGAAAACCGGATTGTCCGACGCAAATCGGTAGAAACTCTGGGGCGATTGCAAGCCGTGCAGGCGCTGCCAGTAATCCATACCTGTTTGAGCGATGAAGACTGCTACATGGTTGAAAATGCGGTTTGGGCGATCGGGGAAATTGGCACCCAAGATGCCATTATTCTCGAAGCGATAGCTCAGTTGCTCGACAAGTCAGGGCAAACCTATCGGGTGATTATCCACACGTTAACCAAGTTAAACTACGAACCTGCGTTAGATCGCATTCGGCGGTTTACCAATAGCGCTGATTTACCAACAGCTAGTGCTGCGATTACATCCGTTTGCCGATTTACCCAAGACTATTCCCAGATGGAACAGGTCTTGGGAATGCTGCAGCATACCAACGTGCTAGCGCGGCGATTGTCTATTCAAGATCTAATTGACGCCCGCTACTACGATGCCATTCCCAACATTGCCAAATGTCCCGTCTCGCTGGTGTTTCGTCTGCGCGGAATTCGCCTGCTAGCAGAGGCCGGACTGGCGGCTGGAGCCATTACATTTGCCGCGATTCAACCCTATCTAGAGCAATCTCTCCGCGATCATCCTCACGATTTGGATCTAGTCCATGCCTACGATCAACCGCCCAGCCTGCCGTTTCTGATCCGAGAATTATATGAAACAGACTTTGGGCGCTGCTATTTAGCCACCCAAACGATTCTAGAACAGTATCCTGCCGCCGCCCCTGCCGCCTTGTTTGCGACCTACACCGAAGAAGCCAACAATGACTATGGCGCTCATTTTCATGTGATGAAACTATTTGGCTGGCTCAAACACGCTCCAGCCTACGAGTTGTTGATCGAAGCGTTGCATAACAGGCAGCCCCAGTTTCAGAAATCACGCGCCGCAGCGGCGATCGCCCTAGCAGAACTTGGTGATTCGCGCGCCGTTCCAGAACTCAAAACCTGTCTGGCTACTAAGATCTGGGATCTGAAATATGCCACGTTAATGGCATTAGAAAAATTTGGCGATACCAGCGGCTACGAGCAAGTTACCCCTGATGATGACTGGTTGATTCAAGCCAAAGCCAACACGAAATTAAATAGTAAAGTGCAAGCACCCTGACCATCTCTCGATATCCAAGGATTTAATTTTGCCATGCACTGCTAACGGTTGGTAGTTTATTTTTAGCTTCTAGATGGGAAGCCCCGCGTTCTACCTGTACCCAGGTGAGCGTCGGGATGAGAGGCGCGTCAATCGATGGGGTTCAATACCCCGGAGATTGACAATCTCCTGATCAACTCACGAAGGACTTCACTGCGCTGCCTTTTCTTGCTCTCACAATACTTTTTCAAGTGTTCAAACTCCTGTTCAGTTACACGAAAATTAACTTGAATCATGGGCTTACTCTGTATAGCTGCGTGCTATAATAGTAGCATGAGAACCGCCTATCAGTACCGCTTACGTCCAACACCTAGCCAAGTCGCCACTATGAGCGAATGGTTAAATCTGTTGCGTCGTCAGTACAACCATCGGCTGGGTGAGCGGTTCGATTGGTGGGAGCAAAATCGTTGTGATGTGAATGCCTGTCCGTTAATCTGTCATCTCCCGGAGCTGAAAGATAATCCTGATTTCTTTTCCCAGAAACGCGGCTTGGTGATCTCCAAAACGTTGTTTCCTGAATACCAACAGATTCATTCTCAAGTGCTTCAAAACTGCATAGAGCGGGTGAAGAAGGCGTTTGATAGGTTTCTGTCAGGCGATTCTAATGGCAAAAAATCAGGTAGACCTAGATTCAAGGGAATGGGGCGATATCACTCATTCACATTCCCGCAGGTCAAGCAGGATTGCATTAACGGTAAGTTCATCACCCTGCCTAGTTTCGGTAAGGTAAAGCTGATTGTCCACCGTCCGATTCCTTCAGGCTTCAAAATCAAAACGGCGACCATTATTCAAAAAGCAGATGGCTGGTACGTGATTCTGAGTCTTGAGGATAGTTCGGTTCCCGTGCTTTCTCCAGATCTGCCAACGATGGATAACACCATCGGGATTGATCTGGGATTGAAAGCGTTCCTGGTGGACGATGCAGGCGCGGAGGTGGCAATCCCTCAGTTCTATCGCAAAGCGCAGAAGAGGCTGAAGCGGTTACAGCGTTCTCTATCTCACAGAAAGGAGGGGTCAAGCAACCGCAGAAAAGCAATCAAGCGAGTGGGCAAAGCTCACCTAAAGGTTGCCAATCAGCGCAAAGACTTTCACTACAAGACGGCTAAAAAGCTGATCAACAAAGGAAAGAATATTGGGCATGAAGCGCTCAATATCAAGGGACTAGCGAAAACTCGCATGTCTAAATCCGTGAATGATGCCGGATGGGGTACGTTCCTGCTAATTCTCTCGCTCAAAGCTGCAAATGCTGGACTACAGACAATCGCTGTGAACCCAAACGGTACGACTCAGGACTGTTCAAGCTGTGGGGTTAAGGTTCCAAAGACGCTGGCTGACAGATGGCATTCTTGCCCTGAATGCGGCTGTGAATTGGATCGTGACCATAACGCAGCAATCAATATAAAACAAAGGGCGGTGGGTCATCCCGTCCAAGCTCTCCGAGGCGACCGGAATACCGAGCCTGTGAAGAGAGAAGCCCGCGCTGTAGCGTAGCTCAGCGTTGGGAGTATGTCACAGAAATGCATCCTAGAGATCCCTGATGGCGGCGATCGCGGCTGTATAAACAAGAAGAGAAAGTCAGATCAAACCGTCATGTCAACCCGTGATGTTAAATGGCGCTATGGGTAGGCATCAGTCCTAACCAAGCCAAAGCGCTGAGTGCCCAATTAGGCACGCTGCCTCAAGCGTTGGCCTGCCTGAAATCTATCTAGCCGACGACTAGCTATTTAGATGTTGGGCAGATAGCGGCTGACACCACTAGCAGGCTAGATTAAGGTGAATGCTAACCTAGTGTTTAACTCGCCCAATAATCTGCTGTCTAATCACACGGGGTGGGTGGATCCTGCCGCCAGGAGGTCTTATGGTTCCCTCTCACAATCAGTCTCCCCAGACACCTCGATCAACGCCATCCACTAACGAGCAGATTCATGCTCAGAGTACACCATCCCCTGAGTTAGTATCCTCAGCAGAGATCGATATGCATCAGCCCTCAGCTTCAACTCTTGAAATGGACTCCTCGATTAACCCAACCACTTTGGACGGGGTGGAATCTTCTACCCAACCGCCGACAGACGCTGCTCCCACAGAGTTTCCCCTGATGCTTGAACCATCGGTTCGGCAGCATCCCATTCCACCCGCCAGCGAGCCGATGCAATATCGAGCTATTGGCACGGTGCGCGGTAGATATACGCCATCCGATGACCAGTTCACCCGAGGCAGCATCACGGCGGACGATGGCACCCTGATTGATGCGGTGCTGCTGGGTCGTGTCATGAGCCTGGTGAGGAAGCATCTGGACTTAACAGCATCTCACCTTTGGGTCGTGTATCCCCGCACGCGCGAAAAGTTTCAAGACCTGCATGTCCAAATTGTAGGCGTTTGGGAACCTGAAAAGCTAACTCCAGGGGATCTGGAAAATAGCTCAGTGAGCGATGTTGAGGTTGATCACACCGACAGCATTACTCCTCAGCCGCCTGTGCCAGAAGCGGCGGCTCAAGTGCCAGACGCGGCTCCTAAATTAGAGGATGGATATTTTTCTATTCGAGGAGAAGTCTTATTTTGTTCTGCTGAAGACAAACGCTTGATCGTTAGAGTGCAGCGGGCTGCCAAAAAAGGTGCCAAAAAAAGCATCGAGCCAGAGGAAGATGAGGACAAATCGTTCAAGGTCATCCTCAAGGGAACAATAGAAGGTAAAGCTGTCGGCTATTTTTGGGATTTCAATGTCCAGCGGCAGGGCAACGACCTCCTGCTCCAAAATGGCAATATGATTGCCCTGGTGCCGCCCAGAAAGCGTAAAGTCAAACTGAGCGGGTTTCGCAGCGGCCCACCGAATCGCAAAAAACAGTGGGAGTCTAAAGGTGGGCCGCCGCGTCCAGCGCGTCGGACTGATGCGGCGGCTCGTGTGAGTGCCCCACCGACGCAACGCGAACCCATTACTAAGCCAGTGAAGCGCCCTAAGGAAGGAGGATAAACCTTGCCCAGCCTGACGTTAATCTAAGCTAATTTGTGCTCCCAGCCGATCTTGAGCCACAAAGTTCCTGTCCATCGGCAGAGGTGCAACGGGTTCGGTCAAGGTGAAGGTTCCGGCTTCAATCCATTGCTTTAGCTCTAGAGCAACTTGGCGCGATAGGAATACGCTGGCTAGGGGGGCGGCACGGACACTTTTGCCTTCAATGGTGATGCGCCCTGATTTGAGTTGGGCATAGCTGACTAAGCCAAAGGTGGGGCGCACCCGGCGGGGGATTGAGAAGTCCACAATGGGAGCCACCAAATCTTGATCTTGGACGGAGCAGCGGAGCACTACCTCTTCGTTCAAGACGGGAAACGGAACACCAATGCCCATCATGAGTGAAGGGCCATAGCTATTGAAGTAGCAGCCTTTTACCCAGCGGGAACTCATTTGCTTGGCGTCGCCAATCAGCGCTAGCGTGGCAGCTGGGCCAATCGGCGTGTGGTTGGGCAAGCGTTTTTGCAGCGGAAAGTGCTGGGTGCCTTCCCATGAAACATAGCCGATGCCGCCACCCATAAAGATGCGGGTGCCGATCCCCACCAATTGCAGATCGGGATCATTGAGTAGGGGCGAGAGGGCACCGGAGTTAGCGTAAACGGCGTTGCCTAGGCGAGGCTGTAGTGGCCCTAGATAGGTAAAGAGAGGGCGATCGCCACCGTTGACTCCCACAATAAAGTTTTGGTAAAGGTTACGCGGGTTAAACAGATAAAACTGGTTGATCGTATCGCGGGTAATGGTGGTTTCCATTGATGCCCGAGGGTAGCAATCGGTGACTTGGCCCAGCGCTCGTAGCCGCACTGCTTTGCCTGCAATCAAATCGGCAATCACATGCCCACCACCCCGTTCTCTAGCTGGGCTGCGAAGTCGCATGTCTCGCCCTTCATCACCATCGGAAACATCCCATGCGCCTGAGTATTCGACCATTTGACTGGCACCGAGGTATAAATCGACGGCACCAAAGCCAGCATATGCCAACACCCCATCTAGCCAGCACTGACGAATTTTGATCGGCGGATCGGGATGTCCCAAGTTGAGAATCGCCCCCGACGACTCCATTGGCTCAAACGTTCCAGTGGTAATCACGTCTACTTCTTTTGCCACCTGCGAGACTCCGACCGCCTGAACCCTAGCCTTCAGCTCTTCTACCGTCCACACAACGGCTGTTTGATGCTGAATTTTGTTGTTAATTTCGGCAATGGTGCGCATGGAGTAACGGGTAGAGTAGCGGGTAGAGAAAATAAAAGGGAGCGTAGGGGGATGTTTTAGAATGCCACAGTTGAGTCGTTTTGAGCTAAAACGAGGAAGATATCTGTTCAGGATAGATGGAAAATGGGCAGCTATGAGTCTCAGGACACGCGCAAGCATGCCGTTAGCAGCGTTGTTCGCAATTTGCTGCTGATCGCGACGGGTAGTCTGCTGTTGCCGGGGCTGCTGGTTACTTGGGGCTGGTGGCGTGGGGGCGATCGCTTTGTTGAACAGCTGCGATCGCTCTTTACTCTCACTGAATCAAAAACTGAGGTCGATGTCGAATCACTGGTAGTGCAGCAAGTGCGGGGAGCGAGTGAACTGACAACTGCCATCTTTGCGATGCAGACAGTTGTGCCGACCAAGCGCGATCGCACCTTGGGTGGCTATGTGGTGGGTTCTACAACATTACTCTACCTGGCCTACGGAGAAGTGCGCGCTGGGGTCGATTTGTCGCCATTAACGCGAGCAGATATCCAAATCGTGGACAATGTGCTGCGGTTGCGCCTGCCACCCCCTCGCATCCTCGACAGCAAAATTGATGTGAATCGATCTCGCGTCTATGACTACGATCGGGGGTTTCTTAGCTTAGGGCCTGATGTTGCTCCCGATCTGCAAGAGGCCGCTCAGCGCCTCACCTTGCAGGAAATTGTGGCGGCAGCGTGCAGTCAAGGAGTGCTGCAAGAGGCTAATCAGCGGGCACAATTGGCGGTTGGCCAACTGCTGGCCACTGCGGGCTATCAGCAGGTGGTAGTCGAAACCCAGCCTCCTGATCCCAGCGCCTGCCCGCCGTCCAGCAATGCTGTCCCTGAGGCCGTGCCGCCGCTGCCGCCGCCCGATTCACTCCCAAATTCAACTGAGAATGGCACCCCAATTGGCAGGGGCGATCGCCCAAAAACTAGTGGAAACGCAGAGGTTTTAACGGCATCGTCCCAGTAAATTTGGGTGAGCAGACTTTGACTAGCTCAGCTTTAAACTCACACAAAAATAATCATTGTGAAGGTTTGATGATAGTTTCTGCTTAAGAGTTGGGCAAGATACTCTACGTCAGTTCTTGAATGGGAAGTGAAGCCATGGCGACAGATGCAGGAAACACCCGGAAGAAGGCAAGGCGAATTTCTGTTGGTACCTCAACGACCATCACAGAATCGCTGAACCGAGCCGACAAGGATGACTTCTTTCGCTTTGCAGTGGGTGCTCGCAGCAGCTTCGACGCTCAGCTATCTGCCATTCCCCGGAAGTCAAACTACGACTTCGAAATTCAGCGGCAAAACGGCACCGTGATTGCCAGCTCTAAAAACCCCAATCGGCAGCCCGAAAACCTCAATCTCACGCTGGAAAGCGGCACTTACTTTGTCCGGGTCAACCGGAAGAAAGGGAAGGGCAATTACAACCTTCAGCTCAGCCTGAATGCCGACAATGCCGGAGATACCTTTGCTGCTGCGCGGACTATTGCCGTTGGGGCAACGCCTACAGCTTTTACAGATTTTGTCGGCGTCTCTGATCCCAACGACTTTTATCGTTTTACGGTCGGCGATCCCAGCCTCTTAAATGTTGCTCTAAATCAGCTCACGGCAGGTGCAACTGTTACATTGTTCGACGCCAATCAAAAGCCGCTGCTAACCAGCAGCGGCTCGGGCGCTACTGCTGCCATCCTGCAAGGCACGTTTAATTCTGGCACCTACTTCCTTCGCATCGCTCCCGAGGCGGGTGCTAAGACTACCTACAATCTCACCGTAGAAGTCGATCTCGTGCTCGATCAAGCAGGGCAAGATTTTGCCAGTGCTAGCGGCCTCAATGTTGGCACTGTTCCAGTTACGGTCACCGACTCCATCAGTGGCAGCGACCCCGCCGACTTCTACCAATTCAATGCCACAACGCTCGGTGAGTTGCAAATTGACCTAACTGGGCTAAGCCCCACGGCTGATTTAGACGTCATCTTGTACGATCCCAACCAGGGACTTCTAGCCTTTCAAGGTGGTGCCGCAGCCGGCGGCAATGAACAGATCCTGGTAAATATTCCTCAGGCAGGGATATATTACATTGCGGTTGTCCCAGCCAGCCCCGGAAACAGCTCTGCCTATACCCTTAGCGCGGCTCTCATTGCTGACCAAGCCGGACAAAATTTTGATACTGCTACCAACCTCAACGTAGGGTTTACTCCAGTTCAAGTTAGCGACTCCGTCAGCGACAACGATCCCTCCGATTTCTACCAGTTCACTGCCGCAACGCTGGGCAGTCTCCAAATTGACCTAACTGGGCTGGCTGCCACGGCTGATTTAGACGTGGTTCTATACGACTCTACCCGGATAGCTGTGTCTTCTCGGGGGGGGGCAGCAGCCGGCGGCAACGAACAGATTCTGGCAGATATTTCCCAGCTGGGGATTTACTACATTGAAGTTAAACCTGCTAGTCCAGGAAACAGATCTACCTATACCCTTGGCGCTGTCCTAGTTCCAATCGATAACTTTGGCGACAGCACCGCAGATGCCACGCTGCTCACAGCTCCAGGCACCCCTTCTTTCCCTGTGCTCAGCGCCACCCCCAACGTCTACTTAGACTTTGTTGGAGGAGGTGATATTGATGTATTCAAACTGGTATTCGACCAACCGCGTAACTTCCTATCGGTCAACCTCGCAGGCTTGACGGCCAATCTGGATGTGAGGCTGTATGTGGAAGGGAACGCCAGCGCATCGCTGCTTTCTAACTCTGGCGGTACAACGCCAGAATCTTTCATTGGCAACTTAGGCCCAGGTACCTATTATCTTGAAATTATTCCTGGTGAATCTGGTGCTAGCTCTACCTATAGTCTAGAGCTGTCGGTTCGCCCCAACTCCAACGTGCCGACTATTACCCGAGATGTCAATCCCGGATTGAACCAGGACGCTAATGCGGAAGCCTTAACCGATGTCAATGGAACGCTATTTTTTATCGGAGAGGACGGCACGCCTAATACCCCAGTTGGGCTTTGGAAATCCCAGGGAACGCTCGATACCACGGTTAAAGTTGGCTCATTTACCAACATTGACGCACTAGCTGCGATCGACAGCAGCGTATACTTCTCGGCGGGTAGCGCTGCCAGCGGCACTGAGTTGTGGAAATGGGATAGTGGCGGTGGTTTACTGGGAACACTCTCTCAAATCTCAGAGATTGCGGCGGGTGCCTCGAACTCTAGTCCTGGAGAATTAACCGCAGCTGCAAATAATCTTTACTTCATTGCTACAGCTACAGGTGAAGCCAACGGGAACATGCTGTATCGACTAGACAGCAGCGGGGTGCCGATAGCGATCGCAGCGGCGGGTGACGTACCTAGGGATCTGACCTACGTGCAAGCTTCAGACACGCTGTATTACCGGGCAGGAGTCAGCGGTGGGGCAGGAGAGCGGCTCTGGAAGATCACAGGTGCTGGAGGCGGCACTCCGAGTGCACCCATTAATTTGTCAACGTTTGGCTCGGCTGCGACCAGCCCTCGATTTGTCACTAGTCTACAAGCTATTGGTAGCGACTTGTTCTTCCTGGCCTCGACTGAATCATCAGAGTTGAACACAGAGCTGCGTCGGGTTGACAGCACAGGTGCCTTCTTTACCTATGATGCGAATGGCAACGTTGGAGAATCGTCTATTCCCGGCCTTTTTAGTGGTGTCGCTGTGGTTAAGGACAGTGCAAACGTTAGCTACGCTTATTTCCAGGCATCCAATCCGAACGGAGAAGAGCTATTTCGAGCCAATCTCGCCACCGGGGTAATTGAAGAATTGGCTCAGATCACCCCAGATGCAGCCAGCCCTGGCATTTCTAATTTCAAGGTGTACAACAATAAGCTGTATTTCTCTGCTAACAATGGCACAGATGGCACAGAGCTGTGGGTCACCGACCCGAATACGCTAACTGTCAGTCAGATTGAGATTTTTAGCGGCGAGGCGTCACTGTTAAACCCCAATAGTTCTAGTCCTACAAATCTGACTACAGTTGCAGGAAAGCTCTACTTCTCGGCAACAGGGCTAGACGGCAGAGAACTATACAGCATCGATACCATTAGCCCCGGCAGCACTGGTTTACCGACCCAGGTCGTTGATATTAATTTGGGTGCAGGCTCTTCTGACCCAGCAGGTTTGATTGCGATCGCTGCTCGGCCGGGCACAGGGATATTGGGTACGCTTTACTTTACGGCTGACGATGGCGTAAACGGCCGGGAGGTCTGGACGGCTTAGGCCGATTGCGTTTTAGCTAGCTGCTGCTTTGGGTTTCTGGAAGAAGAGGACGGCAATGCCGCTGACGAGCAGGGCGATCGCAATAAAGTGGAAGCAATCGTTAAAGGCCATGACGTAGGCTTCGCGGCGGACAATCGAGTCGAGGGTCGCGATCGCCTGCTGCTTGGCCGTCACCAGGTCGGCACCTCGACTGGCAAACAACTGCATGAGTTGGTCAATCCGCTGTTGGGTGTCGGAGCTATAGAGCGAAATATGCTCGCCGATGCGGTTGGAGTGAAACTGTTCGCGGGTTTTGAGCAGCGTAGCCAAAATGGCAATCCCAAACGACCCGCCCAAATTTCGCATCATGTTGAATAAACCGGAGGCGGAACCAGCCAAGGCGGGAGGAATGCCAGCCGTGGCGATCGACGACAGCGGTACCATAATCAGCGGTTGCCCCATGGCTCGGACAATTTGTGACCAGCGCAGTTGGTCATACCCAGTCAGGTTAGTCAGAGAGGAGTTCATGAAGCAGCTGATCGAAAATAGACTGATGCCAACGGCGATGATGACGCGAATATCAACGCGCTGCATGAGTTTTGGCACCAACGGCACTAAAAATAGCTGGGGAATGCCCGCCCACATAATCACCTCGCCAATTTGCAGGGCGTTGTATCGCTGAATTTGCGTCAGGTAGAGCGGCAGAATATAAACGGAGCCGTAGAGTCCAATGCCTAGCGCTACGTTGACGACGGAGGCAAGGCTAAAGTTGCGCCGTCCCAATAGCCGCAGTTCAATGAACGGCTGACGCCGGGTGAATTCAATCCAAAAGAAAATGGCTAAAAAGATGATGGCGATCGCCGCCAGTTTCACAATCAAACTCGACTCAAACCAGTCTTTGCGGCTGCCTTCTTCTAGCACTATCTGCAACGAGCCTAACCCGATCGCCATGGCAATAATGCCGCCCCAGTCTCCCTGCTTCAGCAGCCCCAACTGCATCGGCTTAGCGTCGATGGCATACCACACGGCGGAGATCAGCAGCAGCCCTGGAATCACGTTGAGGTAGAAAATATATTCCCAGCCAAAATTCTCAGTCAGCCAGCCTCCCATAGTGGGGCCAATTGACGGGGCAAAGGTGGCTGTGATGGCAAACATGGCCAGCCCAATTGGCTGCTTGGCCGGGGGCAGGTTGCGCAAGATGAAGGTAAACGCCATTGGAATCAGCACGCCGCCTGTGAACCCCTGCAAGGCGCGAAACCCAATCATGGAGGATAAATTCCACGACCAGGCGCAGCAGATGGAAAAGAAGGTGAATAATCCGGCATTGACCAGCAGATACCGCCGCACGGAGAATACCTGCGACAGCCATCCGGTCAGCGGGATTACCACAATTTCTGCCACCAGATAGGCGGTGGAAATCCAGGAGCCTTCTTCTAAGGTGGCTCCTAGGGCGGCCTGAATGTCTTGCAGCGAGGCATTGGTGATCTGGATATCCAGCACCGCCATGAACGCACCCAGAATGGAGCCGAATACCCCAATCCAAGTTTTGAAGGAAACATGATCGGGAGCCGGGGACGGCGGCGCGATCGCCCGATCCTTGTGGCGAGAGTTGGCGATCGCGTCATGTCCAGACCGACTCATATAAGCTCCTGTGCCAACTGTGTAAAGTGGGGATAGCGATCGCGAAATGGCTGAGATCCGGTGGCATTGGCTTCACTGCACATCGACGCTGACGCTAGCGGACATGCCTGGGCTAATCCGGGATTCGTAGCCTTGAATGCTGCTGGAATCAAACGTGATCTTCACCGGCACCCGCTGCACAATTTTGGTAAAATTCCCCGTGGCGTTGTCTGGCGGCAACAGGGCAAATTCGGAACCAGAGGCGGGCGACAGACTGGACACTGTTCCGGTAAATGTGTGGTCGGGGAAGGCGTCGAGCTTAATTTCGACCGGTTCACCGGGCTGCATCTCTGCCAACTGGGTTTCTTTAAAATTGGCCACCACCCAGACATCGTTACCCACGACTGCCATCAAGGCTTGTCCGGGCTGCACCTGTTCGCCTACCTCCACCGATTTACGCCCAATCCGGCCTCCGACTGGGGCGTTAAGGTTGGTGTAGGAAAGCTGCAATTGGGCTTCGGCAAGATTGGCTTGTGCCTGGGCAATAGTGGCCTGGGCGGCATCGTATTGGCTGCGCGTCACGGCGGTTTGCACATTGCCCATCTGCGCCTTTTGGACGCCGCCCTGGCTGGCTGCGAGTCCGGCTTGCGCGGCAGCAATCCCATTTTGAGCTTGAGCCAGTCGCGCCTGCGCCTGACTCACACCCTGCTGCGCCACTTGCTGCTGTGCCAAGGCCACGTCGTAGGCGGCTTTAGCAGAGTCTAGCTGCTGACGAGAAATGGCTCCAGATTGGTAGAGCGACTGATAACGGCTATAGTCGGCCTGCGCTTTTTGTCGGGTGGCTTGAGTTTGGGCGACTTGAGCCTGAGCTGCCGGAACCCCTGCCTGGGACTCGGTGACGGCAGAACGAGCCGATGAGATGGCGGCGATCGCCTGCTGAAGTTCACCTTGGGCTTCGGTGGTTTGAGCCTGAGCCGTACCACCCGCCAAGGTGACGCCCGTTTGCGCCGCTTGCGCCTGCTTCTGGGCGATCGCCAGCGCTGCCAGCGCCTGCTGCACTTTGACTTGATAATCTTTGGGGTCGAGCCGCACCAGCAGATCACCCGCCTGCACCGTTTGATTGTCGTCTACCGGGACGTCTATGACGCTACCCACAATTCGGCTATTAATTTGATACACATGGGCAGCAACGGCGGCGTTGTCGGTTTCTTGATGGGTACTGGCAAACTGCCACCAGCGATAGCCCGTCACACCAGCGGCGATCGCCCCCAGACCTGCTAACGCCAGCAGCAGTCGCACCGGACGCTGCCGAGGAGATTTGGGCGCTGGGGTGGGAAATTGCTCTGGCGCTGGTTCTACTGGCTGGGTAGCTGGCTCCAGGGTCAGCGTCTCGTTGTGCAGCACGTCAGCTGGAACCAGTTTGGGATTCACAAGTGTAGAGCCTTGGCCATTTGTGTAACGCTTGACTGTCATTTCCATACAGACTCCACCGATAAAAAAAGTACGACTCCATTTATTTAGGATGCGTAGTATTAGTATGGTAGGTTTTACCAGGATTACCGTCATCATGCCAACGGATGATCTAGATGCCCCATTGCTGAGGTAGGAATCTAAGGGCAAGGCAATTTTTAATTTTTTGGCGGGGTGATGTCCTGCAATTTATGAGGTCATGGCACTGCCATCACCCTACAATTCGGTCAGATTGGCAATTATCTGATCTAGCCATTCTGAGAACAGCTGTTGTTCAGCGTCAGACAGTCCCCTCATCGCCGAGTCACGGATGCTGGCGGCTTCAGCCGGGAGTATGGTTTCTAATTCTTGTCCCACTGGGGTCAGCCAAATCCGCCAGATGCGTCGATCCTGGCGATCGCGCTCTCGCCGCACCAAGCCGCGTTCTTCCATCCGATCGATCACACCCGTTAGGGTGCCGCCCACTTGGCAGAGCCGTTCTCCTAGCTCAGAGGTGGGCAATCCGTCTTGCTCCCACAGACAGCACAGCACCACCCAATGAAACGGGGTTAATCTGTGTGGCTCCAGCCGTTCTTGAAACTGACGACTCATCAACTGAGACAGCAGTTTAATCCGATAGCCAACGCCATTGGGGGCTTTGACATCTTGCCAAGTGTGGGAGGCGGGAGGATGAGACTGCGACACCATAAAATCAATGCTTAGCACTCTAAGTATTGTAGCAGATCCAAGCGGCTGCAAGCTCCCCTTAATCGTCTTGCGCTAGGGGGAGTGAACATTGAAGCCGAGAGAGTTTGGCGGGTTCTGGGTAAGCCCCAACAGCCCCTGGCGCAGCGCTGACAGGATCGGCAGCAATCGCTAGCAGCTTCAGCTGCCCTCCCATCAGGTCTAGCAACGCCTGACTAGCCAACAGACTTAGCCCTGGAGATAACCGATCGGCAGCTTGATAGCGTTTGGCAGCGGCCTTGGAGACGAGTGACGTCGTGAACGAGAGCGTCTGGTCAGGTTGACTGAGCAGGTGAACTGGTTCTTGCCATGCTTCGATGGGGCGGGTATCTTCTAGCCACAGGTGCACCTGTTTGGTGGCCAGATCCAGATGGGTGCTGAGGTGGATAGAGCCGTCGTTCATTTGGGCGATCGCTGTGCCAACTAAACTGACCAAGAGCTGTTTTAAGCAGCGCGGATCGGCTAGAACGTAGATGCTGGGATCGGGTCGATCGATTTGCAGTCGAAGATTGCGATTTTGGGCGGGCATTTGAGTCATCTGCTGCACCACTTCTAGCACCTCTAACAATTGCAGCGGCTGGATCTCCAGCTTACTGGTGCCATGTTCTGCCTTAGAAATCGCGATGACCTCATCCAGCAGCGCCAGCATTTTTAATGCCGACTGATTCGACTGTTTGACAAATTCGCGTTCTTCTTCGGGGCTGTCGCACAGATCCGACAAAATTAGCTGCTGTAGCCCAATTACCCCGTTCAACGGCGATCGCACCTCATGGGAGGCGCGCGCCAAAAAACCTGCCTTGTACTGCGCCATCTCTGTTGCCATCTGATAGGCCAGCCGCACGCGCTGTAGCTCTGCCGCCAGAAATTCTGCCAGGGACTCTGGCGTAGGTGAGGACATGGTCAACCCTGTCAATTCATCCGCCCCTAACCCTTGCGCCTCCCCAGCAGCTGAACAATCGAGGGTTAACCCGTCTACTAACTCCCACGCCAGCTTGGCCGCTCCCACAATTCCGGCCTGATTACCTAATTCAGCGGGGAGAATTTGCAGCCCTTCCCGTGAGCTAGCTAAAACCCGGATTTCTAGCTCGCTCAGCAAAGATGGATAAAACCACTCAAAACTAGCGCTGATGCCGCCGCCAATGATTACAGCTGCGGGCGTGAGAATGTAGATGAGGCTGGCTAGTCCGGCAGCGAGTTCACAGCCATAGGTGTGCCAAAAGGCGATCGCCTCCTCGTTGCCAGCTGCTGCCAACTGCCCCAGTTGCTCTGGCTCTAGCCCGGTGCGCCGCCGAATTGCGGTCGATCGCCGCCGCCGGGACGGCCGCTGCTAGGAAATTCAAAACT
>ENA-ORBV01007272-ORBV01007272.1-microbial-mat-metagenome-genome-assembly--contig:-NODE-7272-length-19088-cov-5.298722_pt1 | contig 19088 bp, 17 predicted proteins | sample MGYA00237777_ERZ505514 | MGnify/ENA primary metagenome ERZ505514 (study PRJEB26160, sample SAMN06269048) | microbial mat metagenome | isolation source: Oligotrophic lake microbial mat | place... | reverse complement strand
ATCATGCATGTAGCTAGCTTGCTTTGTAAAGGATGCAGACTATTCGAAGACATAGATGGCTAGCTAGTCGTTAATCATTGCTAGTTAGTATCGCGCATTTTGTGTGGTTAACGATGTATCGCTTATGCACGACTGAGCTGCCGTAGTACGCACAAGTCTCGTGTACTACACTCTTTCCCTAGCTAGACTGCTTTTAGTTTCTCAGCTTGGAAACAGCTATGGAAATCCTGTCATGTTTACATTCTGCGTTAGATTTTGCCTGCACTCTCACGTGCACTCACCTCACGAGCAGCGTCAGTCCCAATCGATCCATCCCTGGATCGGTTCACGAACGAGAACGGGAAGTCATAATTAATCAGAAGCTAGAGTTGTCTGGCCGTCGCTCCTTGCGGATTCAAAACCTTGCGCGTGGCAGAAGCCATGAAACAGACGATCGAGAGGTGCCATTTTGACAAATTCGCTTCAGCAATAAAATCCGTCCGGTGCAAAACGAATAGCAACAGTTAGTAAACACGGAGTACAAACTGTCTTGTTTACTACTGTCTTATTTTCAAGGATTGCCTTTGCATTTATTTTAGCCAGTAACAAGAAACTAAGAGCGCCACTCTCCGGCATTGCAGCGCTATCTGAGCCTCTTCTTCGAATTAGACCGTAACTCTGAAACCGGTTACTAGTAGACTTTTTCTTACTTTGGTGCATCGCTGCAAACTTTCCTCTCTCTACACCGACTCAAAAGACACATTCTTTGTGGCACCTCGTGCTGCTTGACTCTTGAAAACTACAATTTCTTTTACATACAATCTACAGGCGCCTGTTGTCTAAATCACTATGGGTAATCTTCTAGGTGCACCGGTAACAGAAAAAGAGACCCATACTGGTGAATCCAGTGAAGGTCTGAAATGGGGTGTGACGACCATGCAAGGCTGGCGAATTCACATGGAAGATGCGCATGTTGCAGAGACGCGGATGTATGCAGCAGAGCCGGTGGAAGACGCTACAGGTGGCGGAGATGATAGCATGGCCAACGATGGAAACGACGGTGACACCAGCGGTAGTACGACAAAAACTTATAAACACATAGACCTTCCTGGCCATTCAATTTTCGCCGTTTTTGATGGCCATGGAGGAACCTTTGCAGCTGAATATTCAGGCCGCAATCTATGCCGAGTTCTGTCACGACAGCCAAAATTCATTCAGTATGCTAAATTCATGCACGAGCGAACTGAAAAGGAGAAACTTCTCACCAAGTCCAAAGAACGCGTGCAATACATTACAACGGGACTGGAATATATTGAAGGCGCGCTACGGGATACCTTCGTAGAACTCGACAAGGAAATCGCATCCGCCCTTCAAGGTTCCAAAATGCCGGAAGCTGACCAGCCATACCATAAAGACACAGCCGCAAACAATGCAGGCGGCAATCAAGGCATGGACATTACGGAAGGTGGAGGTGACACCACATCCGAGGCTGATTCCACGCTCCAGCTATTAGAAAAGGAAGGCGATTCAGGCACAACCGCTTGTGTTGTGATCATCGCGCCGCAATGGGTGGTATGCGCCAACGCTGGTGATTCCAGAGCAGTTTTCAGCAAGCATGGTAACAAGGCAGTTCCACTTAGTTATGATCACAAACCTGACGATGAGGAGGAAGAAAGGCGGATCCGTGCAGCAGGGGGCTACGTTGCTGGGGGACGTGTCGAGGGTGATCTAGCCGTCAGTCGAGGGCTTGGAGACTTTCGATTTAAGAACATGCAGACGGTTCTAGCAGGTTCCTCTCCCCGTAACGAGAACGACGCAGGCAATGGACAAATGGTTGAACCAGATGACCAAAAAGTATCTCCCGTCCCCGATGTAATTATCCAGAATCGAAGTGCTGAGAAAGATGAGTTCATCATAGTCGCATGTGATGGAATCTGGGATGTACAGACGAACTATGAAGCTGTGAAAACTGTCGCAGAGATGTTCGACGAAGGCGAATCTGACATGGGGCTAATTTGCGAAGAGGTGAGTTCTTGCGTTCACGTTTAATCAAACTCCATCCCCAACCCCTAAACGCTTACTTATTTTTGCCTGTTAATTCAGATATGCGATGCGTGCTTGAGCATGGGCAGTAAGGATAATATGACTGCAATAGTGGTGCAGTTTGAGGGTCAGAAGATTGGCAGCGGAGGAGGAGTGACGACCAGAAGACAGCTGCGTGACTCCACAAACAAACATGACGAGGATCAACAATCACCATAGCTGGTAATATCTAGACGCTTGGCCCTCAAAGAATCTAAATCACGCTACTAAAAGGTGTGCACTAATTCTCCATTTACATGCAATTCATCTTAGTTTAATTCCCCTAATAAGCTGAGCACTAAGTATAATTTCCAAATCTTTGATTTATTGCAAGGAGTCTTCCAGGAACGAATATTCGAAACGGAAGTCGGTCTTGATTTTGGTACACCAACCTGTCTCAAAATCGAAGTAGACATACGTTCCCTGTTCGTACTCGTCGGTGGTCACGTTGGGTTCCACATGCCTAGTGAACCATGTCATGTACTTCTTATGGAACCGCCAGCTCTGCTTCTTGAGCTCGCGTGCCGCCAAATACTGCTGGTACGTTCCTTGCGAATAGTAAAAGATGAAAAACAGGCAGTCAGTTCCAAGCTTTTCAAAAATCGCCGGATTTTCGAAGAGGGGCGATGGAGTCGATGGGTACGATGCAGGCGTGGGATATGGGTTCTGGGGCGTGTAATGACGCGACCTTTCGTTATCCCCATTGTTAGGCATGTTGGCAAAGGACTCGTTCAGCGCCGTGAGGTACGACGAACCGGACTCGAAAGCTCCAGCAGGAGCATTATTGGCACCCGTTGATCCTGCGATGACACCGGCAGCTGCGTCAGATCCAGTCGCACCTCCGCCCAGAGCCAAACCACCGAGCCCCGCAGTCAGCATGTCGAGACCTCCAACTTGTGCGGCTTGAGCTGGGAGCTGTTGAGTCTGCATCTTCTGAGCATTTTGCTCTGCTGCAGCGGCGGCGGCAGCCTGCTGTTGGGCTTGCAATTGCGCCGCCTTTTGTTGCTGTTGCTTGGCAGCCTCCTGCTGCTGTCGCAGAGCTTCCTGCTGTTGAACCAACGCAGCCTCTTGCTGAGCGGCTTGAGCTTGTTGCTGTCGTAGCGCCTCCTGCTGTCGAAGCTGCGCCTCCTGCTGTTGGCGTTGGAGTTGTTGCTGCTGCTGTTGTTGTCGGAGCTGTTCCGCCTGAGCCCGCGCTTGCTGTTCGCGAAGTTGCTGTGACAAATAGAACGAGAAAGACGAGTGAGCCAACTATAAAACTTGAAAAACGCGGCATGAATAAAACCGAAATACTTCGAAATAGAAGGTACTAACCTTTTGGCGCTCCTTTTCTTGTTGTTCTGTTTCCCGCTTCAAAATAGCCGCCATACTAGTGGCAGCTGGTGCATTGGTAGGAGCGGATGTTCTAGCTGCCGGCACGGCAGGAGCGGCGGGAGCCGGAGCAGCCACAGGTGTGGGCTGGGTGGGAGTCGACTGCGCCCTCCCGAGCTTGGAGGGTGTTGGCTTCGGTGGTTCTGGTTCCTTTTCTTTGTCTTTCCCACTCGACACTCGGGCGCGACCGATTGAGATGGGAATCACAGATGCCAAAGCAGACTTTTTGTTGGACTTTTTGTCCTTGCTGCCTTTTGAACTTTGAGAGGTTGTGTCGTCCTGGGACTTCTTTGGCGGTTGCGCAATTTGAGTGACTCTGTCAACATTGACAACATCCAATTCTTCCAATCCCAATGCCTCGTAAAAGAAATCTTCGTCGTAAGCTTGTTGATAATCCTCATCCTCGTAAGAATCCAAGTAGTAGTCCAGGTCCTCCTTTATACTGTTGACCGGGTCGACGTCCAGCCGATCGTTGTTTACCAAACGCATGATTCCCTCCAACTTGCTAACGTGGTACTTGTGGTTGAGCACGTGCATGTTAAGTTCATCTATTGCATGCTTGTTGGTCTTTTTTCCCTTTCCGGACGATAATCGTTCAACCTCGACCTCCTTGTCTTCGATTTCTGAAATAAATCTATCGATGTATTCCGTAATCCATTCGGAACAATTCGCCTTTGCTTCTTCCGCTGGATCGAGTTTTTCTTGTCGCGCCAAACCTTCCTTCGAATAGGTTTTTGTTTTTGTCTCCTTCTCGCAAATCTTGAATTGTTCCATTTTGGTCTCAATCAATTTTCTTGCTTCTATCAGTGGCTCCTTGTCCTTGACATCGGAACTTCCAATCCACGTCTTTATTTGATCACGAAGTCTCTGAAGCTTCTTAATTTCCTTTTTCAGATCCATTTCATACTTTTCCTTTTGATTCTGTTGTTCCGCTGAGTACACCTTTTCCCATATGTCATCAAAAAGCAATACGCCTTCATCGACCTTTTTCATGACCCGATCGATCTCGGCTGAATCAATCAATGAATGAAAATAAAATATAGGTGTTAGATTAACCAAGAAAGTTAGTTGACAATGCAAGCCAGCGAGATCATCAAATACAGGTTAACGTAGGCGGAGCTTGCCCAAAATACAGCTACCGATGAAGCTGATGGGAAGCCAAACCCCAAACGGATCTTTCATGTTTTGTTCTCCCCGTGGTGCTACGACAATCTACGTAGAAACTGTACTACACAAAGATAAGTAACTTTCGTCTTGCCAATCTTCGACCATTGACTTACTTTGAAGCTTCCTTGCGTTCGACATGATTGGTTATGTTTCCACTTCGAAATGAATTGTTTAATTTTACAAATGTTATTATGCAGCTATCTTCCATCCGGCTGTGCTGTCAAGAACAGGATTGCTACATGCGGGCTTTGTGGCTTATTAATTGTTGTTGTTGGCTGTTTGTTATCGTTGTTGTTGGTTTGTCTGTTTGCCTGGTCTGTCCGGGCTGTAGCTCCCAGTACTGGTACTACGGTTGCGGACTACATACGGTACCAGGTACTGCACATCTCAGTAAGTAGAATGATGCCAATTTTTGAGGGACGGACAGACTTCGTACACCCAACGAAGACGCACACTACATCGAATTTATCATTCGCAGATCTTCTTTTTTCAATGACATTCGCAACTGCCTCAACTATAATTGTAGCGTAGTCCAGCTAGCTAGCTAGTAGTAAGAATAGTACCATGCATAGCAATAGCATACCATGCATGGCCATGGTACTAGTACCATCATGAATATTGGCATGCATTAGTCGAATATTGATGAAGAAAGGGCTTCGATCATGATGATGTTTACCGTCGTTGTTTTTAGTTGAGATGAAGATACAATCAGGTTGAAGCCTCCAAGAAGCCATCAATGGATTTGCGGTGCAAATTCTCTCAAATCACAATCATCGATCGAAGGGCCTCGAAAGGAACAGAGACGCTTTCACTTCTCTGTAATCAACCATACTAGTACCAAACGGAGCAATGTCGACTTCCAAACCATGCAGCAACGACAGAAATGAACATGAGCGCAATTATGGCGTAGAGAATTATGGCACTAACGGATTCGCCGGTCCGATTCCCATTATTTCTTCTGCCGAAGCTCAAAGAGCATTGGATCAAGTCATGGACGAGTGTCGTGACCATGGAGATGGAAGCAAGCTCCAAGGCAATCAAAGATTCAAAACACATTTGTACCTCTCCGAAATCAGCCGCACTGTCCACAATCCCCGCCTAACAGCCGAGGTGAGAAAGGTCTTGCAGTCTCAGCTTATTTGTCTGTGGTCTTCGGATCTGAATGTGAAACTGCCCGCCTCCCAAGAATTTTATTCGAAGCATCAAGATTCGACTTATACCGGTTTGAAACCTGCCGACAAGTGCTTGACAGTTTGGGTAGCACTTTCTAACCCTGTAGGAATCAGAGAAGGATGCATGCAGTTTTTGAGGGGGTCGCACAAGTTGGGTCAACTACCTCATGTAGAAGATCTCCCCGGCAGCGACGACGGCAACGGCAGCGATTACAAAAACCGTGATGGAAATCCCTTGGCCGACAAGGACGACGTCAAAGCCAACAACTTGCTCAGTCGAGGACAAAGGGTAGTGCTGGATCCCAGCAAAGACAACAGTGCCGATTGGGTGACCATTCCATTACAGGCAGGCGAAGCTACGTTTCATTCATTTTTCACAATTCACGAGTCAGGTTTCAATCACGCTTATCAGCCAAGAGTAGGGTTGGCACTGCGCTACATGACAGCTGATGTTCGACAGACTGGCGCGGTTCGGGAATGTATTACATGGATCGATCCTGAAGACACTGGTAGTAGCATCGAGGAAGCTTCCCTGCATTCTCATGCGCGAATGGTATTGGAGCAGTATTTTGATCTGGAGCCTCGCCTGCCAGACAGCCCAAGCGAAGAAGATATTGAAATTGGTCGACGTGCTCATGAGGAGGCCATGCGGCGCGAGGAGAGCAACTACTTCCAAGGAACTCCCACAGTCAAGGCCTACGATCAAGCGAATTGATTACTTGGGGTTTTGCGGTTACATCGTTTTGCATTTTCTGCTCGTGCCGAGTCATGAGTAAACTAGAAAATAGCTTCTTTCTATAAAAAGGCTACGCTGAATATTGCACTTCAAATTCTCTCGGGTTTCGCTGAGTAAGTAAGCCAATTTTGCTCTTTACTAAGCCCGGTTAGAATTTTCGAGGGTCACGCAACTGTTGGAAGCAAACAACCCGCCAAGAGAGGAGATGGAGCTACGAATTTTTAAAGTAAAATATTATTTTAGCACAACAACAGAAGCCATCCAACTATAGAACAGATTGATACATACATCACAGCACATTCTGTATGAACAATAGTATGGTCGAAGACGCGTGCTTTCTAAGTTAATAGCTAATAAAGGCTGGGAGTGTCCCTCTATTCGGACGAGCCATATCAAAACTCTATGCGTTGTAGCTACCACACATGGCAAGCCCGTAGGTTTGCACATGCTACCGGCGAAGAATCATGCAAAAGTCTCGCGCGTGCTTTTGTCGCAAAATTTACAAAATGGACCCCATCACTCATGATATTTGAATGAATCAGTTCCAACAATATTTGTTGAAAATTCACATGCAGGCTACTGTTTACTTTTTCTCGGGTCCAAAGACATGATGCTTGGTTTCCTGCAATTCTGTTTCGCGCAATTCCTCCGACGCCAAGTCGACCAATTGTTGAACCGCCTTGGAAAGGTCCGATTTTTTGGGAGCGCTCCCACCTCCAGTTCCACTAGTGGCACCGCCACTGGTTCCTGTCGCACCACCAGCAACATTGCTAGCGCCTCCAGTCACAGCAGGAGCTCCACCCCCGGTTGTTCCCTTGGCCCACTGGCCAAATACCCGCCCTGTTCCTCCAGGTCCTGCAGAGATGCTGCTTCCACTGCTGGATGCCGCCACAGCCGCCGCCGTCTGCAAGCTCTTGTGGATGGATCGCAGCCGCTGTGTGCATTGCTTGTCAGCCGATTCTCCTTGCGGCTTTTGGCTACACAAGGTTCTCATCCAAAGATAGTCCTGTGTGAGTTGCTCTAGAATAGATCGAGACGTGGATGACATGTAGTACTCGACCTGCAATTCATAATATCGATTCCAACAAGACCCCCATTGCTCCAAGCGCAACTGTTCAACGGCCTGAATAGATCCATCGGGGCATTCGTTTGCAACAGGTGAATTGTATTCGGGTGGGTAGGCTCGAAAGGCTTTGATTTCGGGTTTCTGCAAATGAAAGGAACGAAGTGGATCCACAACAATGGCCACAAACGGATTTCCATGCGGATCTTCGGCGCGCTGCCACTGAAGTTCAGTACTCAAATCTGTCTGCGACAAGAAACAATGAGAATGATCTCCCAGATCAAAGGGGTGCGAGTGATACCATCCCATAAACTTTTCTTTGCGAGTTCGTTCCAAGGATTCTCCCAAGGCAATCTGTTTGAGATACAGAAGTATTTGAAGGAGGCGGATCGTGGAACATGAGACAACACACACAACGCCACTGACAGCAATAAGTTAGGAAAGGTAGACCGAAATTTGACTCACCATGTGATTCACGACATTTTCATCGTCGGCAATGACTCGTGTTTCGAATCCTGCAAAAAGAAAAACATTTTTTGTGAGCGTAGGAAGATGATCGACAAGTTACGTGCCCCAATTTAAATAAAAATGCTCCATCGTAGCACATTACTGACTAGTGTACACGTGTTCACGCACCTTCAATGGGCAAAGGAAAGGCATCGGAAACGACCAGAGTTTGCGGCGTTTCGGGATCCGGACGTCCCAACAACATGCCCATGACCTCAATAGGATTTCCACCTTTGGAAATTCCTTTTTCTACACCCGAATGACAATGCATCATCATTTTCATAATCGCCGAAGGACTAATGGCGACTTTTTGAAAATACTTGGCATCCTTCATCCAAGGCGCCTCGGAACGCAATTTCTGCAACTCTTCCGGGTGGAAGGAATAGCGGGCATCGGCCACGTTGGCCGTCACAGCCGTATGGCTCTTGTTGCCGCTGCCACTGCCGTCGTCTTTGAGGCCTGCTGCTTTTGCTGTCGACATGGCTGAATATGAAGAAGGTATCTTGTTGTGAAATGGATCGCAAGTTAGCTATAGTACTTGGTAGACACTATTCGTTTCGTGCTTGGCAAGAACCAGATTGTGTTTTGTTTATGTTTGTTGCATCGGTTCGATATGTTAGCTCATCATTCCATCCCTCCCTTTGAATAAGAGAAATGGGTTGCATGTGAATACAAAATATCATTTTGCTTTTCTTATTGAGAAATAATCGAAAGGATCTTGTGAGCGACAGTAGCAACGGGCACGTGTGCGATACAGCAACAATGACAACACAAAAATGGAGGACCGCCTTGATGCTCTTTCTTTTTGTGCATGCCGTTTCAGTTCACCTTTCAATAATAATCTATGTTATCATTGGTGCTGTGCTCTATGCATACAAACTATACTGGCACTACAATATAGAATCAGAAGAAGAAAATGGAGATGGAGATGGAGAACCCAGAAGATATAGAGTTGCATATTACTCCCAGTGCCGATGACATTTTAGAAGTTTCGCCCGTCAACAGCACCACCACTGGGTTTAGTACAATTTATGCATCGCCCACTTCTGCAGCCCCAGCCCCAACGCCAACCGCTGCCATGGCAACGGCGGCATCTGCCACCAGCCCTAGTACTGAGTCCTTGCGTCATGCTCGACGGACCCAAAATATGATCAATGAAGATGCATTTAGTTCGTCTTCCGAAGGAACCACAGATGGAACACATGACGACGATCACAGCTTGGCCGGCACTGGCACTGGTACTGGGAGCAGCATGGACGACGATTCAGAGTCCTCGTCGTCAGGATCATCAGAGGATAGCCGCCCGAGAAATCGCAGTTCAAGACGGAAGCTTCCTTCCACCACTATTTCTACTAGCAGCAACAATCTAGGACCAGCAGCTGATCCATTGTCCTTTAAAAAGCCACCCTCGTCGCCTTCTCCTCGGCATCGCAGCAAAGGAAATCCTGGCGCAACGAATTCCATAATAAGTCATACTACCAGCAACAAGGGCCAGCGCCAGGCGTCGTCATCACCCCAATCAGAATTTGACAAGGCTTTGTTGACGGGTGTTCCTGCGAGAGGTTACGCAACGTCATTTTTTGCTTCCGATTCCAATGATGGATCGGATGCTAACTATAGCATGAATGATGCATTGTCGACCGCAACTCCATCACAGACACAACAACAACAGTCGTCTGTAGCTGGTCCATCACCAGCTGCTTCCTGGGACGATGGCGAAGGGTCGGCTGCTCCAAGACGATCCTCACAACAATCGCATCAGCAACCACTTAAAAAAGAAAAGGAACGTAAGCAACATAGGGTGAATATCACTGCCACCACACATCCATCATCAGCTTCGGCCCATGCCATTTCCTCTGCAGCATCCTCCACCTATCCGTCAACTAGCCATGCAGGACACAACAGCAAGGCCAATGCTTCCTTTGACGCCGCTGTCCTCCGTAATTCAAACAATAGCAATCAGTACAGCTCGAATGCGACAACTAGCAGTGACTATGGGAGCATTGATAACACGACAATGTCAAACAATAACAACAGCAATAGTCATCACCACAATAGCAGCAACACCAACAACAATGATCCTCAGGATCTCAGTATGGGAGTGCTTCCAGATGTTCTCATGAACATGCGACAGAAAATTGAATCCATGCAATTGTTCGATTCTGACATGATGAAACTGGCCGCAACCGATGATATGGCGGCGGAGACAAGGGAATCCCTGAAACGATCGTCGCAGCAATCCATCTCAGCAGCCGTTCTAGTAAGCTTGGCACATAAGCGATACGAGCGCAGAAGACTCGCCGCGATGGAGATAGAGAAGGTCGTACGAAGTTTGGTCCAACAAGGTGAATTGGAACGAGTAAGGGCTATTTTGTTATTGTTGAGTGATGACTATGTCCGATCAACGAACGAAGATGCCCGCAAGGGTGGGGTGGTAGCTTTGGCAGCGTGTGCCATTGGATTGAAAAAAGCTGCTGATGTATCAAATGTCATGGAATGTCGAGACTTGATCCTTGCCAGTGTCGTCCACGCATGCCAAGATCACTCTCAAAGAGTAAGGTACTATGCTACAGAGTCACTCTTTAATGTCGTCAAGGTGATTCCTGGGCTGGCAGTACAACACTTTTTTATTCTGTTTGAAATTCTGAGGAGTCTATATGCCGATGTCGATGTTGACGTGAGGAGTGGGGCTGAATTGCTTGATAAGAAGCTGAAGGAAGTCATCGTTGGTGCTATGAACAGTGGGAGCTTCAGCACAGATGCCTGTGTCCCTGTATTTGCACGGTTTGTGTACATTCGTAACAAACCAACGAAACGCCTCACCTTAACCAGGCTGCAAGAGCTGAATGAAAAATTGATTGGAGCCCCTATCTTGGAATTCTTGCATCTATTTTTGGGAGGAATTTTCGACATGGTAGCAGATCCTTCTGTAGCAATTCGACAGTCAGCACTGGCTTTTCTTCAATCAGTTTTGCCCAAGTTGTTGGTCATCAACTCAGAGGCAATCGATGACATGGATGACTCTGGGATGAAAGTAGACTTTGACAAAATATTGCAGTCGCTGGTAACTACAATGGAACATCCAGATCCATTTGTTCGGAAAGTAGCCATGTACTGGATGTCCAGGATTGTGAAGGCTCATATGAAAGAATTGCATGCTCGCAGTCAGACCAAGTCTTCCTCGCCCACAATGATGAATCCAGATGGCAGAGTAAGTCCTAGTCGAAAGAATGATGGGGACGACAGCGGTGACGAACTTGACGAAGACGATGGAAAGGACGGTGCTGAAGGGAAACGAAAGTCATCGACGACAGAATCATCCCAATTTAGCACAGCTTCCATTTCCGTGAGGAACTCGTTGCCACATGTTTTGCCGGGAATTCTTCTGAGCATCGGCGACACCTTTAACTCAAAAAGCGGCTCTGCTAAAGATTCCTTTCTTCCGGACCAAACGACGAACGAACTCGCAGAACAGACGAATGCCTGTTTGCGTGACGCCGTCCGAAGAGATGGGCAATCCTATGTTCAGCATCTGGACAGTTTCATTGTTGCCCTTCGCGAGGAACTGGACGCTCCCGGTGGCCTGAGTTCTAAGAACCCACCTGCTGAAGAACGGAAGCTATATAGAATTGATGTCAGCCGTGATGGCACAGGCATTGAATCCCCGGGTTGGTTCCGCGCGAGCAACGATACAAAGGAGAGGAATGAAGAATCCATGGTGTCAAGTCGCTTGTGTGCCCTACATTGGGTCATTGTACTTTATGAAAGCGTAGTTCCAGATGAGCTCAAGGCTGAGGTACGATTGCAGTGTGTTGTTCAAGAATTGTCATTTTCCTCTTCTGTCGATTCATAATTCATTGATTTTCTTGCTTTTCTCTTAGTACGCCCGTGAGTTTATTATACCGATCATTCACCAGCTCGTCGACAATCCTCCGGAGCGAATTGTTTTCAAGAGTCTTGAAGTTCTTGCCAAGATCACCGTGCCTGTCTCTGGAGAAGACAAGACCCGCCTAGACCGACAAAGTCCGCGCGGCCCTAGTGGGACAACCTCTCTCTCCGGTTTCAATACACCGTCGCCCTCTTGGGCAGCCCCGGTGGACAGTTATCAAGACGACGACGAGGAATCAGAGTTTCCGATGACTGATGCGAATGCCACATTTGCGCTTGATATTCTACATCCTTCCCGTCGAAAGTTCAAATCCAGAGACAGAGAGGTGTTCACTGCACTGATTCAATTGCATTCTTACAACCAACAGCTTCTTGCTGACCTTTCTCGTGTCATCACTTTCATGTGCCGACTTCAACCTCCGGAGTTTGTTTTCGTTTCGTTTGCTGTGGAACTCGATCGCTTTGTTCGTCGTGTGCAGAAGCGACGGCAGAACGAGAGCGAGATGCAAACGTCTACAGAAAGCGAAGATTATCTGGATGCCAACAAACGGCAGAAGCGCCCATTCTCGGGTGATCTTGAGTTTGTTTCCTCCTTTGTCCAACAAATGTGCCATGTGCTTCTCACCACAGAAGAGGCTAAGCCATTACGTGATACATTGCGTGATTGCGTTGGTTTCATGCCAAACCCAAACGAGCACCGTCGGGTTCGGCTTTTCCACATCATGCTCCACTCCTTTTCACACAGCGTAGTGGCTACAGTATCGCTGTGTCTGTGGGGAGGTGCCTACCGCACTGCTAGCATGTTTCTCAGCAGTCTCGTCCCACTGGATATCAATCTCATGTTCCTCCTGGAGCTTGATCAGCTTGTGGAACAGCTCGAGCGGCCGTTGTTCCGTCACTTGCACGTACGGATGCTTGAGCGTAACGAAGACCCTGAGTCGGAAGGCTCCGGCGCTCAACTGTTCAAGACTCTGAAATTTCTCTTGATGATCATTCCCCAATCCACATGTTACAGCGTACTCAAGGATCGCCTAGTAAGCATTTCCCGTTTCAGACAAAGTACGGCAATGACACCGGCTGATTTTCTTGACGTCCGTCAGGATCTCAACGTAACAGATAAGAAGCGCATCAATGATCAGACGGAAGTGTTTGTTGAACGTGTACTCAGAGTCCGGGCCATCCATTGTGATGCGATGTGGCAGACTATCAGGTCCGAGAGTCTAGAGACAAAACCTCTTGTTAAACCTAATCCCGTGCACGAAGAAGGCGAATCACGCCGCCAGTGGCTGGGATATGCGTCCAAGGAAGAACAGAGAAAGGCGGAAGAGCGATACCGCCGGGAAAAGCTATCCCAGCAACAAGGAACCGGCCTCTCAATTGAGGAAATTACCGGGTACCAGGAGCTAGGCGAAGACCCCACGGACAGTGCAATCGAACAGCAGTTGAACGAGACATTTCAACGAGAGAGTGAACAAGAGGACCTTCAGTCGCTACGAGCAAAGGGAACAAAAAAGGAAGAATCAAAGGACGACGACGCCTGGAAAGCTTACTGGGAAAACGATTGATTCTTTGAGGTACATAAGTGCACTAGACATTATTGTACATCATTAAAAAGCTACTATAAGCCAATCAAACTCCGTCTACGATCGTGTCAAAAACCCTCTTAGTGTTCACAAGGATGTGCTCGCCTTCCTTGTACTCAACCCCCGTTGTCTTCAAGATGCAATCTACATTTCGTTGCAGCAAGACCATGGCATAATCCAATTGATCTCTCTCGACAGCACGAGCTAGAAAAAGAGGAAAGACAGCTCCGCCATCTTCTTGAATTGCCGAGCGTGAGGAATTGAAGAAGACGCGGTACCTCAGCTGCACGCCGAGGTATTTGCCTATCAAACCCACCAAATGGCACAGAAATCCAAGAGCCGCAGAAAGCTCATCCTCCGCCACTATCCCAGAATGAATATCGACAGGTATACGGAGCTCTCGGATTGAATACTTGTCTTCCGCCAGAGTGATTGAAATGGGATAGATACAACGCAGGTCTCTGAGAAGCTTCGCTCTGCGAGCTTCCAAAAAGAACTCAGACTGCCGAGTGAGTTTCATTTCATCATTTATGACATCTCGTAAATTGTTCATACTCGTCTCGATCGCCACGGCCTTTTCAACGAGCGTCTGCAACTCCGATTTTTCCTGTCGCTCACGAGTTAACACAATAATTCATGATTAGTGGTGACGACAACTTCTTCGCTGTTACCAAAATGAATTCAAACCATGTACATACTTGTTGCAACGACTGCATGTCTTCTTCAAGTGCCTTTTCTTCCATCTGGACGAGACGTTCTAGCTCTTGCCGCTCCTCGTCCACATCTTGAGTGATGACTTCGTCTTCTTTCCACGCAAATTCACTTTTGCTTTTTTCCATGAGTTCCTTGTGCTGTTTGCTGAGTTGCTTCTCCCCCAATTTTTTCTGCTTTAAAAAGCCACAAAGGGATTTGCTTGTGGGGTCATCGAGGGAGTCCTCGCTGTAGGTATTGGATAAATCAGATTCGTTTGCCGCTTGCTCGTTATTGGACGAAGGTGACTTTTTGATGGGTGTTACTTGATCTAGAAGATTGAAGGCCCCGTCACCAAATCTACCAAACTCATCCTTGAGGTTTACGTCATTATGGCTGCCGTCTTGATCTCCAATGATATCTAGAAGCGATCGCGTGGCTCGGATGGATCCATCTGAGAAATGTAAGAGCAAGGAGTTTATCGGTAATTGTTGTGGTACTCTGGCAAGGCGACGTAACTTTGTCGGGTGAATACTTATATCCAATAGAGGCTCCAGTGGATCTTCCAGTTGTTGGCGGTCTGTCGGCGAAGGATTCGCAGCGGATTGGACTGCATCAGTAGTGTTGTTACTACTGGTAGAAGATATTTCTTTGCATCCTTCCATGTCATCATCGGGCACAAGCCAAATTCGCAGCCGCATAAAGCGATAGAAGCCAGTGTCTGAGTCAAAGTACCCATCGAGAGCAAGATAGTCTTCGATGCATTCATCCAAATGATTCCAACTCGGGTTGATTGTTTTGACAGGTGCTAACGAGGAAAAGATTACTTGCTCTTTTCCCCCATCCATTTTTGGGTCCGTAGCCAAACTTTCCTCTCCACTTTTACTATCATTGGCCCCCTTTTGGCTCTCGGTGCCATGTTCAGGGACAATAACGATATCCAACCTAACTCTGTGGAGGAGGGACGTGGCGTGTTCTGGTCGAAATCGCTTCTTATTTTTGCTGCCGTTGTCTCCACTGTTAGGGTGGGTCTTCCCTACCAGATTCTTCATTGATACGGAAAGAAGAATGGGGATTTTAGATTTCCCTCTTGCATTCGATTTGGAAGGCATTTTCGGGTAGATCAAATACTTTTGTGCTGATCCGTCACTAGAAATGAAATAGTGGCACAAGGAAAAGTCCTTTATTTCCGGATTCAAGTCGGGGCAGATTGATAAGATAAGAAAAGCCTTGCTTTTGTTTACGCCCGAGGACAGTAACGTGTGGTTGCGCTTTCTCTTGTTCTCGATGTGTTTCTTGCCTGTTGCGTATTCTGCTTATATCAATGCAACAACCTAAGACGATCTATCTTCTAATAGTCAGAGTTGTCGGCCTTCGATGTTGTTAGTCCTAATTGATACCAACTCTGCCTTCATTCGTGACATGCCAATCCGTTGAGCTTGAGCTGTACTTTTGTCATCGTAGCTATTTACTCTTAAAAATAAAAAACACAGCGGGTTTGTTGTTGGTGGGACATTGCTATGGCAGCAATAAGAATAGGGCTAGAGCTGTGATCTCTGTGGGTATCGTTCAGTCTTGGCAATTCGTGAATCGACGAGCCAGTCGTCTATTATTGGATTACGTATTGGAAGAACCACAACAGATAGCTAACTGCTCTTTTATTGTATACATGGCTTCTATCTTATCATTGCAACTACCTGGCTCGGTAGATAGAATAGCATTCAGAGATGGATGTCATTAGTTGCAGGCTTGCGACCGCTTGTGAGTGACGGAACGAGGACATTGTCTCTTGCTTCTACACGATTTCCACGTGTTTTCTGTACTAGAAAAGCAATGCCTCCAACGCGATTTGTTGATCAAATTACATTCTGAAGTTTGTTGACAATGGTAATTCAAACGGTTTTTTCGGCTTGAAAATGTCATCGGACAATGACAATCGCCCCGCGAGGGGCACTGATAACGGCATTCTGCGAGAGCGGTCGCCAAATCTCCCACCAGTTGTTACTAGACAACACAGCACATCAACAACAACACCATCGACACTTTCAAATACATCGCCTCATGTGCGTTTTGAGAGTGATTTTGATCAGGGATTTGCAGACGAGACGTCTCTTCTTGCACTTGCGTACATGCCTCCCGATGACAGTGATACCGAAGATGGGCAACCGCCAAGAGGGCGGCTGCAGCACCAGACAGCCGAAGAAGAAGAGATGGCCCATGACATGAATGACCTCGCAGATTATGATGGTGACTCAGACGATGAATCTCCATCATCAGAAACTGTCATTCGCAGTGTTAACAATCAAGGCGAAGCCGACACAGCGGAAGCGGACGAATTTACAGCATGTGATGCTGTCGCTGGCGAAGATGTTAATGAAACTACTGTTGTCATTCCTGGCGCGCCCGTTGGTTGGAAAGCTCCAACAGCACCAGAGGATTGGAAAGAAGCAAAGGCAAAAACAAATCTAGGTCAACCTGCAGTTGAGTTTGACAGCATTGACAATCCTGGACGATGGTCTTCCTTTACGTTTCGTCCAAAGTTTCAATACAAGGGCAGAAAACCCGACAAATACCTTTACCATTGCCTGCCGACAGATGCAACGCCAGTTCCAATTAACGACGCTGGCGAAAGAACCTCTAATGGCTTTCACTTTTTCTACCAAGGTTGGAGCAAACAATCCAGTGATCCAATATTCCGACACGGTGCAACAAGGGATAACCTTCATCCTGAGAGTAGAAAAGGTTGTCTTGACGCGGAGCTGTTGGCGAAGCTGGGGTTAACCAAAGAGTGGATGCTTTCTGATACGGATCTCGCACCAGATTCATTATTTTTCTATCAGTTGCTATTGCCTATTCACGACACTGCCTGCAATGGCAGCGGCATTGCTGGCGATCCTCGAAAACCACACTATCCACATGTGGCCGTGTGCACTGAAGTGTACGCTATCTGTGATTTGAAACAGCGAGGCAGTGGAAGAGGCCATCATTTCAAGGAGACGTCTCCCCAGGAACTGCTGAAATGGGATGGTGTGCTTGTCTTTGATGGTGTCCTTGGTGGCAGCAAAGGGGCAATGCTAAGAAGATTTGATCGTCGACGAGCTGATAATAGTTCCTTCAACAGACTCATTGCTGATGCTATGACACCAACGCGATGGCTTGAGCTGAAGAGGGCTATCAAACTAAACAACAACCTCACCGCCACCAAAAGAGGAGACCCAAATCACAATCCGGCGCAAAAGCATGATTGCATCTTTGATGTTATTGTCCATAACACAAACGCCCTCACTAAACATTGTTGTCTTGATCTTTGTGGCAACGAGTCCACATGGATCAATGCAGGATGGGCCGAACCTGGGTCTGGCATTATTAAACGTGGATTGGAAAAGCCTGGTGGTTCCAAGGGAGGGCAGCTTGTTGTTGTTTCCGACGTTGATCGCATGAGGGTTCGAGCGTACATCCACCGTCACAAACTCCATGACAAACACTTTACTATTGAAGGGTGTAACGAAGTCAAGTTGATATGCGACCAGCTTCTGGAGATGATTGATAACGGTGAAGCTTTCGAAACTGCTTCGTATAATTCAGACTATCGACAGATCAAGCCGATTCTAAGAGAGAAGCCTCATATAACATGGGACAATTATTTCTCAGGGGATCAGACAATGAACTACATGGCGGAGAATGGATTTGGAACGACGCTAACAGTAAATCGAGCTCGTTTGCCAGCTGGAGTGCCTTCAAAGTATTGGCACAAAAGCCGAACTGACGTCGATGACAGATCGCGCGCTGCAAGGTTTATGAATCCTATTGTGGCAATCAAGAGAGACCCGACACGCTGGGGAACGTCCGTGTGGCAGCACACGTCGTTCCAGTCTACATCATCTTGCAACATTGCCCATGTTAATGCACTCAACTCTTGTAGTCTCTTTGCCCAACAGAAACAAAGAGGGCGAGCTCTCTTCAAGAGGACATGGGCAATTGAAATGAACGAGAGTAGACAGTTGTATTTATCAACCTATGGAAAGATTGACAAGATCGACCACATGATCAAAAACTGCAACTTGTGCTACCGGTAAGAAACTATCCGCTTGTTAACATTCGTATTATGTTGTTACTTTGCTCATCCATCCAATTGTTGTTGCTTTGGTAAGGTCGTGGAAATGTTGGCATGCGCCCATGAACCACGCCAAAGCCCTGGCAATTGTTACAGCGTATGACATGTATCTTGAATGTGCGGAAGGTAAACTCAACCCAGCATGGAAAGTCGACAAACCCGTTGACTTTCATCGCTTCAGAGAAAAGCTTGGCATGCAGATGTTAGCATACGATCCTCGTTCAAGATTATATGCCGGAGATGAAAAATTCCGGTCTTCTACGCAGCAAAATCAGACACAGCGAAGGCGAACAAGCAAATCATTGTCACCGGCACGAAGCATGCAGTCAACCAGCTCCGGCGTTTGCGAGGATGACCTGTCATCAACCACAGAGTCGTCAACAAGATTGTGTGGTTTCTTGGATACCATAATTGAGCATATTGAATCATGCAAGAGGTTTCCTGGCACTAATGGACGACTTTGTGTTGTCTGTGGTGTTCGAACTGCCAAATATTGCTCCAAATGTGGCAAGCCAATGCACACATCACCAATCGAGGGATCGGACTCACAAGTCTCCTGTTTCATACATTACCACAACACAAGCTTCTTTGGCCTGGCACGTGAAGACTGCAAAATGGTAAAGAAAAGACAGAAGGATTGGTCGTTTCCAACTGAACAACAGAGACAACTAAACGCAGCACAAATGAAACAGATACACAAACAAAGCGTCAATCGAAAACGAAATGTAGATAATGAAGG
>ENA-ORBV01007271-ORBV01007271.1-microbial-mat-metagenome-genome-assembly--contig:-NODE-7271-length-19089-cov-4.728119_pt1 | contig 19089 bp, 16 predicted proteins | sample MGYA00237777_ERZ505514 | MGnify/ENA primary metagenome ERZ505514 (study PRJEB26160, sample SAMN06269048) | microbial mat metagenome | isolation source: Oligotrophic lake microbial mat | place... | reverse complement strand
GGACGACCGCTGTTGACACTCGATGTGGCACCGGTCCTCGCGTCGGAAGCCGAGCGGGTCAACTCGGTCGCAGGCGGCAACCGCACGGCGGGTGATTGGCTGGGCGTGATCCGCGATCTGATCCCGGCCAATATCCTGAAGGCCGGCGTCGAGGGCGCGCTGCTTGGCTTGGTGACGTTCAGCATCCTCTTCGGTCTGGTGCTGGGCCGCCTGGAGAACGCCGCCGCTGCCAGCGTGCGCAGTTTCATTGATGGCGTGTACCAAGTCATGCTCGGCATCACCGGCCTAGTGCTGGTCGTCGCACCCATCGGCGTCTTCGGACTGATGGCCACCACCGTCGCCGAGCAGTACGCGAACCTGGCGGGCGATGCGCGCATCGGTGTGTTCATCGGCGCCATCGCGTGGTTCGCCGTCACCGTGATCGGCGGTCTGCTACTGCATGCGTTGGTGGTGTTGCCGCTCGCGCTGCTGCTAATCGCCAGGGTCGATCCGCGGCGGCATTTCCGCGCTATGTTCCCCGCACTGCTGACCGCGTTTTCCTCCGCCAGTTCCGCCGCGACCCTGCCGGTAACCATCGACCGCCTGGAGCACGGTGTGGGCGTCAGTAACCGTGTGGCCTCGTTCACCCTGCCACTGGGCGCGACGGTGAACATGGACGGCACCGCGCTCTATGAATGTGCCGCCGCGCTGTTTGTCGCCCAGTGTTACGGCATCGACCTCGGGTTCGCCCAGCAGTTCAGCATGTTGATGCTGGCGCTGCTGACCTCGGTCGGCGTGGCCGGCGTCCCGGCGGCGAGCCTGGTGGCGATCATCATCATCCTGCAGAACGCCGGCGTCCCGATCGAAGGCCTAGCACTGGTGCTGATCACCGACCGCATCCTCGACATGTGCCGCACCACCGTGAACGTCCTGAGCGACACCGTTGGTGCTGTCCTGGTGGCGGTGAGCGAAGGCGAACGGCCACTGGGGAAAGAAAGCCCACCTCCGTCAGGTAACTGATACCCCTGAGACTCGCTGCTCCCAGGGGGTGGTGCATGGTTCCCCCGCGTGCGGCACCGCCTACCGTGCGCCGCCATGCCCGCGACCGACATCCTGCTCTGCACGCTCAATGCACGGTACAGCCATGCGGCCATGGGACTGCGCTACCTGCTGGCGAATCTCGGCGAGCTGCAACCGCGCGCGGCGATTCGTGAATTCACCATCCACGATCCGCCGGCGCGCATCGTTGAGAAGTTGCTGGCGGAATCCCCACGCATCATCGCCTTCGGCATCTACATCTGGAACCTGATCGAAACTCGCCGCGTGGTTGGCATCCTGCGTCAGGTCGCGCCGGACATCCGCATTGTCATCGGTGGCCCGGAGGTCACCCATGAACACGCCAACGAACCGTTAGCTGCCGCCTGCGATGTGCTCATCACCGGCGAAGCGGACCTGACGTTCAAAACCGTGTGCGATGATCTGCTCGCTGGACGCCCGGTGGCCAAGGTAGTCGACAGTCCCAAGCCGGATCTGGCTAAGGTGGTGCTGCCGTACCACCTTTACACCGACGACGATCTCGCCCACCGCATCATCTACGTCGAGGCCAGTCGCGGCTGCCCGTTCACTTGTGAGTTCTGCCTGTCGTCCATCGAAGACGGCGTGCGTTCATTTCCGCTCGACCAGTTCCTGCAAGCGATGGACGACCTGCTGACGCGCGGTTGCAAGACCTTCAAGTTTGTCGACCGCACGTTCAACCTCAGCCCGCGCACGTCGGCAGCGATCCTGGAATTCTTCATCACTCATTGGCGCGACGGCCTGTTCCTGCATTTCGAGTTGGTGCCCGATCGTTTGCCCGACGCCCTCAAAGCGCTGATTGCCAAATTTCCCGCCGACGCGGTGCAGTTCGAGATCGGCATCCAGAGTTTCTCTCCAGTCGTCGGCGAGTTGATCAGCCGACGGATGGACCGCGGCCGCACGGAAGCGAACTTCAAATGGCTGCGCTCCGCCAGCGGCGTGCACATCCACGCGGACCTCATCATCGGGCTGCCTGGGGAAACGCCGGCGACCTTTGCGGAAAGTTACGACGCGCTGCACCACCTCGATCCGCAAGAGATCCAGGTCGGCATCCTCAAACTGCTCAAGGGCACGCCGCTGGTGCGCCACCGCGAACCGTTCGCGATGCGCTTCAATCCCGAGCCACCTTACGACCTGCTCGCCAGCCGCGACTTCGACTTCGCCACCATGCAGCGCTTCAAACGCTTTGCGCGTTACCACGAAGTGTTCGTCAACAGCGGCAAGTTTCGTGGTGGGATCGCGCGACTGATCGCCACGCAGTCCTCCGCGTTCGCTGCGCTGCTGGCCTTCGCTGATTGGATGTGGGCGACGACGACGCAGGAACATGCGCTGAGCCAGGTGCGGCAGTATGAACTGCTGCACGCGTACTTGCTGACCATCGGTGTGCCGGTCGACGAAGCGACGGCGATCCTGGCACAGGACTTCCTGGTCACCGGCTCGAAAAAGTATCTTCCGGAAATCTTGCGGCCGGCGGTGGAACGGCGATCCCCTGGTTCAATCAGGGCATTCTAGAGCGCTTCTCAACCAGGGTCGGCTGAACCTCGCTTCCCACCCCTGACAGGCACCTGACGCGTCCGGTCGCAGACCCTGGGGGGTGTGCCGGTATAGAAGGGGTGTGCGCTGGTGGTGTCGTCCGGCATCTGCGCGCACGGCGTGACCGCTGCGTGACCGCTGCGTCACCACTGCACCATCACCACAGCGCCACCACCTGCCCTGACTAGGAACCCGCCATGAACAAATTGCTGACTCTGCTCGCTGCTGCTGTCCTTGCTCTGCCCGCCAGCTTTGCCGGTGACGCGCCGCCGGCCGGTGATCAGCCACGTCCGCCGGGTGCTGACGGTGGCGACAACAACCGCCGTGACGGCTTCATGCGCCGCATGGTCGAGGAAAACCCGGAACTCCAGGGTGTCGATCTGCAATCTCCGGAAGGTCAGGAGAAAGTCCGCGTGATCATGGCGAAACGCATGGAGGCCGAGGCCCCGCGCATCCGTCAGCGCATGGCCGAGAACCAAGCCGCGCAGCACGCCGAACTGAACAAGGCGCTCGGCATGGCGCCGGAAGAATTCGATGCGATCAAGCCGCTGTTGCTGCGGGTCGAAAACCTGCGCATGCAGAAGGGTCTGATCGACAATGTCGGGCGTCCTGCGGGCATGGGTCGCGGCGGTCCCGGTGGTCAGCGCGGTGGTCGTAATAACTTCTTCAACCCGCAGACGTTACTGGGCGACACCCAACTCGATCCGACGGTGCAGGAGATCCAGGATTCCGGCAAGGCGCTCAAGGCGCTGGTCGGTGACAAGCAGGCCAACGCCACTGAACTGGCCAGCGCCGTCGCCAAGCTGCGCAAAGCGCGCCAGGGTTTCGACGCGGTGTTCGCCAAGGCGCAGGAAGAACTACGCACGGTGCTGACCCCACAGCAGGAAGCCATCGTGGTCGACAACGGCACGCTCGACTAACGTTGGGCTATCGCGCCAAGAGCGCGCATCACGCGTCCGGGTATCGCCTTCGACGTCATTCGCTGTTCGTCCGCTTGCCCGTTCTCCCGTTGGCGCCAAGTGATCCCCTATGCCCACGCTGACTGACCGTCTCTGCGACGAACTCGCCCTCGACCCCACCAGCCGAGCGGCGGTCGATGGCCGTGTGGCGGGTGGCACGGCGGTGGCGCAGGCGTTACTTGATGTCGGAGATGACGAGGCGGTGGCCCACGCCTTCGCCACCGTGCTTGGTCTGCGCTTGGCATCGACACCGCTCGAACTGATTCCTGAACCTGCGTGGCTCAGCCGCGTCCCCCTACGCGTGTGGGCGGCGGCGCGAGCGTTGCCGCTAAAAGGTGGCGACGGAACTGACAATCCCGAGGTCATGGCGGTCGCGATCGCCGATCCGCTCGACTCCGCCGCGCTTGACGCGGTGCGCGTCGCGAGTGGTGGTGTGCTGCCGGAAGTCGTTGTTGCTCCGCGTCGACTCTTGCTCGTCGCCCTGCGCGAACACCTCGGTGTGGGTGCCGACACCGTGCAGAGCTTGGTCGAAGGCAAAGGCGAAGAAGCCCGCGTCGAGGTCGATCTCGCCGATGCGGCGGAAGACGCCAGCATCATCCGCTTGGTCAATCAGGTGCTGCAGGAAGCGCTCGAACGGCGCGCCACGGACGTCCATTTTGAACCGTTCGAAGGCCGGTACGCCGTGCGCTACCGCGTCGATGGCGTGCTGGTGGAAGCCAAACTTCCTGCGGAAGTGCGTCGTCTGCAGGCCGCGATCGTGTCACGTCTGAAGATTCTCGCCTCGCTCGATATCGCTGAAAAACGCCTGCCGCAGGACGGTCGCATCAAGTTGCGCTTAGGCGGCCGCGAGGTCGACGTGCGCGTCAGCATCATCCCGATGTTGCACGGCGAGGCGGTGGTGCTGCGTCTGCTTGATCGTTCCGCCGCGCTGGTAGGCCTACCCGGCACTGGGATGGGTGGACGCGATCTGACGATGTTCCAGCACGCGCTCGATCTGCCGCACGGCATCGTGCTGGTCACCGGTCCCACCGGCAGCGGCAAGACTACCTCGCTCTATGCTGGCTTGTCGCGCATCAACACGCCGGATCTGAAAATCGTCACCATCGAAGATCCGGTCGAATACCAACTTGATGGCATCAATCAGATCCAGGTCGACGGCAAGACCGGCCTGACCTTCGCCAAGGGCCTGCGCGCGATCCTGCGTCACGACCCGGACGTGGTGTTGATCGGTGAAATTCGCGATCGTGAAACGGCGGAGATCGCGGTGCAGGCTTCGCTCACTGGTCACCTGGTGTTGTCGACGTTGCACACCAACGATGCTCCTGGGGCGATCACGCGTCTGGTCGACATGGGCATCGAACCGTACCTCGTCGCCTCGACCATCGAACTGGTGGTTGCTCAGCGTCTGGTGCGTCTGCTCTGCACGCACTGCAAACGCGAACTTACTGATGCCGAGCGCGTCGATGCGCTCGCGGTGTTGCCCGGCCACAACGGTTCGCTCTACGGCCCGGTTGGTTGCCGTGAGTGCAATGGCACGGGTTACAGCGGGCGTTCCGGCATCTTTGAATCGATGGCGATGAGTCCGACGCTCCGCCACGCGGCGGGGGAAAACACCTCAAGTCAGGCGCTGCGCGAAGTCGCTGATGGCGAAGGTCTGGTGTCTCTGCGTGATGATGGACTGCGTTTGGCGCGTGAAGGCAAGACCTCGGTGATTGAGGTGCTGCGCAATACCCACTCGGGCACGTTGGGTAGATGATGCTCATGGGAAGACATGGCTACGAGCTGCGCGCGGCGAGCTGTGCGCGGCGAGCTGTGCGCGGCGAGCTGCGCGCCCGAAAGACCTCCTATTCGTCCTCGGTCTCGTTTTCTCGCGCGCAGCTCGAAGCGCGCAGCTCGAAGCGCGCAGCTCGAAGCGCGCAGCTCGAAGCCAGGGGCCATTAACCATGCCCAGCTTCTCCTACACCGCCCTTTCCGCCGACGGCCACAACCGCAGCGGAACCGTCGACGCCGACGATGCCGTGGCCGCACAGCGTGCGATCGAAGCGCAGGGTCTGGTGCCGACGGAAGTGAAACCCGCCAGCACCGGCGGCATGCTTGGCTCACGTATCCCGCAGGCGCAGGTTCTCGCTTTCGCTCGCTCGCTCGGCGGTCTCATCGCGGCCGGCGTGCCGTTGTCGCGGGCGCTGACCGTGATCGAACGCGAAGCGGGTCATCCGGGTGCGAAGGCCGCATGGTCGCAGATCCATGCGCGCGTGCGTGACGGCGCATCATTGGCCGATGCCATGAGGGAACAGGGCGCGTTGTTCCCGCCGGTGTTTGTCGCGATGGTACGCGCGGGCGAGGCCGGCGGCTTTCTGGACCTAGTGCTGGAGCAAGTTGCCGACTACTTGGAACGGACGCGAGAACTGATTGGGCGCGTCACGTCAGCGTTGATCTACCCAGCGCTGCTGCTCATCATCGCCGGCAGCGTGGTGGGCTTCTTGCTGGTGTGGTTCATCCCGCGCTTCGCCACCTTGTTCGCTTCGTTCAACCGCGAGCTGCCGTTCCTGACGCGCATGATCCAGCACGCCAGCGAACTGCTGGTGCACCACGGGTGGATCCTGGTCGTGCTCGCGATCGGCGGATTCATCGGCGGCAAGGCCTTGCTCGCGATGCCGGCTGGTGCGGCGTGGTGGGAAGCGACTCAGCTCAAGTTGCCGGCGATCGGCGCGGTCAAGGCGACCCTCGCACGCGTGCGTTTCTGCCGCATCCTGGGCTCCTTGCTCAAAGCCGGCGTGCCGCTGATGACCGCGCTGACGGTGTCGCGCGAAGCGGTTGGCAATCCGGTGTTGTCGCAGGCGTTGATCGTCGCCACGGAAAAAGTCCGGCAGGGCGAATCGCTCACTGGTGCGCTCGCTGGCCTGGGGCAAATGTTGCCGCCAACCGCACTCGAAGCGCTGGCCGTCGCGGAAAGCAGCGGACGGCTGCCGCAGGAACTGCTGCGTCTGGCTGATACCAGCGAACGCGATCTCGACCGCCGCCTGCGCACACTGGTGTCGCTCGCCGAACCCTTACTGCTGCTCGTGATGGCTGCCCTGGTCGGCACCATCGTGATCGGCATGCTGTTACCCATCTTTGACCTCTGGAGTGCGATCAAATGAACCATCAATCACTCGCTACGCTCGTTCAACGTCCGATGTCCGATGTCCGATGTCCGATGTCGCTTGGTACGTCAGCGCCGACCACGTCAACGATTCGCTGTGGCAGATCGACGGCATCAGCCAATCACGGTCACCGTGGTACACGAGACATCGGACATCGGACATCGGACATCGGACGCGGATCCCGCAGTGCCTTCACCATCCTGGAACTCTTGCTCGTTCTGGTCATCCTCGCGGTGCTCGCTGGCATCGTCGGCTCGCGCTTCGTCGGCCAGAGCCAGTCGGCGAAGATCAAAGCGGCGACGACCCAGTTGGAGAACTTCAAGCTGGCGCTCAGTCGCTACGAGATCGACATGGGCCGTTACCCGACATCGAGCGAAGGCCTGCGCGTACTGGTCGAGCGACCGGGCGGGCAGAACACCAAGGCCTGGCAGGGCCCGTACCTTGACGGCGATGCCGTGCCCAAGGATCAGTGGGAAAATGCCTGGAATTACCGCCTGCCCGGTCAGAAGCGACCCGAAGGTTTCGACCTGTGGTCGAACGGCCCGGATGGCGCCGAGGGTGGTAGCGACGATATCGCCAACTGGACGAAATGAGCTGCGAGCTACGAGCTACGAGCTACGAGGTCGACCGCCCTGGCATCACTGGCGGTTGTCCGGTCGTCGACTCGCAGCTCGCAGCTCGCAGCTCGCAGCTTCTCTCACGACGTGCGTTCACCCTGCTCGAACTCATCCTCGTCCTGATGGTCGTCGGCCTGGGCGCGTCGCTCGCTGCGGCACGACTCAGCGGCATGCGCGGCACTGTCGGCGTCGATATGGCGGCGCAGTCATTGGTCGATCAGGCCAGGCGTTGCCAGCACCTTGCTGTGACCAGCGGTCAAGCGGTGCGTCTGCGTTTGGACCTGACGCAGCGCGAGTTGCACATCGCGCTCCTGGATGGTGCGCAGGAACGTGAACCAACCGACGGCGAATCCGGTTCCGTCAGTCTGGCCCAGAGCGTTGATGATCTGACCGTCACCTTTGCCCGCGGCGACGCGGTGCAAAACGGCACGAAGAACGGCAAGGAAGAAAGCACCATCGATTTGCTGTTCACGCCGGATCAACGCTGTGATCCGGCGGGCATCATCACCATCAGCTCGCGCAGCCGCAGTGTCTCTGTGCGGTTGTCTGCTGGCGCACGTCTGCCGGCGTTGGTAGCCGAGACGCAGGTGACGCCATGAGGCGCGCCGGTTTCACCCTTATCGAAGCGCTCGTCGCCATCGTCCTGGTCGCAGTCGTGCTGCCGGTCGCGTTGGCCGCCGTGACGGCTTCTCTGCAAGGTGCCAGCGCCATCAGCAAGCAGGACGTCGCCCTGCGTGTCGCGCAATCGCGCCTTGCCCTGTTGGTAGCGGACGGTTCGTGGCAAAGCAGCGGTTCGTCCGGCGCCTGCGATCCACGTACCGATGGCGAAGACACCGACGGTATGCGCTGGCAGATGACCGTCGGGACCTGGCGCGATCAGACTGTACGCACGCTCAAATTCACCGTGTCCTGGGGTACAACGACGAATCCGCGCAGCGTCACGCTCACCACGTTGGTGATGCCGCCGCTGACGGGGGATATATGAGCATTGATGTGCGATGTCCGATGTCCGATGTCCGATGTCGCCGATACCGTAACGATCAGCACGCTCATCAACGTCGCATGGGTGTCGGACATCGGACATCGGACATCGGACATCGGACGGGTGCCTTCAGCCTGCTCGAAGTCATCCTCGCGCTCGCCATCGTCGCGATGGTGTTGGCGGCGATCGCGCCGGCGTTGATCGGTACGCTGCGCGCCGAACGCCAGGCCCGTCGCGTGCTCGAACCGCTGGCACAGGAACAGGTCGCCTTCGCCATGCTACGCGACGACCTGCTCGCCGCGCCGATGCCCAATGGTTCGGTGGCGGAAGCCTTCACCGTTGTTACCGCGTCGGTCGATGGTCGGCGTGGCGATACCGTGACGCTGTTCAGTGCTGCGCCGCCAGCACTGCCACCGCGCATCGCCAAACGTGCGCCGGAATTGGGCCAAGCGCTGGTCACGTGGAAGACCCAGGCGGCAGATGACGGCCGCGGTCTGGCATGGACGCGCAGCCGTCGTGCCAACCTGCTCGCTACCGGAACCGCGCCGGAACCTACGGCGGAGATTCTGCTGGAGCATCTCGCTGAACTGACGGTCGAAACCCTGACCGGCACCACCTGGAGTGATTCCTACGACAGCGACGACCAGGGGCAGGTGCTGCCGCTGGCCGTGCGCATCACCTACGCCTTGCTCGACGAAAACGGTGAACCCGGGCCCAAACGCCAAGTGGTGATCGACCTGCCGCAGGTTGCGCTCGATCCGTTGCAAAATGGTGGGACATGAATCCTGTCCGATGTCCGATGTCCGATGTCCGATGTCACGCCGCCTGCCGACGTGGGCAGGCTCAACCGATTCCAGTAGTCGACGACATCGGACATCCGACATCGGACATCGGACATCGGACATCGGACATCGGACGTTCTCGTTCCGGCATGGTCTACCTGCTCTCACTCATCGTCGTACTCGTGGTGACGACCATCGCCCTGGTGATGGCGTCCGGTGCCGGCCTGCGATTGCGCGCGCAGGATGATCTTTTGGGCAAGACTGCCGCACGACATGCCGCCCTCGGCGTCTTGCGTGCGGTGGTGAATGATCTGTCGACGTCGCAGACCAGCGGGCTTCAGCCATCGTTGCTGACGGTGGTGCCAGAAGGTGAGACCGTCGGTGATTGCCGCGTGGTGCTGATCGGACGTGACCCCACCGGACAACGTACGCAGTTCGGTTTGATTCCCGCGTGTGGCCGTATCAGCCTGGGCGCGCTCACCGACACCAGCGTGCCGGAGGCGCTGCGCAACCACCTGCGCGCCGCGCTCAGCGCGTTGCCCGGCATGAGCAACGAGATCACCGCGGCGATCGTCGATTGGGGCGACGCGGATGACGAAGCGGATGCGGATGGCGGCGCTGAACGCAGCGACAGCGCCTACCTGGGGGCGACGGTGCCGTACGCGCCGCGCAATGGACGTTTCGAAACGCTCGATGAGTTGCGTTTGGTGCGCGGTGTCAGCGATACGATTTTTTTTGGCGAAGACCTCAACACTAACGGCAAACTCGATGCCGGTGAGGACAGCAACGGAAACGGGAAGCTTGATCCAGGTCTGCGCGAATTGCTGACACTCGAAGCGCGTGAACCAGCCACCACCTCGGCGGGTGACACGCTGAGCAATGCCAACAATGCGGGCGAACGAACCGCGCTGTTCACCGACCTGTTTGGTGGTGAGCGCGCTACTCAGTTGGCGCAGGAAGCCAACGCGGCGCAGGCGACCAATGGCGGGCCCTTCGCCAATCGTCTGCATTTTCTCGCCAGCCTCGACGACCTCAGCGACAGCGAGATCGCGGCACTCTGGCCACGTCTAATGGTGCGCATTGGTGGTGGCGGTGGCGGCGGCGGCGGCGGCGGCGGCCAGGACCCCGTCGGTCGCGTCGGTCTGATCGATGCCTGGTCGTGTCATGAAACGGTGCTGGTGACGCTGGTCGGCGCCGACATCGCTGGACGCATCATGAGCGCCCGGCCGACTTCGATGCCGGCCAGCCGAGTATGGTTGGTGCGCGCCATCACTCCGGCGGATGCCATCACTGCCGGCATGATGCTGACTTCCGGCGGCTACCAGTTCCGTGCCGACGTGGTCGCCATTTCGGGGGATGGGGCCGGCTGGGTGCGCCTTGAAGCCCATATCGACTGCGCCACCGGCTACCCCAGGGTCACCGCCTTACGTTCTGCTGACGCACTTGGGTGGCCCTTCCCTGGAGTTTCGCGCGATAAATTACGTCGTGCTGGTGGTCCCGACCAAATTGCTTCCCTTCTGACCAGTGACCGGAACTGACATGTTCATGAACCGCCTTCGTCTGCTCGACGGCCCAGCGACCCTGCACTGGGATGGGCGTTCGTTGCATGGCACCACCACCAGCCGTGGCGTGGTGGTGGATGTGCCGGCGCGTTTCGTGTCGTTCCGGGTAGAAGACCTGCCGCCTGCGGTGGAACCTGCGCTCAAGGCCGCAGCGCGCCTGCGCGCCGAACGCGCCTTCGGGCCGCTCGGCCCGGTGGCGATCGAAGCGTTGTTGCCGCCCATCGATCAGGGCCGTTGCCATGCGTTGTTAATGGCGCTGCCCAAAACCACCTGCGATGCCATCCGCAAGGCCGCGTTGTCGCAGGGCCACGTGGTGAACGCCATCCGCGTCGCCGAGCTGACGGTCGACATTCCGCTCGGCGGTGTGGTGAGTGTCGCCGGCGAAGCGTGCCTGGTGGCGCTGGTGCACGGCAAGGTCCGCGGCATCGCTGCGCTCGGTCCGGTGACAGCATCTGGGTTCGCCACGTTGCTGACGCGTGAACGTCTGCGTATGGGCGTGAGCGAAGACGCGCCTGGCGCACCCGCGCCTGGCGCGGACCTCGACTTCTTGCATCCAACCTTGCTCGCGCCGCCAGCTTTTCTGACGCGCCCAGGCGTGCGTCTGGGTCTGCTCGCTGCTGGTGTGGCGTTGGTACTCGCTGCTGCCCTCGGACTGGCGGTGGTCGATGTGATCAGTGCACGTGCTGACGCGCAGGCCGACGCTGCCCGCCTGCGTCCACTCGCCGGTGCACTCGCTGCGCGGCGTGCGGATCTGAAGGAAGTCGCGCCCTGGCTCGATGCGCGCCCGTCGCTCGCCCCCGGCCTGCACGTGTTAGCCAAGGCTCTGCCGGACGGCAACTCCGACGATCAGGTGCGCCTGGTGCGCGTGCGTCAGGTCGACGGCGAAGACACCGTGGTCGAAGGAACCGCCGGCGATCGTGCGCAAATGGTGTCGTACCTTGAACGTCTGCGCCGTGATCAGCGCGTGATCTTTGCCGAGATCCGCTCCAGCCGCAGTCCGAGTAAGGAATCGCAGTCGGTGGTGTTCGAACTCGTCATGCGACTGAGTGCCGAGTCCGGAAGTCCGGCTGCTTCCGACAACCGCCGGAAGTCCGGAAGTCCTTCCGACACGACGAACACCGAGTCACCTCAGCCGTCACCCACCAACGTGGGTACCACAAGCCTTCCGGACTTCCGGCGGTTGTCGGAATCAGCCGGACTTCCGGACCGTGGCAATGGAGGCATTCATGCAAAAGCGTGAACGCCTCCTCGCCGGTGCCGTCGCACTGTTGGCCGGTGGGTGGCTGATCGACAGCGTGGTGGTCCAGCCGAGCTTGGCGTGGTTCGCAGCGATGGAGAAAGACGCCCACACCGCAACGCGTGAGGCCGGCGAAGCCAACGTGTTGATCGATCGTCAGACGCGTATCCTGGCCGATTGGCGCGGTCGTCATGCCGCTGGTCTGGTCGACAATGAGGACCAGGCACGTTTCCGACTGCAACGCACGCTGCAGGACGCGGCGACAAGCAGCGGGTTCACCATCGCCAGTGTCGGCGGTGGGCAGTTGGTCGCAGCGACGCAGGACCACGTCTACGACCTGCTGCGGCTGAGCATCAGCGGTCAGGGTTCGTTGGAGCAGGTGCAGCGATTCGTCGCCACGCTCGAAAGCGCCGCTCAACCTCTGCGGGTCGAACGCGCGGAGCTGTCGAGCGGCGATGCGCGCAAAGACGCCCTCGATACGGCGCTGACGCTGTCCACCAGATTGGTCGCGGAATCAGCGCGTGACGGACGCGCCGTGCCCGAAGGCACGGTGGCGTGGAAACCGGAGCAACGCAGCACCGCGCTCGACGAAGCGATCCACGACGCCAAGCCGTTCTTGGCTGATCGCCGACATGCGCTTGCTCGCACCGTCAGCGAACCGACGGCAGAACCGACCACCACCGTCGTGCCGACCACCGGAGCCACCGCTGGCTGGGCCTTAGTGGGCATCCTAGCGAGCACCGAGGAATCCGTGGCGTTCCTGCGCCATCAAAGTGATGGCAGCGAACGACTGCTCAAAACTGGCGAACAATTTGATGGCCACACGGTGATCGGTGTCGATCAGCACGGCTTGCGCCTGCGCACGGCCGAGCAGGAACAGCTCATCACTGTGGGCCAGGATCTTAAAGGCCAGTCGATCGATGGCACGGTCTCCAGCGTGCGTCGCACGAACGGCAACGGTTCCACCGCGTCGACTTCGACGGTCAGCCCAGGAGCGGCCGCTGCGCCGTTCCAGATCCCCATCATTACCACCGATCCAGCGCGCGAGGCGATCCTGCAACGCCTGCGAAGCCAACGTAACCGCGCGCCCTGAGGATGACCATGCGTACCCTGCCCCTGTCTGCTGCGCTTCTGTGCCTTGCCTGTGCCCTGTCGGCAGAGGACGTGGTGCCGGCACCAAAACCTGCGCCGGTTCCTGCCCCAGTATCCACTCAAGCCCCAGTGACCACGCCGACGGTGACGGTGACGACACCACCAGCACCTGTGCCAGCGGTGGTGGCAACCGACGCCACGACGCCGACGCCACTGGTGATCGAACCACGTCCGGATGGTCGCTTCCTGTTGGAGTTCCGCGGCGCGCGCCTGGGGCAGGTGCTCGATTACCTTTCAGCGGTCGCCGGGTACGTCATCGCCAATCCGGTTGAGCTGCCCACGCCGCTGACGTTAGTTGCCAAACAGCCGGTGACTCCGCAGGAGGCGGTCGACGCACTCAACAGCGTGTTGATCGCTCAGAACTATGCGGTGATCGTGCGTCAGAAGACCCTGTATGTGGTGCCACTGGCCACCGCGCGCCAACAGAATCTGCCGGTTTTCATCGGCTCCGATCCTGCGCGCATCCCGGACACGGATCAGATGGTGACGCAGGTCATGCCGGTGCAGTTCGCGATCGTGAAGGATCTGGCGGAGAACCTCCAGCCGCTGCTCAATGCTCAGTCGGCCACGCTGGCGGCGAATGAGAGCAGCAACGTGCTAATCCTCACCGACACCCAGGCGCATATCAAACGTATCGCCGCGATCATCCAGGCGATCGATCGTGCAGTCGGCGGCGAACAGGCGGTGAAGGTCTTCACCCTCGCCCACGCCGACGCGGAAAAAGTCGCGCAGATCATCAACAGCCTTTACGGCAGCCAATCGACCGCGAGTCGCGGCACCAACCAAGGCCAGCAGTTCGGCCGTGGTTTCAACCAGGGTGGCAATCGCGGCGGTAACCAACAACAACAACAACAGCAGCAGGGCCAGAGCGGTCGCGAGATCGAAGTGCAGGCAGCCGCTGACAGCGGCACCAACAGCCTCGTGGTGCGCGCGTCACCCGAGACGCTGGTGCTGCTTGGTGACGTGGTGATGCAGCTCGACCGCGACAACTCGGCGCGCGATGACGTGTTGCTCTACCGCGTGCGCAACGGCAAGGCCGCGGATCTGGCGACCTCGCTCAACGAACTGTTCCAGGGCATCCAGGCAAGCACCAGCTCGACCCAGACGCGTACCGCGGGTCAGACCGCGGCGCGTGGGACTGCAGCGACCCAGCCAGCGCAGCAAGCCGCGCGAGTGGTGGCTCCGACGGCGCAGGGCGCCAATGCCGCCAATAACTCCGATGCCGGCCTAGACCTGAGTGGACAAGTCCGTGTGGTCGCCGATGCGGTGAGCAACTCGGTGATGGTGCTATCGCCGGAACGCAACTTCGAACGCCTCCGTCGCCTGTTGGAACAGCTTGATCAGCCGGTGAAACAGGTGCTGGTGCGCGTGCTAGTGGCAGAGGTCACGCTGGAAAAAGGCGTCGACCTTGGCATCGAGCTGACTGGTGGCAGCAAGAACAGCGCCACGGCATCGAACGTCTTCACCGATTTCAACCTCTTCGACTCGGCGCTCGGCGTGAACGGCTTCCTGATCGAGAACACCGACTTCCGTGCGGCAATCCGTGCGCTGGCGACCAACACCAATTTCGATGTGTTGTCGCGCCCGTACATTTTGACCACCGACAACCGCGAGGCGACGGTCAACGTCAGCCAGGAAGTCCCAGTCATCAATGGCTCGCGCACCGACCAGAACAACAACGTCACCAGCACTTTCGATCGTCGCGATGTCGGCATCATCCTGACCGTCACGCCGCAGATTAACAGCGAAGGGCTGGTGGTGCTCGACGTGACGCAGGAATTGTCCGCGCTCAGCGATCAGGCCATCCCGGTCGCCGCGGATGTCGAATCACCGATCATCAACAAACGCACCATGACCACACGTGTGCTGGTCGAACACGGCCAGACCGCGGTCATTGGCGGTTTGGTCAAGGACCAGGTCGCCCAGACCGTGCGCAAGGTGCCACTGCTCGGTGACATCCCCCTGCTCGGCGCGTTGTTCCGCCGCACCGAATCGACCAAGAGCCAGACCGAACTGCTGGTGTTCCTGACGCCGCAGGTGGTGAAGACTCCGCAGGAGCTGGCCGATCTCAGCAAGCAGTTGCGTGGTGAGATGCAACGGCTCGACGCGGCGGTGGAAAAGGGTCTGCTCCAGCAGCATCTGGAGCAGCTGCAGAAGACCCACGCTGTTCCGGTGGCGATTCCCACTGCAGCAGAAGGAGCGAAACCGTGAACCTGTCCGTGATAACCTGCGCTGCGTGGGAGCGCGTCCTGGTGACCGGGGCGTTGATGCTTGTCGCGCTTCTGCTGGGTGGTTGCGGCGACGAACGCGCGGCCAAGGAAGATCCGCAGAAACCACCGTGGCCCGAAGCCGGCGCTCCTGATGCGTTGCACGCGTTGGCTGAAGACCTGCTTGCCTATCAGGGCGCGCTTGGCCGTCTGCCCAACGACCTCGCGCTGCTTGACCGTTCCGGTCTCATCAGTGGTGGGCCGTACGCGACCACGGGCTACGCCTACCACCCCACCGGCATCGGCGTGCTCAAGGATGGTTGGCGCGTGATGGTGGCGGACGACCAGCTGCGCCAGCCCGATCGCCTGTGGTGTGTGGTGCGTCCGCCGGTGCGCGTCAGCGGTCGTCCTGGTCTGCGCGTGGTGCAGATCCCGCTGGACGAATTGCGTGCCGCCGCCGCCACCGCAGGCGGAGGTTGACCACCATGACCCGCCTGCTGCTGATTGAGGACAACGACCGTCTGCGCGAGACGCTTTCCACCGGCCTGCGCGCCCAGGGCTATGCCGTCGATACCGCGACGGATGGGCTCGATGGCTGGCGACAAGCAAGCGAAGCCGCTCACGACGTGATCATTCTCGACCGCATGATGCCTGGGCTCGACGGTTTGGAGGTGCTCCGTCGCCTGCGCACCTCCGGCTCGTCAGTGCCGGTGCTGTTGCTGACTGCACGTGACGCGGTGGAGGATCGCGTCGCTGGCCTCGATGCCGGTGCCGACGATTACCTGACCAAGCCCTTCGCCGTGGCTGAACTGCTGGCACGCCTGCGCATGCTGCTGCGCCGTGGCCAGCACCGTGCTGATCCCGTGGTGGTGCTCGGCGACATGGAGATCGACACCGTCGCGCGCAGCGTACGCCGCGCTGGACGTCGGCTGCATGTCACGCCGAAGGAATATGCGCTGATCGATTACCTGCTCGCCCGCCCAGGCGAGGTCATCAGTCGCGCAGAACTCGCGCGCCATCTCTACGACGACGAAAGCGAAGCCAGCGCCAATGCGGTCGAAGTGCTGGTGATGCGGCTGCGGCGCAAACTGCATCCACCAGGGGCCGCGCCGGTGCTGCACACCAGACGTGGGTTCGGTTACCAGCTTGGTGGTGAGCCGTGATGGTTTCACCGGCCTTCCGCCTGCTGTATTCTGCCGCTCATTCGCCATGACCTCCCTCAACCGTCGCGTCATCGTTGCCGTCGTCGGCGTCACCTCGCTGGTGGTGCTGGTGGCATCGCTCGCGTTGTGGTTCGTCATGCAATCGGTGCTGATGCGTGGGGTCGACCGTGAACTGGCCAGTCGTGTCGAACGGATGAAGCGCTTCGAGCAACTCGGATCACCGGAGTTCTGGCGCAGCACGGGCAACGAAGGTCGGCGGCGATTCATCGAACGCAGCAGTACGAGCGATTGGCGCACCCTGATGCAGGCGATCGATGTGCGTGACGGGGCCGAGTTACATCGCTCGACCACGCTCACCGTCGGTCTGGATCTGGCGCCACTCAGCGTCGTTCCAAGTCTGATTGAAACACCGGTGACACATAACCTCGATGATGGCTCGACCGTGCGGATGGTGGCCTTCCGCATGATCCATCACCTGCGCAGTGGTGGCGATTATCGGCGGGATGGCCGGGATGGCCGCGATGGCCGTGACGGCCCGCGTCCGGAGGGGCCGCCTCCGGACGCGGGTCGGCCATTGCCACCACCGCCGCCGCCGAAGCGAGCGAGCGACGGCGATGCCGCGTCGAAAAAACCACCGTCCGCTCCGGCCACGGTCATCCCCTCATCCGCCGCGCATCCGCCGGAAGCGCCGCACCAGGGCGTGATGATCTACCTCGCACTTGGCCTGGAGCAGGTCGACGGCGAATCGTCACGTATGGCGATGGTCCTTGGCGTGTTGTGGGCAGCGGCAACGTTGCTGGCATTCGGCACCATTTTGGTGCTGCGTCCGGCGGTGCTCAAACCCACTCGCGACCTCGCCGCGGCGATCGCCAAGCTCGGGCCGGATGACCTGGCCGCGCGCGTGCTGGTGCAGCAGGCACCGCAAGAAATGCGCGTGGTGGTCGATTGCCTCAACGGCTTGTTCGATCGCCTGGAGCAGGCGTTTAAACGCGAACAGGCGACCATCGCCAACATCGCCCACGAGCTGCGCACGCCGGTGGCCGAGTTGCGCACCGCGTTGGAGTTCCGCCAGATGGCCGCCACCGGCGAAGACCGCGCCGAACTCGACGCGCTGCTCGCCACCGTCATGCACATGCAAACGCAGGTGTCGAACCTGTTGCTGCTCGCACGTCTGGAAGCGGGCAAGGAACCGTTGGCACGCAGCGACGCGGACCTGGGTGACCTAGTCAGCGAAGCTACTGAACGCTGGGAAGATCGCGCGCGTGCACGCGGACTCGACCTCAGCCTGGGAACGTTTGCCCGCGCGCCGATGACCACTTCGCCGGATCACTTAGGACTGGTGCTCGACAATCTGCTGAGCAACGCCGTGGCCCACGCGACAACCAATGGCGTCATCAGCGTTGCGGTGGCGGCGACCGACGCCGAGGTATCGGTCGCCATCGCCAATCCCTTCAGCGGTACGCTCGACATGGCGCAGCTCAGCCAAGCGTATTACCGCGGCGATGATGCCCGTCACGGCGGCGACCACACCGGCCTTGGTCTTGCCCTGTGCCAGCGCCTCTGCCGCCTCCTTGACGCGCGGTTGGAGTTGACCCACGTAGACGGTCAGTTCCGCGCGTGCGTGGTGCTCAAACGCCGCGCCTGATTTCCTGACTGGTCCCTATGTGGATGGATGTGGATGGATGTGGATGGATGTGGATGGCGGGGAAAGCGCGACGGGAAGGCGCGGCAGAGCGCGGGATGGCGCGACCCGGTCTTGCTGAAGGCCAATCCGCACCAGCATGCCCGCCCATGATCCTGGAGCAGATCGTCGCCCACAAACGCACCGAACTGCCGGCTTTGCCGCCAGTCGACCGCTCGGTGTTGCGCGATCTGCCAGCTTGCCGTGGGTTCCGCGCCGCACTCAAGCGTCCGGCCAAAGACACCGTCCACGTCATCGCCGAGTGCAAGAAGGGCAGCCCGTCAAAAGGTGTGTTCGTCAAGGACTACGACCCGGTGCTGGTGGCCTACAATTATCTGCTTGGCGGTGCGCACTGTTGTTCGGTGCTGACGGACGAGAAATTTTTCTACGGCCACCTCGATCACCTCAAACGCGTACACGCGGCCGTCACCATCCCGACGATCCGCAAAGACTTCATCATCGACGAACGTCAGATCGCCGAAGCGCGCCTCGCCGGTGCCGACGCGATCCTGCTGATCGTCGCCTGTCTTGAAGACGGCAAACTGCGTGACCTGCAAGGTTTCGCCAAGGACATCGGCCTCGACGTGCTGATCGAAGTCCATGATGCCGACGAAGCGATGCGGGCACTCAACGTGGGCACCGACCTGGTCGGCGTGAACAATCGCAACCTCAAGGATTTTTCCGTCAGCCTGCAGAACACCTACGACCTGCTGCCCGCGCTCATCGACGGACAGCGCGTGGTAGTAAGCGAAAGCGGCATCCACACGCGCGACGACTGCCGCGCCCTCGAAGCCGCTGGCGTCGACGCGGTGCTGGTCGGCGAAGCCCTGATGACCGCTCCCGACCCCGCCGCCGCCCTGCGCAAACTGCGTGGCAAGCTCCTGGCTTGAGCGCTCTTGAAATCTGGACTTTGGCCACAAGATCCGCCCTCCCAACAATGAGCCCGCTTAGCTCAGTTGGCTAGAGCACCACCTTGACATGGTGGGGGTCAGAGGTTCGAGTCCTCTAGCGGGTACCA
>ENA-ORBV01007269-ORBV01007269.1-microbial-mat-metagenome-genome-assembly--contig:-NODE-7269-length-19091-cov-11.012307_pt1 | contig 19091 bp, 7 predicted proteins | sample MGYA00237777_ERZ505514 | MGnify/ENA primary metagenome ERZ505514 (study PRJEB26160, sample SAMN06269048) | microbial mat metagenome | isolation source: Oligotrophic lake microbial mat | place... | reverse complement strand
CATACGAGATTCGCCTTAGTCTCGTGGGCTCGGAGATGTGTATAAGAGACAGTATTTCGACAAACAGCTACAGAAAAGTCACTATTATCCGGAGGCAAAACGAACTAAAAAACTACGCACCAATCCGGTTGCTCTCTGTATAATAGTATTCCGTGAACGAATAAAAGCTTTTCATTTTGAGAAATTCTTGCTATTTGTATTTCTGCTACTTTTATATAGTCCTACATAATCCCGTCATCATTTGCGGCGGACTCTTTTGCCTTTTTGGCCATGGTTGCTAATTGCCCACAGGCAGCACTTTCATCGTCCCCTCGCGTGGTCCGACAATAACACAAGATATTGTTTTCAACCATTACCTTTTGAAAGGCAAGGACTCGTTCGGTAGTTGGTTTTTGATAGTTGGCGGCTGGGCCCGACGTGGCGGCAATATCATTCCATGGAATCAAATTGACCACGAGCTTGACACCGGGCACCTTTTCGTAGAAAGCTTGACAAAACTCTACCAAATGCTCGGCATCTTCTATTCGATCATTGATGTCCCCCACGAGTGCCAATTCCAGCATGACTTGTCGCATACGCTTTGGTCGTTGTACCAGTGCTGCTATCAAGGCATCCCGTAATTCCACCATGGAATGTTTTGTGGTGGGTACCAAACGTTTTCGAACGTCATCTTGACTGGCATGCACACTCCAAGCCAAGACTGCTGGTGCTTGACTCAATTCCGAAAAGGATACGGGAGTCGGTCCTACCGTGGATACCGTGATGCGTTTGGGCGCCAACTGGTACATGTGAGGATCTACCAAGGCTTTTGTAGCGAGTACGACATTATCGACATTCCTTGCGGCCTCCCCCATGCCCATAAACACAATGGCATCCAATGGATACAATACGTTCTTGCTGTTGTTATTGTCGTGTGATAATGATGACGAAGACAGGAGTCGACAAACTTTGGCAGCATAGTATACTTGCACTAGAATTTCATCGGCCGTCAAACTCCGCCACTCTCCCATACGACCGGTACTACAAAAGGTACATCCTTGCCCGCATCCGACTTGATTCGAGACACATAGGGTACTGGTTTTTCGGTCGGACCATGGCAAAATAACACATTCGACTTGGAGTTTGTCCTTGGCCAGCTCCAACAATAATTTCGTGGTTCCATCTTGACTTTGATGGACTTGCACAATTTTGGCAATCGATGACATGGAATCACTACTGTCATGTGTGGTAGTATCAGTGCAAGTAGATGTGGATTGTCGTGGGAAAAATTCTCGTTGATATTTGTAAAGTGTTTTGTGTCCTAGAGTTTGCGTTTGTCTTCGTGGTTTAATTTGTTCTTGCAATTGAGCTCGTGTCCAACCGATTTGAGGCAAGGTGCTGTATTCTGTTGATAAAAAGGTTGCCAACACTTCATCGAGTGGTTCCTTGGTTTCCATATCCACACTATCTTCTGCTTCTTCTTCACTGGAATGATAAAACCACAAGGGATCCATACCCAACCGAAAGCAATCCCAACAGGCTTGAGCACGTCCCTTTCCTCCTAGGACTTGAGATAGTTCTTCCAAGGTAAGAGAAAGTGGACCTGTCTTTTTCTGGTTTGTGATTATTTTCTTAATGGGAGATGACTTTCCTCGTGGAACATCTTGAAAAACATCCGGGAATGGAGATTCTGCAGAGACAGATGCTGACAATGATAATGGTGAAGGACAAACTGGAGTTGAAGAAGAAAATGGCCGTTGCCTCCGAACGGCCATCGAATTGGCATCCAAAACCCAACCATGGGTCCGACCATCCACAGTCAGCGCCATTGTTGTAAAGTATATACCCAGTGAATGCATTTTGCGACTGTTAATTTTTTTCTGTAATTCTGTAGCTATGTAGCTAGAAGTATACAATCACTCGCAGAATACAGCTCATGCACTTCTACAACAACCAAGGAATCGAGTGATTCTTGTCAATCTCGGACTGGTACGACGTAGCTATTAGAGCCCGTCCGAACCACCATTGTTTTACGAGTCAGATTTGGGATTTGGAGTTCGGAATGGCCTTTATGACGGATTTGCGATATTTTTAGCCATGGCCAAATAGACCAAACGGCCCACGCTTTGGCTTCGTGGGCCGTTTAGATTTTTCATTGTGAGTGTGATCTGATTGGTTAAAATCACTCGCTGTTGGCGAGTCCCATCACAACCGGGATCACACTGGCCGGTCAGCTTTCCAAATCCCAAATCGCCGCCGAAAAAAAGCATATCTCGCATAACGAAGATGCCAAGCTATCTTAAATTTGCCTATCAGTTGTTATCCAATAGCTTTGCCATTCAGCTAGATTGTTGTTAGGCCTGTTCAAAGTGAAATTATGGGGGGAGATTCGAATTAAACAGCAACGAAATGGCGGCATAAGTGGCCGCCAAAACAGCATTGTCAGTTACACGATCAAAATGAGGTGTGTGCGTGTGCTGTGTGGTGTGGTTCAGAGGCCTTTGAAGTCCATAATTTGGGCAGACAACATTACAACAACACACTGGACGCTCAAAGATGATGTTGCAAGCTGCCGCCAAGGCTGTCAGCAACAAGAGGCAGGCCCCTACGGCTGGTCATCAGGCCACTGGGCCGACCGGTTGGACACAGCACGAACAGCAGCCATTTGCTCAGCGCGAATCAATTGAAGTTGCCAGGATGAATCCAGGCATTTTGGCCCAATACGAAATTGGCGCCGAGCCTTCCGATGACGATTCTTCTTCCCATGACCTCGAGGAACAAGAGGCCATGCTGGATTTGCAGCACTCGGAATGCAAAGAGGCCTACGAAGCGGCCAACTGCAAGCGAATGCTTATGAGCATGTGCCTGGGTCTTCGATCTGATGACAGCGAGGAACGCGCATTGGGTGACCCCTTTCAAGAGCCTTATTACTCCATTAAGCAGAGGGCGTCTTTTTTACCAACTTCTGATGATCTGAAGGCGGAGATGCAGCGTCGCGCCAAACAGTTTGGGATTGACACGCCTAAGAGTAAGTATTACTCCAAAAAGAAGTGCACGGATTGGTTAATTGCCCATCCCATTCTCGAGTTCAATGACATTGAGTTTCTGAAGAAAACGGAGCAGAAAATTGTCGATGACATCCTTGCTGAAAAGGCCGAAAAGGAACGCATGAAGAATGAAAAGAACGAGAAGGAAGCACGAGAGGCTTGGCGAACAATGGAGCCTTACTTGCGGATGCATTTGTGCATGGTTCACGAGAGTGCAATTCCCGAACTGCTGAAGAAAGATGATGTCATGGATCGGCCTACTTTGGATGCTAGAAACAACGAGAACAGGCCATTGAATTGGTATGAGATAGTGGCCAAGTTGTGGAATGACCCAACTTTGGTTTTGACCACTGAGGCTCTTCCCGACTTGCATGACAGCTTCGCATACGAGATTGAGTTGAAGCACGAAGACATGCCGGGTGGCAACATCACGGCAGATGATGTAAAGAGTCGCTTTGCTGACTGCCGGGCAATGTTGATCAAAGCAAGCACTGACGCACTTCATTAATTCCAAAATGTGTTCTTACTGTCTCACCACTCTTATTGATCTGCTTCACAGATTATCTACGATTGGGAAAAGAGTGGCAATGGATTCGGGCAGCACGACTTTAAGGATCCAGGCTGGGGTCATTTTACGGAAGAGCACTACCTTCAAGACGGTGACAACCGTGCCGATTTTCTCCGCAAAGAGTACGCTAACAAAGAGCACTTGCTCTACCTTTGGCATCTTGCTGACACACAAGGCCTGTTATCCAACATGTTGAATGTTCTCTCCAAGGAAGCGAGCGTCGACTGTGATGGCAACATCATCATCGACACTTCGCAAGTGCAGACAAAATGAAAGAAGACGTTGGAAGAAGAAGCGGAAAAGAAGGAAAAGAAGGCATTCAGACGCGGCGTTGCTACATCCATGGAGAGATTGTCCTATGCGTCGGTTCAAGACAGCTTGCGTCTTGCCCGCAAACAAGCCTTAGAACTTGAGATCAAGTGGCTGGATGCTACCAACGAACGTAGAAAGGAAGCGTACAAGAAGATGCTGGGTTTGGAAAAAGCTAACGTTAAAGAGTTGAAGAAACATGTCGACTTCATGAACACGAAGCTTCAGACGGAGATGTCTACGAATGGAGGAGACGAAGACGAAGAATAAAGAATGCTAGTAGGACTTAAAAGATAATTGTTAGAATGATGTTGTTTTTAAATTTATTACTACTATTTGATTAATTACTACTAGATTAATCGTCCCATGCCTTGGGGCGGGGTCGACGCATCTCCTTTTCAATCACAATCTCCAACATCTCGTCGCGTAGCAACTTGCCACCACGGCGGCGTCTTGCCCTCTTTTCAATTGCTCTGAGCTCACCGCGGAGACCTTCCGCGTCCCATTCATCAAAGTGCTCGCCTCCGTGCAGGAGTTGGTCTGGAGACATCTGGTTCAAAGTGGATCGTTCTAGTGGAATCCCTCCCCGCGAAGAGATTTCGACACTGTCCTTTGCAAGAGCCGGAATGTCTTTCAAACGACGATTGATACAATAATTGTGTAGCCTGGCAAGGCACATCACCAAGCCATTCGTCTTGTAGATTCCCAGGCTTGCAGGGATAGGGCGTCGTAGAATGCCCCATCGGTTCACCAACATGCCGAAGGCGCACTCGATCTTAATGCGCAACTGTGAGTGGTAAAAATTGTAGTCATCACGGTTGCCAGATCGGATGTTCTTGTAGGGTGTGGACATGTAACCATTGGTAACGTATGCATTGTCTCCAAACAGACAGACATCGTCAGCCAAGAAACCTTCTGTCTCGAGCTTATGGCATAACGAAGAAGTGCGGAAGGCCAGATAATCTGATGTGCTTCCAGGATGACCAATCGAAATGTCCAGGAATCGACATTCCGCGTCACAGACACCCTGCAGGCTGACACCAAACTTCTTCTTTCGGCCACAGAAGAATTTCTTCACGCCACAGTCTGCTCGCTTGCAACTGGCTTCCGTGGGTTTCTCCGTCCATACCAGCATCCCATCAATGGCGCCAGCACAACAATCAAATCCAGCTTGGCTTCGTCGTTTGAAATCAGCGGCAATCTTTCTTTGTGTATTGTGGTCTGTTGGGTAACAAATGTCCAACAGTGGGCACTTGTTGACTGCATCCAACACCTTCCAAACTGAATTGAAAACTTCAGAGTGGGAAATTCCATGAACGAGACAGATGTCGTCCGGCCTTCCTCCTGCAAAATAGCGAATGCCGGAGCTCAGTCGAATTTCAGTAGAAATCAAACCATTCTTGGCTCCCTTTTTGTGGTGTGTTTGCTTCTTTTTGCTTTCAATGTAAGGCTTCAATATCCGGTGTAACTCCCAGAATGAAGCGGCATCCATTCTGTACGCCCGGCGAAGACAATAGGGGCCAAGTTCCTGGAAAATTTGGTTAACAAAGCGCCTGGTGCGTTCCCTGTGAGGGTTTTGCTCTCTCTTTCCCTTGCCCTCATCATCATCATCATTGTCATCACCACCAGCCAATCCTGTGCCCGACAACAACAACGCTGAAAACACGGAGGCAAGTTTGAGGCCGGCTGCTGCACTCTCTCCTGTTTCCGCCGCAACAACAAGGCCAAAAATGCACAGGAAAACTAACAGAGCAAGGTTAAATGCCAACATAGCAATAAACAACAGCTTCTCTCTATCTTTAGACAGCTATCTAATGTTGTTGTTGTCATTGTTGTTGTTAGCGGCTGCAACGTCCATTGCCGCGGCAGATCTTTTGCCACAATTATTGGTTCACTAGTTGAACGTCATCAGTCCTAACCTTAGTGAGCATGAATGTCTTGACTCAAAAGACAGAATTCCCATGAGTGGTTCATAGAGCTGTCCTGAGTTTTGATTTTCATAGTCTGCCCGCCTGCACCCCAAAAATCCAATCACTGAGTCCCGGTACAGTGGTTCGGACGCGCTCTTAGCAGACAGAGAATGAGGAGATGATGGGTGGAAAGATACAATTGTATTGATTCCGCTTGTTGGGTTACAGCATTGTTCGGCATGGAATCAACGAACCAATCGGATGATGCATGAATCAATGAATCAATGGCTGATGGTTCCCAAGCGACTGACGTCACACACTTGACTCATATTTATCGTTTCAATGAGTGACTAAAAATATACCCGTTTCCCAAAACATGGTACGATAATGTCGTTATGCGAGCCTGGGGAGCCAATTCTAAGTCACTTTTGCACCTCTTTTTTCACCGCTGCGAAACTTTGTTATCGCTCATCGGCGGTTCCATACTGCAGGCGATAAAACTTAATTGTAATGGCACGGTAGGTGTATGTATCCCTTGCCTACCTATCTATCTACCTAATCTCCTCCTCTAGTGTAGAGCTCATCCATCTCTTCTGTAGTAGTCAGCTATCGACTAGACTGACTCCATCGCAATAGACTATAGAGAGTCAAGAACAAGAGCCAACTTAGCAAACAGCAACTAAAGCAAGCAAAGAAAAAACCATCAACCCATCACTCAAACATATTAGAATGGAAGCTCGTTATCGCCGTCGTGTCTTGGGTATGGGACGTCTTCAAAGACCGTCGCCAGAAACTTTGACCTATGAAGAATTGGACGATGGAGTGAACATGATGGATCCCCAAAAGGAAAATGATCCCTTGTCGTCCAATAATTCTCGGTTTTCCGTGGTTGCGGCTCCCAGTCTGACGTTGTCGTCAAGTCTTTCCTCGAGTCGGGCAAGTGAAAGTCAGAATCAGCCACCACCACAACAAGGAGGAGGTGGTGCTGCAGCAAGACGACAACAAAGACACTTACAACAGCAACCAGCACTCGAACGTCAAGCTGCTCAAGAACAACAAGCGCCATATCGCATGACCTTGGGAGGAAGTCAACGAAGTAGTTTCAATCAATTTCCAGAAACCTATGAGCGCAACCCGTCGTCGCCATCGAATAATGCTGCTCCTAGTGCTGCACGTACGTCACCAGCTACGACTCCTCTTGGGGAATCTCCATCGCATCGATTCACCAATGCCGCATTTCCACCGTCTCCTCGAGACCAACGACAACCACAAAAGGAGCAGCATGCCTTTCACAAGAACATCAGCAACCACAACAGTTTCGCCAAAAGTGTTCATACAACACAGACGACAGGCAGTACGAATACCAAGGAGTTGTTCCTTTCGGATTCCGTCTTCAAGACGGAATTCAGCATGGACTTTACAACCTTTTCCTCGACGACACTTTCGGCGGGATCCGAGGAGGATGACAAGGACGAATCCTTTCTGCACAACAAAGACACGGATGAAACTCCGGATGACGAGTCACCACCCAAACGTCAGCAGCAACCCAAACCACAACCTCCTCCTTCGTCGCCTCCGTCTCCTTCTCCCTTTACGCGGAGGCAGCACCAACCTCCTTCTCCTTCCTCCTCGCCTCATTCCTCTATGGATGACGACAGTCCTCTTCGAAAAGAAGCTATGAAACAACAACCTTCCTTTTTGAGACCTCATCCTCATGACAGTCCTCTAAAGAATGATCCGAGGCATCATCTTCACGACAGTCCTCTAAAAAATGAACAACCTCCTCAGCCTTCCTTCTTGAGGCCTCATCCCCATGACAGCCCTCTAAAGAACGAACAATCTCAGCCTTCCTTCATGAGGAATCGTCAACCCGATGACAGTCCTCCACAGCATGAACAATCTCACTCTTCCTTCATGAGGCATCATCAACCCGATGACAGTTCACCAAAGAATGAAGAAACTTCGCCTTCCTTCATGAGGCATTATCAACCCGATGACAGTCCTCCACAGCATGAACAATCTCAGCCTTCCTTCATGACGCATCATCAACCCGATGACAGTCCTCCAGAGAATGAAGAAACTTCGCCTTCCTTCATGAGGCATTATCAACCCGAGGACAGTCCTGTTCAGGAAGAATCTTCTAAGCCACAGCCTTCCTTCATGAGGCATCATCAACCCGATGACAGCCCTCCAGAGAATGAAGAAACTCCGCCTTCTTTCATGAGGCATCATCCTCCCCGGTCGGAATCTCCTGGCCCAATGAGAAAGATGATGTTAGATTCGTCCCCAGAACCATCTTCGCTACCGTCGTCGACAGCAGGAACACCCATCGCTGAGCAAGTCAACAACAACAGCCACAAAAGTAGCACGTCCACACTGCCCTTTGATGAACGCGACAACAAGCGTCAAAGCGTCGAAGAGGAACGAGAAGCTCGTCGGCGCGCGGAACGGGAACGAATCTTGAGGCTCATGAATGGATTGGATGCTCTTTTGGTGGAAACACCCACAAATAGCGACCAAAAAGCAGCCGGCAACAATCCTAGAAGTTTCAGCAATAACATTGGTGACAACAACAATAGCAGTACAAAGCCTCCCATTGTCCCTACGAGTGCACAGAGCACACCAGAGAAGCCGTTTCAAACGGCAGCTGATAAGTGTGTCGAAAGAAAAGAGCAAGAACGTGCCAAAATCAAGACGCTCATGGACGGTCTGGATCTCTTGCTGGTGGATACCCCACCCAAGTCCAATCAAAAGGGTGATCAAGAGACAGTGGGTACAGATACTACCACTGATGATGATGATAGTGACTCATTGAAGAAAACTTCTATTACTAGCAGCAACATTGCTAGTATTATCTCTTCTCTTAAGAAAAAAGAACCAGAGATAGCGACAACTACACCTGGTGCCAAAACAACCGTAACAACAGCAAGTCCTCGGTGGGGTGGAGTGCCGCAGCCTGCGACTTCTGGTACCAAACCTACCCTAGCAGCTGCAAGTCCTCGGTGGGGCGGTGCTCCAAAATGCCCTTCGCCAGCAATTGGGAATAATAATAGTGCCACTAAAAGTTGGATGAACAAAAGTCCGGGTTGGGGGAACACTACTACTGCCACAACACAAGCCAATAGTAGCTATAATGGAAGTCCTTCTCCCGGGCGTCTCAGGTCTCTAAGCCCCAGCTGGGGAACAAGCAATCGCAGTCCTTCTCCCGGGAAAAAGGTGAAAGCGGATTCTCCTGATACACAAGGCTTTGTGCAAGACCTTCGAAGGAGATTATCGTCCAATGAACAGCAGAATAGAACGTTCAATAACAACAACAACAATACTGATAGAGACCACAAAAATGATTTCGAGCTCCGAAAAAGTCCCACGGATGAGCTTCACGCCGATGAAGAACGAAGTCAGACATCTCATGTTGCCGCACTCAAAGCTCGTCTCTCCGCCAGTGGGCTGGCTGCAATGGCAGAAGATAGCCCATCGCAAAAAGCAAAACCTTGGCAAAAAGTGGATACCACCACCAAGAACAATGTGGGAGAAGAACGGCGGACGCCTGTTGGCGGGCGTTTTACACCCACATCAAGTACAGGTGCTAGAAATAGCTACACTGGCATGGATTCGTCAACACGCAAGGCAACTGAAGAAATAGCAGGAGCGGAAAAGAGCTTTCCAACTATCAAAGATCGGATCAAGGCATTGACGGAAGGATCGGCTGGCAGTGTAAAAGATGAATCTGATACGCCGGCGACATCAAAGCCACTGAACGACAACACTAACAGTCGACCGGCTTCCGTCAATAGCAATAGGGCACCGACACCACAGCCTACAAGTGCAGCTGCTGCACTAACTGCAAACAACAATAGGTCGGAAGCTCAAGGTGCCGGTGCCAACGCTATGATGCCAGGATCGGCATTTGCAAATCCTTCATCGGGGGTACCACAGCAGCAACCCAATGCACCGGGACAACCTTTGCCGTTTCCAAATAGCAATATCAACCAAACGCATGCTACAGGCGGTGTCTTCGGGAACCAAGCATCCTTTCAGAATCAATCATCATACGAGTGCATAAATGGTTACTATCAGCATCCGAATGCGGGAGTCCCCATGCCCCAGTTGTCTCAGCAGCAATATGCTCAGTTTCATCAGCACATGCAGCAGGCAGGCTATAATGCCCCCCCCCACCTGCTTCACCAACAGCAGATGATGCATTATGACCCGACAAACAATATTAATGGAGCCCTCATTCATCAGCGAATGACTCAAAATTATTCGCCATTTCAAAGCATACAGCAAGTGGGATCACAGCAGCCTCAGATGCAATATGGAATGCCTATGCAACGAGCCGCCCAAAACCATTCTCCCTTTGACAACTCACAAGCCTACCCAGTGGGTTCTCCTCCGCAACAAATGATGCATCAACAGCAGCACTTTGGGGTTTCCAACACCATGCAGCAGCAGAATGCAATACGGAGCAGTCCCGCCTACGATCCGACGCAACCACGGCAGGTTGGATCTACCCTAGTTACCAGTCAATCGCCCTCTGAAGAGATTGGTCGTGTCACAGCAGGATCTGCCCTAGCAACACAGGCAGGCAATGGAATGCCTGCGAATCGAAGTTTGCAGAACCCATCTCCAGTGCCATTCCAAAATGCTGGCTCAGCCCCTCTGTCGGAGAATCACCAGCAAAATGAGAGTAAACCAAATTCCCAGTATCAAGGGGCACCTGGAAGTGCTGGCGCTATGGAATCATCCGGCATCCCGCTGCCTAGTCCCATGCTCCCTCCACCAAGGCACTGTAGGAACACTAGCAAGGGTGATGTCACGGCTTCGTCAAGGCCGCCTAGCGGCGCCATGGGTCACAGTGACACGAAAGATTCTTTACACAGTTCGTCGCAGCCCGACGTTTCGCAGCAACCATACCGAAGATATCATCGCCATGATGACTCTGCATCTCCCGCACCTCTCGTTGCAAGGAAGGTACTAGCACGAAGTGTCGAAAGTCAGGAGGCTCAATTTCATCACGGAACCAATGAAATTGTCGATAAAAATTCTGCGCCAACACCCGTGGCAAAAACGAAACATAGCCGTTACCATCGAGGTGGTAAATTCCAAGAATCGGATCAAGAGGACACAAGTTCGCATAGGGCTGATGATAGGGATGATGACAACACAGCAAGATCATCTCGAAAAAGCGTTTCGAGAAACTCTTCTGTGAACAGCAGAGCAACTTCTTCAAAAAAGAGAGACAAAGCAGTGACGCCCAAGAGGGAAAGGTCCAAACCACAACGTCGAAGAGAGAGCAGGGGCGACAGTAGTAGGAAGGTCCAAGACGATGATGTAACATTGGCGACGACTACTGTTGGTTCCGAAATTCTCGGGAGTCGGACGTACAGCAGTGGTTCTAGTGATGAGGAGGGATATTACGAGGAGGAACGTGGTGGTGGTAGCGGCGAAATGGGAAAAGCTTTTGCGCAAAATGTGATGGGAGTGTTTGAAAACATGAAGTTTCCAAATTTCACTAACTGTGTAACCTCGACGAGGGGCGTTTTGGAAAATATGGCTAAAAAATCCGAGAAAGCAGGTTGTATAAAAGCTTCTCAGGTGTTGGATTCCAAGGCGGGCGCACAGCAGAGAAATAAGGCACGCACACCCAAGACAGGTCGAAGACGGAAGTCCACTTCTGACGTGGAAACAAGGTCCAGAGCATCGACTACTAGTGTTCGCAGCTCCCACCGGCCGCAGCCAAAGCAAGCAGATCACGATTCACCGAAGAAGCACGAGCCAGATGGCCTCCACTTTCTATAATACACATGGAAGCAATGTATAATTTATATGGAAATATTAGACACACCTGACAACATGTTAAACTGTCCAGTCTTGTAGCTAGCAAGCAATCAGGCTAGTCCTGCATACTATGTTTCAAAGTCAAAAATAGCAATATTGATCACTCACGAAAGTGCTTTTTGTGAGAAACTAAGGTGTCAGCCATTCTTGCCTCAGATTGGGTATCCCTTCATCTGAGGTGGCCTGATTGCTTTCTTTTAGGCTATTGGCATTGCCTCACTAGTACTGACTTGATGTGCTGATTGCCAAATTGAGTCACTAGATTCCCACACCTTGCAAAGTTCCAGACTAGCAGCACGGTAGAGGCAAATGTGCCATTGAAAAGCAAAAGTGTTACTTCCATTTCTTTATCACACTATTTCACTCCTTCTTTGGGACCTCCAAAGGCAAAGGATTTCATTGATTAGGCCTGTTTTAATCCAACTGTCGAAAGGGCAGTGCAACTCAGGCTTTCCCTGGTCTAGGCTTTTTTTAATTCAGCTGTCAAAAGGGAAGTGCAACTCAGGCCTTCCCTGGCCTATCACAGATCCCCAACTGGTGTTTGTTCAACGGTTTCCCCCTCTGTCATTTCCTGTGGACAACAGTGACAGGGGAACCACAGGCATGACATTGATTTAGAGCTTGTGCTTAGCGCTACTTTTCTTGGACCTTTAAGATGGACTCATGTCATAAAGCTGCTATCTGGACATGAGCGAGTTAAACAATCATTCTAAAGAGCAACGAGTGACTGATTATAGTAAGTTTTTGAAATTGTTTCTAATGTTATTGCTTTTTGAAAGAAACAGGGTATAATTCTTTTTGTTGGTCCTCACAGTGCTACCAGTTACCGAAGTCTTGTTGTATTCTGAGGTTGAACTTTTGTTGTGTGTTCCCTATGTGTGCTGTGCTATTTAGAGACTTTTTCTTCTTCAGGCGACTTAACAATTGTCATTTGTAAGACAGCCAGCAATTTTTCGCAATGTTGATCTTGGATCTTGCATCCATCTTCCTCCAAGGCCATGATTGCGACCTTGACAAAGGTTTTTTAAGTTAATGACAGTGTGAAGCTCTTTGTGCTGTGCTCCTATTTAAAAGGCTTCAAGTTTGGACCAAAAACTGTCTGCAGTGTGCACTGGAGGTGCAACCAGACCTTTCAGGTGGTCAGTGCAGCAGCTTCACTCCAACGTGGATTAGTGGGTCACACTTTGGTCCATTTGCACACAACTCTTCTCATGTTGTCACCTGTTTGTCAACATGAGCATAAAATTATGGCAACAAACCTACAGCAATTTGCTTCTTTTTTGGATTTTGATCTCACTTTAGGTAGCTGTTCCTACATTTTTGACAGCTATCACACTTGGTGACAAAAAGAATTGCCTTCAAATGTCTGCGGCATTTCATCATCTTTGCAGCTAATTTCTGAAAAGGTGCCCTTCTCCCCCATAAATGCATGTGTGTAACACTTAACTCCGCTAGACGTAAGTTGCGGATTCTGGTGGAGGTTAAAGGAGGAGGAGGCTTTAACTCCAACCCTAAATTTTCTGCCGCACACTTGCTCCACCAACGATACCAAAGCACAGTTGCTCCATTGACTCTAACCCTGCTGTGGTGCCATTTACCTGGTGCCACACTTGCTCCTGTTTTGTCCGCTTTTGAACTTGTTGTCATTGTTGTGGCTAGCCATTGGCTGTTTGGCTTGGGTTTGTTGATGACCGAACAAGCAGAACAAAAATTGGTTGCTCGAGTGGGGGCGTCTGCTGCTTTCCCATTGGCATGGCATTGGACAACTGTTGATTTTTAGCTAAAAATGTCAACGCTTCCATTGATGTTTGTTGTGGAGTGCAAAGTCAGATTCTGGCGGAGCCATCCAGCTCCGCTGCCTTATTGTCTGTTAGATTCAAACTTAAATTTGGTATTGGAATGCACTTGCAACTCTACACTTGACTGCAAGCTGCAAGCTTGAACTTTCACTGCTTTAATTTTTTGTGCCAGTAGCAGCATCTGAGACAATGTCAAGAGCTCTCAAGTATCGCTTAGATTTTTAAGCAACAAGAGGAAGTTTTGTGGTTCTCCAGTATCAAAAGGAGCAGCATTTATGGAAATTTTGCCATGCTGTAGCAGCAGCAGCAGCCTGGTAAGTATAATTACTTAATAGACATCAGTAGCCGGTTACTAATAAGTGATGTAATTTATAAATCAATAATTTGAAAGGAATCCACAATGGCTTCGACCGTTTGACGTTGCAAACTGTCCTTGTTATCAAACTTGACGGCATTGGAGGATGTCATGAGCATGTACACATCTCCTTCGGGTGACACCTCGTAGGCATCGACTAAGCCTCGTCGTTCCACTCGTAATCCATTCCCCGTGACAGTCGAATATTTGACTTTGAACCTACGATGCGTAGCTCCACACAATCCATTGTCACAGGTCCCATCATTCAAGAGGGTGGCGGAGGCGACCTTGTAATCATCAATGTCAATCCCACCACTCTTGACCAGAGTTCCCTTGGGATCAAAGATGGACGTGCCCAAAAAGGATTTGGGGACGGACGCCAAGCGTTCTCCTTCGGGCAACTTGGTCCGCAACAACCAAAGGCGGTCCCCATTGCGTTGATCGACGTAGGAAATGCCTCCCAAAAATTTATCGAGTTGTAGCCAATCGGATGGAAATTCAAAGGAAATGCTGAGTGCCCGTCGTGCCTTGGAGGGTGCCACGACTTGATCTTCATATTTGTACAGGGTCCCCAAGGCACCCGCTCTCGACAGGCGTGGATTAAATCCAGGCGAGGCCCGATACAACCACGTCGCCATCGAACCTTGTTCTTCGACGACGGCATTGGTATTTACCACAGGACTGCCGGTGGGTCTTCCCGTATTGACAGGGGCAATTTCTTTGAGTTGATTGACACGTGACGAAGCCGAACCATCGATGGCCCGCAATTGTTGGACGAGGGCCGGATTTCCACCACCATCGCTACGAATTCCCGAAACATCAATTCCGGCATGTGCATTTTGGAGTGGAGCAAAAGCTGCTACTGCTGCTGCGAAGGCGGCGGCTGTGGAAAGTATGGATCTGCGACTTATCGTAGTAGTCGCTTGAGACTTTTCTGGTTCTTGCTCTGGTGCGTTGTTGGTCATCCAATTGGCAGCGAGTGTCCCTCTTGTGGCAGCCGTAGCACGAATGGTCGTCACAGAAGGTTGTTGAAAAGCATTTGAGGTGGAGGATCCCAATAGTACAAGTAGTGCGAAGGAGCAAAGTAGGCACCTGCCTGCAGGCATCGCAGAGGACGGAGCAAAAGATGGCATGACAATGAATCAATTTTATCGAAAGCAAGTTGTAATGGCACGTTTTGAAAAGAAAACGCAGTAAACTTGAATAAATGAAATTTAAATAATCCGACCTATGAACTTTCTCGTGGATTACTACTGTCTGCGTTGTAACTAGTAGCCCTGCCGCCCTGACACCTCGGCCTTCATCAGCGGCAACATGACAACCATGATTTAAAACAGTCAGCCATGGATCTTTGCTGGTAGCTAATAGCTAGCTCATCAGTTAGTAGATAGCTACCAGGTACTACTTGTACTACTAGCTAGTAGCTAGCTAGATAAGATAAAAGATATGATGACGAATGTGCATGACTGTTAGACTACTCGTAGCTACTGGAGTAGTTAGTAGCTACTCGGAGTAGCTACCTGGTAGCTAGTAGTAGCTACTGTACTATGTTAGACTGGCCGATGGATTAAAACCGATGTGGTGGGATATGATGATTCATTGCGCGTCCGTGTCGTTATGAAGGTGCAGTACAAAATTATGAGATAGGTGTGCGTCTTTATGTTTAGACGATTGTGGGATTGGATTCATTCTCTTCGGCACACCGTACCGCCGCCCTGTTTTGAAGAAAACCCAAACAACCATGCATTACAACAGGCAACAGGAGCAAATCAAGAGACCACCCCGTACACAGCCTCCTCCTTTTTAAGAACCATCCTGGGTATAAATTCATCTGTCCACAAGTTCCGTCTTGGAGAAATAAAAGGAACAAAGCAAAAGAGAAAATGACCAGTAAACCTAGTACTTGTAGCGCTATAGCTAAGGAGGCGGACGCTATCGTTGGCACTACTTCTAAGGATGAAGCCACTCCCGGAGGAAGGGCTGCGCTTGCTGCTGCACCTGTTGCAAACACCACCACCAACGCCAGCAAAGACTCGACTAGCCATAAAAATGACGAAACAACAACGGTCTCTAAGGAGGCTAAGGAAGAAGAAGACAATGCATCATCAGCGTCTCAAGCACCAAAGTCACAATTAAATGGAAAGCAAGCTTCGACAAAGTCAAGTACTACAACTGGTGCTCCGAGCGGCAGCAGCGGTGTGATCAACAACAGCACGACCAAAGTATCCGCAAGAAAATCAGCGCATGTCGCCATCACTGCCCCAACTGCTCGAGACGAGGAGGAAGACGAAACAACCAAAACAGAACTCACTGCTGATGATAGTACTACTACTACTCTTCAAGACACAGCTGCCACGACCATTCTTCGTGGATTACAACACCAAGAAGAAGAAGGAGATTCCTCCAAGGCTTTAGCTGCAGAAAAGGAGGACCCCAAGAAGAAACAAAAGTCTCCGCGCAATAATAATAAACGAGCTGCCACGAAAACAGCTCTCATTCCACGCACTAACAAAAGAGTGAAAACAGAGACCAACAACAGTGAAGCCTCCAACAACAACAAAACGGACACCAACAAAAGTCCTACCGCCAAACCAAAAATTCTCAAACCGGCATTGCCCACCCAAAAAAAGGTTGCGGGTCCCCGCAAGGGCAAGGGTGGACCAGGATCCTGTGGAGATGGTCGATGGGCCAACAAGGGAGCATCCAAACGAGAATCCTACAGTACCGCCTTTAAGGCCAAGGCCGTTCGGGACTTTGAAGCCTGGGAAGAAGCCCAAAAAGAACTCCCCAGCAACAAGAACAAAAGCCCGACCGTTCGACAGTATGTGGCCGAGCACAATTTGGGACAAAAATATCTCAAATTTTTGAGTCCCAAGAGTGGATGGCGACGACCCGACGTGAGACAGCGGATTGTGTCGGATGCCGCGACCTCCGAGTTCAAGGAGAGTACCCGGTTGACCAACCGTGACGTCAACAAATCCTACTTTGCCGAAATGGAAGAAAATTTGGTCCGACGAATCGAGGAATACCGGGAACGCAGTATCACCGTTTCGACCAATACCATTCGAGCATTGGCCAAGGAAGAATGGTTGAAACTCAATATTGAGGAGATTGAGAAGAAGAAGAGCTTTGATTACGAGAGGGAAATGAACGATGATGATGATCCTCGCAAAAAAGGCCCACCCACCGAATTCAAAGCTTCCAATGGATGGCTCTTTAATTTCTTGAAGCGGCAAAACCGAAAAACCAAAAAAGGTGTCTTACAAGAAAGGGCTAATCTCAGCAGCACGAAAAACGATCCTCTTTCTGGTAGCAAACAGAAATTCACCAATGAAAACGAGGAAGAAGCAGTGGGGGCAGTTTTGGTAGACGACGCGGCCATCAAAACAACAACTGCTACTGATCCTGCTACTATTACGTTTACTGATCCTCCTGTTGCTGTCGCTGCTGCTGCTACGGTGGGGGCTGTCGCTGAAGAAGGAATCCAAATTGGCAATCCGAATGAAACAAAACTGCCGGCCATTGTCATCGACCCAACAGCTCCTGTTGTTGGAGAAACTACTGCGGACCAACAACGACACGATGCTCTGGTTGCTGCCACTACTACCGTGGCTGCTGCTGCTGCTGCTGAAACTGATGAACGACACGACGATGACAAGATCCAAGGCGACGCTGCTCGTGTACAAACTTTTGCCATTTAGAAGAAGAATGATGTTCGAGTAGGGCGGCCGCATTCCGGCAAGTCAAAACAGCACAACACGTTGACAGCAACTATTTGTAGTGCATATCATTTGTCTGATATAAAATATTATCCCTACTATGTATGCCCACTGGGTGATACGAAACTGATGGGCGCACAATAATGCATATTGGAGATTTTATTGTTATAAGAGTTGATGCATTTTTTCCACCAGTTCTTGTACCCATCCATAAAAAGCTCGAAACTGGACTACATTAGGCTGTCGCCTCGTACTTAAGAACAAATGCAATCATGTTACAAGCAAAGGCAAAAGCTGCTCTCTGCTTTCCAGTTGTCTTCTCATCGGGGGGTAGACAGGGTCACCTGGTGACCTTGAACCATGACAGTAGGAACTGAAGACAAAGAGCAAATGCCCCCATGGAAAATGACATTGTGAATAAGGATCCAGAGAAAGAAGTGCATTACTAGAGACCACAGAAGATGTTAGACAGCACATTTTCACTGGCTAGAATAATTGCAATCCCAATGAACCCACAGAATGTGAGAAGAGAGCCAACAGACAGGAGATTAGATGCAAACACAAATATAAAGTAACAACTGATAATGGAATGAGCAAGAGTGAAGCCATCCCACAATCAAAGCATGTGACAAACATTTAATTTTAGAAGTTGGGCATTAGATGAAATAACAAGAACAGCACCCATGCTGGTGCAAGAGCAAGAAACACAAACGGCACCCTCCGGCAGATTTCTCCACCCTTCTCATTTTCCGACATCACAATTGCACCTCAGGTCAAATCCGATAATTTTGTGTGTGCTGGTGGCAACCTATCAACTCTTGCTATCTCTGTTGAAACTTTTGCGACCTGTGGTTCAGTTACACAGCCGCTAATCCCTCCCCCACCGGGCACACAACAGCTTTCTTGGGAGATCAGTTGACTTTGGGATCTCCCTCTTGGGAAGACTGCATTTGTTGGTTCTCCAAGACATGTTCCAAAGTGCGATTGAAGTCAAGTCACAAGCCTGGTGGCACAAAGTCCATGCATGACTTGAGTTTAGGATGGTGCATAGCAAGTCTTCCCAAAGTGATATCCAAATCACTTGCCCTCAACAAACAATGCATCTTGTTGAAATCACGAAGAAAGTGAAGGACACCTTGCTGAATTTCCTCAGTGTTATCATCACAGGCTAACCAAGACCACACATTGGCTGGCCCAGAGTCATCCTTCATCAACGCTGCCCAGCACCGGACTGCCCCTTTGCTTCCCTCAATGCAGGCACCCTGGCTATGCATGGACACTTCCAACACAAACACCCTTTTGACACCATCAACATAGCCAGGGATGGAACCAGACCCAAGTGCACTTTCTGTGGGCTGCAGACAGCCTTTCCCAATGGACTAGATCACTTACAATCAGAGGACTGCAGACGAGGCAGGAAGCTTTACCAGAAGAGAGTTCAGGCCAACCGGCTTAGGAGACAGATGATGCAAGTTATCACTATAGGTGGAGTCCCCCTTGGAGCGGTACAGATATATCAGTATTTGGGCAGGCTACTTGCCTGCAATGACAATGATTGGCCAGCCAT
>ENA-ORBV01007268-ORBV01007268.1-microbial-mat-metagenome-genome-assembly--contig:-NODE-7268-length-19092-cov-14.155509_pt1 | contig 19092 bp, 20 predicted proteins | sample MGYA00237777_ERZ505514 | MGnify/ENA primary metagenome ERZ505514 (study PRJEB26160, sample SAMN06269048) | microbial mat metagenome | isolation source: Oligotrophic lake microbial mat | place... | reverse complement strand
TGATACGGCGACCACCGAGATCTACACCTCTCTATTCGTCGGCAGCGTCAGATGTGTATAAGAGACAGGTATTAGATGTATTCGAAAATTCTATTTGTATACAGGTCTTTGTTTCTATGATTTGGGAAGATTATAGACATTTTGAAGTAGTTACTAATATTTTTAGATCAGAAGATGAGTAGAAGTAGAAAAAAACCCTATTTTACTGATCAACAAAATGGAAGTACGAAATTTCCTAAAAGAAAAGCAAATCGAGCTGTCAGAAACAAACCCGAAGATGAAGCTCCACAAAATGGTAAAGCTTATAGAAAAGAATCAAATAGTTGGGACATTAGGGATTTCAGTTTTAGGTGTCCTGAATTAAAAAAAGCATATAGAAAATGATGAAATATATTAGTGTATTAGAGTACTTAGGTCAAACTAAGTATGATGAATTGAATGATAAACAAATTCAAAATATGAACACCCTTATTCCTAAAGTTAATGACTTATTGGAAAAATTTGGATCGTATAGATCCATAACTAGTGGATTTAGAAAAATGGAAGATCATATTCGAATCTATAAAGAAAAATTAGGTTCGAATTATGCTATTTCTAAGGTGCCTATGGGTTCTCAGCATCTTAATGCGTTTGCTGTTGATTTAGAAGATACAGACGGCAAACTAGATGAGTGGTGTCTTAATAACTTAAATATATTAGAAAAAATAGGATTGTGGCTAGAATCTCCAGATCATACTGAAGGTTGGTGCCATTTACAAGGAAATCCTCCTAAATCTAAAAAAAGAATCTTTATACCTTAAGTTCTAATAACTTAGATTTATTCTGATTATTTTAAAAAATTCCCCAATAAATTAACAAGTATATATAGAGATGCTATTGAAAGTGCTTAAAACTTGTTCTAAAGCTTGTCATTATACAAATTTACAGCCATTGTGGGCATTAGAAAATATGTCAAAAGGAAATAGGGTCTAATGGGCATACCTGTAACAATTTCTGGAACGATTTTTAATATTCCAATACAAGGAGCCTCTCCACCTTGGGGATCTGACCTTTCTGACTTATTAGTAGCACTTACTAATGTTTTAAATTTTACTGTTGGACTTTCGGACATATTACTTACAAATTTTACAGTAGCTAATAATCAAGCTTCAGTTGCTGACATTACTGGTTTATCTTTTGATTCTACAGTAGTAAGATCTGCAATAATTTCCTATAGTTTATATCGATCAACAGCATCATCAGAATTATCTGAATGCGGTCAAATCTATGTGACTTATTTGAGCACAGCTGCAACTTGGACTATTGCCCAAAATTTTACTGGATTATCAGGAGTTGTATTTAGCATTACAAATGCTGGGCAAGTTCAATATACCTCTTCTAACCTTAGCGGCGCAAGTTATGTTGGAAAACTTAAATTTACAGCAAAATCGTTTCTTCAAACCTAATTCTGGAATATAGAAAGAATATAGCATATGAGTACAAATAGTTTTAAAATTAAAAAATCATTAGTGGTTGATCCACAAGCAGGTTCAGTTGTTTCTGAAAAAGGAGAGCTCGCTTATAATGTCGCAACTGATAAATATGAAGGATACACTTCTTCTGCTGATCCTATTGTTCAAGAAGCTAAAACTTCTACTCTTACTAATAAAAATTTAGGAAACTCTAACAATACTCTTAGTGGTGCAACAGCTGCTACTTTGGTTAGTGGAGCAGGTACTCTTACATTAAATACTTCAGGTACTGCAACTGTTCCAAATGCTACTGATACATTAGTTGGTAAAGATACTACAGATATTTTAACTAATAAAACTATTGGTAATGCTCTCACTGTTACTCAAATTGCAACTCCTTCCAATCCTTCTGCTGGTTTAAATAAGATTTACACCAAAGCAGATGGAAGCCTATATAACCTAAACTCCTCTGGCATTGAAAGTCAAATTGGTGCTGGAAGTGGTGGAGTTAAGAACTACCTAGGTACGGTTAATAACGTAAATGGTAATGGTAATTTTGAACTGGGTAGCACTTCAGGATTTTCTCTTGGTACAGCAACCCTCACTACTAATTTCCCTTCTGGTGTTCCTACCTTCGGTAGTGGAGCTTCAGGTAACTTATCCGTTGCTGTAGTGTCGTCAGGTCAACTTGCGGGTAGTTATTCTTTAAGTTATATTAGCAGTGCAGCTACTACCGCTGGTAACTTTGTTGCTTCAAGTGCTTTCGCTATTGATAGTGTAGACCAGGCTAAGGTGTTACAGTTTAAGTTTGCATACAAAGCTCAAACAAATCCAACAAATGCTAATTTTTCAGGCACGTCCTCGAACTCGTTTGGTGTCGCAATCTATGACGTTACAAACTCTGCCTGGATTCAACCCGCAGGTGTATTTAACATCATTCAAAGTTCAGGTGTTGGGATCTCGTCAGGTACGTTTCAGACTTCTTCAAACGGCACGAGCTACAGGATTGTATTCTACAACGCTAACGCTTCGGCAGGCGCAATCACGATGTATCTCGATGACTTTTTCGTAGGTCCTCAGGTTATTGTTTCAGGTATGACTGGGCCAGTTGGTGAAATTATCTCTTCCGCTGCTACTATTGTACCTTCGGGATTCTTACTTTGTGATGGAGCAGCAATATCTCGCACACAATACTCAGATTTATTCTTGGTTATTGGCACCACTTATGGTGTCGGTGATAGCAGCACAACATTCAATGTTCCTAACGCTCAAGGTGTGTTCTTACGTGGCGCAGGTTCACAAACCATCGCCGGCATCGTTTCCACGGGTACACAGGGTACGACTCAGGGCGATCAGATGCAGGGCCACTACCATGTGGTTGTTAACACAACCTCCGTAGGCGGGAGCGCGAGTGACTACACGGCCGCTGCTACGGTTTCGGTCGGCGTTATTAGTGCGATCAACAATAATACTGGTTTCATCGCGGGCGATCCTTATACTAACGGAGTGAATGGAACTCCACGCGTCGGGAGTGAAAACCGTCCTGCTAACATCGTAGTTAAATACTTCATCCGGTTTCTAGCTGGCTATCAGATGAGTAGTGATGCTGCTACTAGAGTTGTTGCAGCTAGCGTAGCTAATACAGCAGGAACTTCTATTCCTACTAATACAGATACAGCGGTTCCTTATGCAACTACTACTTACGATACTCACTCGGCTTTTTCTGGAAGTAGCTTTACAGCTCCAGTCAGTGGTTATTACAGACTAACAACGACCCAAACTTGGGATAGTGCCAATTTTCTGAATGTTGTGTTAGACTTAATGTTCAAAAAGAATGGTTCTACCGTTGTTGCTCGAACATTGCTATATCCGCAGACTTCTACTGGATTATCGTGGTCACAGACTTTATCACAAACGATTAAACTGAATGCAGGTGAATATGCAGGGGTTTATGTTGCGCAAGGTTCTGGAGGATCAAGAACATTATTGACAGGTACTGGAACTAATGTATTTGCTGTTGAACAAGTTCAAGGTCCATCTAATATTAGCTCAGTAGAAACAGTAGCTGCTAGATCTAATGCAACCCCCACTTCAAGTGCATTTAATAATACTGCATATCTTATTTTTAGCGCTGTAAGTTATGATACTCATGCTGAATACTCAACTAGTACTGGCTTATATACAACTCCAATATCAGGTATTTATAATTTTGGGGGTCAATTTGGTATGTCGGGTGGATCTGTTGGTGGTTATTTAGAGATAGTTGTATATGTTAATGGATCATCGGCTTATAATTTTATTCCAGCAACCCTAGCTACTGGAGAACAATTTATTCCTCTTAATCTTGATATTAAACTTAACGCTGGAGATACTGTTGGATTTAGATGGAATACAGATAAAAGTTCTCCAGCAGTTAGTGGTGGAACAACAAAAAATACACTTAGTCTTCATAGAGTTGGAAATTAATATGTACATGGGATTTAAAAAACTAAAAGAAAAAGTAGAGAAATCTGGAGCTAAAAATCCTGCTGCAGTTGCTGCCAAAATTGGCATGAAAAAGTATGGTAAAGAAAAAATGATGAAGGCAGCTCATTCGGGTAAATCCTTAGCTCATGTTAAACCTAAAAAATCATACGGAATATAAAAATGTACAAATCGGACGCCCAACGTAAATTTTTTCATACTTTAACTGCCAAACAGAAGGGTATTTCTCCATCCGTAGTTAAAGAATTCGATGACGCATCTAAAGGAAAAAAACTACCTACATTTGCTAAATTAAAAAGTAAACTAGAAAAAGGTAAATAACAATGAGTAGTCAATTAGATCCTGGTCAGTTAATAAAATTAGCAGGAGATGAAGTAAACAGCGCAATTCGCGTTAATGTAGTTGCATCTGTTGCTGCTAATACAGTTGATATTATTTCTGGTGATGGGTCTTTTGATAAAGCTACTGTAACTGCAGCTAAAGCTTTAAAAGTGGATGGTAGTGCTGTAACCCAACCAGTATCTGCAGCATCTCTTCCATTACCTACAGGTGCAGCAACATCAGCTAATCAAGCAACTGAAATTTCTTCTCTTAGCTCTATTGACACTAAAACTCCAGCTTTAGGACAAGCATTAGCAGCAGCTTCAACTCCTGTAGTATTAACTGCTGCACAAATAACAACATTAACACCACTAACTTCAGTTATAGCAAATGCAGGTACTAACTTAAATACTTCTGCTTTAGCACTTGATTCTACAGTAGCAAAAGACGCTTCTCTTACAACTCTTAATACTTCAGTTAATACTCTTTTAAAACCAGCTTCTACTTTAGCTGCTGTCACTACACTAGGAAATATTACAGGAACTATCTCTCTTCCAACTGGTGCATCTACCTCTGCCAATCAAACTAATAAAGCTCAATATACAAGAATTACTGATGGCACAGATGATGCTGATGTAACTGCTGCAAATGCACTAAAAGTTGATGGATCGGCTGTCACACAACCAGTATCTGCAGCATCTCTTCCCTTACCTACAGGAGCTGCTACTTCAGCTAATCAAGCAACCGAAATTTCTTCTCTCAGCTCTATTGATACCAAGGTTCCTTCTAATTTAACAGTGACTGCAACTCGTTTATTAGTAGACGGTTCTGGAGTAACCCAACCAGTATCTGGAACTGTATCAGCAACTCAATCTGGTAGTTGGTCTGTTTCTGATCTTGGATTTACCTCTTCAGAATTTGTAAGAAATGACTATACTGTAAATGTAACAACAGCTGCTTATGTTCAACTCATAGCTTCTACAGCTGCCGCATATCAAGAAATTGAAATTTTTGACTCTAGTGGTCAGACGCTAAAAATTGCTTTTGGAGCAGCTGCTTCAGAAGTTGATAAATTTTTAGTTTTCCCTGGTGGGAATGGCCGTATTAAACGAAACGTGCCAATTGGGACAAGAATTAGTATACGCGCTGTTTCTGCTACAGCAAGTGTCGGAGAAATTTCATTAAACTTGTATGGTTAATACTATACACTACCGAAGGGTACTTTAAGTGGGCGCGCCAATTATATTTAGTGGAAATGATGCAAAAACTCTTAAATCCAATATTGATTTATTTGGCAATGCAAAAATATTAAGTGGTGCTGTAGATCCAACATCTGTTGCTACTTCTGCACCAAAGGGTTCTATATATCTCAATACAAGCACAGGATTGACTTATAGGAAGTTAGATGCTGGTTCTACGACTAGTTGGCTCATCCTCGCTAGTTCTTCATCTGGTGACATTCTAGAGACAAGCTTTTCTTTAGCTAATAATCAAGCTGCTGCAGCAAATGTGACAGGTCTTTCTTTTTCCAATAGCACTGTTAGATCTTTTGATGCTCTAGTTTCTGTTGCCATAGATGCAACAACTGATTTATTTGAAGTATTTACATTAAGAGGCATACAAAAAGGAGCTTCTTGGGATATGTCACAAACCAGTAATGGTGATGCATCTTTAGTAGTTTTTAGTATTACAACGGCAGGTCAAGTTCAATATACTGATGCCAATTATTCTGGTTTTGTATCTGGTACAGTAAAATTTAGATCAATCGTTACCTCGGTTTAATAGGAGTTTTTTATGGCAAATCCAAGTCCAAGTTTATTAGATAGTGGTCAAATAGTAAAAAAGATATACAATGAAAGTACAGATTCAATTAGAATTGAATTGGCTTCTGGAACTACTTTTGCTGTTGCATTAGATGCTGCTGATGGTGATAATATTGCTGAAAAAGGATTAAGTATTTCAACTAAAGCTAGTATTACGAATGCTAATACTGGTGTAATTGTTGATGCTGCAGATTGCGCTGGATACAAATCTTTTAATCTTTATACAGCTACCACATCAACTATTATTGGAGCTCAAATTTGTACTCTAGAAGTGTCTCCTTCTGATACAGACAATGTTTGGATCGCTACCACTTTAACTATCACTCCTAGTTTAGTTAATGGAACTGTTGTTGCTGGTACTGCTTCTAGTTCTATTGTTGCAAGACGTGCAAGAGTTTCTATTGCTGCTGCTATCACTTCTGGAACTTTTAATATTTACTTAGTCAAACAGGGCGTATAATGGGTAAAATTTATTTAGGACCCAAAGAAAATACCGAAATAGCAAATACTCCTGTAGAAGAAATTTCTTCTCCTCTTTTCGTTTATGATAATTCTGCTATTCTTTTACAAAATAGAATTTCTGAATTAGAATATCAACTTCAAAGAACACAGATTCAATTCGTTGAGAGAATTAAAGAAGTAGAAGTTATTAAAGAAATAAAAGTAATTGAAGAGAAAATTATAGAAATTCCTATTGAGATTATTAAAGAAGTTATAAAAAAAGAATTTATAGAAATTCCTAAATATATAGAAGTTTTAAAAGATAGAATTATTGAAAAAGAAGTAGAAGTTATTAAAGAAATTGAAAAAGAGATTAAAGTTGTTCCTCTATTGGTATGGGGAATAATGATAGTAGAAACCGTAATCTTAATAGGATTACTAATTAAATAAACAGGAGATAGAAAAATGGAAAAATTGATGAAATTGATGGAAAAGAAAAAGCAAGAGGGCAAACAAATGGACCCTATGTATAAAGAGAGTAAAATGAGTATGCTCAAAGCTCTTAAAGATGAGATGACTGGAATGATGAAGAGTGATCTTTCTCCTGAAAAAATGAAGGAAGTTAAAGTAGCCTCTAATTCTACAGAAGGTCTTGCTAAAGGTCTTGATAAGGCAAAAGAACTTATTGGTGATCCTTCTGGTCCTGAAGGCGAATCTGAAGAAGATGCATCTGAAGAAGGTGAATCTGATATGGAAGAATCTGCTGAAAGTCCTGAAGAAGAAAAAGCAGAAGGTGAACTTTCTTCTGAAGAAATTGACCAACTTCAAATGCTTCTTACTAAACTTAAAAAATCTCAAGCTTAAGTTAGTTGCTTCAAAATCATATGAATTGTAATGTTAAGGAGTAGATCATGCCGGTTGGCTATCTCACCTCAAGTTCTCTAATAGAAACTGTTAAACGTGAAGGCATGGTTCCTACTAGCCAAAATACCTTCACTGATGCAGATTTTTTAGCTATGGCTAATCAAGAATTAAAGATTAGTATGCTTCCTGCTATATTAATTTATCATGAGGAATATTTTACTAGAGATAGTGCCGCTATTACTATAGTTGCAAATCAGAGTAGTTATGCTATACCTTATAGAGCAACTGGCGGAAAATTTCGAGAAGTATTTTATAAAGATACTCAAGGCCAATTGAGATCAATGTCCCGTATTAGTCCTGATCATAGGCCTCTTTATCAGCAATCTAGTTTCCAAAACAGATTTATTTATTTCTATCTCCAAGGAAATGAAGTAGTTTTGGTACCTGATGTTGGTGCAACTCCTACGGGCTCTTTAGTATTTACTTATTATATACGCCCTAATGATTTAGTAGAGGAATCAAGAGCTGCTACAATTACAGGAATTTCTGTTGGTGCAACTACTACAACTTATACAGTAGATCAAATTCCCCAAAATCTTACTCCTTTTGTTCAAGATGGAGTTACAATTTCTGGATTTTCTTTAACTTCTAAGTTAGATCTTTTACAAAGAAGGCCTGGCCACAAAACAATAAGTTTTGATATTGTCCCTACTGCAATTAATACTGCTACTAAAACTATTACTGTTACTAGCACTGATGTTGATTCAACAGTTATTCTAGGTGATTATCTTAGTTTTGCTGGTGAGTGTATTATCCCTCAAATTCCTTCTGATTTACATGAAGTACTTGTTCAACGGGTGATACAAAGAGTTATGCAAGCATTAGGCGATCTTCAAGGCGCTCAATTAGCAACGGCTAAACTTTCTGAAATGGAAAAAAATATTGGGACTTTAATAGATAATAGATCTGAAGGTAATCCACAAAAAGTTGTCAATATGCGCGGCCTACTTAGAAATGCAAAAATACAAAGATATCGATCAGGATATTAAATGGCTCAGAACGTACTTTTAAAATCTGCGGGATTATACTCTTTTCCAAATCTCTTGTCCAGTATTCCCCAAGGCGCACTTTTAACTGCAAGTAACATTGTTATCAATAGAGATAATATTGCTGAATCAAGACGCGGATTTAAAATCTATGGTAGCGCTATGGGTAGTAGTGTATCTAATACTGCTCATCAATTATTAAATTATAAAGGTAGACTTCTTAGACATTATGGAGCATCTGCGGGTGAAAAATTAGAGTATGATAGTAATGGTACCGGCACATTTACACCTTTTAGTCTCCAATTAACTGGAAATACTCATACTAACACAACAATTGACAATCTTTCTAGCACCGCACAACTATTTGTAGGAATGTTTGTATCGGGTACAGGTATTCCCTCTACTGCAACTATTTCTTCAATCACTAGCAATACAGCAATTGTAATCTCTAGTGCTACAGCTTCTTCACTTACTGGAATAACTATAACATTTACTTTTAAAATTCAAGAAGTATCAACAGGATTACGTCTTAAAGGTATTGAACAAAATGGTAATTTTTATTTTACGTCTTCAGAAGGCACTAAAAAAATATCTGTTCTATCTGCTTCAGGATTATCTTCTGCTGTAATTACTAATTCTGGTGGTATAAAAGCTTTAGATTTAAAAGCTGATATTAATAATAATGCTGGATTTTTAAGTCCTAGTAGTATTATTGCCTATAGGATAGTTTGGGGAATAAAGGACGCCAATCAAAATCTTATTCTTGGGACACCTAGTGAACGTGTCATTATAGAAAATCTAAATGCAACACTTTCTAAAACAGTTAATTTAAGAATAACGATTCCTAAAGGCGTAACTACTTCACATTTTTATCAAGTTTATAGAACTGACACTTTTTCTACAGTTAGTACATTTGCTTTTACTGGAAACACTACTAATCTTAATACGACTATATCTAATATAGCAGATACTTCTTCTTTAGTTTCGGGAATGGTGATTACTGGAACAGGAATACCAGCATCAACAACAATTACTTCTATTTCAAGTGGAACTTCTATTGTTATATCTAATGCAGCGACCGCAACAAATACTGGAGTAACTCTGACTGTCGTTCAATCATTAGATATTGATCCAGGTGATGAGCAAGCTTTAGTATATGAGAGTAATCCTTCCATTTCAGATTTAACTGCAGGATTTTTAACAGTCACAGATATTACTCCTAGCTCTTTCAGAGGAGCTAATTTATATACTAATGCAAATAGTGGAGAAGGTATTGCTCAAGCTAACGACATTCCTCCTTTAGCCAAAGATATCACCTCTTTTAAAAATTATACATTTTTTGCAAATACTCAGACTAAACAAAAATTAAATCTTTCTTTATTATCTACATCACAACTTGTTTCTGGAACTTCTACATTTACTATTACTGATGGAACTACAACCAATACATACACTTTTAAAACGACCTCTTTAACTGGAGATACTCATACTAATACAACAGTCGATAATATTTCTACCACTGCCGGTTTAACAGCAGGTCTTTCTCTTTCTGGTGCAGATTTTCAAGATGGAACTTATATAGTTAGAATTATAAGTGGAACTTCAATAGAAATATCGCAATCAGCTACTGCTTCTATTGTAGGAACAACCATAGTTTTTGCAACTGAAAGTATTTCGGCCAAACAAGTAGCTCTTTCTCAATTTGCTACGCCTAGTCAACAAGTAGATGAAACAGCAAGATCTTTGGTTAGAATTATTAATAGTCAATCAACAGAAATTACTAATGCATTTTATCTCTCTGGAGTTGATGAAATTCCTGGAGCAATGAATCTTGAAGCTAGAAAATTAGATCAAATAGCTTTTTATTTAAATGTTAATAGCGCATCAAGTACTGGTATAGAATTTACACCAAATTTACCAGTTTCCGGTAGTACCGTATCTTCTGATAATGAAGTTTCTCCAAATAGGATGTATTATAGTAAATTCCAACAACCAGAAGCTGTGCCAATTTTAAATTTTATTGATGTTGGACCTAAAGATAAAGCAATTATAAGAGTGTTAGGACTAAGGGATAGTTTATTTATTCTAAAAGAAGAAGGGATATATCGTCTTTCTGGACTTAGTGCTCCTTTTCAAGTTTATCCTTTTGATTTTAGTACTATTATAAAAGCTCCTGATAGTGCTGTTGTTCTTAATAATTTAATCTACATGTTTAGTAACCAAGGTATAAATACTGTTTCAGATAGTGGCGTTTCTATTATTAGTCGTCCAATTGAAGATAAATTAATTCCTTTATTGACTACTCAATATACAAACTTTACTACTGCAACTTTTGGAATTTCTTACGAAAGTGATAGAGCTTACTATATTTCAACGGTAAAAAATACTTCTGATACTTATGCTACTCAATGTTTGAGATTTAATACCTTTACAAATACTTGGACTATTTTAGACTTATCAAAAAGATGTGGACTTGTTAATCCTAGTAATGATAAATTATATTTTGGACCAATTAATACTAATTATATTGAAGAAGAAAGAAAAACTTTTGATAGAACTGATTTTGCAGATAGAGAATTTGATCTAACTATCTTGTCAGGAGGAGTAGTAGGAACATCTATATCTCTTTCTTCTGTTTCAAATATATCTATAAGTGATGTATTAATTCAAACTCAATATTTAACAATCAATCAATTTAATAGGTTATTAACTAAATTAGATAATGATAGTCTATTAAGTGACTCAAATTATTCTTCTTTATTGGCAGCTTCTGCAAGTATAAATTTAAGTAGTCAATTAGATATATTAATTACAAAAATTAGAGATGATTCTGGAAGACAGTCGGTTGTTGGATTTACAGCCAATGCTTCTTATACTGCATTAATTGGATTAGGATCTGCATCATTTTCTGCATTACAAACTAATTTTAATAGTTTAATAACTCTATTAAATAGTGACGTTGGTGTTTCCTATAGTAACTATATGTCTTCATCAGGAACAACTTTTTATGAGTTGCCTGTTTTATCTGTAAATACCTCAACATCGAAAATTACAACTAATTTTGAATATCCTTTAATCGTCGGTCCCGTTATAGTATATAATCATATTAATACAGAATTAGAATTTGTTCCACAATTTTTAACGGATGTTTCTATTACTAAACAAGCAAGTGAAGGAACTTTTATATTTGAAGATAGTAGCTTTACTCAGGCAACTGTTTCTTATAGTTCTGATTTAAGTGCTGATTTTGAATCTATAGATATTAATGGAAATGGTCCTGGTACATTTGGTAATACAATATTTGGACAAGGTATATTTGGTGGTAATGGAAGTGGAGTTCCTTTTAGAACTTATATTCCAAGAGAAAAACAAAGACTGCGCTATTTAAGATGTAGATTTCAACATTCCTATGCAAGAGAAATATTTTCTTTATATGGTATTTCTATTTCCTTTAATCCAGTTTCACAACGTGGATGGAGATAGGATGTCAAAGCCTCAAAGTTTTAAACGTATTATTGTTGAAGATTTTCCTGAAGCTGAACGGGCTTTAGTAGGTAAGATCGCATCTTCTATTAATATTTTTGCAGATGAGATATTAAATATTTTAGATAAGAACCTATCTATTGATGATAACCTAGCCCAAGCAAAAAAAACCTTTACTGTCACTGTAGATTCAAACGGTATTCCTAAAAGTTCTTTGGTATTAACTTCTGGTTTAAAATCTACTTGTGTTGGTATGCAAGTAATTTATGCAACAAATCAAACAAATGTAGACAATTCACCCACTTCTACACCTTTTATAACTTTTAGAGATAGCAGTGGACAAATAACTATTAGTAAAATCACAGGGTTAGCAGTAAATAATATTTATCAATTACGCGCAATATTATACACTTAAAATTTAACAAGTAAGTATAGAGGCTATGACATGGCTGTAGTTCAAAATTTAAAGCCAATAAAAGATCCTAATGATCCTAATGCTCCTAATGATCCTAATGCTCCTGCAGATGCGAGCGCTCCTAAACCTATTCAATTAGGTGGTGCTCCTGCTCCAGAATCATCTGCTGCTGCTCCTACAGTGAAATCTGCTCCTACTTCTAGCGGACGTTTTACTAATCTTCAATCCTATATTGATGCTAATAAAGGATTTAATCAACAAGGTGGAGGATTAGCTGGTAAGATTTATTCAAATTTATCAGGAAAAGCTGGAAATATTAGTCAAGAATTAGGAAAACAGCAACAAGCATTTAATACCCAATCTGAAGCTGGAAGAACAACATATGATGCAAATGTTGTAAATCAAGCTTTAGCTGATCCTTCTCAATTTGTAGAAAGTCAAGATAATTTATCTGCTTTTCAAAAAATGGCAAATGCTGCATATAGAGGTCCTACAGGATTGTCAGGTGGACAACAACTATTAGAACAAGCCCAACAATTTCAAGGAACTGCGAATTTAGCTGGTACTGAACACGGTAGATTTGCTTTACTTAATAAGCTTTATCATACTCCAACTTATGGTCATGGACAACAATCTCTTGATCAATTATTACTTCAAGGTGATCCAGAACAATTACAAAAACTTCAAGAAGTTAATCCATTATCTGCTGGTCTTTCTACCAATATTCAAGCAGGTGTTGGTTCCGCCAAAACGGCAGCAGAAGGTTATGCAACTGAAGCAGAAAAAACTAGTAGCGATACTCTAGCCGCCTTACTAAAAACTATAAATGTATTTGGAACAGAAGCTAGTACTGCTGCTAAACAGGCTGATGAACAAAGATCCACAACTACTCAACAAGCTATACAAAGAGCTTTACGTGGTGAAATTTCACTATCTGATTTACATAGATTGGGCTTAGGAGTTTCAGATTTGACTTTTCTTAATCCTGAGCAACTAGCTTCAATTTTTAAACAAGGAACAACTACCGCAACGGCTCAAAATGTTTTAACTCCTAAACAACAAGCTGACATTCAAGCTTTAACTAAATTAGCTGGTGGACATATTACTGGTGAAGGGGGTAAAGTACTAGAGTCATTTGCCGGTAATACGGCAGCAGGAGCGTTTGCTAAAGAAGATTCTTATGGTGTTAATAAAGAAGCTTTACAAGGATTACAACAACAAAATAAATCAAATTTAAATACGATATTTCAGGATTTGACGCAAGGAAATTCATATGTTAAACAAGCCGCATCTTTATTAAAAGACCCAAGAAAAGGATTAAACTCCGTGATGAAACTAGATGTACCAGGATATATCGTAAAGGATGCAAATGATATGATAAATAGTCCCGGCGAAATATCCAAAAATCCTATGGAAGCTGTTGGACAATTTCAAAATATGGCAAATACATTTGATCAATTTGCTCAAAGCGTTAAACCAGAGTTTCGACGATATTATACAGAAAGAAGAGATGACATGTTAAGAGCATTGGAAATTGTTCAAGGTGAAATTGGAAGACATGGTGGTAACAGAACGTATAAAGTAGTATAATATGAATTACAATATTAGATCTTATCAACACAGCGATTTTGAAACTTTATGCTCTTGGTATGAAGGTTATAATCAACCTAAACCTCTAGAAGGCATGTTTTGTGAAGATGGCACATTCATATTAGAAGTTGATAATCAGCCAGTAATTTCGCAAAGTGTTTTGTTTACTCAAAGTAAGCAAATTTGTTTTTTAGAGCTTTGTATTAAAAATCCAAAGTTTAAATCTATAAATTTAGAATCTATTTTATCTTTACTTTGGGATCACATTTTTTCTTACTCTAGATCAAAAGGTTACAAAAATATCTTTGGTTATGCTTTAGAAGAAAAATTAAAAAATAAATATGTACATATGGGATTAACAAGAGTTTCAGATAACCTTTCATCTTTTTCGAGGACTTTATAATATGCCAATAATCGCATTAATCGCAGTTGGTGTAGCTATAACAGCTGGTGCTGCTGGTGCAGCAGCTTCTGCTGGTGATAAAAAGTCGGCTCTTGATTTACAAAAAGATGCACTTTTAAAACTTCAAAATATTAATACTCCTGATGCTGAAGCAATGAAGATTCAGCTTGAAAAATATATTTCAGCTGGTGAAGTAGCTCCTGAAATGCAACAAGCTATTGAAGCTGCTCCTTCTTTAATGAAGGATATACAAGTTGATCCTAGACTTAAACAAGCTCAAATGGGAGCATTACAATCACTTCAACAACTAAGTGTTTCTGGACTTAGACCTGAAGATGAAGCTGCTCTATCAAAAATTAGAAATCAAGTTGCGCAAGAAGAAAATGCGAGACAACAAAGTATATTGCAAGGAATGCAACAAAGAGGTATTGGTGGAGCTGGTGAAGAAACTGCTGCAAGATTAATTTCTTCTCAAGGAGCTGCCAATAGAGCATCTCAACAAGGACTAGATATTGGAGCACAAGCTTCTCAACGAGCATTACAAGCTATTATGCAATCTGGACAACTTGGCGGACAAATTGGATCTCAAGAATTTTCACAAGAAGCTCAAAAAGCTCAAGCTCAGGATGTGATAAATAAATATAATTCAATGAATGCTCAGCAAGTTCATACTGCTAATATACAAGCCAAAAATCAAGCGCAATCTCAAAATCTTGCTAATAAACAAGCGATTAGTAATGCTAATGTAGGACAATCTAATCAAGAACAACAATATAATGTATCTTTAGCACAAAAAGATTATGAAAATAAACTTAAACTTGCTCAAGTTCAAGCTGGCGCAATGCAGGATATGTCAAAGGTTTATCAACAACAAGCTGCCCAAACTCAACAAGTAGCCTCAGATATTGGTAAGAGTGCTAGTAGTGGTATTGGTAGTATGGGTGGTATGGGTGGAAAGAAATAATGCCTTATTTAAATGATGAAGATCAAACTAAATTAGAAGATTTAATAAAACAAGGTCAGCAAAAAAACCGAGCTAGTATATACGATTTAATAGCACAAGAGCAGCAAAAACAACAAGCTGGTTTAGATGATCAAACTGTTCAACTTCCTCAGTTTAAATCCGAAGAAGCTCCAGTATCGGAGGAATCTTCTACATCTTCAGAACTAGCTAGATTAAAAGACATAAAAGATAAAGCAACTGGAAAAACTCCAGTTAAGTCTGCTACTACTCTTCCACAAGCAATAGATATTATAAAAGATCAAAAGAAAGAAAAGAAGCCTAGTGTTGCTGAAGCTCTTTCTGCTCTTCTAGGTGGATCAGATAAAGAATTATCAGATGCCCAAGAGGAAAGAGACAGAAGACAAATGTCTGCTAATATTGTTAGATCAGGACAAATTCTTGGTGGAGCATTTACCCCTCTTGCTCAAAATAGAGGAGCTGATGAAGAATTTTATCAACAACAAATGAAACAAGCCCAACAACCAGTTGAAGATGTTCAGAATAAACAAAAGTTAATACAAGAAAAAATTAAAACTAGATCTATTCAAGAACAACTTAAAAATGAATTGGCTAAAGAAGATCCAACTAGTGATATCTCTAAAATTGGTAGACAACTAGCTCAAGCTGCAGCTCAAAATGCTAAACTTAATATACCTATTCCAGATAATATTTCTATGAGTAATCTAGAAAAAATTATGCCAGGTATTGAAACTATGGCAAATAGACGCATTCAAACAGATGCGGCATCTTTACAAAAACAAGAAAAATTAGGAACTCAAAGAGATCAAGAGATCACTAAGCTCGCTAGTAAAATGGGTGAAGATTTAGATCCTAATAAATTTAGATCTGGTGAAATGGGCAAAAATCAAGGAAAAGTTAATGCTGCTGGACGTATTGAAGCTCTATTGCAACAGTTTCCTGATGGCAATATTCCTAAGATTCAAACTCGAGAATTAGCGACATCTGTAGCTGCTATGTTAACAAATGGTAGTCAAACAGCTGTAAATCAAATTAATGAGTTGGTTCCTCATACTGCTAGAGGAAGTGCTACATCCATTGCTGAATGGGTTACTGGATCTCCTCAAGGACAAGGTCAACAAGCTTTTATTAAAATGTTTGAAGATACTACTAAACGAGAAAAAGAAGTTGCTCAACAACAGATTATTCAAGCCCAATTTAAAAAAGCTTATGGAACTCATAACAAACTAAAACAAAAATCTCCTGATGATTTTTATAATTCTTTAGCTACTCAAACTGGTTTAGATCCAGATACTATTAAAGAAATGGAAAAACAACAGGGATTTAAAGGTCAGTATGTTGCTCCTAAGAAACAAGCAGAAGCTCCTAAATTAACTAGTGAAGATCAACAAGCTGTTGAATGGGCTAAGTCTAATAAAGATGATCTAAGAGCACAACAAATTCTTAAGATGCATGGGATGTAATCATGGCCTTTGATCCTGATAAATACTTAGCTTCTAAACAAGCAAATAGTGAATTCAATCCTGATGCTTATTTAGCTTCTAAGATGACTAAAGAATTACCATCTGAACTTGAATCACTAGCTAGAGGTGCTGCTCAAGGTGCTACTTTAGGTTTTGCTCCCCAAATCTCTGGAGCTGCTCAAGCTGCTGTTGGAGGCAATCTAACTGATCCTGAGCAACTTTTAGAACTTTATCGTAAATATAGAGATGCTTCTAAAGGCGAATTTAAACAAGCTGAAGAAGCCAACCCTAAATCCTATATGGCAGGAAATGTTGTAGGTGGATTAGCTAGTTCGGCTTTATTGCCAGAAATGAGTGCAATTAAAGCTGGAGCTTTATTAGGTGGAGCTGCTGGACTTGCTAGTTCAGAAGCCGATTTAACTAAAGGTGAAATTCTACCTGCATTACGAGACACTGCTACTGGAGCTGCCTTTGGAGGAGCTACAGGAGGCGTGGTTGGCAAGCTTATGGGAGCTTTAGGCTCTGCACCTGAAGCCTTAGAAACAGCTGCTGCAAAGCGTGCTGTGGCTGCTACAGGACCTACTAAAGGTCAAGTTAAAGACCTAATTAAAACTGATAGATTAGTTGAACAAGGTAAGAACTTATTAAAGAAAAGCGAGTTTCAAGAGAAGCCTATAGTTACTCCTTTTGCTAGTCCAGATGTGATGTTAGAAAGAGTTGAAAGTTTAGAAAAAACCTCAGGGGAAACAATTGGGAACGTACTAAAAGAAATTGATACTAAATACTCAATTGACAATCCAGATATTAAATCTAAATTTGTAAACCCCTCAAATATTGCTAAAAAGATAGAAGAACTTCAAAATAAATTTACTGAAAATGGTGAAATTGTTCCTCTTTATGAATCTGAATACAACAAGCTTCAAAAAGCTATTGATACAGTTAATAAGTTTGGAAATGAGCCTATAGATTTTACTAAAGCTGCTCGTCTTAAACAATTAATAAGTCAAAGTTCTTATGGAGAAACTGGCAAATTAGAAGACCAACTAATGGGACAAGTTCGTAGTGTTGTTAATAATGAAATTGAACAGTCAGCAGATGCAGTTACAAAAGCCACAAACAGTTCTGATTTATTAAATAAATATGTTCAAGCTAAAGATATGTATAGAACTGCCAAAGATGCTAAAAATGCTCTAGTTGGTAAAACCGCTTCTGAAGTTACCAATAGAGATTTTGGTATTACTGATTATATGGCTGGCATAGGCGCGGCTGCATTACATGGTACTCCTACAGGAATGGCGGCAGCTGGAATTAATAAGTTAGCAAAGACTTATGGAAATTCAATTGCAGCAACAGGATATAAGAAAACTGCTGATGTGCTTAGAAGTGTAAATAAAGCATTTACTTCAGCTCCTGAAGCTCTTAAATCAGTTGGTGAAAGTCTTGTCCAAAGTGATGACGCACTTAAAACTCAACTAGGGCGAATGTTAGTAGAAGCATCTGAAAAAGATGAAATTGGCAGAAACGCTATTATTTTTAGTTTAATGCAAAATAGCAAATACCGCGAATTAATGAAAGATATATCATCTAAAAAAGAATAATATATGGACAATTCAGATTGGTTAAAAAACTCAATTGATAAAATTGAACAAAAAGTTGACTCTTTAGATTTAAAGATGGATCAACAAAGTACTACGTTAACCAAACAAGCTTCTGATATTTTTCATCATATTTATCGAACAGAATTAGCAGAGGAAAATATAGCTCTTCTTAGAGAACAAATCAAACCTATAGAAACTCAGGTTAAAATGATTAATGGAGCTTTAAAACTAGTGGGTTTTTTAGCAATGTTAGCTGGATTTGTTGAAGCTGTTATTAAGACAATTGAATTTTTCCGTTAGCTTTTAAATCAATCAAAGTTATTAAATAATTTTCCATATCGTCTGGCTTGCTATGCTTAAGATTATTCGAACCTTTATTAATTTCTTTCTCGCCATCTAAAGTTCTTCTAGCTTTAGAAATTGAAAATGCATCTCTATTTCTAGCATTATTTCTATCATTGACATCTTTTTTACCAATATCAATTGTTTTCTTTTTTCCTGTAGAAACTATTTTTTTAACTTTAAGTTTCTTTTTATGTAAGCGTTTACCAGGATGGTCGAAATTACCGCTAATATATTCTAGATTAAAATTACTAAGCCAACAGCTTTTCAGTATCTGTTAGCTTATCAATATAATCTTGATCATAAAGTTCTTGTCCTGTCTCTTATACACATCTGACGCTGCCGACGAATAGAGAGGTGTAGATCTCGGTGGTCGCCGTATCATT
>ENA-ORBV01007267-ORBV01007267.1-microbial-mat-metagenome-genome-assembly--contig:-NODE-7267-length-19093-cov-5.821361_pt1 | contig 19093 bp, 11 predicted proteins | sample MGYA00237777_ERZ505514 | MGnify/ENA primary metagenome ERZ505514 (study PRJEB26160, sample SAMN06269048) | microbial mat metagenome | isolation source: Oligotrophic lake microbial mat | place... | reverse complement strand
GTGGGTATTGGCGCCGGTGCTGCGGGCGATGCCGACCGCGCCCGCAGCACCGGCGCCAATACCCACAGCAATGCCGATGACGTCGCCCGCGCGAACGGGCTGCTCCTGCCGGGTGGCAAGGTGTCGGAAGACGCTCTCCGTGCCGCGGTCGAGCAAGGACAAACCTCCGGCGCCGAAGCCGAGGACGATGCAGAACTGCGCCGCGTGACCTTCGAGATCCGTCGTGATCTCAAGAAACGCCTCGACCGGTACCTCGTTGATCGCATCGGCTTCATGAGCCGGACGAAACTCCAGAAGTTGATCGACGAGGGCGGCGTGATCGTCAACGAAAAGGTCCCGAAGGCCTCGACAGTGCTCCGCGCCGGCGACGTGGTGGAAGTCGTGGTCCCGCCCCCGCCCCCCAAAAACATCCAGCCCGAAGATATCCCGCTCGCCGTTCTCTACGAAGATGAACTCATTATCGTCGTCAACAAGCAGCCCGACATAATTGTGCATCCGGCCCGCAGCCACCTCAGCGGAACCATGCTGAGTGCGCTCGCGTGGCACTTTCAAAACGCTCCCAACTCCGGCGGAGCGCTCTCGTCCGTGGGCGATGAATTCGCGCGCCCCGGCGTCGTGCACCGCCTCGACCGCCACACGTCCGGATGCATCGTGTTCGCCAAGCAGGACGAGGCCCACTGGAAATTAGGGCACCAGTTCGAGCACCGCAAAGTCGACAAGCGCTACATCGCCGTCGCCGAAGGACTCTTCTCGCCCGATATCGAGGTCATCGAGTTCCCCTTGGGGCCGCACCCGTCTCGCGAGAAGGGGTTCCGCGAAAAGTACGTCGTCCGCCATGACGAACTCGGCAAGCACGCCGTCACCATCGCCCGGGTGCGCGAACGATACCCCCTCCCGCCCGAACTCCGCAAAGACGCCAACGCTCCCAAGGGGTACTCGCTGATCGAGTTGGAACTCAAGACCGGCCGCACCCATCAGATCCGCATCCACCTCTCCCACCTGGGGTACCCCATCGTGGGCGACGACATGTACGGCGGCCACGAATTCATCGACCCCGCCGGCCGCACCGTGATCGCCCGCCAAGCGTTGCACGCCTGCACACTGGGCATTCGTCACCCGCGAACCGAACAATTCATGGAGTTCACCGCCCCGCTCCGGGGCGACATGGCCGATCTGGTCCGCACCCTCCGCGAACTGTCCGGCGGCGGCACCCGAGTCGAAACTCCCGGTGCCACCGTGGACCTCGAAAAAGCCGTTGCCTGACCATCCACGAGAAAGCCGCTGAAAGGACTTGAACCTTCGACCCGTGCTTTACAAAAGCACTGCTCTACCACTGAGCTACAGCGGCGACCGGACTAGTTTATCCCCGCTGTCGGCCGGATCATGCGCCTTGCAGTCGGGGCAGGACCCAAAACGCAAGACCGACCGGAACCCTCTTCAAAGGACGCCGGTCGGTCTTGCGGAGACGAACAGTAATCAACCCAAAAGACTTCTTACCGGCGACGCCGCCCGGCGAACATCAGGCCGGCGGTCAACAGGCCGAGCGCCGAAGGTGCGGGGATGACCGCGAGGCCGTACAGGGGATCGACGGAGGGAATCGCGCCAACCGCGGTCGCCGCGCCCGTGGCGAGGTTAATGGTGTAAAACGACGAACCCGTGGTGTTGCTGAAGATGGCGTAGGCGGTGTCCCCGTTGCGGGTGAAGATGTCGAAGCCGGTGAACTCGTTGACGTCGATGCCGAGGCTGCCGCGGGTCGTCAGCACGCCCGTGTTGTTGGCCAGGGTGACGAGCGCGTTGAGGTTGTAATCAATCGCGTATTGCAGCGTGGCGGCAGTACCGGCCACGTTGCGGTCATAGGCGTTCTCGATGATCGCCGGACTCGCGTTCTCGTTCTGATCGCCCACGGCGTACGCCAAGTCGGTGAAGCTCGCGGCCGTCCCGGAATTCGGGTTGAAGACGATGTTCTGAGAACTGTCGGTGATGAGGCGGAGACGGTCGATCTGCGGATTGAAGTCGAGCCCGACGTGGAACGTGTTGCTCGGAGCGGCCGCCGGCCCCACCGACGCGAGCGTCAGCGTCGCGGTCGTCAGATCAACCGTGTAGAACGAGTCGGTCGAGTCGAGATACCCGTACAGGCGACCGTCGAGCGGACGGAAATCGATTCCGTCAAGGAACGTCTGGGCACCGTTGAACGAGCCGACGGTCGTCACGACGCCGGGGGTGGCGACATCGAAACTCAGCAACGTGCCGCCGCCCGCTCCGATGGTGTACGCGGTCTGCGCCTGCGCCGTCGCGGCGGCCGCAGCCAAAAGCCCGGCGACGACAATCTGTGTGCGAATGGACATGAAAACTCCTCCAAAGAAAGTTGAGAGTCCCGAGAGACAGGCCGACGCCTTCGCCGCAACAGCGGAAGGCGTCGACCGTGCAGATGAGTGGGGCACCCCGAACGACCGGGATGACGAAAGCGACTTAACGAAGCGCGCCGTTCAGACCCGCGGGGAAGAACGTGCCCGGGACGCCGGTCTGGCTGCCGTAGACGATGTTGAGGACTTCCTGGGCGCTGCGGCTGAAGGCCAAGCCGTTGGCGTCGCCCGGGAAGAGGTTCGCGTTGCCCGCACCATCCAAGATTCCCTGATCCTTGTCGGCACCCGTTCCATCGAGGAAATCGCGAGCGTCCGAGATCGCCTGGGCAGGTGCCGACAGACCGCGGGAGAACATCACCGTGCGGATGATGGCGGCATGGTACGCCTCAGCCGCCAGGATTCCGGCGGCCGCTTCAAGGAAGTCCTTGTTGGCGATCAGGCGGGCTGCACCCTTGTACGCGGTAACGCCGACGTCTTCAAAGACGAACGAGCCAATCAGGAAGTTGTCTTCGTTCGCGAACGGGTCGAACGACGCGCCAAGCCCGGCGAGTTGGGCCAGCCCGTTGAAACTGTTCAGCAGATCGATCGCCGGACGCGCCACACGCTTGGTGCCCAGGGCGGCCCGGAGGAAGACGACGTGCGCGATCTCGTCCGCAGTGATCTCGGCGGCGTATTGCGCGATCGCGGAGGTCGCGAAATTAACCTCAGGGTTCGGCTTGATAGTGACGGTGCCCGGGGTTCCGAGGCCGTCCACGCCCACGCCCTGGGCTTCGATGCCCTGGCCGGTGGTTGCGTACGCGTAGTACTCAGCCTCGAGGTATTCAAGATTGAGCGCAAAGTTCAGAACGGCGGCATCAAGTCCGCCACGCTGAGCCGTTGCCTCACTCGGCAGCATCGACAGGCCTACGCCCGCGGCGGTCGCAGCGCCAGCGATCTGCAGAAAGTTACGACGCCCGTGCCCCGTCGGAGCCAGCACTGTCTTTCCATCGCTCATAAGAAAATCCTCCCGGGAGACCCCACATCGCCCGCCTCTCGTTCGTGCGGGTTCAGCCGGGAGATTTTGGGCGCGCAACAGTTGGCCGAAAGTAAAATCGAATTATTTTCCCTTCATATCGGAACCCGTCTTTCCGTTCAACGACGGGCAATAAGGCTGTCAACAGTGTCCTGAATATCCACCGAGTGCTATCTCGTCCCGCCTTGTAGTTCTCGCAAATCGATTTGTATCCTGTCACCCGCCACCACTCCGCACGCCTTCGCCGTGCCGCCGCGAACTTCAATCGCGAATGAGGCTTCGCCCCCGCTCGAATAGCCCCGAAGGCGACCCACGTAGGCATCTTCGCCGCCCTCGGTCCCCGCCCGCTCGGCCTCCGATCTGGGGGGCTCTGGCACCATCTCATGAACCGCGAGCACCGCCCCCGTCGCATCAAGAAAGACAACATCGATCGGGATGACACAGTCCCGCATCACGAACATCTGTTCACTCGGCTCGTCGAAAACAAAGATCATTCCGCCGTCTTCGGCCAGACCCGTCCGAAACCCGAGCCCGCGTTCAATTTCCCATTCGTCGTCGGCTATATCCAGGTGGAACACACGATCCGATATCACGATTCGGGCTGTCTGTTCCGCACGAGGGTCGGTCAACCGCGTATCTCGGCGATGGGCCACCCACGCAAAGAAAACCGCTAGGGATACCACCCCCAACGCCGCGAATGTCTGCCGCTGGTCCCGCATAATCGAATGATTGGCCCGTGGCGACCGTCATGTGTCAGCGCCCGAGCCAGAGCAGCGCGTGGTGATGGCGCCGCCCGCGCGACCCTCGCATGTAGCGCGCGCACCCGGCCGGAACCGCCGGATACGCTGCCGCAGCGCATCCCCATCCACTCCAATCCGGAGCCATTGCCCGTTGCCCGCCGCTTCGCCACCCGAACCCGCCCCGCCGCTCCTTTCACCTCCACACGACGCGTACGCCGCGATCCGGCACGCCAACTATCGCAACTTCGCCGCGGGCTTCCTCGTCTCCTCGATGGGCCTCCAAATGCTCGGCATGACCATCGGTTGGGAGATCAAACTCCGAACCGGTGATCCCCTCGCCGTCGGCCTTGTCGGCATCGCCCGTGCCCTCCCGGTCATCGCGCTGGCCCTCCCGGCAGGGCACCTGATCGATCGTTTCAACAAGCGCAACGTCCTTATTGCCACCCAATTCGCCATGGGTGTTGTCATCGCGGGGCTTGCTCTCGCGTCCTATACCGAGGCACCCCTGTGGGTCACGTATGTGCTGCTCTCGCTCACAGGCTGCGCCCGCGTCTTCAACGGTCCATCACGCGCCACGCTTCTTCCGCTCATCGTTCCCGGCACCGCCTTCGGCAACGCCGTCACATGGAACAGCGGCGTCTTCCAGTTTTCCGCGGCGGTCGGCCCCCTCGTGGCCGGTGTCATGCTCGCGGAATACCGCGTCGCATGGCCCGTCTACGTCATCACCGCTCTCGGATGCATCCTCTTCGGCCTCTTCGCGTTCGTCCTGGACCCCCGCCCGAGCCTTCGATCGACCGATGCCTTCTCGTGGCGCAGTATTTCCGCAGGCATGTCCCACGTATGGACCGAGAAATCAATCCTCGCGGCCATCACGCTCGACCTCTTCGCCGTTCTCCTGGGTGGCGCCACCGCGCTTATGCCGTTTTACGCCGACGACATCCTTCATGTCGGACCAATGGGCCTCGGGCTCCTGCGGGCCGCACCCTTCGTCGGCGCATTCCTCATGGCGATTTATCTGGCCCACCGCCCCGTCTTCGGCCACGCCGGAAGGGCACTCCTGTGGTCCGTCGCGGCCTTCGGCATCTGCCAGTTGTTGCCGGCTTTCACTTTGGCCGGGGACTCGATGGTCGGTTGGCAAGCCACTTTCTTGTCGTTCGTCGGGACGTATGAGATTCCGTCGCAAGCGGGGAGCGATTCGCCTGCGCGTGGGCAACTGGCCGCGTGCATGTGCGGGGCAGCTGCGAACACGCTGTTTGTGGTTGGCATCGGCGCAATGGCGTTTCGACGGCACTCTGCCGTTGCGTGGATCGGCCGGATCACGGTTGTAATGGCGGTGGCTTCCGTGGTGTTCTTGCTGACCGGAAGCGAGACATTCATGCCGAACATTGGCTGTTTCGTTTGGCTCATGGCGATGGCGACTCCAGTCTTGACCGCACGATATTCATTTCGGGCCACTGAAAACGCGGTGGCTGCATAGTTCCGCCTTCTTGCCGGTGAACTTTTCGAACCTCTGAATGATCACGTCACAATAGAGCGTGTCGAGTTCCATCAGATACGCTCGACGCCCGGTCTGTTCGGCGGCGATCAGCGTCGATCCGCTGCCGCCGAAGAGATCCAGCACATTCTCACCGGGTCGCGACGAGTACTGCATCGCCCGCACCGCCAGCTCGACTGGTTTTTCAGTCAAATGCACCATCGACTGCGGGCTGACCTTCTTGATGCTCCAGACGTCGACGGCATTGTTCGGACCAAGGTACACGTGCGCTGCACCCTCGCGCCAACCATAGAAACAGTTGTGTGTGACCAACCCATCGGCAATATAGTGCTGGTGCTGAGCGACGCCCAACGAGTGGACGGGGCCGGCATAATCCTGCACATCAATGGCGCGCAGCGGCTGCCACTGCGTCGTTGCGCCCCCAGCTGGGACTGGGACTTCCATGATTTCCGGCAACAAGTTGCAGGCACGAACTTGAATGGACTGCCGCCGGCCAAACTTGGCACGCGTATCGTCCCGGCGAACGAAGGGGTACGACCGTCGCCGGTGGTACTTCGCGAGAACTACATCAGCTGCCCGATCGAGCTGTGCGAGGTCGAGGCCTGCGTAGAGCAATTTGATGTCAGAGCACTGGCGTTGTCTGGCAATTCTCGATTCTTTCCAGCAAGTCTGGGGAATACCGAATTGAATTGACACCAGTTGTTCGTGGATACGGGCCTCAGCATGCGAGTCGTGCAGGCCCAGGATCCAGCCCTCGTCGCCGTGTTCACTGCAAAGCCGGCCCTTCAAGCCGAAGCCCCAGGTGGTCCGCATCTTGGTGACACCAACCCGCCAACAGCTTCCACGACGCATCAGGTAGACGCACCACTTGCGGGGATAATCTTGGGTCAGCCGGACCGTCCACAAGTGTCCATCGGTCGACCAGGATTGCCGCTTTCCCACAGTCACGCCGTATAGACTTCCATCGTAGTCTCGCTTGGCCACCTGGACATCCAGGCCACGGCGGAGACCCACCACGGCGGCGCTGTGCGCGTAAAAACTGACAACACGGTCGCGATCTCGCAAATCGCCTAACCGACTGGTTCCGCTAGTGGTCAGCACCTGGGTGTCAGGAGGCTGGCACCACTCGTGGTTGCCCATGAAGTCCTTGCGGGTCAAAACGGGATGCTCTTTGACCCAGATGATGGCTTGCGAGAAATACAGGCCGTGCTTCTTCAAGACCGGAGGGTAGTTGGCGCAGTTCGCATAGCCGCCCCAAATGTAGAAGCCTCGACCGGGCGCGAGTACACGCGCCATGTTGCCGAACCAGTCGGCGAGCAGTTGATCGAACGCCGCGTCGCTCACGAAGTCGTTGGCCAGCGGTCGATCTTTTGCTCGAAGCTTCTTCTGCGTCGGCTTAGATTTCCCTGGGTGCCGCGCCAAATCCAGAGATTGATGGTGCTTCGGGCCGGCGAAAGAGCTCAGACCGGCGGCAATGGCGTTGTTGGATCGTGGCTCGACTTTTACGTTGTATGGCGGGTCCGAATTGACCAAATGGATCGTCGCACCGCCCAGCAACCGATCCACGTCCTCGGCTTTGCTCGAATCGCCGCAAAGTAACCGGTGTTCGCCCAGAATCCACAGATCGCCTGGCTGCGTGACTGCCTCGTCGGGCGGTGCCGGAATCTCGTCCGGATCGCAAAGCCCGTCGCTGACGTCCGGGTTCAACAGCTTCGCCAGTTCGTCTTGATCGAACCCCAGCAGTCCCAGGTCGAAGTCGAGCGCTTTGAGTTCGCCGAGTTCTAGCGGCAGGAGGTCCAGATCCCAACTCGACAGCGTCGCCGTCTGATTGTCGGCGATCCGGTACGCCTTTAGTTGCTCGGGCGTCAGGTCCTTGGCCACATGGACCGGGACCTTCTCCAGCCCAAGCGATTGTGCCGCCTTGTAACGGGTGTGCCCGCAAACGATCATGCCGTCGGCGTCCACGACGATCGGCTGGCGGAAACCGAATTCCCGCAGGCTGTTGGCGACGGCCTGAACGCCATCGTCATTCTGCCGGGGGTTATTCGGATACGGCTGCAGCTTGGCGAGCGGCCAAAGACTGATTTGCATCGGAGTACCTGCGCAGAGGGGTTCTGCTGGATACTCCGAGATGCGGAGTGCGACCCCGGGAGCCGGGGCGGCGGACCGGCGCGCCAGGGAGGGCCGGTCACTAATATTCGCATTCTATCAGTGAACCCGAAACTCGTCAGCAGCTCACTCATATTTCACAAAAAAGTACGGGCATGCTGTGTCACAAAGGCCCTCAACAATGGCCGGAAATGACTCATTTGCATAAGAGTAGGGTCGCAATTAAATGAGTAAAGTGAAGTGTCGGAATGAGCTGTAGGCGGGCCGGGGTGGTGCATTCTCATTTGGGCCGGATGACATCGAACTAATTGTGATTGCCGCATTACGGCCGTATGTTGGGGAATGTGAATGACGTCACACGCATCTTGTCTTTGATCGAACAAGGCGATCCGCACGCCGCGGAAAAGTTGCTGCCGCTCGTGTACGAAGAGCTTCGCATATTGGCCGCTCGGAAACTGGCCCACGAGAAGCCGGGGCAGACGCTGCAGGCCACCGGACTAGTACACGAGGCGTGGCTGCGGCTAGTCAACCCAGCCGCGGATGTCCAGTGGCAAGGTCGGGCCCATTTCTTTGCAGCCGCGGCCGAGGCGATGCGCCGGATACTGGTCGATAGCGCTCGGCGAAAACAGAGCCGCAAACACGGCGGGGGTTGGGTCCGTCAAACCGTTCTACCGGATGACATCCCAGCGATAGCCCAGCTCGATCCGTCAGAGATCCTGGCCGTGCACGAGGCATTGGAGCGGCTCGCCAGCAAATCCCCTCGCACCGCCGAGCTCGTCAAACTTCGATACTTTCTCGGCTGTACCCTCGCTGAGGCCGCGCCGATCTTGGGCATTGCTCCGGCAACGGCCGAAGAGGATTGGACCTACGCCCGCGCCTGGTTGCGACGGGAATGGCACCGGGACGAGAAAAATCCGTAGTCGGCGAAAAAAGTCGCCGGGGGTTTGCCGGGCGATCTCGCATTGACTGATGGAGAGGCACCATGACCGGCGAACCCATTCTATCCGATCGCGAGATCTTTAAGCGGGCGGTCCAGTTGCCCACGGCAAACCGCGCCGATTACTTGGACGAAGCCTGTGGCGACAACGCGGAACTTCGCGAAGAGGTACAGTCCCTGCTTCTGGCGCACGACGCTTCCAAGAGCTTTATGGAGAGGCCCGCCCTGGAGATGTCCGCGAACCTGACGGCCCGTTATCAATCGCTGGCCGAAGTGCCAGGGACAAATATCGGCCCCTACAAGCTGCTGCAGCAGATCGGCGAGGGCGGCATGGGCACGGTGTTCATGGCCGAGCAGACTGAGCCGCTCCAACGCACCGTGGCGCTGAAGGTCATCAAGCCCGGTATGGACACGCGGCAGGTAATCGCCCGTTTCGAGGCCGAACGACAGGCCGTCGCGATGATGGACCATCCCAATATCGCCAAAGTGCTGGACGCCGGCACGACCGAAAGCGGAAGGCCGTATTTCGTCATGGAGCTCGTCAAGGGCGTGCCGATCACACAGTACTGCGATGACAAACACTTGCCGGTTCGCGCCCGGCTGGAGCTTTTTGTGCAGGTCTGCCAGGGGGTGCAGCATGCGCACGAGAAGGGCATCATCCATCGCGATATCAAGCCCAATAACGTGCTTGTGGCGGAGTACGACGACCACGCCGTTCCCAAAGTGATTGACTTTGGCGTGGCCAAAGCCACGGCGCAAAAGCTCACGGAACGGACGTTGTTCACGGAGTTCGGCCAGGTGCTCGGGACGATGGAGTATATGAGCCCTGAGCAAGCTAAGCTCAACCAACTCGACGTCGATACCCGTAGCGACATCTATTCGCTGGGCGTGTTGCTATACGAGCTGCTCGCCGGCTCGACGCCATTCACGCGAGAGCGGCTGAAAGAGGCGGCGTTTGATGAAATGCTGCGAATCATTCGTGAGGAGGATCCGCCAAAGCCAAGTACGCGGCTGAGTTCGAGCGATGCACTTCCGGCAATCGCCGCCAGTCGTGGGTTAGAGCCATTGAAGCTGAACCGGCTAGTACAAGGCGATCTGGACTGGATCGTCATGAAGGCGCTGGAGAAAGACCGCAACGCACGGTATGCCGCGGCGAACGAACTCGCGGCCGACCTTGCACATTGGCAGCGGGATGAACCCATCAGCGTCCGGGCGCCCGGTCTGGCGGCGCTGCTGCGCGTTTGGCTGCGGCATAACTTCGGTTCGAGCAGCTGGGCTGTGGCCATCGGCGTGATCTGGGGGCTCTTGGGCGGCCCCGTCGTTTGGCTTGTGATGCTTAACCCGCTCGAGCTGTCGATCGGCGTAAGGCGTGCGCTGTACTTCGCTGGAGTTGCCCTGATAAGCGCCCTCGGACCTGCCATCGTCTGGCTCGTGCGGCCGAAAAACGCCACGGCCGATCTCGCTGCGGGCACCATCACCGGCACATTGGCTGCCGTCATTACTTATACGCTGACCTGGGGCTGGGTTGCCGTTTCAATCGCCGGCATACCGCACGGCATCTGGCTCGGAATGGCCACCGCGCTCGGGTTCAAATGGTCGATTGCGGTGATCGAGACGCTGGCGGCAGGGATGCTGCTGCGCCGCTACGGACAAGTCAGCTCCATGATCGGGCCGTACGCAGAGCTGATCGTACCCGCGAACCTGGCGGTGGTATTTGCGTGCAGTGCGCTGTTTCGACTCGTGACGGTGGGACTGGGTGAGCGATTTTGGCATCCGATTATGGTCCCGCTGCTCGCTCTCGCCGCGATCAGCGCTCTCGCGAGATGGCCCTGGTACGTCCGCGTTGTGCTGCATGCCGCATGGGTGGCGAGCCTGTGTAAATTCCTGACCCTGTAGGTCGACAAACAAGAGGTCGAATCGAGGGAAGTAGATCATTGCCCGTCGTCATTGATTTCTCACGCCCTGAAAGAAAAGCGGTCGTTGAGGCTCACCGCCAAGCAGGTTCCTCACCGGCCCGACAGCACTAAGAAGCTCGGATTGCGCTGAGTAACCCGCCGTCACCGTTCTCGTGCCGATCCCACGCCTTTGGCATTCGCCGCAGCCGGTTAGGGTTGGGCCGAGACCTGAAATAGTACGGCGTTTCGCACATCATCAACCAGACTGTTACCACGAAGGCTCATCCCATGTCATTCCGCTCCCCGCTCAGCTATCTAAAATCCCGTTTCGTGCGCCTGTCCCCCCGACGCGCTCAGCGCGGCACCGTCCGGCGGTCCAATACCTACCATCGGCTGAACATCGAACCGCTCGAAACCCGCAAGCTCTTGGCCCTCTCGCCCGAACTGGTGGCGGACATCAATTCCGCGCCGGTCATCAGCCCGCCGGGAGAATTCCTGGCGATCGGCGGAACGGGCTATTTCGTCGCCGACAGCGCCGAGCAGGGCCGAGAACTATGGCGCACCGATGGCACGCCGAACGGGACCAAACTGGTCAAGGATATTCGTCTCGGCCCGGACGATGCATCGCCGACCAAGTTGACCGACGTCGGCGGCACGCTGTTCTTTACGGCGGACACCAGCGGTTTCGATCGCGAGCTCTGGAAGAGTGACGGCACGCCCGAGGGGACCGTGCGGGTGATGGACATTCGTCCGGGCGGCGACGTTACTGGCTCCTATCCTGATCTCCTGACCAACGTGGGCGGCAAACTGTTCTTTTCCGCCCGTAACGATTTCGGCGGCCGCTGGCTTTGGAGTAGCGACGGCACGGAAGCAGGGACAGCGCCGGTGCCCGATCTCCTGCCCGACAGCGACCCGTACTTCCCGCAGGAATTGACCGACGTCAACGGAAAGCTGTACTTCTCGGCCCAGGGCCATCTCTGGAAATCGGATGGCACGGCGGAAGGGACCGCGATCATCACGAATGCCCCACCGGCCAGCAATTTGACCAATGTTAACGGCGATCTGTTCTTTGTCGGAGCGACCGCCGCTGGCCGCGAACTCTGGACGACCGACGGCAGCGAAGCGGGCACGCTGCTGGTAAAGGATCTCGCTCCGGGGAGCCACGATCAATACGTATGCGACTTTTATGGGGAATACGGCGGCTGTTATGGCGGCCACTTCGCCATGTTTCCCAACGACTCAGCCCCGGAGAATCTGACTTCCTTCAAGGGTCAGCTCTACTTCACCGCCTTGAACAACAGCTTCAGTCGCCAAACCTATCAGAGCGACGGCACCGAAGCGGGCACCGAACTGCTGGCGGATTCTCTTGGATCAAATGTGCCTTTCTTCTCAGATCCAACGGTGGTGACCGGCCAGTTGTTTTTCGTCGGCGATGGCATGATCCTCTGGAAGACGGATGGAACTGCAGCGGGAACGACGCGCGTGTTGGATATTCCCGCTACCGACCCCGGTGGTTATCCTGGTGATCTGACCAACGTCAATGGCACGTTGTACTTTTCCTCCCATAATGGCTTCGGCTACCGCGAGCTCTGGAAGAGCGATGGCACTGCGTTGGGCACAGTGCTCGTGGCCAGCTTTCCGCCCTTGACTCGCCCCGTTGACCTGAATGGCGAGGCATTGTTCGCCGCGCGCGGCGCAAGCGGAGGACTGGAGGTCTGGACGAGCGATGGATCAACGGCCGGCACCGCGCTGATCAAGAACATCCAGCCGGGCACCGACAACTCGTATCCAAGGTTCCTGACGGATGTCGATGGCACGTTGTTCTACTTGGCCGACGACGGCACCGGCAATGCCCTCTGGAAGAGCGATGGCACGCCGGCCGGAACCGAGCGGCTCAAAGACGTCTACTTGAACCGGTACGACGACTATTTGTACCGCGCGAGCGTGGGGGGGACGCTGTATTTTGTCTCCGGCGATTTCGAAACCGGCGCTGAGCTTTGGAAAAGCGACGGCACCGAGGCCGGCACCGTGCCGGTCAAAGATATTCATCCGGGCGACTACGGCTCGGATCCCCAGTCTCTGACGAACGTCGGCGGCACGTTGTTCTTCACCGCCGACGACGGCGTGAGCGGCCGCGAGCTCTGGAAAAGCGACGGCACGCCAGCCGGCACCGTCCGTGTGAAAAACATCGCGCCGGGCAGCTACGACTCGTATCCCTACGACCTGACCGCCGTAGGAAACGTTCTCTACTTCACCGCCGAAACCGAGGCCGCTGGCCGCGAGGTCTGGAAGAGCAACGGGACTTCGGCCGGGACGATCCGCGTCAAAGACATCGTGCCAGGCGAAGGAGGCTCGTACCCGGCAAACTTGACGGCCGTGGGTAACAAATTGTTCTTCACCGCCGACGATGAAGAACACGGTAGCGAACTCTGGATGAGCGACGGCACGCTCGCCGGCACCAAGCCTGTCAAAGACATTTTCTCGGGCCGCTATGGATCGGATCCGTATGGCCTGACCAACGTGGACGGCACGCTGTACTTTATTGCCGATGGCGGCACAGCGAGTGTTTTCGATCTTTGGAAAACCGACGGCACGGAGACCGGAACGGTGCTGGTCAAGGCAATCGAGACGATTTATTCCGGCTACGGTCCATTTCTGACGAATGCCGGCGGCACGCTGTTCTTCCTGGCCGACGATGGTGAAGGGGAAGAATCGCTCTGGAAGAGCGACGGCACGCCGGAGGGAACCGTGCCGATCAAGACGCTGCCACCCTACACACATCCTGGTAATTTCTACGCTGATACTCTGACCGTGGTGAATGACACGGTGTTCTTCGTGGCCAATGGCGACGACAGCGAGTACGAACTCTGGATGAGCGACGGCACGGAGGAAGGCACCAAGATGGTGGCGGACCTGCGCCCGGGGTCAAACAGTTCTGAGCCGGACTATCTCACCGCCGTCGGCAATACGCTGTTCTTCTCCGCTGACGACGGCAATCACGGGCATGAACTCTGGAAGGTCGACCTGGACTTTCAGCATCAGCCCGGTGACACGGACGGCGATGGCGATGTCGATCTGGGCGATCTCAACAACGTCCGCAATCATTTTGGCGCGATTGGCGCGAACGTGATCGGCGACACAAACCACGATGACCGCGTCGACCTCGCGGACCTGAACGCGGTGCGAAACAACTTCGGCGCATCGGCTCCGTCGCCGATGACGGCGTCGTCTCCCGTGGCGCGAATTCTCTGGAGCGGAGATCACTCAGAAACGGCAAGACTGTCGTCGCGATTTCCTAACAGTTCGGCCACGATCGAGCAACAATGTCAGGCAACAGACGCTCTGTTCAACCTATTGAGCAAAGCCGCCGGCCCGCCGGTATCGCTCGGCAGCCATCGCCGCGGCACTGGGCCTCGGTGAGCACATGACCGCGGACGTAGGATTGCGGGGGAATAAACTCGTGGTGATCGATTCTTTATTGGCAGAGAAACCAGAATACGCGGTAGTTGACGCCACGAGGGGAAGTTTCGTCGGCCGCTGCGCGCACTGGGCGAACCGTCCTGTGTCAGTTGCGAAGCTGCCTCCTTGACCTCGACGGGCCCGCAATTATTGGTGTCTCAATTCTGTTGCCGTTCAGGAGAACGCCGCCCCCGCCGGTGCCTCAATTGAAATCCTGCAGCGTCTCCCTTTCTGACCGACCAGTCGTACAACGACACGAAGGCCGTCAATCTCAACGACTCGGCCTGATCCAATCGAATACCAATCGATGGATCGACAGCACGCCGACGAGGACTCAGGCCGGGACGGTTGGGCACTGTCGTCATTATCGCAGGCAGATGGGTTCACGGTTCTGGTTAGTCAAAATTCGGACAAGCAAAACAAACTGTGCCTAAGACGGCGACTGTTCCCGCGGGCGTCTGCTGACGTCTGTCGCCGGGAAGGAACCGCTGGACGATGGTGGGCGCCTCGGACGCCATTGCACGTGGATGGGCGCGAACCGGTGGGACGTTACCGTCGCGCACCGTCGCGACCGTCGCGACGGTTGGCATTGCATTCGACTTAAAAATACACATGCGCAACGCATGTGTGTCGCCATATCGTGCGGGTCGTCTGTTTTCACTCACACGCGCGAAGGTTTTCGGAAATGCGCGACGGTTCGTGACGGTCATGGCGTAAGTCCTTGCGGCGCAAGACTTGACCACCGTCGCGCACGCTCGAATCTGCGCGACGGTAAAGCGACGGTTCGTGACGGTGTTCGCAACGGTCATGGCTTCACTCCGATGCCGTCGTAGAACGCCGCGTCGTCGGTTCCGCGGCGACGTCGGATGCCGGGAAACGCGGCGGCCAGGCTTCGCCCCTGCGAATGGCGTGTCCCCACGGCGCTCCGCCCTTCTTCCATGCACCAGGTCTTCCAGGCCGCGAAAAGTTCGTTTACGGAAACCCGTTGGCCTTCCTCCACAATGCAGCAGGCTCGGGCAAATGCCTGTACTGGCGAAGCGAGCTCCGTCATATCCAGCACTGCGTCGGCGACGGACTGTGGCATGATAAACCGCTGACGCGATCTCAATCGATCCAAGCCTTCCAGCGCCCAGTTCAGGATTCCTGGCAACTCGACCAGAAGCTTATCGAGTAGCTGAGGGTCTTCTTTCCCAAAAAAGCTGTTCGTCAGCCGGATTACGACGAAGCGCCCGGCCAGCGCACCGCTCGCGTCGGATAGCCGAGGCAGCTCATTCGTGAGGAACATGAACTTTAGCGGGAGCCGCAGAGTCACGCTAGGAATGTGTTTCCGGTCGATGGTTATCAAGTCTTGTCCGCTGATGCAGAGCAGCCGCTCGACGACCGTGTTCATGTCATCCCCGCTGAATCGGGCGTCGCTTACGATCGCCAGGCTCTTGCCCAACAGCGGCTGCAGTCCAAACGGTCCGGCCAGACTCGATGTAGTTGGGCCGCAGACGTTGTCTACGCCGACGAGATGCATCAGGACTTGCGCCAACGTGCCTTTACCGGCCCGTCGCGGGCCGACGATCAGCAGCATTTTCTGCAGCGAAGTGTCGCCGAGCAGGCAATAACCGAACCACTCCTGCAACAGCGTGACCGACTCGACGTCGCGTCCAAATAGCTGAAAGAGAAAATCGAACCATGCCTCAGGTGGTCCGGCGTCGAAGTCGGGGTCGAAGTCCAAGGCGGTGTGGGTAAAGAAGTTCGGCGTAGAGTCCATGAGCTGTCGCGTGGGCACGTGAAGGAGGGCGGAATGGCAGGGAACGATCTCGAGTGGCGGCGGGTTCGCTGGAGATCGATTCAACCAGCTTGGCGACGCCACGTTGGCGGGCAAATGAACATACGATCGCACCGTCTCCAGCGCCGCCTTAACGGTTGCTGGGTTCGCCTTGAAGTCCACGAGCTCCGCCTGCTTGGTTCGAGGATTCACGGCGTATCGCTTAGCGTCGTGCATCCAGCGATGCAATTGCCGCTTGATGGCTTCTTCCTCGATGGGCGCATAGCGGTTGCCGGTCCATTCCATCAGCAGGCCGCCGTGATTGCAGAGTGTGTTTCGGTCGGGATGCTCGTGAAATTCTCGGACGAAGGCTTCGCCTGTCGGCCAGGTGCGTTTCGCCGAGAGCACGAGCCGGCAAGAATCGACATCGCGTGTGCCGAGTGAACACAGGCCCTCCGGGTCCAGTTTCGCCCGCAACGCATCGCCGCGTAGGCAACGACGTTCGGCATCGCGAATGCGCTGCAGGATCTCTGCCCGCGTCCAGTCCTTAGGGAATGGACGCTGATGGGCGTAGGCCGCGATCGTGGTGAGACCTGCTTCGTCATCCAAATCGTGCTCCACGATGCGACAGGCGGCGGCAAACAGCCGGCCCGAGCCATCCCGTTGATCGGGGAGCTGCATTCGCAGCATCGCCGTGAGGCAGCGTCGCTCGCGTTCGTTGACTGCCAATACCAGGGGCGGTCGTTCAGCTGGTGATGCCTGCTCCTTCCCAGAGGAATCTTTGGGCGTGCTTCGCCGTTCTCCCAACTCCACCTTCACGTGGTCCGCGAGGTCCTTCACCGCGGCCAATAAAGCGTCGGGGTCGATCTCCGCAGGATCTGCATCTTCGTCCTCCCATTCAATCATTTCCCGCGATTCATGTTCGCTGCCCGGAAATACGGTTTGGCTGCCAGTCGATCGGACTTCTACGATCATCCCTGCCGACTTGGATTTATGCTTCGTCGTCGACACAGGCGATTTCACGCGGTACAGGCGGTGCGAGCGAGGTTTGCTCGGGCGACCGAATTGCGCCGGCGTCGGAGGCAGTAACTGGTCAGCCAATGCGACCGCTAGGGGATGGTCGAGATCGACATCGATCAGCCAGCCGGAAGGTTCCCCGAGTAGCACACCGATGTTCTGCGGAGCGCCGTTGAAGTGGTTGGGGAGTTCCCGTTCCGCCAAACGCAGCTGTTGCCAGCTGGCGAAGCCGGGATTCTTGCTCCGCGTGGGAATTGGCACCACCCGCCAACCACGTCGCACGTAACGAATTGCTGTTTCAAGCGCGGACATCCGAGCACCGCATTGCACGGCGGTTCCATCCTGATCGATAGAGCCAAGGCCACAATGAACGTCGTCAGCGATCCACCGGCGACGAGGTTAATTACGTTCTGGCGACGACGTTCTGATCGACCAGCGCGATTACGTCCGACCAACGAACGCGGCGGCTCTTGCCGAGCTTCACGTACGGCAGTTCCCCAGTTTCCATCAATTGGTAAACCTTGCTACGGCTGATGGCCAGAAACTCGGCGACGGCGCGGACAGGTTGCAGTCCAGCGGCGTCCAGGGTCGTCGGCCTCCGTTCATCAGCGACGCTTGCCATTTTTTGTGTTTCCTTGCAGGATGGACATTGCTTTACGTCTGCTAACACGTTAATCATAAATACCCGTGACCGCCTGAATAGACGGTTGCTGTCACAATAGCCGTAAATACATCCGTAAATCCGTGAGGATGCAATGAGCCGATTTCAGGGCCACATCGTCGTCGACCAAAAGGGCTACTCTTGGGACGAAACGGACGTCAGCCTGGAAGACGGTCATGATGCGTACACGACTGGGATGTACATCAAGTGGAATAGCGAATGGGATCTTCGCCAGCAATACAACGAACATGGCGAGGTGAACTACGACTTCACTTACGATCCTTTTGTCACTGAACCGGCGCTTTTTCGCGTTTTCGCCAGGCTCGATCCGACCGCGGACGACGTTCTTGCCTTTGCGAATCGCTACGGCGACTTCAGTTCCCTCGGCGACGTTATGGAAGGTGTCGACTGGACACTGTGGGATTGGGAGGATGCGATCGGTCGCGTGCGCGGCTACATCGAACGTGCCGACGAGTTTATCGCATATCAACATCGCCGACCGGGAGCGAAGAAACTGACCACGGAGATGGTGGACTTGCTGAACGAGCTGTTTTCGTATGCCGAAGTCCACCTTTCTGCGGTTCTGCTCAACGGCAACATCGATCTCAAAATGGATGTGTACTCGCTGCCCTATGTGTTCTATCTGCAGATCGCCGAGGCGATTGCGGACCTCAAGCAATACCGCAATTGCGAACTCTGTGACAAGCCATTCGAGCTGTCTCCTCAAGTCAATCGCAGTGACCGGCTTTTCTGCTCGGACAACTGCCGTGTAAAAGCCTATCAGCGGCGCAAGAAAAAGGTGATCGACCTCCGAAAGAGCGTAACCGTTAACGGACCGCCAGCGCTGCGCGGCGTTTTGCGTGGTTGCGACGGCGGCGGGTGGTGGCGGCTTGGAGTTCTTGGTCGCGCGAGGCGTGGATGTGTTCGGGATGAGTCTTGGCCCAGAGGTCAGGCAGGAGCGGGCGGATGGCGTCGGTGTCGGTGGGGAGGATCGTCGGTAGTTGGCGGAGCACGTCGGTGAGGTAGGCCGTCACGTCGAGGTGATAGAGCCGCGCAGTTTGCACGACGGAATACAGCGTCGCCGCGGTCTGGCCGCCGCGCAGGCTGCCGAAGAACAAGTAGTTCTTGCGGCCGATTGCCACCGGCCGCAGCGAGCGTTCCAGGTGGCCCGTGTCGAGTTGGATGCGGCCGTCGTCGAAGAACCGCGTGAGTTCGGCGCGGCGGTTCAAGGCGTAGCCGATCGCCTCGGCCAGCTTGGTCGTGGGCCGCAGCGTGGGCAGCACATCTCCCCAACTCGTGAACAATTGCTCGACGAGCGCGCGTGACTCGCGCTCATGCAGCGCACGACGATCCTCGCACGACAGTCCTTTCGCGCGGTCGTCGACGTCGTACAGCAACTGAATCCGCGCCAGCGTCTCCGCCACCAGCGGATGACTGGTCGAGAGTTGCGCCTCGTCAAAGTAGCGCCGCGCGTGCATCCAACAGCCGGCCGCAGTCAAGCGGTCGGAGAATTCGGTCGCCAGCGATTGATAAGCCGAGTAGCCATCGGTCTGCAACACGCCGCGGTAGTCTGCCAAGACTTGTTGGGGACCGTCGCGACTCCGATCGGGCCGGAAGTCGTAGTACAGCAAGCGATGCTCGACGTCGCC
>ENA-ORBV01007265-ORBV01007265.1-microbial-mat-metagenome-genome-assembly--contig:-NODE-7265-length-19096-cov-7.806720_pt1 | contig 19096 bp, 16 predicted proteins | sample MGYA00237777_ERZ505514 | MGnify/ENA primary metagenome ERZ505514 (study PRJEB26160, sample SAMN06269048) | microbial mat metagenome | isolation source: Oligotrophic lake microbial mat | place... | reverse complement strand
ATCTACACCTCTCTATTCGTCGGCAGCGTCAGATGTGTATAAGAGACAGGCCCCGGCCGCATCGGCAACGCCCTGACCCCCTGTAGCGGAATTCCCAGGAATTCCGTCTTCATACTGCCCCGGCGGGACCGAACCTCTCCCGCCCGGAAGCCTCTACGTCCGCGACTGGGAAGATTGACATCTTCGGTCGGGTGATCTGCATCGACGAAAGATTGCCCGGATGGCCGAAACTTCTGCGTGATTTCCACGTGCAACGGGTTATAAGGGGCGCTTCGACCCACCACTCCCCCATGCCTCTCCGACTCCCCCTCCTTGCCGCTGAAAAACTCCAGGGCGCCCGCAACGTTCTCGTCCGCTCGAAGGTCCTCGTCGGGCTCGACGGATTTGTGGACACCATCCTGCATGTGGTGAACAAGCGCGAATCCGCCACCCAATTCACGCGCATGTTGAAGATGGCTGAGTTCGGCAAGCGAATCCAGGCGGCGGCGGGGCGCAGTGCGAATTTTGAGATGGTTGCCTCGATGGTGAAACTGGGCGGCAACGGCCCGATCATGGCGAACGCCCTTGGTTCCGCCGGGTTTCCCGTCACCTACATCGGCAACCTCGGCAAACCCTCGATCCACCCGGTCTTTGCCGAGTTTGCAAAGCGGGCCGAGGTGATCTCGCTCGCGGAACCCGGTTACACCGACGCGGTCGAGTTCGACGACGGCAAGCTGATGTTTGGCAAGCACGAGAGTCTGCGCGAAATCAGCTGGGCCAACCTCCTCAAGCACTGCCCCGAGGCGACTTTCCGCAAGAAACTGGGCGAGTCCACCCTGGTGGCACTCGTCAATTGGACGATGCTTCCGCACATGACCGCGATCTTCCGCAAGGTGCTCGCAGCCGCCCCCGTGGTGAAAGGCGGGAAGCGTCCGTGGGCCTTCTTCGATCTCGCCGACCCCGCCAAGCGCACCGAGAAGGACATCTTCGAGGCGCTCGGCGTGATCGCGAAGTTCCAGAAATCGTTCCGGACGATTCTCGGACTCAACTTCAGCGAGAGTCGACAGATCGGCGAGGTGCTGGGGATTCAACCGCCCGGGGAGGACCAGGCGAGTGTGGCAGAGCATGCGGCCCACATCCGCGAGAAACTCCAGATCGACACGGTGGTCGTGCATCCCACGGCGTTCGCTGCGGCGGGCGATGCCGCGGGGACCGCCTTTGTGGACGGCCCTTACACCCCTCGCCCGAAGATCACGACCGGCGCGGGCGACCATTTCAATGCCGGGTTCTGCCTCGGCCGGGTCCTGGGGGCGGATCTTGCGATGAGCCTGCAATACGGGGTCGCGACCTCGGGCTATTACGTCCGGCACGCCAAAAGCCCGAGGCTCGAAGATCTCAAGCGCTTCCTGCAAACGCTCTGAGGATCACCGCTCACCGCTCGAGCAACTCGACTTCATACCCGTCCGGATCGGTGACGAACGCCATCTTCGATCCCGCCGGGAATTTCTCGCGCCACCCGGCCGGCCAGATTTCCACGCCGAGCTTCTCGATCCGGTCGCACTCGGCGATCAGGTCGGTGTAGCCGATGGCGGTGTGCATCAAATCCTCGGGAACGTTGAGTTGGTAATCGGGGGAATGACAGAGTTCGAGGAAATGCTCGTCGCCTTCGAGTTCGAGGAACGCAAGTTGGTTCCCGGCGGGGGATTTGTCGGTGCGCCGGGCGCAGCGGAAGCCGAGCTTCTCGTAAAACGAAATGGAACGATCAAGGTCGGCGACGCGGATTCGGGTGTGGAGGAATTTGGGCATGACGCTTTGGGATGAACGGGGACGAAAGAGGACGACTGCAAACTGCCCGGCACAATGGCCGACGCAGTCCGGCATTCAAAGTTCAAAGTTTGCCCCCGCCGGGTCGGGCCAGGGCTGTTCAACGTTCCTTGAGCGCCTCCGTGAGAAACGTCTGGAAATGGGCCCACGACCGGACGTCGGCCACGGCATTGTAAGCGGCGCCTTTGGAGGGGTCATGGCCGGCGTCGGGATTGGTGAAGGCATGGACCGCGTTGCCCAGCCAAATCATCTGCCAGTCGGCCTTTGCGGTGCGCATTTCCGCGATGAATGCGGCGGTTTGCTTGTCCGGCGCATACGGGTCATCCGCCCCGTGCAGCACGAGAATCTGCGGCACCGGACGCGGCACTTCAGCGGCGAGCGGTGCGTCGAGTCCGCCATGAAAACTGACCACCCCCCGCAGGTCGGCACCGCTGCGGGCGAGTTCCAGCACGGCCATGCCGCCGAAGCAGTAACCGATGGCGACGATCTTCGAAGGATCGCAGCGCTTTCTCAGCTCGACGAGGGCGGCGTTGGTGCGCTGGCGCAATAGCTCCCGGTCGGACTTGTATTTGGCTGCTTGTTCGCCTGCCTCGTCGGGGTTGGAGGGACGCACCCCTTTCCCGTAGATGTCCGCTGCAAAGGCGACGTAACCCATGCCTGCAAGGCGATCCGCCTGGGCCTTCGCAAAATCCTGGAGGCCCATCCAGTCGTGAATGATGAGAATCCCGGGAGCGGTCTCAACGTCCGGGATCTGGGGCTTGGCGAGATAGCCTTCGAGCGGGGTGTCACCCTCCTTGTAAGCCACCCCGTCGCCGGCCCACACGCCGCTGCTCGCAATCACAAGGGCGGAAACAGAGACCAGGAAGGTTCGCATACCCTCTATTTTACCCGGCCTGTCTCCCGCCGCAAGGGCGGGCGACTGGACGGGCACGCCACGGGGGAAGGGGCACGCCCGTGCCGAGATCGGGGTTCGGTGCAGACCGGGCTGGAAGCAACGCCGCGATGCGGGAATAGTGGGGCCATGGCGCCGCTCGATCAGCTCCTCGAATTTCTCCGGATCCCCAGCATCTCGACCGTGCCCGCGCACGCGGCCGATACCGCCCGGTGCGCGGAATGGGTGGCCGATCTTGCCCGGGGCTTCGGGTTCAACGTGGCGGTGGAGCCGACCCCGGGGCATCCGATCGTGACGGCGCGGGGGCCCGTCCAGGCCGGACGCCGCACCGTGTTGGTGTATGGGCACTACGATGTGCAACCGGTTGATCCATTGGCGTTGTGGACGTCGCCGCCGTTCGAGCCCGCGGTTCGGGACGGATGTGTGTTCGCCCGTGGTGCCAGTGACAACAAGGGCCAGATCCTGGCCCACCTGCTGGCCGCCGGCGAAGTGCTGCGCAAGGAGGGCGATCTGCCGGTCAACCTGATCTTCCTGATCGAGGGGGAGGAGGAGGTGGGCAGCACGCATTTCGGCCCGTTCCTCTCCGCCCACCGGGCGGAACTGGGGTGCGATGTGGTCGTGGTCTCCGACTCCACCATGATCGCACCGGGGGTGCCGACGGTCGCCTACGGACTTCGCGGCATCACGGGCATGGAACTCGTCGTCCGCGGTCCCGATCACGATTTGCACTCGGGTTGTTTCGGGGGTGCGGTGGCGAACCCCGCCACGGTCGCTGCGCGGTTGGTCGCCGCCCTGCACGATGCCAGCGGGCGGATCGTCGTGCCGGGATTTCATGACCGGGTGCGTCCGCTGGAAGCCTGGGAGCGGGAGGCGTGGCGCCGGGTCCCCTACGGCGACACGGAGTTGCTGGCCAACACCGGCGCGCCACAACTCGTTGCCGAGCCGGGTTTCACCCCCATCGAGTGCGTGTGGGGACGTCCGACGGCGGAAGTAAACGGCATCGGCGGCGGTTACCAGGGGGAGGGGAGCAAGACGGTGATCCCCTCCGAGGCCCGTGTGAAATTGACCTTCCGCCTCGTGCCCGACCAACATCCCGATGAGATCGCCGCGTGTGTCGGACGCCATTTCCGCGCGCTGGTGCCGCCTTCGGTTTCGCTCGAAATCCGGGCCGGACACGGCGCCCGTCCGTACCTTGCCGATCCCAACAGCCCCTTCGGGACCGCCGCCCGCCGCGCCTTGCGGTCGGCGTTCGGGCGGGAACCGGTCCTCATTCGGGAAGGGGGCTCGATCCCGCTCGCGACGCTGATGCGTGACACGCTCGGGGTGGACACCCTGCTGCTGGGTCTCGCACTGCCCGACTGCAACGCGCACGCCCCCGACGAGAGTTTCCCAATCGCAAATCTCGAGGCCGGGATGCGGATGCACCGCGAACTCCTCCGCGAGCTGGCCACCCTGTAGCGGAAATCGCAGGGACTTCCGGGGCGGGTTGCGTCCGCGTGTCCACGGCGCGGACCCAGCCCTCGGGCGAAGTTCTGCGGGTCGGAGGCGATCCGTTCCCGCCGCTTGACGGTCCGAGCTGCGCGGTGCGTTTCCTCGCCAGGCATTTCACCGGTGCTTGCGCCCGCGTCGGAATGATTGCATGGTCTGCTCATCGCCCGGCCCGTAACTCGGGTCGATTACAATTCACAACCCACACCCATTCCTTTCGAAGGATCACCTTTATGGCACTACCCGTCGGCACCAAAGCCCCTGATTTCACCCTCAAATCGAAAACCGCGACCGGTCTCGATGATGTCTCGCTCGCGGCGAATCTCGGTTCCAAGAACACGCTCCTGCTTTTCTTCCCGTTGGCTTTCACGGGGGTTTGCACCCAGGAGATGTGCGACATTAGCAACGCCCTGAACGCCTACTCCGATCTCGGAGCCGATGTGATCGGCGTGAGCGTCGACAGTCCGTTCGCACAGGAGGCCTGGGCGCTAAAGGAGTCGATCACGATCCGCCTCGCCAGCGACCTCAACAAGACGGTCATCAAGGCGTACGATGTCGTGTTTCCAATGCTCGCCGGCGTCGGCGACACCGCCGCCCGCGCCGCGTTCGTGATCGATCAGGCCGGCCAGATCGTTTATTCGGAGCAGACACCGACCCCGAAAGACCTGCCGAATTTTGAAGCCGTCCGCGCCTGCCTGACGTCACTCAAATAGGAAGGCCTTCTCCAGCCTGCGATACGCGGTCCCTCGCGGGGAAGGGCCGGCATGTCGTTGCCGCCGGGTGCGATTGCAGGTGGGTGCGGACCGGACAGGCCCGCCTCGATTGCTGACGAGGTCAGCCTGCCCTGGCCAGGTGGCTGTCACCCGGTGTTTGCGATCTCTGCGTGAGACGGGCCGCCAGCGCACTGGGCGGACGCGGCCCGGCTGCGGCGGAGGACGCACCCAGCCCCGGCCACAACAGCGCCTGCACCTGCCATCCACCATGGCGACCGCTGACGTGCCTGCCGGACGGGGGTTGCTCCACGTCCGGTTTGCATTTATACACCCGCCTTCCGACACCGCCATGACCACCTCGCATCCATTCGCAACCGCCCTTCGCACCTTCGACGCCGGCCAGGGCCGATCCGCCCGGTATTTCAGCCTGCCCGCCCTCGAAGAAGCCGGTCTGGGCGCCATCTCGCGGTTGCCCGTCTCAATTCGGATCGTGCTGGAATCCGTGCTGCGCAACTGTGACGGTCTGAAGGTTACCGAAAGCGCGGTGCGCGAACTGGCGGGTTGGAAAGCGGTGTCGGATCGCACCGAGGAAATCCCCTTTGTCGTGGCGCGGATCGTGCTTCAGGATTTCACGGGCGTTCCGCTCCTGGTGGATCTCGCCGCGATGCGATCCGCGATGGCCAGGCTCGGCAGAAATCCGAAAGTCATCGAACCACTGGTTCCTGTCGATCTGGTCGTCGATCATTCCGTGCAGGTGGATTTTGCAGGGACCGCGGAGGCACTCCGCCAGAATCTGGAGCTGGAGTTCCACCGGAACCGCGAGCGGTATCAGTTTCTGAAGTGGGGCATGCAGGCCTTCGAAACCTTCAAGGTGGTCCCTCCCGGCATCGGCATTGTCCATCAAGTGAACCTCGAATACCTGGCCAAGGGGGTAATCTCCTCCGCCTCCGACCCGGGTCTCTGCTACCCCGACACCCTGGTTGGCACCGATTCGCATACGACGATGATCAACGGACTGGGCATCGTCGGCTGGGGCGTCGGTGGCATCGAGGCGGAGGCGGGGATGCTCGGGCAGCCGGTCTATTTTCTGACCCCCGACGTCGTGGGCGTCCATCTCACGGGCGCACTCCGCGAGGGCGTCACCGCGACCGACCTCGCGCTTACCGTCACCGAGCTGCTCCGCATGACGGCAGTGGTTGGAAAATTCGTGGAGTTTTTCGGACCGGGCGCCGCGGCCTTGCCTGTGGTGGACCGTGCGACCATTGCCAACATGGCCCCGGAATACGGCGCCACGATGGGGTTCTTTCCCCTCGATGCGGAATGCAGCAATTACCTGCGCGCCACCGGACGCACCGATGCGCAGATCGCCCTCTACGAGGCGTATTATCGTGCGCAGGGACTTTGGGGCATCCCCCAGGCGGGCGAGATCGATTACTCGCAGGTCATCGAGCTCGATCTCGGGTCGGTGGTGCCCAGCGTCGCCGGTCCCAAACGCCCGCAGGACCGAATCGAGTTGCCCAATCTCCGGCGCGAATTCTTCAACGCCATCCAGCGTCCGGTCGCTGCGGGCGGGTTCGGCAAAAGCCGGCGCGCATTCGGCAAGCCGGTCACGGTGGAGATGGCCTCCAGGAAAAAGGCGAACATCGGCACCGGATCGGTGGTGATCGCCGCCATCACGAGTTGCACCAACACCAGCAACCCGGGCGTGATGCTTGCTGCGGGGTTGGTTGCCAAAAAGGCGGTCGAACGGGGTCTCAAGGTCAACCGGGCCGTCAAGGCCTCGCTGGCTCCCGGATCGCGGGTCGTGACTGAGTATCTCAAGAAGACCGGGCTGACGCCTTACCTGAACAAACTCCGCTTCAACACCGTGGGCTATGGATGCACGACATGCATCGGCAATTCGGGCCCGCTCGACCCGGCAATCGAGGACGCGATTGTGAAGCACGATATCGTCACCGCCAGCGTGCTGTCGGGGAACCGGAATTTCGAGGCGCGCGTCCATCAAAACGTCAAATCGAACTTCCTGATGTCACCCCCGCTTGTCGTCGCCTTCGCGCTGGCCGGCCGGGTGGACATTGACCTGAGTTGCGAACCGATCGGCACCGGCAAAGACGGTGAACCCGTCTATCTGGCCGACCTGTGGCCCACGCTCCAGGAAGTACGCGACGCCATGGCAAGCGCGCTCAAGCCGGAAGTATTCCGGAAACTCTACAAGCATTTTGCCGCCCAGAATCCGAAGTGGAACGAGATCCCGTCCAGCACGGGGGATCTTTACGCATGGGATGCAAACTCGACCTACATCCAGGAACCACCGTTTTTCCAGAACTTCGCGCTCGAACCGCGAGCGGTTTCCGAAATCCGCGGGGCCCGGGCCCTGGGGATCTTTGGCGACTCGGTCACCACGGATCACATCTCGCCCGCCGGTGCCATCAAGAAGGCCTCGCCGGCGGGTCATTTCCTGGGCGAGCACGGGGTCGCATTCGAAGATTTCAACAGTTATGGGAGTCGGCGGGGCAACGACCGCATCATGACCCGCGGCACGTTCGCGAATGTCCGAATCAAAAACCTGATGCTTGGCGGTGCCGAAGGCGGAGACACCCTGCTGCAGCCCGAGGGAACCCGTCTCTCGATCTTCGACGCGTCGATGGAGTACCAGAAGCGCGGCACGCCGCTGGTGGTGATCGCCGGCCTGGAGTATGGCACGGGATCCAGCCGCGACTGGGCCGCCAAGGGAACGAAACTCCTGGGTGTTCATGCCGTGATCGCTCGCAGCTTCGAACGGATCCACCGCTCGAACCTCGTGGGCATGGGGGTGTTGCCCCTCCAGTTCCGCGAGGGAACCGATGCCAGCACACTCGGCCTCGACGGGACAGAGACCTACGACGTGCTCGGCGTGGATCACGGACTCCGCCCGCAGCAGGATCTGGTGTTGCGCATCCGTCGCGCGGATGGGCGGGTCGGGGATGTGCCCGTTCGTTGCCGGATCGATACTCCCATCGAGATCGATTACTATCGGCACGGCGGGATATTGCCCTTCGTGCTGCGCCAGTTGGCCGCGCAGGCCTGAACAAATCCGGGCGGAGAACCTGCCCGGCATGAACAGGCGCCTCCCGTCGCACCCGTTGCCGGGCGGCGGACCCGGTCAGTAAGTGTCTTCCCCGGGCTCGCCCCGCTCCCAATCGAAGCTGGCAAGATAAAACGCCGCTGCGTCGTGGAGCAGCGCCTCGCGCGCTTCCGTTTCTTCCGGACCGGGCTCCGGATCAATCCAGAGCGGCTCGATGTCGAAGGTGTCGTCGTCGTTCTCGAACACTTCCCCGACAAACCTGGGACGATGCAGGTGAATCACGAAGAATCGGTCAGTCCCGCAGTCGCCCAGGACAAATTTCGGCACGGTCTCCCAGGTCGGTGCGTCTTCAGGTTCCAATTCCATGGCCATCACTCTGTCGCGGTCGGCACTCCTTGTCGAGGCGCGAACGCGGCGCTCCCCCCTGGGAGGGTGAGACAGCGGAGTTTACGATGCACACGGATATCAAAGACGGGTTGCCGATTCTCGTCTGCACCGTGGGCAGGACGGTTCTTCATTTCAACGCGCAATGCATCCAGGATCTTCACGCGATGCACAAGGCTCAAGGCTCACGGGGATTGGATGGACCTGGGCGGTGCAGACGAGCAGAAAGCAGCCAGGGCAGGAACGGTGGAGGCATGGGGGCGCTCACCCAATCATCCGATTGAAGGTTGGTATGGACTTAAGAAAGGTTTGCGAAGGCGTTTCGGTGTCTATGTCCCACCGCTCATGGAGGCACTCGGTTTGGTTGCACCGCATTATCTTCAACTCTCGGACGCCGCGAAGGAGAGACGGGCGGGACCCTGTTGTACGGCGCGCTTGTGGAGTGCGGCGCGAGAGAGCGCCGCTTTGGATCGCACGCGAAACGCACATGACACGCTGGGCCGCTTTCGAGCGGCGTGTCCTGCGCTCCCTTGCACCCGTGCGTGCTCATCAGGTCCGGGACGGGCAGCAGGGCAGCGGCGCTCGTGTGCGCCGTTCCCGGGCGTGGAATATGGGAGTTGCGCACCACCCCGGCGTGGGAGGAATCTGGGGGCATGATCTCTCCTGAGCAGGTGGCGCAGTTCCGACGGGACGGGTTCTTCATCGCCCGTGGCGTGTTTCGCGGTGGCGTGCTGGAACGACTCGAAGCGCTCGCCGCACAGCTCCGGGATCGGGTTCGGAGGGAGCTTCCCGAGGGGACGCGTTTTTGGTTCGGGCGAACGAAGAAAGCCGCCGACGCGACGGACGCGGAGCGTTCCCTTGCCTCGTGGGGGGTGAACGAAATCACCCGTCCATCGCTGTTCGAGCCGGAGCTGGTCAATGTGTTCGCCCATGCGGGGGTGCAGCAGCAGGTTGAGGCCTTGCTCGGGCCGGAACCCCGGGCGTGGGGCATCAAGTTGCTGTGGACGCCCAAGTTGGTCGGTTACAACCTCGGCTGGCACCGGGATCAGCTCCGGAAAGATCTCTACGATTATGTCCACCTGAAGCCGGCCGCGCAGGATCACATCCAATTCAACGGCGCGCTTCATCCGGATGATTGTTTCATCGTCGTCCCCGGCTCGCATCGGCGTCCTCTCACCGGGACCGAGTGGGAAGCCTTGCGATCCGATCCGACTGCGGAACTGCCGGGCGAGGTGCGCACGCAGCTCGAGCCCGGTGACATTCTCTACATGGATGCGCATGCCCTGCATCGCGGACGGTCGGATGTCGGCGGGGATCGGCTGACGTTGCACTATTCCCTCCAGGCCCAATGGGTGCCGTTGAAACCGTGGGGAGCCGCGGAAGATTTCGAGTGGATCACCAGCGATGCGTTTCTCGCACGGATCGCGCCGGGGGCTCGTCCGCTCTACGAACGGCTTCGCACTGCCGAGCGGACCGCGGACTCGATGAGCTTCGTGAAGTCGTGCGCCACCGAGGCGGGTTGGGTCCCGGATCCTGCGGTGGCAGAGGCCGTGGACTGAGGGGAGGACGGGGTGGGTCAAACCTGCCTGGCTGCGCCGGGAGGGATGGCGGTTTGGGCGGCCCGCATGAGAGGGGAATCGGAAGTCGCCGATGCGACTCTCTCTGGGAGGATGGCGCGGGGCGCTTGAATTGGGCGATTCGGGTGGTTACGGTTGGGATTGTGTCCTCGCGCGCCCTGGTTGCTCCTTCCCTGCTTGCCTGCGACTTTGGCGATCTGGCGGCTGAGGTGCGTCGCGCCGAGGCGGCCGGGGCCGATTGGCTGCATTGCGACATCATGGATGGCCATTTTGTGGATAATATCTCGTTCGGGCCCGCGTTGGTGGAGGCGGCTGCCCGAGCGGCGTCCGTCCCCCTCGATGTCCATCTCATGATCGAGCGGCCGGATCACTATTTTCCGAGGTTCCTGCCCGCCGCCGCGGGTATAACCGTGCACGTGGAGGCAGTGCGGGAACCGGGGAATCTCCTGCGGGCGATCCGGGAACGGGGAGTCCGCGCGGGGCTGGCGCTGAACCCCGACACCCCGATCTCGGCGGTGACGCCGTATCTCGGCGGGATCGATCTGCTGCTGGTGATGACCGTTCACCCTGGATTCGGCGGGCAAGCCTTTCTTCCCGGGACGCTGGCCAAGGTGGAGGAGGCGGCTGCGTTGCGGGAGCGGCTGGGAGCGGCTTTTCACGTCGAGGTCGATGGCGGAATCACCATCGAGACGGCGGCAGGCGCGCGCGCAGCCGGCGCCGACGTGCTGGTCGCCGGGACCTCGGTGTTTCGTGCTCCCGACATGGGGCAGGCGATCCGCGGGATCCGCGGGGCGGAGTGAGCCGCGGGCCGGTCACCCCCAGCGCTTGCGCAACTCGATTCCCCCGGCCGCGCCTGCCGGTTGACCGTGGAACGCTCCCGCGCGGAAGGTTGCCAGTGCGCCCGAGAGATTGCGCAGCGACCAGCCGTGCGTGCGAAACCAGCGTCGATAATTTCCTGCGAGATAGCTGCGAAGATGGGCCGAGTGCGGGCAGTGGAACGCCAGATAGGCGAGATTCTGCAACAGGCAGAGAAATTTGAATCGATCGGCCCGGAGAGCGTCGGTCCCCTCCCTGGGTGGCGGGGGAAGATGTGGCACCGCGATCCCGGGGGTGAACACGGCCTCGAACTGCGATGCGATCCGCATGCTGTATTCGAGATCCTCGCCGAGCATTTGGAAGTCGGTGCGGGGAAATCCGCACGTCGCCACGGCGGCGCCGGAAACGAGCACGCAGGCGCCCGTGCACCACACGAAGGGATGCGGGCCCGGACCGAGTCGCTGAAGGCAATCGGCGGGTGTCCCGGCCTTGCGGATTTCGAGGCGCTGCTCCGGCCGGCGCGGTTCCGGGAATGCCCAGAGCCGGCGGTCGGCATCCTCGAGGAGGGGCGCGACGGCGCCCGCGGTGCGCTGCTCACCACGATGGGCGGCTTGCACGAGTCCCGCGAGTGCCTCCGGCGGAATCACGACGTCGTCGTCGAGCAACAGGAAAAAGTCGACTTGCCCGAGTTGTTCGAGCGCGATCTCCATGCCCCGTTTCCAGCCGGCGCCCGGGCCGGGATTACCCGGGATCGGCACCCACAACCCGGGCAGGGCCGATTCGGCGAGGGGCATGGCGGCATCCGGGTCGTCCCCTGCGTTGTCCACGATCACGGTCAGGATCGGGCGCTCGGTGCCGGCGGCAAGGCTCATTAGCAGGCGACGCAGTTCCAGCGGACGCCGGTAGGTCACAATCACGGCGGCAATGCGCGGCCCGTTCGTGTTCATGGCGAGATCCTGCGATGGGAGCGGTAATGCCGCGCGAGGCCGTCCGCAACGGCGTTCGCGTACTCGCGGTAGATGCTCTCGCGTGAAACGCCGTCGAAGTCCCGGCGCCCCTCATAATCCCCGGCCTGCAGGCGGGCAAAGACCGCACGGCTGTTCATGACGTAGGGTTCCAGATACAGAACAGGGCCGTCGAACAGGCGGTTCGCGAGCAGATTGCGCGACCAGACATAGCCCGTCGATCCGACCGCACGGGCGTTGTCGCCCTTGTAAACATAGGGCGGGAGGCCGGTCGCGGCGGCGAGCGCGGCGGCAACGGATTCCGCAAGGGCGAGTTCCTCGGTCCCTGTCCGTCCCACGAGTCGACGGATCATGTCGTAGCGGATATCCTCGAACCGCAGTTCGCCGGCGCGATAGTTGCCGTTCACGAGCAGGTGAAGGTGATTGAGCTCGACCAGTTCCGGCGCGGACGGGTCGCCCCACGGTTCCGCGTTGAAATGCAGGCAGAGGGTGAGGTCGGGTCGGAGCCGTTGGTTGACAATTCGGGCTCTCTGCCGGATCTCGCTCGTCCGGTAAAACAGCAGTTCGCTTTGCCACTGCACTGTCTGCTGGCGGGCGGGATCGTTCGGGCCGTCGTACCGCGCCCGCGGTTCGGCGAAGCCCTGGTCGGCGAGCAGGCGGGCGCCAACGGAGGTGAAGCGTTCCGGACCGTCCCCCGCCACGGGCGCGTTGCGATCCCGCACGAAGGAAACCTCGGCCCCGAGTGATTTCAGGCGGGCGGCGAGGTGTCGGGCGGTGCGCAGGGTCATCTCACCCTCCATCACCGGAGGCGCGTCACCGATCTGGAACCAGCGCTCCTCCATCCGGGCCCAGTCGCCACCGATATGGCCCGGATCGAGAGCGATCCGCACCCCTGCCAACGGACGATCACGCGAGGTTGCAGGCTGGTCCGCAGCCCGCTTCCAGCCGCGCGGGGCGGGGCGGTCATCCCGCCCATCCGCGAAGCGCAGGATGAAATCGTCGCCGGGTTGCCCGGTCACGATCCGGGCTGCCGCGTCGGAGATCGTCACGTAGGGCGCCGCCGCATCTCCCGGGGCGAATACCTCATGCAGCAGTGATTCGAACTCACCGCGGCGGATGGTGTTCTGGAACCGGTTCAGTGTGCCCCAATCGGGCGCTGGGGCGAGGGGGCTGAGACGGGAGGGTGGGGGCGGGACCGGTTCGACCCCGAGCCCGGTTGCTGCGAGCAGCGCCATCCCGAGCAAACCAATAACGCAATCAAGCGGCGTGCGGGAGTTCGGGCGGAAGCTCATTTTTGATTGGAGACCGGAAGGGCTTACTATACTGACGGGACGATGCTGAAACTCCTTTTTCTCGGGGATATCATTGGCGAGCCCGGGCGGAGTGCGGTTTTGTCCCGTCTTCCAGACCTCCGGGAACGCTGGAATCTCGACTTTATTGTGGTCAATGGGGAGAACGCGGCAGCCGGTCGCGGCATCACGCCGAAGATGACCATCGACCTCCTGCGGGCCGGGGTTGCGGTGGTGACGACCGGCGATCATGTGTGGGATCAGCGGGAGATCGTGCCGTACATCCCCACGGAACCGCGGCTGTTGCGTCCCGTGAACTATCCGCCCGGGACGCCCGGGAACGGTTCGATCGTCCTCGATACGGCCAAGGGACCGGTCGGGGTGATCAACGTGCAGGGTCGAACGTTCACGCAGCCCGCGCTGGAGAATCCGTTCCTGTGCATCTCCGCCGAAGTGGATCGGGTGCGGGCCGAGACTCCGGTGATCTTCGTCGATGTGCATGCGGAAACGACCAGCGAGAAGATCGCCATGGGCCGCTTTCTCGACGGTCGCGTCTCCGCCGTGGTCGGGACGCATACGCATGTTCAGACCGCCGATGAACAGATCTTCCCGCGCGGCACGGCGTTCCTGTGCGATGCCGGGATGTGCGGGCCGGTGGATTCGATTCTCGGACGGTCGGCCGAACCGATCATCCAGAGGTTCCTGACCAACATGCCCATCGTGTTTCCGGTGGCCAAGGGGGATGTCCAGCTTTCGGGCGCGCTGATCGAGATTGACGAAACCACAGGGCGCGCGCTCTCGATCCAGCGGGTTGCCGAGCGCGTTTCGATGCCCGTGGACCCGAGCCCAAGGGCCTGAGCACCCGGCCCGGGCAACGTGTTGCGTGCAGGCGCGGTGATTGCTGGGGGAAGCCGGGCTTAACTGCACTGCCAATTGAGAAGTGGCGGGTGCCTGCCCCACGAGAGGTCATTGAGGCAACTCAATCGCGGACCTTTTGAGTGGACGTGATCCGAAGCTCCGAGGCAGGCAGCACCGCTTCTCCAAGTGGCGGACGGCACGAAAGCGAGGCGAACCTCGCCCCTCTCTGCGCGGAGCGCCTTGGAGTGCGGCGCGCGGGAGCGTCGCTTTGGATGGCACGCACAACGTAAAGCGAACCGGGCGTGTGAAATCATCAGCGCGGGTTGTCATCCAAAGCTCCGCCGCGTCGGAGCACTCCAAGGTGGACTGCACGTGCAGCACGCACGGCGCGCCCGGTGCCTCCGGGTGAGTGATGCAGGGCTACGGGGATCTCATCCAACGCGCGGCATCCGTGGCCGCGTACGTGATGATGAAGTCTGCCCCTGCGCGGCGGAATGCCGTGAGGGTCTCGATCAGCACCGCCCGTTCGTCGATCCATCCGTTTGCGGCGGCGGCCTTGAGCATGGCATACTCCCCGCTCACGTGATACGCGGCGGTCGGGAGTCCGAACCGCTCCTTCACTCGCCAGAGAATGTCGAGATAGGCCATGCCGGGTTTCACCATCACCAGATCCGCTCCTTCCGCAATGTCCGCCTCGATCTCGCGCAACGCCTCCATCGCGTTGGCCGGGTCCATCTGATACGAACGCCGATCACCGATTTGCGGGGCGCTATCGGCGGCGTTCCGGAATGGAGCGTAGAATGCGGATGCGTATTTGGCCGCATAGCTCAGGATGACCGTGTCGCAATGGTTCGCGGCATCCAGCGCGGTCCGGATCGCGCCGACCCGCCCGTCCATCATGTCGCTCGGGGCGACGATGTCCGCGCCCGCTCGCGCGTGCGACACCGCCGTGCGGGCGAGCAGTTCCAACGTCGGGTCATTCTCGACGCGCACGGCGCCGTGCGGGTCGTGTCCGAGCAGGCCGCAGTGCCCATGATTGGAGTATTCGCACAGACAGACATCGGTGATGACCAGCAGGTCGGGGAGTGCACGTTTCAATGCGCGCACCGCCTGTTGCACAATGCCGGTGTCGGCCCAAGCGCCCGACGCGACCTCGTCTTTCTCGCCCGGGATGCCGAAAAGCAGGACCCCGGGGATGCCGAGGTCGGCGGCCTCGCGGGCGGTCTCGACGGCCGACGCGAGCGTGTGGCGATGAACCCCCGGCATGCTGGCCACCGGGATGGGGTGATCGGCGTTCTCATCGACGAACAGCGGGAGCACCAGGTCTCCCGGATGCGTCGTCGTTTCGCGCACAAGCGCGCGCAGCGGGGCGGTCCGGCGCAGGCGACGGAAACGATGGATGGGGAATGACACGCCGCAAGCCTATCCGGACGGTCGTGCACATTCAACGCACGACTGGGCCGGGGCCAGCCAACGCCTCACGGGCACCCTGCTTCCGGGAACCGCCGGGCTTGACCCGGCAGGCCCGGAAAGCCGAAGAAGAGTCCCATGCCCGGCGATGACACTCATTGGTTGCTGGTGGACATCAGCAATTCCTTCACCAAAGTCGCCCTCGCCCGGCCCGACCGGCTGCTGGCGCGGCGAAAGCTGCCGACCCGGTCGCTCGACGCGGAGAGTCTGCGGCGGGCGGTGCGCGGCTGGCGTTTCGGTCGGGTCATCCTTTGCTCGGTCGTCCCCGAGCGCACGCGGGTGATTCGGGCGCTGCACGGTCCGCAGTTGCTCGAGGTCTCGCACCGGATCGAACTTGGCATCGGCATCGATTACCCGAAACCGGCGACGATCGGTGCGGATCGACTGGCCAACGCCGCGGCCGTTGCAGCCCTGCACGGCACGCCCGCGGTGGTGGTCGATTTCGGAACGGCGGTGACCTTCGACATCGTGTCGGGCGAGCGGGGTTACATCGGGGGAGTCATCGCCCCCGGGCTGGAGGTGATGACCGACTACCTTTACCAGCGGACGGCCCTGCTTCCGCGCATCGATCTGGATGAGCCGGTTTCTGCGGTCGGCCGCTCCACCCGTGAGGCGATGCTTGCCGGGGCGGTGATCGGGTATCGCGGATTGGTGGATCATATCCTTCGCGAGGTGAAGCGGGAGATCGCCCCGCGTGGAAGGCTCAAGGTCGTGGCCACCGGCGGGTATGCGGAGCTAATCGCCCGTCGGCTCCCAGCCCTGCGCCACGTCGATCCCGATCTCACGCTGGAAGGGCTGCGGGTGATCGCCGGACTCAACCTCCCTTTCGAGGGGCGCCCGGCCGTTCGCCGCCAGAAAGAGGTTTGATCCGGACCGGCCCGGGGTTCACCCTGCGGCTGCGATCATGTCCGCCCCCGTCGAACCCCGTCGTGTGTCGGAGCGCCTCCGGTTGTCTGTGGTGACGCCGCAGGGCGAAGCGGATGCGCTTCTTTGGAGGGAATTGGCGAAGGCTGGTGCCGACGTGAGGATCGTGGCGCGGTTGTCCGACGCGGCCGATGCGGATGCGGTGTTGATCGATCTCGCGGCGGGCGCCCGGCCGGGGCTGGAAGAGATTCGTGCCCTGCATGCGCGGTGCCCGACGTTCCCGATGATGGTGATCGCCTCCGAGGGAACCGAGCAGGCGGCGCTGGAAGCGCTCGAAGCCGGTGCCCGGGACTATTTGTTGCGCGACACGATCCGGCCCCTCGAACTGGTCCAGGCGATCGAATCGATCGTTGATCGGGGTCGGACGGAGTCCGCGCTGGCGCGCGAGCGGATGTATCTCCAGAACCTGCTCGAGAACATCCCGGATCGCATCTACTTCAAAGACCTCGACAGCCGGTTCCTGCGGGTCAGCCGGGCCATGGCAACCGCTTTCGGCCTGGCCAGTCCCGAGGACGCCCGCGGGCGCACTGATCGGGATTTTTTCGCCCCCGAGCACGCCACCCGGGCCTTTGACGATGAGCGGGAGCTGCTTCGCACCGGGCAGGCAGTGGTGTCACAGGTCGAGGAGGAGGTGTATCCCGACGGGCGCCGGTTCTGGATGTTGACCACCAAGGTGCCGATGCGCGACGCGGAAGGACGTGTGGTGGGCACGTTCGGAATCTCGCGCGACGTGACGCGATTGAAGCAAATGGAGGAGGCGCTCGATCATGAGCGGAACCTCCTGCGACGGGTCATCGACAACATTCCCGACGCCATTTACGTCAAGGACCTCGCGGGCCGGTATTTGGTGGACAACCGCGCCCACCAGGCGCGCCTGGGGGTGGGGGGCGCGGAGGCGGTGGTCGGGCAGACGGTGCGCGACTTTTTCCCGCCCGAGCTGGCGGCCAAATATCTCGCCGATGACCGGCGGGTGCTGGACACGGGTGAGTCATTGATGAACCTCGAGGAGCGCGTCGGTGTTTTCGGAGGCGATCCGCGCTGGCACCTCACCACCAAGATCCCGCTGCGCGCCCCCGATGGCGCCCTGGCCGGGATCGTCTGCATCAGCCGGGATATCCACGCGCAGAAAATGGCGGAAGAACAACTGCGCACGACCAACGCCGAGCTGGAGCGGCGGCGCCTGGAACTGGAAACCGTCCTGGGCGATCTGCAAGCCTCGCACGCCGCCCTCAAGTTCGCCCAGATGCATCTCATCCAGGCCGAGAAACTCGAGTCAGTCGGTCGGCTCGCCGCCGGGATTGCACACGAGGTCAAGAATCCGCTCGCCACCATCCGGCTCGGCGTCGACTTCCTCGCCGCACGCGGGGAACCCATGGACGCCGATGCCCGGATCGTGCTCCGCGAGATGGCCCATGCCGTGGAGCGCTCGGACGCCGTCATTCGCGAACTGCTCGATTTTTCCGCCTCCCGGGAGATGGAATTGGCCGATGCGGATCTCGGATTGGTGGTGGATCGGGCCATGGCGCTGGTGCGCCTCGAATGCGAACGTGCGCGGGTCGCCCTGAAACGCGAAGCCTCCGGGGCGCTTCCGGCGGTGCGGCTGGACCGCAACAAGGCCGAGCAAGTGCTGGTGAATCTGCTCTTGAATGCCGTGCAAGCGATGCCCGAAGGGGGCGAGGTCCATGTCCGGGCGGGGGTGTCGGTCTCAGGGATGCCGGGCGTGGTCCGACCGGACCCGGGAGATCGATCCGGCGCTTCGGTGCGCGCGGCGGGGGCGTATGCGTTCGTGGTGGTGCGCGATCACGGGCCCGGCATCGAGCCCGGGCTGCTGGAGAAGGTGTTTGACCCGTTTTTCACCACCAAGCCGACGGGTAAAGGGACCGGTCTGGGACTCACAGTCGTAAAGAAAATCATGGAAATGCACAACGGATGGATCACGCTGGAGGCTCATCCCGAGAGCGGGCTGGTGGCGACGGTGGCGTTTCCAGTGGCCGGCCACGGCGATGCGGGAACAACAACGGAGGAATTACCATGGAAAAAAAGCGGATCATGATCGTGGACGATGAAGCGGGCCTGACCCGGCTGGTCCGGTTGTCGCTCGAGGGGACCGGCAAGTATGAGGTTCGCGAGGAAAACGACGCGATGCAGGCCCTGGCCTCGGCATTGGAGTTCCGGCCCGACCTCATCCTTCTCGATGTGGTGATGCCTGACATCGACGGCGGGGATGTGGCCGCCCAACTGCGCAAGAGCGGCCCGCTGACGCAGGTGCCGATTGTTTTCCTGACGGCTATCGTCTCCCGCCGTGAGGCCTCCACCCAGGACGACATCGGAGGGTATCCCTTCCTCTCGAAACCGGTCGCCCTCGATGCGCTGGTCAAGTGCATCGAGGATCACACGGCAGCCAGGTGAATCCGGGGCGTGAACCGCGTTCGCCCGGCGAGTTCCCGGGCGTTGTCCGGTTGGACGGACACGCCTCGCCAGCCGCAGGGCAATCCGTCGCCAGACCAAATCAAAGCGGCGCCCGTCAATTCGCGGGTGAGCAATGCGGGGACTGCCCCGAATGTGGCATTCTGGGATACTCTTACGACAACGCCGGGCGACTCGGGAGTGTGCAATACACGGAGGCCAGGGATTATCAGCGATTCCGTTGGGACTATGCCTACCAGACCGGGAGCCGCGGGCTGGTCAGCCAAGTCCAGACCGCCGCCGAATGGAAGGTCATCGATTCAACTACCTGGTGGGATTCCCAGTCAGGGGCGGTGAGCCGCGTTCAAGTCTGGGAAACCACGCGGGATGTGCTGGACTCGGTTGAGAATCTCGGAGCTGGCAATTCCACACTCTCGAAGTATGATT
>ENA-ORBV01007258-ORBV01007258.1-microbial-mat-metagenome-genome-assembly--contig:-NODE-7258-length-19105-cov-5.275068_pt1 | contig 19105 bp, 11 predicted proteins | sample MGYA00237777_ERZ505514 | MGnify/ENA primary metagenome ERZ505514 (study PRJEB26160, sample SAMN06269048) | microbial mat metagenome | isolation source: Oligotrophic lake microbial mat | place... | reverse complement strand
TCGGAGATGTGTATAAGAGACAGGTCCCGTATGAGGATACTCTATGCATAGCCAATTATAGGCAAATTAGGGTGTTGCAATGAGAAACTGAAAGACATTCTGTGACTCCTTGTGTTTCCATTCCTCTGCAGCAATTCCTTGGAATCTGTTCCTAAGGAATTTCCGCCTAAGATTTGTGCATCTTTTCATTTGTTGTTGTCAATGGCAGCATAAGCCATGCCATGTGCCATTAGCTGTTGTTACTCCCATGCTTTTGTCTATCTAGGATTTTGTTGATGCAGCTGTCTCCATTGTTTTAGTCCTCTCGGCCAGGGTGAAGTGTGCGACGAATGGCATGTTCCCCGCGACCTCCGGGTCCGGCTAGCCCGGCGCGGCGCTGTGTACTCATCTTGTCTGTCCGTCGCTTCACTTCCCGCCTGTCCTCTCGTCACTCCGTTCAAGCACGCCAAGTCCACTGACTGTTCGGTTTTTTTGGAGAAGATAACGCGCGCTTGGAGCAGACTGACGTTCGTGGAACTCCCTCCATAATGAATTTGAAATACTATACCCTGCGGTAAAGTACGTTTTGTAATTATACCGCATCATACAAATTTCTATAATTTCGAAGATTTTTTATCTTCCAGAATCTTCTGTTGGCCTTGCTCGTGACACGGTTTCTACGCTGTTTTTGTGTAGTTCTGGTAGGTTTGAGGTTGGGGAGGGTGCCTCTCGTGTTGGATTTTCGAAATTCGGAGGTAGATCACTTTTTTGACACAGTCGAGACAAGGAACTTTTTATCGAGTAATTTTAACACGGCTCTAGTTTTTTGTGACTAGTTCGCACCGTACCGTACTACCCCGTACTACTAACTTCTACTGCAAGTTTCCAGGTTAATTTTCCCCTCCACCACCGACTTCAATCACCATGGGCGCTTTTATCGAGACAGTTTTGGCACCCACAGAGTCGCAACTGGCTCTCAAAAACAACTATTCATATGCAAATGGCCAATATGAACCGCTATCTAAGGAACAAATACAGCTATTGCACAGACTTTGTCCTGAGATGACAACAGCAAGCTGTTGGCAAGTGGAGGAGGAACCCTCGAAGCTAATCTCAGAAGAAGATGATGAAGATGATGTTTTCCCAACACTTGGAAGTGTGGTGAAACCCGCGCAAAGCCCAGCTCCAAAGGATTCCGATGATGACGATGACGACGACGATGATGACGACGATGATGACGACGACGATGAAGAGGAGCCTGCCGCCAAGAAACAGAAAGTAAGTTATCCGACCTCTCTCTCGTCCTGTTTACTTGAAACAGTTTTGTTCAATTTCTGACCTTTATTGCTCTATCTCCGCCTTTCACCACCAATAGACTGACGACGAGGATGAAGAGGAAGAAGAGGAGGAAGAAGAGGGTGACGATGATGATGCGGAAGACGGAGATGGAGGTGAAGGTTAGTCAAACAGCTAGCTTATTGGGGACATATTCGAGGTGTTTTGTCAAAGATAGCGCATCCACTTAACCACTTTCTCTTTGAATGGCTCTCGCTTATTTTAGAAGAGGAGGAAGAAGGAGGAGACGACGATGGAGAGGGAGAAACAAACGAAGACGATGATGACGAAGATGTAAGAACCGCAATCATGTACAGTTGTTGGGAGATACATGTCTCACTGGGATAAACTTGCTAACCCTCTTTTACTTTACTTTATTGATGTGCAACAGGGAGAGGAAGAGGAAGGTGACGAGGATGATGACGATGAAGGAGAAGAAGAAAAGGAGGATGCTGGAGACGATAAAGATGAAGGAGATGACGATGAGGAGGAAGAGGAAGAAGAAGAGGCCGACGATGATGAAGAGGAGGAAGAGGCAGACGACGATGATGATGAGGAAGAAGAGTAGTTGCTTTCAGTATGTGTAGCTGTGGTAGCATTTGGTGCTGTACTATTATGGGAAGCCAGGGCGACTTTTAAATTGCATGAGTGGGCGGGCAAGATGGATGAGCGAACTAAAGAGCGAGGTGAGGTTCAGGAGCAGATAACCAGCCTAGGTCGTGCACTCTTGTAATCGCGGGATTAAAGAGTGCTCTCCTCTGCTTGTATCATCCCCACTTCTTGGCTCGCTTCGAGTGATTCATTTGCCTGGTCACAAGTTTGGGTTCCGGCTGATCTAACCGGGGTAGATTTCGCCTCTCCTGCTGAATCTAGCGAGCTAGTTCATTAGTAGTGAGCATGTTTAAGTCTGTTAATCGTTTATCTCTCTTTACTACACTGTAGTTCTGTTATTTAACTATTGCTTAGCCGGTGAAGGAACCGTCTACCTCTCTGAAAGTACAGCTAGCCACCAGCCGAAGAAATGGTTCCAACTAGCTAATGCTGGCACTACAGACTAGTAAGGCTTTAGTAGCACATGTAGTTCAACTGGTGGTGAATGTTCGTGCTAGCTCTGAATTTGAACCAAGAGATGGCATAGTTTGTTAGCAGAGGTACACACAGATTTGGAAAAGAGAAATGGAGTCACAAAGGCCTCCAAGTTTTTGTTTGATCATGTCAGCAAGGTTTGTAATGCCATGTCCATCCAGCCTCAAGAGGGTGCATGCCTTCTATCAACTAACAACACAGCCAAGGTCATATTTAAGGGTGAAGAGTCCAAGGACACCACAACATATCTTTCCAGTGTATCAATCTCCATTGCTGTCACTAGATCCAAGTGGACGTGAGGCACAAAGGACAAGGGAAAGAGTAGTCCCAGAGACAAGTTTGCACACGCTTTTTAAACCAATGGAGCACCAGGACCTGCATTTTATTTTGTCTGTGGCCCAACGGAAAGACAACTATCTGTTTAACAATGTCCAAGCGGTGTGCTCATTTTGGATGCTGCTGGTGTGATTGCTGGCACAGACCTCAATGCAGACGCTTTTAAGAGCTGCAACTTTCTTTTACACAATGACCAAGCTCAAAGAACTGATGGGGTCAATGTTGGAGCCTACACAGACAGAGTTTTCAGTTCTTCTATTCATTGAGGAAATTTGTGCCGAAGATGACTAAAAGGATCACAACATGTGTGTTGTCAGCTGTCGAGATGACAACAATGCTCAAGTTTTGGCCATTGCGAACCCAAACACTACAAAGAGAAGATCTGTGCCAACAAATGAAGTGGTGCCAAGTTGGCTACAAAGGAACAACTGATCTTGCTAAGCCAGTCAACATTCACCACAAAAGATTGCAAATGTGTCAAATGCTGATGCAACCAACTGCTTCAGCAACCCATGCTTCAACAATGTTCTGTGTGTTAACAACTACTTGTTATTAAGCACATGTGTCACTACAGGAACTTGCCGCAACCGGCCGGCTTGGAGTGTGCATATATTCAATTAATAACCCATTTATGAACCGATTATGTATGGTCCGATTATTTGTGAACCGATTTTTGATAATCAGTTCATAATTATTGTCTTTTTTATGAACCGATTTCTTTATAGTCCTTTTGTAGAAGAGACCATAAATTATGAACCGATTTTATGAACCGATTAAGTACCAATACTTAACACCAGCAAGAAAGGGTTCATAAACATGAACCCTTTTGTGATTTATGAACCGATTTTCAATGTGAACAATAATTGTGAACCTATTTTTTGATAACCAGATGAAAAGGTTCACATTTATGAGCCTTTTTACATCTATGCACCTTTTAAGAAAATGTTCGTAATTTATAAATCCTTTTAGGCTCGCCTGGTGCAAGGTAACAGATTTACGCGAGTTGCGTCCAGTTCCAGCAGCATGAAGGAGCTACTGTAGCTAGCTACTAGCTAGCTAGCTAGCAGTTCTACTGGGAGCCCATGGCAGCAAGTTGTACGGGCATGTAAGGAGCCATAGTGCTACTTTTGTGACCTGTAGAAAGCGTAGTGAAAGTTGGTGCCTAACCCTTAACCTTAAAACAGTTCCTGGAGAAACCATTTTGTGGCTGGTAGCTGTTCTATCAAGCTAGTCAGAGTCACCAGCTAGGTCTGATGTATTTTATGCTTTGTAAAGCTTGAAGACAGAACACAACCGTGACAAACGAAGTGATAAAGCAACGCTATGGTTACACGTCTGTTGGATTCATGGAGCCTGTCGCACATTGTGGCATCCATCGCTGCAATATTACTGCAATGGTCGGACGAAGACAGACAGTATTGCAGCTACACCGTCCCTTTTGACCGGCCTTGCCTCAAGCACGCTTTCCCGCTCGCGCCCGCGTTGTCGGAACAGCTCCAGACACTGATCCTCCCGAGAAGAGGGCAGTGTCTCCTTGCCCTTCATGTATCCCATGACTTCAAACACAGCGTCTATCCCTCCCACTTCGTTGATAGCAGCTGCATTCTTAGAATTCATATATGTAAGGCTCCAAAGCACGGCGCCGCCAAACTCACGGATACCTGGATCCCCCGGGTGACGCGTGATCGCCTCCATTACAACAGTGATCCCGCCTGCTTTGGCAAGACCGGCATTGTGATCGGGATGGCTGGACGCAATCCCTAACAATACCAGACACCCACTCTTTTGGACAGCTGCATTTTCTATGTGTCCCCTCATGCCTGCTAGAATTGTTTCGATCCCTAGGCTTCGCACAATCAAGCCGCCCCCCTCGGTTGCTTTGCACAGAGTATCCAGTGCCAGACAGCCACAGTCTTGGACGCCGGCATTAGTAAGATGACACTGCATAGCTGTTAAGATGGCCTCGACGCCACCTGATTCCATTATTAAGTGTTTGTTTGTTTCGTTTTGACAAGCAAGTTGATAAAGCACGCCACAACCATATCTCTGAACGCGGCTCTTTGCTTTGTGACGTTTCATGGCTGCCAAAGCAGACTCGATACCGGCAGAAGCAGCAGCGGCTGCAGCTCGCCTCTCAGCCTCATTGGATTCATCGTCCATTCGCCGCAGACATTCCATTAGTTGATGTGCCCGAGCTTCTACGTCTGCCGGGTCTGTACGCAATGGAGACGGATATTTTTCTTCCTCATGGCAACTGGTGGCTCGATCTGCTGGACTAGAATGGGGAGTAGCAGTCGGAAGACACCGCTTTCGATCAGGTGTAACACACGCATGACTACATGCATCAGAACCAGCTTGCCCCAAGTGAGGACCATAGTTCGGCTCATCAGCACCATCTACAGCAACAACAGAAGCATTAGCTACAGGTTCCATGGGCGCTTCAGTTCGTATTTCTATTTCAACGCTCCCATTCATGGAGACAAGAAAATGATATGGCTGGCTCTCGCAAGTAGCTGCTTGGTTTCCCGCATAGCACTCATCACTTTGGCGCTGGGGGGTCATTGTGCAATCCAAATAGGTATCACAACGAGCGGCCTTTGCATCCGCCCCAAAATGCTGGGAGGGAAAAGGCGATATCGGCCGTGTCCGGCTTAACATCGCCATTGTCTTTTTATTTACATTCACTGTTGTTGATGCTGCCGTCGATTGTGTAAGGCACACCCAATGTTTTCCATGGAATAATCAACAAATTGCAGGATTGGGCGCTTGAACTGAACATGTGCATCTTTCATCTCCGAATTTCCGAACCGACACTCCCAACTAGATGATGCCGGATAAGCGACACGATTGATTCTAAGCATAAAACCTCCAAATTTGTGATGGACAAAAACAAACTAGCTAGTGACGAAGCGATTACGACAACTATGCATGCATGGGGGCTATCGAGGGTGTATCGTGTTAACTGGCAAAAATTCGATCCACGTGCGATTGAGCATGTACTATAAGAGGTTGTGTACTACTTTCTTCGCTTTTCATGTTATTGTGCGTCTTCGGCCAAAAATTACTATAGCGTCGTTTGAATTTTCTTTGGATGCTGTAGTATTTTGGATTATAGTAGTATGGGCAGATGCGGATGATAGCTAACTAGTAGAGTAGTAAAACCTATGTTACCTGGTACTGTCGACATTACTGGTTATGGTTAATGATGGGCCAATTTTGCTTGTGGATAATGGCTCATCACACATGACGCTTGTTCCTTGACAGCTCACTGGCATCTTGAAATTTTGAGGGGGGTGGGGTTCTCGAGTACAGCTTGGACAGAACTGAACTGAAATCCTTTTTTGGCACATGCAAGAGGTAAGTTCTTCCGCTTGAGAATGACCTTGTGACTGGCTCGTCAGCATTTGAAGCATAAATGGAATCCTGCATTGCAAGTTCGAACCGCGGCGTCCTGTTGGGTACTGCAGTTGTGTTGGTGCTCCCAATCCGGATGATCCACTGGAAAATACTGCGGCCGAAGTTTGGAGAAAGAATGAGGCCGAAGCTATTCGCAGGGCCCGGGAATTCACAGAGAGTTTTGAGATGAACCACAGATACCTCGTCCTGGAGGAGGAAAGGGTTACGTGAGCGACGAATCGATCAGCTAGCCAAGCAACTCGAGCCTGGCCGTCGGCACCGTGACCGGCTGCGGCTCGCTGGGGCCTCTCCTTCCGACTTAGACCGCGTGTGAAACGTTGACTTCTTCATACAACGCTAGGACGATGGTTTGCTCACTCCAACAACTAAAGGTGTCGTTCCAGAGTAAGAAGGCGGCATCTTCCATACTTGATTGCCGCCCCCCTTTTCTTCTCGCCCTTAGAGCCTAGGCTGAGTGAGAGGCTCCCGGGCCGGGCCGGCCCGGGCCAAAACCTTTCTCACTGCCTACAGTAGAGTACAACCACGATTGTAGTAGGGAATACATAAAACTTCCATATCGCTACCTATTCCGGCCGATGCAGTCTCTATGAACTAGCTACAGTAGGTAGCTAGGTAGCTAGGTAGCTAGGTAGCTAGGTAGCTAGGTAGCTAGGTAGCTAGGTAGGTAGTTACCAAAAAGATATCTAGCTAGCCAGGTCCGTACCCATCCCTTCGCCTCGCATGGCGCAGACTTTTTAACGTACTACAAGCTAGCTAGTACAGTAGTAGCGCTTAGTTCTGACGAGATTGAAGCAGTGTGCGCGACGAGGAAATACTTTTCGGGTCCCTGTGCGATATAGTTGGATCCATAACAACCCTTCCGGATCCTCGAACCGCCGTGCATGCAGCATGCACCGGGCGAAAAAGCCACGGTATTCCTCGCGAAAAATAGGGGGCGACCATGACAGCCCCGCCTTCTCCAGTCAGTGTCATAGTTGCTCCTTGACTCTACTACCTTTTGACTTTTAATCCTCCACAAATAATTTTAACTAGCACCCAAGAATTATGAAAGAATCCTCTCTACCTACCGCTATTAGATCAATGCGGTGGCTTCGCTTATTATTTGTCGTCGCACCCCTCGTCCTTTTTTGTTTGACCGAAGCCACCGCTACAACACCACCTAGTGCTGGTCATAACAATGTACGTCGCAACCTACAAGAGACGCCAGCGCCGGCCACTGATCCAACGGAAACACCTCCTGCTGTAGCAAAGCAAGCAACACCAACAACTGCCACTGCTACTTCGACGCCTACTGTCAAAAATTACGCCTTGTGGAAACCGCATGAAATCAAAGAAACACTGTACAAATGGGTTAATTATTACCCCGATTTGGTTCGTTTGACCACTGCTCAGAGTGCCTACGGTCTTCCCACGGCCGGAGCTCAAGGCGATTGTCCTTACGATGAAGATGTCCAAGGATGCAAGAATTATATTTTGACCATTCAAGATTTTGTCAAGCATCCCGAGGGATCCGATTCGTCGGCCCGACTCCCCGAAGTCTTCTTGTCGGGTGAATTGCACGGCAACGAACGCGTAGGACCCACTGCCGTAATGGAAGCGGCCACTTTGATGTTGGAAGCGGCTGCTTGCGAAGCCAAACCTCATCGTATCACGTCGACCCAGCACAGTTTCAATGACAAATCCGCCGATTGGACGGCGCAACTCACGGCGGCCAAACAATGCCGCAAAGACATTATGGCCAATTTTGGCATTGACGACGTGCACCGCAAATGGTTGGCGCGGTTGGTCGCGACACGCCGCATTGTCATTGTTCCGACGGCCAATGCCCTAGGATATTATCGCAGTCGTCGTGAAGAAGGGAATGAAGATCCCAACCGTGATTTTCCCTATGATGTACAAGCCGCCAAAGATTGTATGAAGACCATTGCCGGACGGACATTGAATGAAGTCTTTCGAGAGCACATGTTTCAATTGAGTCTTACCTTTCATGGTGGGATGGAAGTCGTCGGATACGAATGGGGTGCACCCACCTGGCTGGGGCATTTGAGTCCCGATGATACAGCACAATCTGTCATTGGCGCCGCCTACAGTCAGTATGGCGGAGCCTTCGCCAAATCGCCTAGCTATAATTATGGTACCATGAACGATTTGGTCTATTTTGTGCGAGGGTACGTTCGTTTATATTTTTGTTTTTAAAAGATGGAATTGATCATGTTTGGTTTTAATTTTCACTACTCACACAGCTCCTTATATTGAAAAACATATTCACTTCGTATGATAATGACAATGGACAATATTCATAAAACGACAGTGGCTTTGAAGATTGGGCTTATGCTGGTTCTTGGGATCCCGATCGTGTTTTGCCATGTCAACCTGAAAGCTTTGGTGGGTACGACGCGGAAAAAACAAAATACAACAATTCCACGCTACGCGTCTTCAACATGCTCGTGGAAACGAGTAACCAAAAAGAACCACGCGGTAGTACACTGGGAACATCTCTAGATGTATTTAATGCCAATACAACGGGTAATGGACACGTATCGCGCAATATCCGCCTGTCGTTGTTGGCGACGGATGCGGTACAACCCTACGTTGCCATTTCCGGTGTCAATGATGTGAGTCTTACCGAAGATGTGGTGCCGCTAATGCAAGAAGCAGATCGTAGTTGCCAGTCGACCAAAGCCGTCATGGTACCTGGAAATCAACAAGACTTGATGATTCGTTGGACGGTTGGTGGATCTTTTGAAATTGATTCCACGGAATTGTGGTATGCCAAATGGGACGATGTCCCCCAAGAGATTTTGAATTGCGTCGATCAACCCAAAAAAGAGGATATTGAAGCTCACTTTACCAGCGCCAGTCTGGTGGGCGACAATAAGGGAACAGGATATTTTTCGCAAGCCGGACCATCGCCATTGCTATCGGGCCGTAATAAGGAAGCCATGGGACCCATCTTTCAGGCAACCCTGGATGTTTCCAAATTCAATAAACACGACAAACTAATAGTCATTGCAACCGCAAGGGTGGATCAATCTTGGACAATGCAACCCACGGATTTTCAGCCGAATTCGCCACCCCAAAGTCACGTTGTCAACGCCCGCACAAATCCCAATTGGCACCACGAAAGCGCTGGAAAAATCATTCAAGGACGGCTAGATTGGTTCTCCTCGCCATTGACAGTTGTTGTGGGAGATTACAAGGATAGTGTTGGAACTCAAGCTGGACGACCCGTAGGAACAGCGGAACTTTCGAATCGATTTGGGGAATCTACTGGTGAAATCGTAGCAGGAGTCACGCCTACATCGTCGGCGGCACCAGCTTCGAGTGGCTTTGGTTTACGTCATCTTCTCGGAATCACAGCTTTCCTCGCCTGCATTTTTTTTTTATATCAGAGATATAGCAAGTCAAAGCGGCTACCTGCGCGTCGGGTTGCGACCAGTCCGATAGAAGCAGAATATCAGGACGACGACGACGACGATGATGATGAGGAAGAATTTGGCATGCAACGAAGTTACTCCGACGGAGCTGACAACAATGAGGTAGAGTTAAAGCCCTACAAAAAATAGTGAGCACGGTCTTGTTCTTTCATATGTGTAGCTTTATTGACTTGGGGCCGCTATGGAACGACAAAACCGTTTATGTTACGCCGATGACTCATACCGGTATCCTTCCCTGTCTCTCGATGATCAAAAGCATCCTCAAGCCAAGGAAGCTATCGCTTTGACTGAATAGCGCCTTTCATGTTTCTGTTGGGTGTGCTTGGTGCGTAGATTCTTTGAGCTAGGTAGTTTCCGTTACTTTATCTCCGAAGTCACTCCGTCATTAGCAGACATTCTTGGAGAACAAGAGACGAAAGATTCGAACATGTATCGAGTCAGCGAAACCACTGCAGGTGACCCCCAAGTGGGTTTGGCAGCTGCGTCATACAATACTTTCCCACAGAGAAAGTTGCGCAAATCCCGTTGCCAGCCGCATCGCGGAGTGCTTTTCAAGTCCAACTCGAAGTCCTTGTAGCTACGAGATGATTGTGAAGCAATAGCGCATTTGCGATCAAAGTTAGCCTGCCTTAGCGAGGGTTAGGGTTTTTGAGGCCCTACTACCAAAGCAACCACAGCAAAGCCCCCTTCTATTTCCCATCCTAAAGTAATACCCCCATTTCACACGCGGTAGATTCCCCCTCTTTCACTGAGGGCCCACCCTCTTTCACTTAGGGTCCACCCTCTTTCACTTAGGGATCACCCCCTTTCACTTAGGGATGACCCCCTTTCACTTCCTAGGGTTCAGATACTTTCTGCCGAACCACCCCAAAAAGCAACCTTCATGAATTCAAGCCCTTAGCTTGTTGATAAAACCTCAACACAGCCCTGCAATTGCAACTTTTGTCATTTCTGTTACAGTGTACATGCACTGTAGATCCTTTCAGAGTGGCCGGGTTAGCTAAAGTGATGCTGAACCAGCCAGTGTGAGCGAGCCAAGACCGACTCATACGGGCACTGATCATGCCCCCTCTTCGACGATGTTGCTCCTTCCTTGAAACGAGAATCTCCCGTGGTTTGTTTTGCCACCAGAGGCTGTATCATGGACCCACCCGGAATCTCTACAAACTGGATAAGGCTTCCGATAGCCCCTTTCGAACAAAATTAAAATCCCAAGCATCCAAGGATTCCCAAACAGAATTGCCGGCTGAAGCTGCGAGTCTTGCCAAGGCGCTCCTCAAGCCAACTCTTGTTTCCACAGTGGTTGGTCTCGGCTCATTTGGCGTGGCTGCCATTTGGGAATATGAAACGAACGAGAAGAATGAGAGGAAACTAAAACAGAAGCATGAACTTGAAGACGATTTCTCTCCCAATTTTGACGCCGTGGTGGAAGCGGAAACACCACCAAAACCTACCCAACAACAATCCCCTCTACGGCTTTTCTCGCCAGTGATTCCCGACGAATACAAAGCCTGGTGGCAGGACATTAACCAAGATCCTCGAGCGCACACGGTAGGACCTCTCATTGTGGCAGACTTTGCGGTTGGTAGCCTTCTCAGTCTCTCGGAAATGGTAATGTTTGGATGGAAGGGCGATGCCAAAACACGAGGCCAAGCCTTTTTCCGATACACAGGCTCGGGTCGAGCCCTTCCCGTGGTAGTATCGCCCTTTGGACACGGCGGTCTGTTACATTTAGGAGTTACCTCTGTATTTGTATGGAAGTACGGAGATCACTTGGTTCAAAAAATGGGCAGTCGAGAAAGTTTTTGGGCGGGCTTTGTGACTGCTGGTACCATAGCAACGGTAGGGGGTATATTGCTCGACCGAATTCGAAATATGGTGTTGCCTCCACCTCGAGTCGTCTTTCCCAAATTGAAAGCACCGTTGGTGGCCTTTGGGGCTCCCTATACCGTCCTCTATGCCTATTACTTCTCCTGTCCGGAGTTTCAAGACAAAGTACGCCACTTTCATATTCTGGGACGAGAATTCGGAGTTCCCGTGGGAGACGCCGTTTTTGGTCTGGTCATCGTGGACTTGTTTGGGCTGGCTTTGGGACACCGTGTCTTTGGAAATGGAACTCATCTGAGTGCAGCCGCCATTGGATATTATGCCACCAGAATGGGTGGACTGCAACAAATCCAGCAATACCAACGCTTTGTGGTGCAACAATACGCTGGAAAATGATTGGTCGTCGCACTATTGGGTACAGAGAAAAACCAAAAGATTGAGGGATCGGATATGCCTGACTGGGCTCACCTGAGAAAATCAGGATGAGTGAGGTAAGTCAGCCAGACACATGCTCCAAGTATCACCCGCTCCACTGCCACGAGTCAAGCGCGACCTCTACATGTCTAGCTCGGAATGATATGTGTGAATCCATGGCATGGATCCAGTAGGGCCCAAGTGCGACTGAAAACAAAGCAGATACGGTGATATATTGTAGCAATGTTGTATGCTCGGAATGGTACGTACGGGCGAATCCGTCGTACGTAGCCTTACGGGAACCACGTGAGGCGGAAAACGGAGTAAAGGGAGTGCTCTGCTATAGCGATGTCGAGTACTAGTAGTCCGGAATGATCTTTGCGAATCCATCGCGTCAATCCAGTCGAATTGCAGCCCTTTGTGGCCCAGGCGTGGTTGAAGACGATTAAGTGCTATAGTGAACTCGTACGGTGACATGCAATGATATTTTTGTGGCTAGTTAAACTTCAACGTGTGTTCTCTGTACTGCTATGCTAGACTTTCGAAGTTATCCCTGGGTCGCCATGATTCTTTGGTGGAAGTGCTCTTGTTTTTGGGCGTAGCCTCTCGTGCTCATGCAGTTGTCCTTTGAGAGGAGTCACTTCGTTTTTCAAAACCTAATTCAATAGAGGAATTCTGTTTCTTCAAAATCCAACTCCTAATCCCTTGGTCCAGGAAACTTACAAAATACAAGCAATCAAAAGCTTTGTTTGGATTGTTGCAACCTGGTATATAGTCACTGGAAGGTTGAGGTAGGAGACAAAGTTGTGGGCTGTGAAGACAGCTATAAACCAGGATAAAAATGCTGTTCCAACTTCAAATTGCGCACTTCCTCCAAACGTCTATCCCTAACTCTTTCGTTCCCGGTACTATTAACACAGTTGGCCATTCCGCGCGAAACTGAATGTATCTGTCGTCGATCTTTCTCCTGAAAACGTAACACGACATACAAGATGAAGTGAAAGCCGACGCGATACATAACCTATTTATTAACGCTAGATAGATACGTTACTGTTGTCGGCACCCATTAGTCTAGCCTTTGAAAGAATTCTGTCTTCGCTCAGCCAATCTTACTGACAAGTAAGAGCCGCTTTGAGTACTTCATAGTAAACCCGACAAGAAACACCTTCACCATTTTTCCAGGCGCCCCACCTACGCACATTTTGAACCCTTGGTTGCGTCCTTCTTCTTCATCATCCGCCACAATGAGTACCGAGAATGCAGGACATTCACCTTGGGATGACGTTCGGGCGGTCGCCAAGGTTGTCGGCAAACGAGCCTCTATTGCGGGACAAAAGGCCAAGTTAAAGGCGGAGATTGCCTTGATGGATCACAAAATCAAGGGCCGGAAACAACTTTTTGGGGTCGAGCTCTACGATTTTTTAGTACCCTTTGCCGAAAAGGACCCCACCTTTATAATAGAAAGTGATACCTTAACCAATATACAAGGCTTGTTCGTGACGGCTTTTAAAGACAACAAAGCACTTCTACAGAAAAAGGCCACGAAAGATCACGATCTGACACGAGTGGCGGAAAAACGTGCCATTTCCTTTCCCATACCGGCACAAACCATTGGAGGCAAAGTGATGAATGCTGGAAAAAGTGCCAAAATGACGGGGCAAGAAACGGCCATCAAGGCGAAAAAGGCCATGATTGAACGAGAAATGAATGGCAACAAACAACTGTTCGGACTCCATGCTTATGAATTACTGGTGCAATTGGAAGACAACACCAAGTGGTTACCCTCCGATCGAGATGTTCGATTTTTTTATGATCAAGCCAGGCGAGAAGTAACAGCACTGGAAAATGAGAAGAAAGCGAAAGAAGCTGATTTTGGTGTTCTGGGACTGGAATAAATGAAAGTCTTGGCCAATGAATGAATGGATGCATCCATATTTGAAGATTTATCACTAGGTGTTTTAAAAAAGGAAAAAACAAAACAAAAATACAACTCAATCTGCTTTTTCGTCGTGGCTCGACAGCACAATCACAATTTCTCTTGGGATCCTCTTGGAATGTACAAGTTTTTCTTCCCGGCATGAATTCACGGGTTCGGTTTTTATCAATTGTCACATACACGCACGAGGACTTTGCTACTGCATTCTTATTCTTTGCCCTGCCGCCTTTTATTCAGGCGTAAAATTCCTGGCTACCTGGGGGCAGTATTTTTTGCGAATCTGGTTGCTCTTTTCATCACAGTCATCCTCAAGATGACGACTCGGACCCTTCGAAATTAATTTGGGTCGTCTTGAAACTTTTCTCGTAATTATTTTCATCCACACCATTACCGAATGGAACACGGACCGCCTCCTTAGTGACCCAAGGTTGCGCCATTCCTTGTTTAGCAAGCTGCGCTTGGAGCTGATAAATCGTACGCATACCCACTCGCATACTCAGCTGTCTGTCCTGGCGCGGACTGCGGCTTTTCGGTGCTGCACACCAATTCAGCCTCGAGCCAGCTAGATCCATGACGAATGGAAGCAATTCGCGGGCAAATTATCATTACATCGTTTTATCGTGCTTCCGCTCTAATCCTCAGCGTCGTTTGTCTATAGTTCAAAGTTCGAGGAAGGGATCAAAATCAAAAATCTCAGCCCCCACCTGGGTATCCGCAGCAGCTTCTTCTCTCTTGTGTTGGGATTGGGAACCAACACTTTGCCATTTTTATCCGCAAAGGACAACAACAAAAAACCAATGACACCTGTCACAATCATAATGCACTGTGGCATCTTCATACAATACAGGAGCGGATTCGTAAAGCATGATCCGTTCGGATCGTGACCTGCATTAGAATTTTGCAGCACCGATGGAACTGGGAATGAAATCGTCCTGTACTTGCCGCCACTACAGCAGGCAATCAAAGCTGGCATGGCAGTAAGTCTTTGAGGGTGAGTGAAATCAAGTTCATTTTATGCCCGTTCCAAGACGCAATAAATTTGTGTGCAGAGATCCAAACAACAGATACCAAATATCGCTGGTTCATTCCATGAACTACTCTAGCTAGACTGCTACATAGAATGTAGGTACTATTATAGTATGCGGCAAGAAGCAGTTAGCCATGCATGCAGAAGCAGGGCCGCGGATGAAAAGCATCGATCGCACACTGGTCCTGTATTGTTTTGGAACGCACATGTTATCGACGGCCGCCAATCGTGCGTTGTTTCGAAGTGTTCTGTGCGAACTTCATGCCAAACAGCGGAGAGGAATTTTTTCGAAAACATTGGCGACATGCTCTCTCTTCATGTTTGTATAATAATATACTGTAATTATTAGTACTAAATCATTATAGTTTATTCCTTAGTTACGCGAGCTCGTCGGCGGAGCTCCCGCTTTTTTTATCGAACCGACAACGTTCAACGCAACAAGCTTCTACAACCCAGTAAAACTTGTCTTCCAAGATTTGATGTGCTGGTATATACGTACAGTAAGTACTAGCTAGTACGCCCACTGTGAGTAGTACGACTCCTCTTGTGCCCATCAATAATCGATCTTCAATCGTTTTATCACTCACGACTGTACGAGTACTTAACTACTGTAGCTATCTAGTGCCGAAGCAAATTTAAAGTTGATTGATTTCGGAGCCCTTCCATGCAACTCTACTGCAGCGGGAAAGAAAGAGACTATCATTAGCAGCAACATCCTTTCATCAAAGTTGCTTTGAAAGCTTCGCGAATTAATATATAGCATATCATTTACAGTGCAGAAATAGCGAGAAACCAAAATAATGTCATCGTCGACACCGTATACTGCTTTTGATGATCTTTCTCAAGAAAAGCGTCAAGCGCCATTGCCGCCGCCGCCACTTCCTCCTTGCATAACAGATGCTGCGTCAAATGCAGCCTCTGCCGCAGCCGCTACTGTGCCTCTGCCCGTTTCTGCCGCTTCGTCTGTTGCTTCAGCAGGGAGTGCATGTAGTAGTACCGACGAGCCTCTTATTCGTAGACCCCAACATTTTCCACCACAACAGGAAATTCATGACGACGACGATGAGCAGCAAGAGCAGCAGCAGCAAGAGCAGCAGGGGTCGCCGAGGCGGCACGAAGATCCAAATGAAACGCGACGACGAATTCGGCCACCCCAAAATCAACACTCCCCACGGAATGACGACGAAGATACGAATGATGACGACGACGATGATGGACTACTAGTAGGGCCGCCATCCTCCCCGCGGGAATTACGACAACAACAACAACAAGAACAACCACACGACCATGATTGTGAAACGGGAACGCAACCCGATTTTTCATGGCCAACCACCATGATGATAGCAAGTCATGATACGAATGAAATGGCACATGATCCTGAAACCACTACTAGCACTACTAGGCCATGTCATGATCTAAATGTCAGTCCAGCTCAATCTATTTCCGAACAAACACCCGACTCACTGCCACAACTGGAATCCACCGAAAACGCGTCCGTGACATCTTTTGCCGGCACAAATTCTACCGCTTCGTTGAGTGACGATAATGATTCTCCCCATCCCAACAACAACAAGCAAAACACGCCTGGAAAAGACCCTACGAAGGATCCGTATCAAGGACTTCGCCTCCTTCGTCATCCTTCTCTCAATCACAGTCGCAGTATGATGGGAGGAATGGAATATGTTCCTCTCCGCATTCACAAAGATTGTATGAATTGGGCGTGTCCCCATGGAATCATCTTGCCACGATATGTCCGCAACACCAAGGTTCAAAAAGCCGTAGCCTTGGTATGTTTGTTGGTATTTTTATCTGTAGGCTTGTTGTCGAGGCCCAGTGCACGGTCGGCCACGACCAAAAAAGTCCGGGTCGCCATGATTGGCAATAGTATGATGTACTACAATGATTTTCCACGCTTCCTGGAAGCCATTAGTGATGGACACATCAAGCAGGACTCGTGTTTGCACGGAGATGCGACCATGCATTCCATTTTGATTACCGGGAGTGGTACCTACAAGGTATGGCGAACCGGAGTGGCACAAATTCGCAATGCCAGTGTCGAATTGTACGGTATGCGAGGTTCCACTGATGATGATGGTGGGGATGTCTACGAAGACGACGGATTGAATGACCGTGACTATGAATATAATTACAATGTGGACCAAGAAGAACAAGACGGCAACAGCAACCATTACAAATATTTTGATTTTACAAAGCTCTTTGATTACGGTGCATGCACCGTCCCACAACTCTTGTTTGGGTTTGACAAGACTCTGGATAACAAAATGCAAGACTGGTCCTTTGATAAGTCCTACGAAAGTCACGGAGACGATTATTTTGACGACGATGATTACTATACGCTGGGCAATGATGATGAGGTTTATGGATACAACTTTGAAAACTTTTTCGATGGGACTAATCCCTGTTTGATGGATCCCAACTATTATCAATACAAACAGTATTTGTTTTGGGGCGGCGAAAAGCAGAATCGAGTCAATGATCCATATTACGGCAATGATGACTATTACAGTTATTACAGCAATGGCGATGAGGATCGTCATAATCTCTACCCTACGGCACCCAAATGGCACTACGTCATCATCAATGACAACACGCGAAGTGCTGCCCAAGCGCACAGCCGGAAAGATGCACTTTCTATCTTGGAAAATCAGTATCTCTTGTGGTTTCAAGAGACTGGATCGGTACCCATTCTCATGATGACCTATGCCTATGACACTCCGTATCGAGATATGACGGGCATGATCGATATTCCTACCTTTACGAGCCTCACCTATGAAGGATATCGTCAATACGCAGAGCTCCTGTCGCAACGCTTACCGGAAAACCAACAACCCAGAATCGCCCCTGTGGGGTTGGCATTCTTGACGGTTTGGGAGGAAGCCTACGACTTTTGGAACACCAAACTCTTTCACGTGGACCGTATCCATGCCAGTCCTCACGGGACATATCTGCAAGGATGTGTTGTCTATTGTACCATCTACGGCAAGCTGCCACCTCGTAAAACTGCCATTCTAAAATTGGAATCGCTCTGGAACGATGCCCGTCGCATGGGTCCTGTCAAACACCGGCGCTTGCCGCTGCCGACGCGGGAAGAAGCGCTCTACCTGTACCATATCGCCGAGCGAGTGTGTCTGCACAATCATGTCCCCAAGGCGTTCATTTACTATGAAAATGGCGAATCCACCAATTACATTCCGGAAGATGATACATACAAGAATAATGATTTCTACTAGTAGAGGCTAGTTGGACTGGCCACGACTGCCATATTTCTGTGAGGATAGAGATGGGTGAGGTACGAAGAAAGGAAGCCATGGCGTGGACTCGTCATTGCAAACTCTGTTGGTCTCTTGGAAACAGTATGCTCCGGCTTTTTGATTCCGTTAGCTGACTTGAAAGTCACTTACGTCGTGGAAGCTTCCATATGTAATTAATAAGCGACATTAGAATGCTACATTAGATGTCTATGCTCGTGTTGCATTGTTCTGGCTTCTATCTGTTTCTATGCCGCTGTGGTGACTGCCCCAAAGATCCTGCAAAATGGAAGGTTGCCTTTACAGCAGCCGGCTAAAAACACAGATGTAGAATTGAGGACGGTCATGACCCCGTTGACAAATCAACTCTGCATTGGGATGTGCCCCCCTTGAAGAAAATCAAGAATCAAATGTACATGAGGTCGATAGTCTCTCATGGCCACGTAAGGTGGCCACCTTCTGTGGAGAGGTTGGAAAATGCTTTATTGCAGCGTCTTCACTAGCTAGCTAGCTACCACCGGTATACTCGAGTATAGTATGCTGCACTTACTTCATTCTCTTTTCTCAAGTACCCCCATCGGGCCAGCACGGATGAGTCAATCAACGACAAAAGAGTCAGCCCAATACACAAAGATACTAGTAGTACAGATTACTAGTAATAGGTGCAAAGTTTGCCTGCTAGATGATGTCTACCTGGAAGCATTGTATGCTGCCATACAAAGAGAATTTCCTAGTTTTCTCTAAGCTATTTAGCCTTAGAACAATTCCAATAATTTCCTATTAACTAGTCACGCTTTCCTGTTTAGTATCTGCATTTTATCTCATTCTTTTTTATCCCACTATGTTCATGTTCATAGTACTACCCGAGTACCTATTTCTCCTGTAGGATCACTGCGATTGTGCGCTGTACATGGCCAGAATCCTCTTCACTACTTCCAGTAACACTACTCTATGTCCATTTCAACAAGTCTACTGTTTTGCTTCTGGTTTATTTTGTTCAATAAATATTTATTTTATGATAGAGTTTACCACTTTCTAAAAT
>ENA-ORBV01007255-ORBV01007255.1-microbial-mat-metagenome-genome-assembly--contig:-NODE-7255-length-19108-cov-3.416426_pt1 | contig 19108 bp, 21 predicted proteins | sample MGYA00237777_ERZ505514 | MGnify/ENA primary metagenome ERZ505514 (study PRJEB26160, sample SAMN06269048) | microbial mat metagenome | isolation source: Oligotrophic lake microbial mat | place... | reverse complement strand
TTTGTAATCGAACACGCAGCTATACGTCACACAGCTTCAAACTCGTTCATGGATGTGAATCGTGGTATCCGCGCTTCTGATACATCACATGCCGATATGTGTGCGCATATGCATTGGGTGTACAGGAGTCTGCTTTGCGTCCTCCCGGACCATTCACATCGGTACCAGTTGATGTGCTAGACTGGCACAAGGTGCCCGTGGTGGAGTTGACAATGCCGCGGATGATATCTGGGCCTCGAGAGCCGTCACCTCGCCAGCTGCGCGACTCAGATCCCGTGCCGGATATCAACATGTACGTATACCGTACTGTGGATGGTTCCGATCACGGCAGCTTGATCGATTTCATTTGTTCTCGTATCGTTCAATTACTCTCACGTACACCTGTGTGCGGTTGTTTCAATGTAAACAGGTATTCTAGCCACTTTCACTCGATCCCTGCCACAGACTCTCTTTGGCAGACGTCCTTCCCTCAACAGGACGTGGTCGTGGTGTCCGCTGTGAACGATGGGTACGCAGAGGCCTTCATCGAGATGGCATCATCGGTGCAGTACTGGGAGCCAGGCCGTTTGATCGTCCTGTACGATATTGGACTGAGTCAGACCAATCGGGCACGCTTCAATCGGATGTGTAACGTGATCGTTATGCCACCGCTCATGGAGCTTTATCCTAAACTATCCCGGCGGGTGATGGTGCCGAAAGAGTACGCGTGGAAAGCGATATGTATTTATGACGCAGTCATGCGTTGGACGGCAGTCATCTGGATAGATGGTGGGTCTACGATTGTGGCTCCAATGACTCCCATTGTGGATCTGCTGCTGCATCACGGATACTTGGGTATGAAAGGACAGGATGAGGATGCCAGCCGCTGGATCTACCAGGGCACTGCTCGTCATCTGGGCGTGGAGCCCGGTTGGTTCAAGAACCTACCGTCGTTTTCAGGCAACACACAAGGCTATGTGCGAGATGGACCGCTGCATCATGTGCTAGTGCAGTATGTGAACTGCTCGGTAAACACTGAGGTGTGCATGGCGGCTCCGGTACGGTCAACAGCTGCAGTTAACTTCATTTGCGCTTCATTTCGTGCTGTGTTTATTTGGAACCTATGCATACTTTCACTGCACCCGCAGGGATCCTCTTTGGGCAATCATCGCTACGATCAATCAGTACTGAGTATTCTATGTTACCATCAGCACGGACTGGAGACCAAGCACTTCACTTGGTGGCTAGCAGCAGGTACGTCACAGTACACCTCGTCCACTTGAAGGATACCACGTCGTCACAAGTGCTTCATCTGAGGGCATAACCTGTGGTTTGGTGTACGCAGGCCGTAATCAGCTATCCAATGACCTGACCAAACCAAGTCCGAAGATAGTTTGGACATCTCGCGGTGGTAGTGCCACGTACCGTGTGTTGATGGACAAGACGGGCACGTGCGGCTAGCTGGTGTTAGCAGCGGTATAGTCAAACATCGTCACGTCTACACGGACGGTGATGAACGCATCCAATGCAGCCTGTGAACGAGGCAGGCATTGAGCCTCAAGGGATTTGCCAGAGTTGACGATCGTTGTGTCTGGCACGTCTTTCGTTCGAAAGACTGATGTTCCGTGAAGCCGTCTCATCCCTCGTGCTTGCGCAATTATTATTGTCGGAACAACCGTATCCCGCGCATGGCCGTGTTTGAATACTCTAAGAGGGCTCGTTGCAAGCATGCCCATGGTCAATACAACACGTCGCCATCTATGCACACAATTAAGCTCTCCTCCACGCATCCCAATTAGTTCCAACAGCAGCAGTGCTCTGCACTGAACTTGACATCACGGCACAGCATCTGCGGGTTGAATGTCTGTCAAGTGTTTGTACAATCTCCTGGCCGCTGAGCTAATAGAGTGATGATGACTGTTCGCTGTCGTGAACACAGTCTCCATGGGGTCCGTATGACCTGCAGCGTAGTCTGCACTGTCCAGCGAAATGAGGTCCTCATCGGCAATGCATTGGCGAGTTTTGCGAAAATCCACTCCCAGGTATGGCGTCATCAAGCACGCAATATTGTGCCCCGCAGCGAGGTACAATTCCGTCATGCCCTGATCCCCGTATAGATGAAGCAGCTCCGCCGAACGACCGTACTGTTGTGTTCGAAGGTATCGAAGATGCGTCAGGTACAGCTCGACGGTGGTGGAATCGATTATATGCACGCCCGTTTGAACATAAGCAAGCGTGTCCTGAGTCCTGCCGCCTCCTTCACTGCTCATACAGCTGACAGTGCAACCAGCGAGCCGCACATCGTTCTTGGTGGTCATAATGGACGTGAGGGCTCGAGACCACGGCAGCACGTAGTACACGGGCATGAATGGACCGACCATCGCTGTGCCTCGAATCATGATCAGGTACTTGTACTGTACCGACAGCAGTGGCACTCGTTCGAAAGCGTCCAAAATTGATAACAGAAAGGGCTGGGGGACCGATCTTGGGGTGCCATCTTCATCATGCCCTCCAACTGCCAGAATATGCACGTTCGACTCATGAAGAGCGGCCCCAAGCACGCTTTTGACTGTGTCGGCACTTCGCGACGGGACGATAAAGTAGTGGTGTGAACGCGAATAACCACGCACACCGTTTTCCACGAAGAACGTCAACTGCTCCAACGATGTCTTCGATAAACCCGTCGAGGCATCGTATCCACCTGCGTCCTCAGACAGAGAATATATGATCGCGATATGGCCAGTCAGCCGCATCTCTTGCTGCAATGGAATGCCCGGAGGAGTAGCGGTCAGACGGAGCATGTACGCTTTGTGCTGTCTCAACGCATGCTCCACGTGTGCGCTCCAGGCTGCAGTCTGAAAGACCAAGTTGCGTGTCGCCCGGACAGAAGAATTGGATCTAACGTATGGCTGAACCTGTTTCTGGACTGCTGCGTGTGCAGCGTATGTATACCTCCGCAAGCCGTAGCTCAAGGAGCGATGGTCGTATGCCGCCAGCAGCCAGACCATCACAAGTGTGCACAGTATCCCAGCAATCAACCGCTTTCGCAACATAGAAGCGAACGCTGATATATGGCGATGAAACATGCGCTGAACACATCAATCGGAGCACATCGATTTTCTAGCTGTAGGCCCGCCTGGTTCAGCACCACGACCTAACCACACACTGTGTGAGCTAGGTTATGTATAGGGACGAGTTTTGATGGAGTGGACAATCCATGTCAGACACAATCCAACAGCCGTCGGATTTCGAGATTTTCCGGATTTTTGTACGGTCACGGTCGGCAAGGTACGGTACCGTCCGGGCCGATGCGTGACAGCGCAGCCTCCCACGGTGATCGTATGGCGCATCTTGCGGCATGGACTCGGATGATCGGAATATTGAAGTGACTCAGAGTCGAGTGCGATACTACTTCGGATAGTTGTATTCCGGGCTGTCGGGCCGACGGTAGCATCCAGCAGATCTGTAGTACTCAGTGCCGGCCCGGGCTCAGCCGCTGATCGATGTCGATGTCCGTTGAGGACTCAGTAACGCTGCGCGCATGTGAGAGACTGAGTTCATTGAATCTATTCAAGTTGACGCATACTTCAGTAGTGCTCTCAAGACTTACAAGCCCACTTGACCCAGACTGCCAAACAGTTTAACTACGGGCAGCCCTACCATGGCTCGAATGCGACCTTTCCATAGCTGATGTGTTATAATTGCACGAAAAGGTATACGTAATATATATACCGGTAGAATTACGTTATCGAATCGATGGTTCAGTGCAGTGTATACTAGTAATATGTGTTGGATGGGTGGTCTTCGGCAACATCGCGGGACTTCCGAGTTGAGCCGCGACACAATTGTCACCCGTATGCATGTTTGATATTCTGATACAACAGGCAAACATGCGCAAGCACTCACAACAGGTAATGAGGTCGGCACCCCTGTCGAGTCGTGAAACCCACCGTGACGACTCTCAAATGTCATCCGAAGTGATGCCTCAAGCTGCCCCTACCATCCAAGGGTCCAACTGCCGGGCCACTGGGCGTCCTGTCTAAGCAGCCCCACGGCTCTCGGTCCAAGACATCGTTCTTCAAGCTTTCTTCGCCACACTGCTTCGATGCAGCAGCTCAGTTGTCCGTCGACGTCAAAAGTGGCATGGCGTCATCCACATTTCCAGTTTACGCGCTTCTTGATACACAAATCGTTTTCCCATGCGTACGAGCTAGCGCAACTATGCATTCCGATAGAATAATATGAATTCTCTAAGCATGCCATGAAGATGACTGTTGTTCCTACGTCCCTCGATAGGCCTGTGTCCTGTACGTGCAGCATCTCACAACAACACGATCACGCTGGTCAACTCTCAACACAGAATATTGTGCCACTTTACATCACCGCGTGTTTTGATGTGCACGTATATTTGAATGGTATCCATGTCTGAAAGCGCGTGTACACGCACTGTTTCACTTCTGATATTGCGTCATGAATTTGCCGATTGCGAGTGTTGATGTCGCACATCCACGACGCAACAATACGAAAAGTGATAAACGTCTGCAAGCTGCGTTAATGCACCATGGTCGTAGACTCAGTTGAGCCACGGCGGCAAATCTTCAGTCGGAGATAATAGCTCCTGTGGTCTTACATGAGTCATGCTCGCTTGCTTGATGGTAATCAGCTGCTTTTTGTATATCGAGCTCCTACCATTCTCCTGAGCCACCGGAACGTCAGCCACGACCAAAGCATTTCACCGCGCAGTTAGTGCCGTTTGCAGATCATGGGCATCATGTACGACAAATTCAAGACTCAGAGCCGCTGTGAAGCTCCAACTCGTGTTTTCGCCCGGCTGTGAATCCGGTCACATGACTCGGAGCACCGTGGCTACTTAAGCTTACGCCGAAATGGCAATATCAAGCTGATGTACCGCGATTTTTTGTACAGTTTCCTGTCTAAATCGGGCTCTTCAACAGGTACAGTGGCAGCCCACGGTGACGGTAGCACCCGGCGGTGGGGAGCTCAGGTGCCGCTGCTCAGAGTCGAACAGGCGCCCAGTACCGGGGAGGATCATCGTAGAAACCCTGCTGATCAGCAACCGCCGGAGTCGGAGGCAAAATGCTTTTAGATCCGCTCCTAATCAGCGGGCTGACAGAGTCACACCTGGCAGTGTCGGATAGGGTCATAAGAAACATCCGACATCTATCCGAAGCGGCCGCTCACGGCGATAACATCATGGTTAGTATGGCGTCGTGCATCCCTGCAAGTGTTACACCCCTGACAATTTTCCGAAGTCTTCATATTGTAACTCACGGTTGTTCGCACGTGACGAGAACAACCGACGCGAAGTAGTCGGGGGAGTAGCAGTTGGAGCTTCCTCTCTTCATCTGTTCAATGCTTTTCATGCGAGCAGTTGGAAGCTGATCATTCGTTCGACTTGTTTTCTTCTCGCTATTCGTTACAGACAAGCTCCGAACCAGCCCTTCCTCCGTTCCCCCGTCTTCCTTCTGACGGCCCCAGCAGCGCGAGGTCAGTGCAGAATGATGGCGTCCAGCCGCGCATCCATCTGACTTGGATCATATCGTGCACTCCCTATTGTGTCCGACAGCGGTTTTGCGGTTTGAGATGTTGACGCGTGATCGTGTTTGTGTGTGCACGTCTTGTCTCTGTCAGATCGGAGTCCAGCAATGGCGGCGGAGGTCTTACCCCTCGGGATCGATCGGGCTCCAAGGTGGACCTGTTCCGCTTGGCGAAGGAGAGCACTGAGAAATTGGTATGCAGAGTACAACCCGCTGGTCACGTTGGTGCATGCTGGCGAATAACGGGGTGATCGCTGCTCTGTCGTAGCTGCGGCACTTCACAGCAGAGGAAGCTAATATCATGAGCGGCTTCCATGATGAAGCCGAGAAGTAAGTATTTACTCAGCCATGGCTAAGCACTGCAATATCAGCAGCCGCAATACTGATGCGAACCCATCAATCGCAGGTTCCTGGCTAAGAGTACAGGCTGGATCGGGCACAACTTTGTGTTTCAGATCAAGTTGACGTTGCGTAATCCCCTACCGAGTGTGCTGAAGGGGGTGCTGCTGCCCCCTGCTCTGGAAGTAATGGACGCCTGCACCGCCATCCTCAGTCAGGTACAGTTCTAGCTTTCTAGATCCCCGGTTGCTCCCCTCACCTACCGACCATCCCGTCACCTGTTCCATCAGACCAAGAGTGGCAGCGCGGATTCCAACGGCCCGGTGCTGGTACCATCTCCTCGATCTCATAGCGGCAAGCCCGACTCGGGCGAGTTGCCCATGACCGAACGCTTGCCGAGCGGCAACCCTGACAACGTGCCTACACTACCACGAGAGATCTCTGGTTCATCTGCAGGTCGCACCATATCGCTGCCTGATATACTGGATGCCATCCTGCGATTCCTAGTGGTGCGACAGAACAATGATGCACGCAGCCTAGCTCAAACGGCTCTCACGTGGTACCCTAAGGAGCTGCGCTTGCACAAGATGGTAATGTGACGCCCATCACACATTATGCCTTTGATCCGCACGCTAACTTTATGCACCCCTATGTGCTCGTACGTGTGTGCATGCAGCATGTTTACGTGGTGATTCGAGACCGATCTGTGAACTGGCGCCGTATTCGCTTGGAAGAATGTCTCAACGCCGTAGACTCGTTGAAGCCAGCTGAGATGGGTACACAGACACTTATCATTGACCTTGTTTTGAACTCGTAACACTGTGATGGCTCAGATCTGAGTGCCCGGAATGCTGAAGCGCTGCTCTGTACTGTCCATGAATGTTGTTCACACTGCAGATGCGGAGATGCATGCCCTGCGTGGAGCCCTACTGGAGGCGCTGTGGGCGGTGGATAAGACCAACATTCCGTTCGCTGACCAGGCGCTGAAAGCCTTCGAGAAGTCATTCGTCATGTGCAATGACGTTCACGAGCCTGTTCTTGCAGGCATCGGCTATGGCTTGGCACGGTATGATAAGATCAGCACTCGTGTGGCCCTCCTCAGTTTAGTTGTTGCAACACTGCTCCACTCTACTGCTGGTATCTTGTACGATGCTCATTCTGTCTGTCATATGTGTTATGTCTCTACATCCCAATCTACTATCAGCGCTGCTCTGCTATCCGCTCAGCTGTATCAACTGGAGAGTACCAGTGCGCGCGGCAACCGTAAGGTGGCCGAGATATGGAAGACGCAGGCCACAGAGCGGCTGCGCAAGCTGCACGATGCTCTGTTGTTCTGGCAGAAGAAGAAGCCGAGTATGTAGCGTATCGTGTTCATTATTGGTGATTATGATTATGCGCTGACAGTCTGTGCATCCATTTGATCATTGAGTGCATTAGCACTGCACTGACTGTGACTTGTGTGATCATGTGAATGTCACTCGACGTGTGTGTGCAGGCGAATTGTATCCCCAGTTCTTCTATTATCTGTCATTCGCTCGATTCGGGCTGGCCATGTATCAGGAAGGCATTGCGGCTGCTGAGGTGAGTATCGTGCTGCATGCACAGGACTGGAATTGATCTATCGGTGTGAAACATGCACACCATGCCGAGATAGCAGACACGTGGGCGGGCTCCCAGTGTGTGCGTATGACTGATGACGCATACGTACCACCGCGCTCAGAATTGATTTCTCACGGTACAGGATTACGGAAAGGCTTCTCAAGATCAATACCGCCTATTCCGCAAGGCTTCGTTGGAACGCAAGCACAGTTCATCCCAGCACGACTTGCAACAGATCAAGAACTCGTATCCGCCCACGCCTACCAACGGTATGCTTTGCTCGGACTGTCAACATGTAGTGAATGATTACAGCAACCTACATGCGTGCTTTATTAACACCCCATTAGCGGATGGCAAGCCTGGTCACGAGCGAACGGATTCTCGTCATGGACTAATCCCTGGTCAAGCGGATGTGGCTGGTACTATTGATGCTTAGACTGGATTATGTCGGCCATGGGTGGGGTTAAATCAATTAATGGGCTGATTCATTCAATGCGCATGTGTGTACACCATGCATACTGCTTCATAGAGGATGGCAAGGGGGCGGCTCCAGCTCTTCCGGTCTTCAGTGCGGGCACCGGTGCAGCGGCTGTTGAGATGACTGAAGGTAAAGGACAGTTCATGTGGCCGCATGTGATGTGGTGTGTGTGTGTGTGCCTTCACTCCTCACGCGACTGATGCCTCGGTGTGACACTGTGTGTGTTGCTGTCAGAAAATCCTCCGGATCGCATGGATCCGGAGACCACTGATGACGTGACGGAGAGCGAGAACTTCAACTCCATCGTGCGCATCATCGTGTTCTCTGGCCTATCGATCCCGTCTTCGGGACTTAAGATTAGCGAGGTACATTAAGCTCGAAGGGGGGGGGGAGAGCGAGAGGAAAGATAGTGTTGTTGATACTTGCCTCGCTCACTCTTATCACGTGATGCTCTGTCACAGTGGCACCCTGTGTGGCGTGAGATCTCTTCCATGTTCCACCAGCCGCCCCTCGATGTGCATGTCAACCGCGAGATTCTGGCCACCGCACTGCGAGGGCGTGTGGGTCTGTCGCTCTCCGGTATGAGCCGGACTTGTTTGGGCAGTCATATTCAACACTAATCACGTACTAACGCTGACGTCCCCTACCCCCTTATTCATACTAGGTGGTGGCCTCCGCGCCGCCTTCATTCACCTGGGCCTGCTGGCGCGCATGGCGGAGTGCGATATGCTGCGGTCCATCAGCTCCATCTCGTGCGTCTCCGGAGGGTCTCTCGTCGGAGCACACCTCTACATGCTCATCAAGGAACTCATGGAGGAGAAGGTCCGTATTGAGCGATTACGGTTGATATGCCGCAACGGCACTACCCTTATATTTTGATTTATGATTGCTTCTGCGCTGAGTAATGAATTATCTTCCGTTGTCTCGCGCAGCCGGATAAAGAGATCACTAAAGAGGATTATATCGAGCTGGTCAAGCGGCTAATACTGGAGTTCGTTGCTGCTACGGTATGTGTGTACCCTCACTTGTTTGACTCGACACTTGCCTGGCTCGATGAGGCACATCTGGTATCAACGAGTGCATCCTGCTTACTAGTGTTGTGCATGCGTGGTGTCACGTGTCAGCGCCGAGATCACTACACCAACACACTGGTCAACCCGCTTCACAATCTCAGAGTCACGTTTGGGCGCACGGAGCGTATTCGGCTGTTTGCAGACGGTTTTCATCGCACCCTGTTCAGCAACCCTCGCTGGAACCCGGATGGTGCTCGCGTATGTACTGCGTGTGTGTGTTCACAGTACGATGTCTTGATCTCTTGTAGTGGACATTGTGGTTTCAACCGTCATATGGACTGGCGGACTGCTCAGCTTGATCGTGATATGGCACGACAGATCAAAATGCGAGATCTGCGCATCGTTCCCAAGGACTGGCCTCAAAACGCCTACTTCCAACCTCGTCTGCATAACTGGAGACGCGGCTCGAAGGCGCCTGCACTGTATTTGAACTGCACCAACTTGAACACGGTATCGATTGTTGCACTGGCTACGGGCTCTCGAATGCCGCTGAACTGATCACGATGTGCTGTTGGACCGGTCACAGGGTCACTTGTGGCGGTTCTGCGTAACGTATATGGGCGAGAAGGCAGATATGGTTGAAGGCGATGTGGGCATCGATACCAACTCCATCCTGGAGAGTGTGGAGTACGATGAGTGTCGCCTGCCGCAGCATCGCGACATACCGCTTGCTGAATGCGTGGGTAGGTGCATCTATGCTGATCATGCGATTGAAGCTGAGCCTGAGCTACGCATTGAATGCTCTGCCGTCAGCTGTGTCGATGTTGCTACCTGGCTTCCTGGGCATGCCATACAAGCTGGACGAGTAAGTGAATTGCACTGTGACGCTTGTGGTTGATGTACCGTACTCTGATCTATGACACTCACTGATCACCCGGTGACACCACAGTCTGTATCCAGGCTTCAAGCTGCGACTGGTCGATGGCTCCGTGTTCGAGAATGCAGGTGTGCAGTCACTATATCACGCTCAGACCGATTACCTCATCGTCAACGAGATGGGGATGCCGCTGGAGGACCTGCCGGACATGAGACAGGTATATATTATATGCAGTCATAGCTCGTCACGTGACGACGCGGGTCACCTCGCTGATTCGGTCCTGATTCGGTCCTGTTTCACTGAATCACGTGGTTTTCATCTGTAGAGCTCGTTGAGCACGGTGGGGCGGCTGGTCGATATCGCCATCAACAACACGTTCGAGCGTGTGTACCGGGAGCTCAAACACAGCGCGCAGAATCACGGTGTAGCCGACGTCTGCTTTGTTCATCTGCGACAGCCCGATTTGTTGTCTCAGCAGCAGAAAGAGGTATTTGACCGTGAACGTTCGAGAGCTCTTGGGTTGCAAAACTAAGGCAGCTTGTATTCGTGTTCGATTCGTCTCCGCCTACACACGTGACACTACAGACGCTGAACCTGTACCGGCGCGTGCAAGCAGTGACAAAACAGGATCGTGTGAAGGACATCGCTGCCAAGACCATCGCTCGCCGCGAGATCAAGGAGCGACTCAAAACGCTGGCGAAGAAAGTATCCGAGTCGTCGGAGGCTAAGAATGGCGCCGGTACCGGCGACAAAGGCGAAACACCTTCGCAGAAGCAATCCCGCCTGCGAAAGGTAAAATACGGAGCTGTCAATACTGATCCTGTATGATCTGCTTGCACTTCACCGTATGATCATCGCTGTTCAATCGAATCGGTGACAGGCTCGAGAGGCTACCGGTGAAAACAAGCCCCGCCTGCATCTGGGTCACTTCTTCCGATCTCAAATCGCTGCAGTGCGTACCAACCTTGATCACTTTAGCGAGGTCGAAGCTGCTTCTCTCATGTCCACAGGTGAGTTTCTGCTCGCAGTCCGAGATCTCTTCCGCTGCCGATTAGCAATTAGTCACGGCCTCCTGCTCTAGTATTAACAGCGTGTTATGTGACTCTGATTGATCGACTTAGGCTACATGTTAGCCAAGGACGCATTGCGTCATTCCAGTGAACGCTGCGTCATCGGATTGGAGGATCCGGATACGAGCCCTATGATCGGACGCATGCCGTCGGAGGAGCGGAAGGGCTTCACCAGCCAAGCCATTGTATGCTTGTTTGCTGTGTCTCGTTATTGATTTTGGGTAGCCACTAATCCATCGTATTCGCTATTAGGCTAATCTGGCCCTTGCAGGGTGCTCCGTTGGAGAATGGTCATTCTTTGAAGTTACTGCTCCTCAGCTGCGCGACTGGTGGTTCAGCCCCGTGCTGGATCTGCTGCAGAAGGTGCTTGCTCATTTAACCATCTGGTCACTTGTGTGTCCTCAGAGTCAGAAATGCATGCCCGCTATCATGCATATCGCTCTAGTGTGTAGTGTGTGTTCCTCTCAATGGCTAATGGCTGCTGCTGATCGCTCCACTGACTTGACAGGCTAACCACGTGGAGATCGAGCCACCGCGCAAACATGGTGATCGACCCAGCTTCGATCCAGAGAAGGTCGCATCTGAAATGCGGTCCACGCTGAAAGTTCAGCAGCAGACCGACAATCCTGCCCTGGTTGAATTGTACAAGCACCTCGCGGTATGTCCTGTGCCCTGTCAATCGATGTCTGCACGTTGGGATACCGTAGACTGTTTGGCGAGAATTGGGGTTTCTTTGGGTCGATATCACCTCACGGCTGTTCACACGATCAATGATTGTTCAATAACTCGGCCTCCAGGTGTCGGACGGTCAAATCGCCTTATTCCGCATGCTACGTGCTTCCAAGATGTCCATGTTCTGGTTCGGCCTAACCATTCTCGCCATATTGGCCGGCATCGGCTACGGCGTGGGCACCGATTTCGCCGACTTCCTTTCCCATCACGGCTTTGACGATAAATCTTGCATCTGCGTCTACGAGACCGCCTTGTACTATCTTGTGTAAGTTATGATGCCCTGCCAGCGCTGTGTGTGAATGCTGAGCGGACTTGGTCGGCAATCGCCCCCGATTTCAGGAGCTAAAATGTGTGTGTGTCTCAGGATCATACTGGTATTCTACTTCCTGTTCGTATCGCCGGGCTGGCTCGCCGACATATTGTGGTCAGGTAACCCCGCGTGTACTGCACCGCTATCTCACAGGCTTGGACTGCCGCTGAGCTTGCATGGTGTTGTCAACCACAGCGGTGTTCCTTCCAACGTACGCCCTGCTCAACAACTACATCTTCGATCCGTACAACAACCAGCGTGGCTCCCTGGCGCGCTTGGTGTCTCTCCACGAAACCTACAAGGCGCGCAAACGAGCGGAAAAGGACCACATCAACGCGGTGGATCAGCATGAATAACCTCCAAGACCTGCACGTGCATTGCCGCGGTCACCAGGAGCTACACGTGCAGCCAACTGAGCTGATGCCAATCTCCAGACGCGATTGCTTTGATTGGAATTACGCGGCTCTGTTGAGTATTGATTGTCATGTCTCCCCTCCATTTCTAATACAACTACACTACTCATCTCGATCGATCGAGAGCTCCGCAAGGGATGATGGGTGAGAACCCGTTCCCGACATGCATTCTGGCTTGATAGGTTCATCATCGTTCATTGGGGGCCATGCGGCCGCTTCAGGTCATCTCAGGCATGCTGTGGTGTGGGCTAGTGTGCGCTGCAAGTGCTGTGCCACTACTGATCGTCGGACCGCGCAGCCATACGAGGTATTGCATCACGCACATTGGGCTCCCATGACGATAGCATCATTGGCAGCTCTCTCATTGCGTGTTCTCTGATTGATGTGTCAACAGCCTTGCTGTCTGGGTCCACAGTGGATGTGCCAATGATGAGTGCACGCTTCCAGTTGCAGTTGCGCACACACTCACTGGCAGACCGGTGATCTCCGGAACCATTCGAACAGTGAAATCGGACGATCATGTGGGCGTGGTTGAAGTATCAGGTATACCCCTTGATCCTCACAATTGAGGCTGTTCCCAGCTGTCGGCGATGTAAGTTGGCATGGATAGCGTACCTGAGTTCTGACTCGAGCTCAATTCAGTTCAGTCGACGTTCAACAGTGACGATACTGCCCGTTCTGCTTTTGAATGCAGACTTGCTCTCGTCTACACAGTACACCATCACCGTGGGTACCGGCTCGTCTGCCGTGTCGGGATCATATCGAACACTGCCCCGACCTGCCAGCTATCTGTCCCCTGCAGGATCGTCTGCTGGAGTCAATACAGGGGGTGCCGTATTGACGTCATTCAAGATGGCGCACAGCTCCTGTGCTCACGACAAGGGCAATGATCTAGCTGAGATCGCACAGAGCGGATCAGATATGTTGCTTCTACTGGGAGATCAAATGTACACGGATCTCGCCAAGAACGACAGCGCGTCCTTCCAGGCTGATCTCAGACATCCCAAGGTATGGCGTGTGTCAGCGAACGGTTCACGATCGACCACTGTACGGTCACCTCCTACGTGCGCTGACGCGCTAACGATATGCTGATCACTCGTATGGTAGTTCCGCAGCAACTCCTCAGTGACTCCAGAAAACTTGCGTCAATTCATCGTGTCCAAATACTTGGAGAACTTCGGCGACACCTATTATCAGACGCTGTTTCGATCGCTTCCTGTGCTGATGACCTGGGACGATCACGAGTTAAAGAACGATTATCACGGTATGCAATGACGCAATTCAGGCGCGATCACTCCCTCAAGGTGCTGATAGCTGCTGTCACGTGAGAGCAGATGGCCCCCATACCGACCTGTACCGCACTGCTCGCGCGGTGTTTGATGAGTTCCAGGGATCTCACAACCCGAAGCCGCTCCGCAAAGGAGCGCTGTATTTCACACTTCAGGCTGGGCCTGTTGAGGTTAGCTGGCTGTTCAAACATCATGTGATGCGGGATTGTAGTGGTGGTATGAAGATGGTACTGATGGATGGTGATGTTGCTGTAACCAGATGTTTGTGCTGGACACTCGCTCATTCCGTGTGGATCATCAGTTACCAGATGGACCTCACAAGACCATGCTGGGGGGTACCATAATGTTTGTGTGAGCGTGACATTCCAGCCCACTGAAACTCATCGCTCATCTGTTGGCATGCTTTCAGCCCCTCAAAAAGCTGATCTGCTTCAATGGCTGTCGAGCAGTCAGGCTCCAGTCAAGGTCATCGCCTCATCCGTGGTATGCGTTGGTTCACTTGGCATTGTTCACTCTGTAAGCCCTCACGATTAGTAACTTCGAACAAACTTGACCGCGGCACGCGGCAGATGTGGAGTGATCAAGCGGCTGCCTCCGTGACCGACACGGGTGATAGCTTCCTCGACTGCTGGTTCTATTACGCCCGCGAGCGGGAGGATATCTTCCGCCACATTGTGACGCATCAGATTCATGGTACATTTGATATACGGATTGCACTTCAAGTGAACGCATCATCTGACTTGGATCACTGCCTCTGCATCACCTTACGTAGGCGTGGTGCTGCTATCCGCTGACGCGCACTGGTCTGGTGCATTCCAGCACCCGCGTTCATACCTCGTGCCCCGGACAGCGGCTGCAGACAGCATGCCATCCGATGCCAGTGCTGCCGCGCCGTCAGGACAGTGGATGAATATGTCGTACACGTTCTATGAGCTCAGCGCCAGTCCTCTGATGCAGTATGGCCTGCCACCAGCACTACAGATCCCACTGCGCAAGCTGACGTTATTGTAAGGCCGATTGCACGCACACACGATCACAGCTGCATTACTGCTGATTGCTTTCCTCTCTGCTGACACCGCTGTGATGCTGACTCCTCTGTCATGCTGGGCTCCGCAGACCATCGGAGTACCGATCGACCGGCCTCTTCTCCTACGGACCGGCCGGCATGAAATCTACTGAGGTGTTATCCGTCTACGGTCTGTTGTCCGCCACATCCTCCGGCTCTGGTTGCACAGCAGGCGCTGTGAACTCCGCCACGGGCTCGGCGTGCACCACGTGGAGCACTGAGCTGACGCTAACGCTCCGTCGCGTGGGTCAAGCTAGTCCATTATGGCAGCAGTCACTCTCGCCAAACGAGCTGCGCGTTCGTGCGGATGTGCTCAATCAATCAGCATTATCTGCCAGCTTACTATCGTCTTCATCACCATCGCAAGGGTATGTTCTTTTTGTGCTGGACACGAAGATGCTTGCGCCAATCGTGCTCACTTGCAGCAACTGCAGGTGGACTTACGGAATGGCAATAGCGGTGACTGCGGTGGTCACTGGAGTCATATCTATGACCTTCAAGCCTACGTCATATGCTCGCTCTTAGCTGGTGCAAGCGCTGTGACAAAGAAGTGTGTTTTCTTGTAATTGAATGTGTAATGTAATAGTGTGATAATACACCGTCACTCGACGCTCCGGACTCAACAGGATGCAACGTAGAGGCGGACACAATACGATAGAGGAGTAGTGGCACAGTGGAGGTAGCTCTGATTCGGCAGACAGCAACCCGCCTGGCGTGCGCACGTTCGGCTCCAAAAGGAAGAAAGCAACATTCAGGGAAGCATCGAGGACGTCAGGATGCCATCGTCGATTTCAGCGCATCGCTTGCGTTACAGCTGGAACTTGAGCACGATGCACGTCAGCTCGTTGTTGTTCTGGTCATTGAACTGCATGTCCACTTCGTAGTTGCCCTGTGATCAAGTCGAAACGTACGACAGATGAGAACGAGCACTCTCGTTGCTCGCATCAGAACTTGAACGAACCGCGGGCGCGATGGAAGGGATATCCACGCTCTTCTTGAACTCGAGGTTGCCGGGGCCTACTGGCAGAGGAGTACCCTGGGACAGATCGTCAGTCTCGGAGTACAGATCCACGCCTGACAGCTTGACGGAGATGATGACCTGTCCGCCAGTGACTTGTTGCGACAGAGTACCAGTCAGATCGATCTGCAGTGTCAGGTGCAAAAGAAATACGTTAGCGGAGAGTATCTAGTAATCTCTAAAGGACAACACAAGAGTTGACGTCGAGCTGTCGCCGTACCGACAAGGGCTGGCCCTTCTGGGGTTTGGACAGGTCGACGTTCACGACCGTCAAAGGATGTGCGCCTTGGTCGCACAAAGTGAACGGATAGCCAGCAGAGGCAACCGCCACCGTGAGGGCAAGGCAGACAACGAGGAGAGAAGAACGCATGATGGTTGAAATTTGAAAAATGCCACAAAGGATGGACTGTTCTTTTGGTGAGATGATGAGACTCCGTTTTCAGCTTTTTCCGGTGCGCAAAAAATTGGCTGTCGCCTCTAATTCGGCGATTAAAGGCATGCGGTTGCTAACCGCTCATTAGCAAGCGCGGGAAAATTGTGCACTGCAGTTCTGACAGTATGAGACTGCCAGGTGCCTGAATTCAGTACATGGACAGAAAAGCAGCTGGAATATCTGTGGATAGACGCGGCATTGCGCAGTTAGATTGAACATTTGGCCGTAGTATCTCCAAATCGTCAACCGATGCCTCGTTTGCTGGCTTTGGTGTTCCTGGTGTTAGTGTGGGGTGCATGCAGCGCTGTAACTGATAACCTTAACCGATACCTGCTGCTGCGAATTCCTCTGCCCGTCACGTTGACGTTATTGCAGTTTGGTATCAGCGCTTGCTGTGGATATCTGCTGCTTCCAGTGCTGGGGAAACGGCCCATCGCCGCCTTGGCATTAGTGACGTTCTCGCAGTCCTTGCCTTTGATCATTTCTCAAGCACTGGGATTTCTGGCGACCAATGTTAGCTTTGGCCTCTCCTCGGTATCTCTCACTCATACCATCAAGGCAAGTAAAGCCAGATGGCTGGATTCTTCAGCTTAACAAAGCTCCTTGGCTGACAGACTTGTGCTGATCTTGACAGGCAGCAGCTCCTCTGTTCTCGCTGGTGTTGGCTCGAATTTTCACTCCGGACAACTTGCCGGTATTTTGGTTGTATGTGTCAATCATTCCAATCGTCTTGGGAGTGCAAGTCACCGCGCGCACGGACCTAACCTTCGATAAGTGGGGCTTTGCTGCCGCTATGGCATCAAATCTGTGTTTTGCTCTGCGGGCCATCTTATCGAAGAATCTGGCCAAAATGGATGAGTTCAGTCTGTACTACCTGGTCTCTGTGAGATCATTCATAGTTACCCTACCGATCTGGGTTGTGTTTGAGGGACCTGCCGTTGTGACTGCGATCAGAGACGGCTCGTGGACTGGTCATCTGCAATCCTCTGAGATGTGGGGCGCTCTGCTAGCGTGTTGCGTATTTCACTTCCTGTACAATCAGATCTCATTCGTTGTACTGTCTTTTGTTACACCGCTCACGCACGGCGTACTGAATGTGGTGCGCCGAATGGTGGTGATCGCAGCGAGCTTCGTCATGTCCAGAACGTTGCCGAGCACAGAGATGGCTGCTGGAATCGGCATGGTCTTCGGTGGCGCCGGACTGTATTTCGCCGCGGATAAGGCGCGTAAGGCCAGCGCAGAACGGACATCTAAGAGAACTGCGTGATGATGAACTGCGATACAGTTTATCAGTAGACAACTTTCCTGGGATACTATCAGTTCTGCCGCAATGAACAGCACCGATCATCGCAAGGGACAATCCACCACCATGCACCAATCACATCAAATAAAATAAACACCAACCGTCAAATCCAGCACGCACGTGCATCGACACGTACCGCACCAACCACCATCATGGCCTATCAAAACTGACCACTGACACCATAACAAGTTCACAAAGACCCTTCACGAGACACGTAGGCGTGGATTGCACCAAAATCCGCAGAAAGGATCCGAGCAAGCAGAATCCGGGCGAATGTTGTTCTGCTGGCAGAGCCACGTATGATACTCCCGCTTGTCCCGATACGTGACGTCTGTCATGGGCACACCCAGTGCTGCTGCCATGGCCATTTGCACATTACAAGCATATAGCATCGCATCGGCTTGCTCAGCCTCCGATGGACGATATACAGGCAGAAACTGCACCTCTACCCTATTGTAGAACTGACACAGTGTCTGCAAGAAGTGCGGGATGAAAAAGAACGACTCCCACGCCAGAGAGAAGTTTCGGTGCGGGTATCGCAGGACAATCGGCTGGACGGAACGACCACTGGCGAAAGCTCCTTTGTGGAAGTAGAGCAGTTGATTGCCATTCGATGTGGTTCCTTCTGCAACAGGGGAAAAAACGGACGGCGAGGGAGATTAGACGGGGCGGAGAACTCCGCTGAGTCACGTGCGCTGCATCGCATACCTGGGAAAATGGCGAGTGGAGGAACCTCGCCTTGCTCTGCACGTGCACAATGCTCAAGTATGGCCCCAGTGGCAACTGACGAGCTTCGAGCTGCGCGCGTGCCACGCGCATTCACGCCGGCCATCTGTCCAGTGGAGCCTGAATCCGCAGATGCTGTGTCCTTCGTGCTGCCCGCTGCTGGGACATAGGTGGCGCAACTTAGCTTTGCCAATGCGCGTTGTGAAGGGGGGTGCTCCAGCACTTGCCCAACTTGCGGGTGATGGTTCTTGGGGACATACACGGCATAATTGGCACTGCAGAGATAACCAATGAAGGGGACGTCACGCACAGCAGCCTTTGCAGTAAACGACGGGAAGTTGCACTGTGCCATCAGCACCAAGATGTCTAGCCATGAGATGTGATTACACACGATGACAGGAGCCTGATCTGCCGAATCGCCAGCACTACCGGTGGTCGAGATGTAGAAGAAGCCGAGCGAGAACAAGGCAGCACGAGCACTAATGCGACCCATAAAGCGAATGAAGCGATCTGCGCTGGCGCCACAGCAACCTTTGACAATGAAGACCGTCAGAGAGTACAACACTACTGCCAAAAAGAAGAACAGTAATCGAACGGGCATGAAAGTCACGGAGAAGAGCGCGATTTTCAGCTTCTCGCACACGCCCAGAGGGAGATCTGACCGCAGAAACGGACGCCAGCGTGGAGGAAACACGAAGTCAGGCTCTGCAATCTGCTCTAACGGCGTCAACACAACTTCGCCAGACGATGAGAGGGGTGTCACATGGATGGTAGTCACTTGCACAGGGTCGACAATCGCCTCGTTCGCCGTCACTACGCCATTCGAATCTGCCATCTCGCCCAGCGAGGTGGAGGCAACAAAACAGCTTCAGAGAACTGTAGCGATTACGATAAAGAGCGGGAAT